>WNGL01006583.1_pt1 | contig 17928 bp, 10 predicted proteins | sample 5400591 | NCBI WGS metagenome assembly WNGL01 (sample SAMN13153377, study PRJNA577476) | soil metagenome | isolation source: 80 cm soil or saprolite under Garry oak tree replicate 1 | place: USA:California | collected 2016-06-15 | reverse complement strand
GTTGTGTCACCAGATGGACTGGGTGTAGTGCAAATTACAATTCGGAAGGGCGGGACCGATGCTTGGCACAGCTATGACGTGGAAATCACTCACGCCGCCGCCCACAACGTATGGAAGATGGAGACGCCGGGTCTGATGGGCCGGATCATTTGGTTTCCGGACGGCCGCCATGTGGTGCTCGCGTCGGGAAGTTCCATTCGGCTTTTGGATGCGGTGGCGCAAAGAGAAATCCTCAGATTCCCTGCTATGGCGAATCTTGCACAAGTTTGCCTCGCGCTTGGAGGTCAACGAGTACTCGCCATTGATCAGGCTGGCTCGCTGTACATCCTTGCCGTCGAAGGTATCCCGTTGGGGACTCCGGCAATGAAAGCCTCGAGGCGATGGAATGAGGGTTTGCAAGACTGGGAAAAGAATTACTCTGGTACCTGTCCGTTGTGCGGTTGTCTGATCGATGTGGATGCAGATACTCACCTAACAACCTGTCCGCAGTGCGAATCCAAGGTTCTGCCGATACCCAGCAGAACATCAAGCGAGCCTCGCCGCTCGCTGATCCCGTTGGATGAGCAAAACGGGGAGGCATGGTTACGCATGATTCGCGGATTGATAATCAATGAAACCATCGATGACGACCAATTAGTTGCCCTTTACCGGAAGATGACGAGCATTGAACCGGAAGGGAAAACTTTTACCAGCGCAATCCAGGACCCATACAGTCCCTCGATTCCAGACGTCAATTCCGCCCTTTGGCAAACCGGGGCTTTCCTCCTCTGGGGAGAGGAACCTCTGGCAGAGAAATGCCTGCGAACGGCGTTGCGTCACACACCGGATCGCGAAGGTTTGAAAGGCAAACTTGCGTGCCTGCTGATCGCAAATGGGAAGAATAGAGAGGGCCGGAAACTCGCGAACACAATTGCCTCGTCTGTGTTGACCGCAGCGATTCATGAAGCAGTCGATCTTTATCGTGAGCTTGGAGATATAGCTTCGACGAACCGGCTTTGTGAATTCGCCGCAGCAAATAGGAAGCCTCAACGCCGCAAGCCCCACGCATCCTCGAGACGGCGGAAGTAAGTTGTCCAAATGTCGGCTGGGCCACTTTGGGAGCGCGACCTACGCAATCTCACTAGGGCTTGCACAAGAAAGAGATTTAGATGATTTATCTTGCCCCAACGAAATCTAGCCCGAATTCGGGGCCGACCTATACCCTCCACCCACCGTGGTGAGCGGTAATCGGAACTTGATCCAATGACCGACAACCCGGTAGCAAACATCAACAAGTATGAACTTAGCCATCTGGTGGACCATCTCCTTCAGGCGGGGCGATCCTCAAACGTAAATCAAATATTATTTTTGGAGACGGCAGACGGTCGGAATGCATGGTATGAAGCTAAGGACAGAACGATCGGCACCGCTGAATACCGGACGGACATCCATCAAGCTTGGGCCGCTTGTCAAGCGTACTCAGACGGCTTTGCGGCTGAGTGCCGCTACGCTCTGATTTGCTCTTCGTTGAGTGGCCTCGCCCAGAGAGTGCTGCCTGAGATGCTACCCGCTTTGGTGTCACAGCGCGTCTGGAACTTAGAGCGTGCAGTGGCTTATGCCCGCGCCACGCCCGACATCGAAGCTCGCGCGGAAGCGGAGGCTCGTTTGATACCTTTCATGGACAAGACCGACAGGGAGAATTGGGTCCGTGAAGCCTTTGAATCTGCGCGCTCCATCGAAAACGAAGCTTCTCGGGCCAACGCCTTCCTGCTGTTAGTCTCCCTAACACCGGACGCGAAACCGAATATCCTGCTTGAAGGTCTTTCTGAGAACACGAGAAGGGCGAATACTCCCTATGCTCGGCGCCACGCAGGTCAGTTGTTGATTAAAGCTGCCAGACACATTCCTGTCGCTTGGCTGCAGGAAGTCATCGAATGTTATCGAACTCTGGAGGACGAGACGCCTCTGGCGCTCGTGTTACTTCTGCCGGAATCCGATCGTAAGGCCGGCATCGAAGCAGCGATCGCGGATAGTAGAAGAAATGTGGATCAGGAATCCGGAGCTTCAAGACTTGCTTTGCTTGCGGCGGCGTTAGCTGGGAAAGTTCCGAGACTTCAACATCGCAGGCTCGTGCGTGAAGCTTATGATGCGATTTTGACGAACAAAGAAAACTTACTCAATCAACTCGTTTTGTTGGACTTGGTTCCGTATCTCTCGCCTCGGGAGCAGAAGCAAACCCTCCTCGAACTGCTGACGGAATTGAGGCCCAAGATCGAAAAGAACTACAACGAGCGCCAGAAGTTAATTTCGCTGGCGGCGGCAGTCCCGCCTCGTTTACAAAAGAACATTCTAAATGCTGTCCGAGAAATCAGTGATAAAGTAACGCGCAAGAGCGTGCTTTTTGACTTGGCTCCTTACCTCGATCCGGCCAGTCGCGAAGTACTACTCAATGAATTGCTCGAAACAACTCGGGAACCCAGATCTGGCGAGTGGCTTAACGAACACTTGGAAACGTTAGCTCCTAACCTTTCCCCGCGCCAACTTCGCGAGGCTCTGAAGATTATTCAAACTTCGTGGAGCGGGTCACCTCGCGTGCGAGGCCTTACCGCTCTGGCACCGGTTCTGAAAAAACAAAACCGGGCGGTAGCTCTCAGTGATGCGATCCATTTGGTGACGGAACTCCAAGATGATAATGAACGACGGACGGCGATTAGAAGAATGGCTCCTCTGCTGAACAAATCATTGCTTAAGCAAGCACTTTCCATGCAGCAGTCTCTAGGCGATAAGAAAGAATGGCTGCCTACGCTGCCCAAGCTGGCAGTTAACCTGCCTGAGGCAGGACAGGCGCGCGCCTGGGGTTTGTGTATGTCGCTGATGCCGGGGATAAAGAACGAGTGGCTGCGGCTCCAGTTTATGACAGACATGATTCACCTTCTTCCTCAGAAAATGAGATCGGAAGCGCTTGCCGTTGCGCGATTGTTCGAACAGCCCGTGAGTCGCGTGGATGCCCTAGCCGCAGTCGCAGCCATCACGCCCGAGTCCGAGCGCTTGGCCATTCTCGATGAAGCGGCTGCAGTAGCGGAAGCAATCGAGCCGATCGAAACACGGCTGACGCACCTCGCACAAATGCTTGGACCCGCACCATGGAACTGGCGCTGTTCGATGTTGGAACGAATCACTGCGGAATTGGATCAGATTCTGGAATTAGAGCGCAGTGCGCCAATCTTTGCAAAGCTCGGCCCATTCTTTCCAGAACCGACGCTAAACCGTCTCCTCGTCGAGGCTTTGCAAAAGCCGCAGCCTTATTCCCGTGCGCGCCGAGCGTTACCCCTCATCATTCCGCTGCTACCAGAACCAGTCGTCATGTGGTTGCTCTGGAGCGCGACAACGAGATTTCCCGACTCGCTCAAGACACACGAGCTATTTCGGAGGCTTCCGAAGCCTGAAATAACAGTTCATTTTTCCCTGGACGACCATGATAGAGAGGAAGCTTTTGAAGCCCTTATCGTACGGCTTGGCGAGCTCGGTGATCCGACTACCGCATACGAAATCGCGCTTGAAAACCCAGTCGAGGGAGTGAGAACGGCGACCATCGCCGCCCTAGCTCCCTACCTTACCAGTCATCTTGTGCTCAAGAATTTCGAACGTGCGCGACAGATGCCAGCTTCCTCATTTTCGGCCATGTATATCTCGTATCGGCGCAGACCCGAAGCAATTGGCGCTACGACGATCGGAGGAGGCGCAGCACGCGAATATGTATTGGCGGAGTTCTGCCCCTCAGTTGTACAAGCCGGACTCGGGAGAGAAGCGTTGGAGTGCATTAAAACTTTTGAGGTGCCCGAGTATCGTGCAGAGGCACTGGTTGGAATCGCCCCTTACTTGCGCGGTTCCGAAAAAGAATTGGTTGTCCGAGACGCGATCGTTACTCTCGAACAAGTCCGAAGCGACAATCGGCGGCCGTGGCTCTCACGGTTAGCTCTTGAGCTGGCAAAATTGTCGCCCCAAGTAATTCTGAACGTCGTGCGGTCCTCACTTCTGTCGCAGTCGGACAAAACACGTGATCGCCAAATCGAAGCTCTGTGCTGTCTCTCGCCCGCGCTCTTTGCTTACGACGGGCCGAATGCTACTGTAGCCGTCCTTGAAGCTGTTGAGAGCGTGACAAAGTGGTGGCCGTAAGCTTCCTGCGCTCGAGATCCGATGTCTTGAAATGCTCGCATGACTCGCACTGGTTCGAAAATCGCAGAATGCAATGGCATACATTTTCGACGCGTGGGCAATCTTGAAACGTGGTTTCAATCGCCGCTGAACTCTTTCGGGAATGCTCAGGAGCCTCATCATGTGTTGGTGGATGCATTTTGCGTGGGATTGCGTCAACTCTGGGCCTTGGCGCAACCGTACGGCATAGAGAACGATGACAAATCAAACCGGAGGAATGCAAAATGATTGGCATAGTCGAAATTGCTACAGCAACGGCAGCCACGCTGGCTCCTTATCTACCTTATGTTATCAAAGCCGGCAAAGCTGCGGGCGAGAAGATTGCCGAAGGAATCGGGAAAGCAGGTGGGGAGGCGGCTTGGGAGAAGGCAGGTGCAATCTGGGACAAAATCAAGGGGCACTTCAGCGAAAAACCCGAGTTGGAACACGCTGCGGGGCTCGTCGCGATGCAGCCAGATGATCCCACCTATCAGAAGGTGTTAGCGAAGACCCTCGCCTCTTATCTCGAGACAAGGACCGACTTGCGGCAAGATCTTTTAGATTTGTTGGGAGGCGAAAAGGCGGTGCAGAAGGTTCTGGCTGACAAGGGCAGTTGGGTCGAGGACGTAACTCAGGATCTTCAAGGCACTGGTACGCAGATTGTTGAAGCGACGAACCAAAGCGTCATCAAACGTGTGAAGCAGATTCGGAAGTCCTAAGCGGAGCCTCTGAGGGGTTATGAAGAGAGAGAAAAGAGAAAAACCCGTTGGACGACAAAATCGCGCGCTCGCGGGCCGCACCACACAAGTTATCAAAGCCCAAGGGGGCAGTACGATCGAAAACGTTAACCAGATCACTGCCGATGTACTTCAGGTTTTTGCCAACGCACCGGTCACTCTTGCCAGTCACATTCGCATTGCAGAGTTCAGACAACTCATTGACGATCGCACCCGCGATTTCGTCGGGCGCGACTTCATCTTTGCCGCCATCGACAACCATTTTAAAGACGCAGAGTTCACGAGCGGTTACATCATAATTCACGGCGAGCCTGGGATCGGGAAGACATCTCTGATGGCCCAACTGGTGAAAACGCGAGGCTATGTGCATCACTTTAATATCGCCGCGCAGAACATTCGTTCGACGCGCGACTTCCTTTCGAACTTGTGTGCGCAACTGATTGTCCGATACGAACTCGGCCACACAACACTTCCGCTTGAGGCCACGCAAGACAGCGGCTTCCTCACCAAATTGCTGGGGGAAGCAATAGGAAAATCTGAGAACGGACAAGTGGTCATTTTAGTGGATGCGCTCGATGAGGCAGATGATCTCGGTCTCATGCCAGACACAAACCGATTGTATCTGCCGCCGACACTTCCGACGGGTGTGTTCTTCATAGTAACCACGCGAGAGAAGGAAGACTACCAACTCCTTGCTGATCGGCGCGAGGACATCTACCTCCGAGAAGATGATCCTCAGAACCAGGCTGACGTCCGCACGTACATCCGTCATGTTTTGACGGAGCATCAAACCCAAATGTCAAAGCGTATCTCACAGTGGGGTGTGGACGAAGAGACGTTCGTGAAGGTTCTCACTTCGAGGAGCGAGGGCAACTTTATGTATTTGGTGCATGTCTTGTCCGACATTCGAAGTGGCAAGCTTACCAGAACGAACATCGATAATATCGAGGATTTGCCAAAGGGTTTGCGCGCCTATTATCAGCGTCACTGGCGCGGAATGAAGGCAAAGGATAGAGAGCTATTTGAACTATACTATCAACCGATTGTGTGTATGTTGGCTGTGGTGCGCGAACCTGTCACGCTTTCACAGGTAGAAGAATGGACTGGCCTCCCGGTTCCACGCATTGCGGACGTTGTTAAGGATTGGCGCTCCTTCCTGAACCTCTCGTGTTCCGACAAAGGCGAGCGTCTTTATCGGATCTATCACACCAGCTTCCAGGATTTCCTAAAGGACGAAGTTGGTTTGGCTCCGTATCACGACCGAATCTCGCAAATCGCACTCGCAAAGATACCCGGCTTTGACAGGAATTAGTGGACCCTTAGACACGGGAAAATGTCCTACGATGTTTTTTCGGCGTGTCGAGATCCTTACTTCAGAGGCTTCTGAACGATGTTAATGCCACACTCAAATGATTGCTTATGCGGGTTACGATTAGGCGCAGGCAAAATTTCGAACCGCCCTTTAGTGGTTCGTAAACTTCGGACCATCATAATCGATGGCGAGAAGAATTTGGTTTGCGACCGGCAGCGGATTTTGCGGGACGGTTTGCGGGACGTTTCTGAAGATTCTGTAACTTTTGAGAATTGCGCTTAAGAATTACTGAGCATTTGGAGCGGGCGACGAGGCTCGAACTCGCAACTTTCAGCTTGGGAATCTAAATTACCACTCCTTTATTTTCAACACTTACAAAATCGCTCAGAAAAAATGTACGTGCATGCAATGCATATCGTGCATGCCGTGCCTGATTTGCGCATCGCTGCGGGACGTTTTGCGGGACGATTCATTGCCTATCTTAACGCCTACTTTGTTAGGCTCGAATCATCTTCAACCGAAGCCCGAGTTTCATTCAAAGCGCGCTTAAGGTACTTGAAAGTCTCAGCGCGTTCGCTAGAGTCATATCGTTCGAGTTCATCGAAAAGCTTTTCCACCGCCATCAAATCAAGCGGCCTGACTTTCAAGCCGGTTTTCCGCGACAGTTCAGAAAGTTTAGAAATCATAGTTCTCTCGAGCAGCTTCCTTTCGATTGATACTAGATAAACGAAGCTTATTTAAGAAATCATTGATATCACTGCGGCAGTCCGGCGCGGCGCAACAGCTCGGCAAAGCGCGGGTCACTGCGAAGGCTGTCCCAGGCTGGACCGACTTTGAGATTGACGTTGGTCCTGTGCACCCCTTTTGTAATGGCTTCTTCCAGACGCGCAAAGGCTTTCTCCTTGTCTCCCAGCGCGGCATAGACAAGCGCAATATCGGAAGACGAGACGTACTCTGTCTGCTCGCGCGCGAGTAACTCCTTAAGCATCTTTTGTGCTTCGTCCTTATGGCCTGAGTTCGCATCGATGCAACCCAATGCCGCTACATAATGGGGCATGCGTCCGTTAAGCGCGATCGCCTTATTTATCTCCTGGGCTGCCTCCTCATACCGGCCTTTCATTCCGTAAATCACGGCGATGTCTTCGTGCGCGGGAGGAAAGTTAGGGTCAATCTCAAGAGTCTTCTTGAATTGCTCTAAGGCCTGGTCATACTCGCGCGCCCAAAACAAAACATTTCCAACGGTTCTATTGATGATCAGCGAGAGCGGATCAAGCTGCTGCGCCCGCCAGATTTCCCTTTTAGCTTCGTCAATCCTTCCGAGGTTAGCCAGGAGGAGAGCGTACCAATGGTGTGCTGTGGGATAGTTCGGATTCAATTCGATTGCTCGTTGAAGTTCTTTCTCAGCCACGGCAGGGTCCGAATTGAAATTCATCATAGTACCGGCGAGCGACGCATGAGCTTCGGCCAGGTCGGGATCAAGCTCAATTGCCCGGGCCGCAGCCGCGCTTGCTTTCTGGACTACTTCGTTGGCCGGCGTCGCAGTGTAACCAGGTAGAGTGCTATAGGCATCAGCCAAGCCGGCGTAAGCCAGCGCGTAAGAAGGGTCTTTGTCTACCGCCTGCTGAAACTGTTCGATAGCTTTCTTCAAACCCTCGGGAGTTCGCTTGTTCCAATAAAATCGTCCACGCAAGTAGAACTGGTAGGCCTCTGCGTTCGTTGTGTCGCGCTTCGTCAGCCGCTGCTGCTCTGCGCCGGACAATTTCAGACGCAGCTTGTCCATTACCTCATGCGCAATTGTCTGTTTGATCGAAAGCACGTCCGAAAGTTTGCGCTCGTATTCCGTGCCCCAAAGCTGTGCGCCTGTGGTCGCATCAACCAAATCCACTTGAATGTTGAGTGTGTCTCCTAGTTGACGCACACGTCCCATCAGCACCGTCTGCACATTCAGCTCACGTCCGATTGTCTGCGGGTCAACATCTTTACCTTTGTAACGGAAAGCTGTGCTGCGCGCGATGACGCGCAATTGCTGCAACTCGGTCAAACTATTAATCAACGCATCAGAAATTCCGTCCGAAAGATATTCCGTGTTCGGATCGTTGCTCGCGTTTACTAACGGCAGCACGGCGATCGAGTTTTTGCTTGCGGTGTTCTTGGCGCGAGACAGGTAAAGGTAAACGGAAGCGGCCAGAGCGATCACTACGAGTACGCCAATCGAAAGCACCCATGCTCTGCGGCGTTTGGATGGACTTAGTTCGCTTGTTCTGCTGATCGTCTGCTGACGATCAAGTACAGTCGTTGAACCGGTGGCCCGGCTCACAGATGCATCCGTGGGGTGTTGCGGCAGGACACTTGTTTCTGCTTCATTTGCTACCGGCGAGAGGGCGAACTTCATCGTGCCGGCGTTCGCACCGACTGAACCGGACTCGCTGATGAGAATCGTGCCGTCCGCGCGACAGAAGGTGAGCGCGTCGTCCGGCTCAACTCGTTTACATGCGGGGCAGCGTTTCATCAATGTAGCTGTTTAGAGTTCAACCTTCAGGTTGCATCGTTCGAAATAAACAAGCGAAAGCTTGAACTCTGAAGTTCACTGCGGCAGTCCCATGCGCCGCAGCAGTTCGGTATATCGCGAGTCCGAGCGAAGGCTGTCGAAGCTTGGCTCTAGTTTCACCCAAATCAACCAGCCTTCCCGCTCCTCAACAGCCCTGTTGAAGCAGTCAAAGACCTGATTCTTCTCACCGAGAGCCAAATGAATTCTGGCTACTTCAAGCGACGACACATAGCGTTTCCTGGATAACTCATTCAATTCTTCGAGCATGCTCTCGGCCCCAGTTTTATTTCCCGATAATCCATAGGCGTATCCCAAAAGTGCCAGGGGTCGCGCCTTCCTCTCGCTTAGAGTCACGGCTTGCTCAAACTCTTTCACGGCCTTATCAATCGATCCTGTTTGCAGGTAGGCCTGTCCAAGTCGGAACCGCGCGGGATAGAAGTTCTTATCCATTTCTAGCGTCTTCTGATATTGCTCTATTGCCTGGTCGTATTGACGAGCAAAATAGAGCATCCATCCCAAATTAGTGTTGATGATCAATGAAAGTGGCTCAAGCGCTTGCGCCTTATTCATCTCGGCTATCGCCAAATCGGTTTGCCCCGTTGCCATTAGGTTCAATGCGCGAAAATGGTGGGCCGTGGCATAGCTTGGATTGAGTTCGATGGCTTGTTGGTATTCCGACTCTGCACGCTGGAAATCCCAATCGAAATACATTCTGCCGAATGCCAGCGAGACGTGCGCTTCGGCAACTGTATTATCTATTTCTAACGCCTTTACTGAAGCTTGTTTGGCCTTTGGAAAGGCCTCTGTCGGAGAGAGCGCGCTATATTCACTTAGTCCCAGTAGGGAATAGCTGTCAGCGAGCCCCGCATAGGCGAGAGCGTAGTTCGGGTCTATGTCGATCGCTTGCTCGAAGCATTCAATCCCTTTCTTGACGGCTTCTTCGGTGCGCTGGTGCCAGTAGTAACGGCCTTTTAGATAGAGTTGGTAAGCTTCGGTGTTCTCGGTACGTTGCTTCAACAGTGAGGCTTTCTCGCTACTAAGCAGCTTTAGTTTGAGCGCGTCGACTACGGCCAGCGTTACCTCATCTTGAATTTCAAACAGGTCTTCGATCTGCCTGTCGTATCGCTCTGACCAAAGATGATAGCCGTCGGTCACGTTGATTAACTGGGCCGTGATCCGTAGCCTGTTGCCGGATTTGCGCACACTGCCTTCGAGCACCACGCTCACGTTCAACTTCCGCCCGATCTCGCGCACATCAGTCTCTTTGCCTTTGAACGAGAATGCCGATGTCCGCGCGGCCACGCGCAGAGCTTCGATTTTCGCGAGCGCATTGAGCAGCTCTTCCGCCAAACCGTCGCAAAAGTATTCGTTCTCGGCATCGGCACTTATATTGACGAATGGCAGCACGGCGATTGAGGGAGTGTTCTGAAATTGCTGTGTCGAGATTTCAGCGCTTCGCGGCGGAGCAGAAAGAATCAGAGTCGATGACGATTCCGAAGCTAATGACTCAAAGATCAAACGAGTACCATCGGCGCGACAGAACGCGAGCGCGTCGTCGTTCTCAACTCGTTTACATGTGGGACAGCGCTTCATTGTTGTAGCGCAAGCTGCCAGCTTGCGATTCGGGTCGTCTATTTCTGTTTGTCCTTGAACTCTGCAAACCAGTTCTGAATGATAATGAGTTTTTGACTTGTAGTCGTTTGTTCGTCGCTTTGCAGCATTACGAAGCGCTGGCCGTCAGCCGAAACATCATATGAATCGTAAAAGCCTTCAGGACGATCCGCGCCTACTGGTCGTTGTCGCGTGAACAGTTTCTGTGGTTGGCCCAGAACCAGCGTCGGCTTCGTTTGCACGTGCACGACCATAATGTCGTTGCCGGAAGCAAAGAACAGCTCGTCACCTCGGCGGCTCCAGCGCGGCACAGCTCCGCCATCGATTGAGACTCGCGATTTACCTTCGCCGTTGGGAAACGGCTTCACATAAACCTCGTAACGCCCTGATTCGTTCGAGGCGTAGGCTACATAGTTTCCGTCGGGCGAAAAGTCGGCATACCTTTGGTCTTTGGGCGTCACCAGAAACGGCGAAGGTTTCGCTCCTGGTTCGGTTCCGATGTACCACAGATCCCAGTCCTGTTGTGATTGCTGCCGCTCCGGGGCGCTATAAACGACGAACTTCCCGTCAGGTGAAAACGATGCATCCAGCCCATTAAGAAATTCCCTTGGTTCGCCACTGCCATCGGCTGCCTTCAAACTTATTTTGTAGACAGCCGGAGTATTACCCGACGCGTACATAACTCGTTGCCCATCCGGAGTCCATCCGCAGAACCACCCGCGCGCGGAATTGTCGAACGTCAATCGAGTGCGGGTACCGCGCGCCAGGTTCACAATCCAATAGTCGGTTTTGCCTGACTCGCGGGTTGCCTGAACCAACTGCTTTTCATCCGGCGACAACCGGAATGAAGGCAATTGAAATGGTAAGGGATCGGGTTGAATGTTGTTCACAATTTTCCCGGCGCGATCCATCCACACTAATCTGGTGGGCGCACCGACTTCGTCAAAGGCGAAGACCAGCGTTCCATCATCAGCGACTCTGGGCGCGCCGGCGCCTGGAACCACCAGAAATGGTTCTCCGGTTACTTCCAGCCGGCTAAGCGAAAATGGGAGCGCCCAGATTCCCGCATTTGTCATGCGACGCTCAAATAAAATGTGCCCGGTTTGCGAATAAACCGGGTGACCAATCCGTTGACCATCGAGCTGAAGTAAATTCTTGCGAGACTTCCCGTCGAAGAAAGCAATCGTGTCAACGCCCTGGACCGAGCGATGAACCGTGAAGAGTACGCCGCGACCGTCGGGCAGAAGCGAGGCATCGTGAAAGTCCTCTTCGTCAGCTCTCACATTGAGCAGCGGTGTTGCGTCTCCGCCCTGGGCCGCCACCTGCATCAAGCCGCTGTCTCCCGTCGTGAAGATAATGACCCCGTCAGCTCGCCAGCTTGCGGCTCCGGCTCCGCTGAACAGGTCGGGCAGATCGGTTATCGCAGTAGTTCCCGCGCCGGCGTTGGACACCTTCCACATCTTTTTTCCGATCACATATCCGAGGTAAGCGCTATCCGGGGACCAGAAAGGGTGCGACGCGTTCTCAGTGTTTGGAACTTCGCGCGGTTCCAGGCGATCCAAATCGCGGATCCACAGCCGGTGGTTACTCACGTAAGCGATGCTCTTTCCATTGGGCGAAATGCTGTACTCATAATAGAGGCTGCGATCCAACGCGGGAATTTGAAGTTCCATTTTGCGGAGCGGGAGTTCGGAAGTGACTGGGCGTTGCCACCACGCGCCTAAGCCGCCGAGCATGAACGCCAAAGCAATGCCGGCAACCCATAGCAGAGTTTTCCTAAGCGGCGGTGGCTTGTTGCGGATGGTCGTTTCCGTGGCTTCTTCAGATCTGCCTGACTGAAGATTCTCAATCGTGATTCGGGCTTCGCCAATGTCGCGCAATCTCTGCTTTGCGTCTTTGATAAGACATCGATGCAGCAACCGTCGTATCGCTTCCGGCGTAGAGGCTGGTAGAAGGTTCCAATCAGGTTCAGCGCGAACTACCGACGCCAGAATGTCGGTTAGCGTTTCCCCAGTGAAAGTCTGCTTGCCCGTCAGCATCTCAAACAGCACGCAGCCAAAGGCCCAGACGTCTGATCGCTTGTCGACTGTTTTCCCTTTCGCTTGTTCAGGGCTCATGTAAGCCGCCGTGCCGAGAATCATTCCGGCCTGCGTGCCTTTAATGAGTGTGGGCGAATGAGACAAATCAGCGTCGGGAGCTTCGTCTACAAACACTTTCGCGAGTCCGAAGTCGAGAACTTTGACTGTTCCTTCCGAAGTGACTTTTATGTTCGCTGGTTTGATATCGCGATGTATGATGCCACGTTCGTGGGCAGCTTCGAGTGCTGCGGCGATTTGGCGTGCGAATATCAGAGCCTCATCGATCGGAATCGGACCGGTAGCTAAACGATCCGCGAGAGTTGGCCCTTCAATCAGTTCCATCGCCAATGCCATAAAGCCGTTTGACTCTTCGAGTCCATATATTGAAGCAATGTTCGGATGATTCAGAGAGGCGAGCACCTGGGCTTCACGTCTGAACCGGGCGAGCCGATCGGAATCCTGCGCAAACGCTTCCGGCAATATTTTGATCGCCAGGTCGCGATTAAGTTTTTCATCGCGTGCCAGATACACCTCACCCATGCCGCCCTCGCCAATCTTTGAGCGGATTTCGTAACGACCGAGTTTGGTGCCGGCGGCAATCGTCATTAAGAAAACCGGTGAACAGTCACCGCCTCCGAAATCACTTGATCTTTTCGTATTCCTTCTTCGCTTCAATCAGAATCGGAATATCCACATCCGCATCTTTCCACAGCGCAAGGAAATCCTGATACTCCTTGCGTGCTTTCGCCGTGTCGCCCGCGAGTGTCGCCGCGCGTGCTAGGCCGAGATGCGCGAGTGGATATAGCGGCGAGAGAGGATACCAGCCCCGGTGATCCAGGATCGTCTGAAACTCGCGGCTCGCCTCTGCGCCGTTTCGCTCGCCAAGGTAGGCTTGGCCGCGCAGATAGTTTTGGTAGTAGAAGCTTACGCTTTCATAGCGGCTGACGGCTTGCAGCATCTGGATCACCTGGGTGCGGTTGCCGCGCCGGATCTCCATCGCCGCGCGGATCAAGGGCAAGTACACCTCGTTTACCAGCGTATCTTTCGGATACCTCTTGACCATTTCGTCGGTCAGCGCCTGAGCCGCATCGCCGCACAGCGCCAGGGCAAAGCCTGCTCTGAAGTAAGAGAGCGCGGTGCGGGGCGAGGCCGCCGCTCGGGCGAGATCGTCGCGGCTCTGCTGGCACTGACCCAGGACGGCAGACCGCTCTGGATTCATTGAAACGATCTCTGCGGCGGATTCGATCAACTGGCGCTGCCGCGCCTGTTCAGCCGCGCGGCTGGAGAAGTCTCGCGACTTCTGCAACTGGCCGGCAAAGACTGCTGCGCCGGCTTGCCAAATCAGATGGTTGTATTCGCCCGGCCTTGCGCTGCCCCAGTCCACCTGCTGCTGCATCGCGGCCGGATCCCCTTGAATGAATGCGATGCTGTACAGGTCACGGTGAAGACCAGAATCATCGAACTTCAGCGCGGCCGCTTGTCCGTGCATCTCCTTGGCCTCTTCAAAGCGATTCAGGCGTAGGAGAGCACTTGCCAGGAGCGATCGTGTCAGGCCGGCGCCTGGGTTCAGGCGAATAGCTTCGCGGTATTCTTCGACGGCCTTGTCCGACTGCCCAATCAAGTTATGCCGAAACGCCTGATTGGCGTAGCAGTCTTCATCGCGCGGGTACGTCTGCTTACACAATTCCATCGCCTCGATTGCTTTATCGATCTCTCCCGTAGCTCTCGTGTAGTAAGCATATGCAATGTAGAGTTTTTCGCGCTCGCTGACCCGCTCCCGCAACTCAAAGGCCTTTCGCGCCGCCTCAGCCGCGAGCCCATATTCTCTATTGGCCGAGTAGTTGATTGCCATGTCGCCGTAGGCACTGGCGAAATTGGAATCGAGTTCAGTGGCGCGCTTAAGCAACGAATTCGATTCAGCGTAGTTGCCCCGCAAATTCTGCTCGTGTGCCAAAGAGTACGCCTTGAGCGCCTCCAGCGATGAGGTCGTGGCTTGGTCCAGCGGCGCAGCGAACTTCTGAATCGAGCTGAGCGATTCGCCCAACTCTTTGCGCAATCGCGTCGCCGCCTCGCCCAAACTCCGCAGCACCTGTTCCTTGCCTTCGGCCTCGCCTTGTTCGCGCGCCAGCGCCTCGCCCGTTTGCGGGTTGACCGCTTCGAGGCTGATCACGTAGTTACGCCCCAGGCTCGCAATCGAGCCGGTCAGCATCGCCTTCAACCCCTCGCGCTGACAGATTTCGCGGCCGACTTCCGGCGTCACGCGCTCATCGAGCGAGCGATTCATCAGGCGCAGCGTCCCACGCACGCGGTCGTCCGCGAACAGATTCAAAAACGGCGATTGCCCCAGATTCACAGCCAACGCTTTTTTGAGCGTACCGTCAAAGACCGCATCGCCTGTCTTGTTGTCGAAATCGGCGAGCAGGATTGAGTCTTTCTCGGTCAAGGCCGGCGCGCGGTTGTGGAAAACGAAAAACCAGACGGCGGCGACTGTAAGAATCGCCAAGACGCCAGCCGCCGTTAGTTTGTGTGCCTTGATTCCTGAGACGATGTACTGAGCGCTTGACGTATTCGCAGTGCTTGCCGGCGCGAATCCGGATGCAGTCGTCATTGTTGTCTTACCGGCACGAAACTCCGGCGGCAGGGTGCGCTCGATTTCGGCATCAACATCGAGTTTGCGGCTCAGGTTTCGCAAATCGATCAGCAAGTCTTTCGCTGTTTGATAACGGTGGTTGGGATCTTTCGCCAGAGCTTTCGCGACGATCTCTTCCAAACGGTCAGGGACTCCTTCCGCGAATCTCGCAAGGGACGGAGGATCAGTTTCCTGAATCGCGATAATTTGGCGATGCACGTCTTTGCCTTCGAACGGCGTGCGCGCCGCGATCATTTCATAGAGCACGACGCCCAGGCTCCAGATGTCGGTGCGATGATCCACTTGCGCCGACCCTGCGGATTGCTCCGGCGACATATAAGCAACCGTGCCCATCACGACCCCCGGCTCAGTGTTCATTACTCTGGTTCCGGCTTCAGAATCGATCTGCCCTGAGACGGATTGCTCAGTTGTCTTGGCCAGTCCGAAGTCGAGCACTTTGACGATTGCATCGCGATGCCGGACCATGGTGTTTTCGGGCTTTATGTCGCGATGCACTACCTTTGCTTCGTGCGCGGCATCGAGCGCGGCTGCAATCTGGGCCGCGATTTCCAGTACGTCGTGCAGTCTCGGCCGGCGCGTCTTCAATGAATTGCTGCCGCGCTGCGAAGGTGTCAGATACTCGCGCAGCGTGACGCCGTCAACATGCTCGGTAACGATGAAGCGCGTCGCACCCTCTTGCCCGAATTCGTGGATGGTTAGAATGTTTGGATGATTGAGCGCCGAAACAGTTTTGGCTTCCCGAACAAAGCGCTGCATACGCTTCGGGTCAGCAGCAACTTCTGCGGGCAGCACCTTGATCGCCACAGTGCGCTCCAACTCGGTCGTGTCCTGCGCCAGATACACCTCGCCCATCCCGCCCGCGCCAAGTTGCGAGCGGATTTCGTAACGGCCAAGTTTTGTGCCGGCGGCAAGAGTCATCACAATGAAGGTCTTGAGTTCAATCTGTGGATTGTGGATAACGAAAATGTAAGCTAAAGCTTGAACTCTGAACCATAAAACGACTCATCGCTTCGCCTCCGCTGTCCAGTTCAAGATCACTGTGATCGGCGCGGAGGTTGATTCTTCGAGCGTCGTGTTGATCAGAAACCGCTGCCCGTCGGCCGTCACGGCGTACCGATCAGTCGTATGCGTCTCGAACAGCGGCTTGGGCACACCGAACTCGAAGGCGGAAGCATCGGCCTTCACCTCCACGGCCATGAGTTTTCCGTTCGCGGCCAGATAGAACAATTCTTTCCCGTCGCGCCTGAAGCGCGGGAAACTTCCGCCCTCGCTGGAAATCTGCCACTTGCCACCGGACGGCGGGAAGCTCTGGACGTACACTTGATAGCTGCCTGATTCATCCGATGCGTAGGCGATCCATCTGGCGTCGGGAGAAAAGACACCCCCAATCTCTCTGAACTTCGTTTGTAGGAATGGGAAGGGCTGGCGGTCTCCGAACAAGGGGAGCACCCACAAATCCCATTGGGTGTTGGGACTAAGTTGATTATAGAGAATGAAGCGCCCGTCCAATGACCAGTCGTTGGGAAATTTCCGGTCACTTGATTTAAGGAGCGCTTCCTCGCTCACACTGCCGCTTGATAATTTCTGATAGAGGTTCCCCGCTCCATCTCGGTTTGACACGAAGACGATGCGGCTGCCGTCAGGCGACCAGATAGGGAAACCGTCGTTCGCCGGGTCAAACGTGAAGCGCGAAGGGATGCCGCGCGCCAGGTCCAGCAGCCAGATGTCGCTAGTGCTGGTCTGGGCATCATTGCGTCCTATCGCGACTCGCTTTTCGTCGGGCGAAAGCGCGGGGAATTGGTATTCGCCTGGCGGGCCAGGAGCGCCAAGTTGTTTGCCACTGCGATCAACCCAGACGAGTTGTGACTTCCCCGCGTCGCTGCTTTGATAGACCAGGACCCCAGTCTCTGAAACTGAGAAGTAGGCTTCGTTATTCGTCCTGCGGTATCCCACCTGTTCGGCGATCCGAAAGGGCGCGCCCGTCAATGCGAGCGAGGCCGCATCGAACGCCTGGGCCATTAGCGTTCCTTCTCGCGGGAAGAGCAAGTAGCCCGGCAGTGCGTACGCACCGTTCGTATCAGTGCTCATGATGCGTTTGGCTTGTGGCTGATCGAGTGAGCTGACGTAGATTCCGCGGTTCTCAGGCTGCGCGCTGCCAGCGAAATAGAGGAAGTGGCGGCCGTCCGGCAAGAATTGCGGAAAGCGGTGAGTGCTTTCCTGGCGTGAAGAGTCGAGCGTCGTCACCGGTGATGGCTCACCGCCTGCCGCTGAGACTCGAGACAATCCAGTTCTATTGTCCGGCGCAAAGATAATGATATCGTCGCGATTCCAAGCGCCGCCTCGACCGTTCTGCGCAATGCACAGCGCGCTCGGCGATCCACCCGTGACCTCGATCTTCTTCAGTTTCCCGCCCGCGAAGAATCCGACGAAACGACTGTCGGGCGACCAGAACGGATAACTGGCATCGTCGGTGCCCGCGAGTGGCTGGGCCACGAGGGAATCGAGCGGGCGAACCCAGAGCAGCCTCTTGCCCGTGGCGTCCGTGGCGATGAAGGCGAGGCGCCGGCCATCGGGCGAGACAGTGACGGTGCCCAGTGTTGACTTCTCTGGTGGGAGAACTGAAACGCGGGTAACCGGCGTGTCCACCGGGACGCGTCGGAGAGACGAGATGACGAACGGCAGCGCTGCCAGAAGCGCGATGAACAGAACGCCGGCAACAATCCAGGGCAGATGCCTGGTAATTCGCGATCGCGTCGAGAGTGCAGTCAGCGCCGTCAGCGTCTGGCCGGAACTGGTTGACGTTCCTGAAAGACTCTCGA
>WNGL01004611.1_pt1 | contig 17930 bp, 13 predicted proteins | sample 5400591 | NCBI WGS metagenome assembly WNGL01 (sample SAMN13153377, study PRJNA577476) | soil metagenome | isolation source: 80 cm soil or saprolite under Garry oak tree replicate 1 | place: USA:California | collected 2016-06-15 | reverse complement strand
TCCACATGTAATCTGAAATTTAGGAAACAAATTCTACGAGCGTCCGCTAATTATAACAAAAATGCTCATAACATATTCAATCAATCCAGAAAAACAATTCGGACGGAGGTAGGGCCTCTCAGAAAGATAGTTCGTTAACAGCTCGAAGATTGAAAGTCTTATTAATGAAGTTATTCAAATGGTTAGTGGCTTCTGCTTCTACCATTGTCCCAACCCTTTAGAAACATTTACTTTCGGTTGTGGATATTTTAACTTCATTCTATCTAATGTATTGACGATGGTTTGGGCGACCGCCCAATTACGGAACCACTTTAAATTTGCAGGGATAACATACCACGGTGCCCATCTGGTGCTACACCTACTCAGAGCGTCTTCATAAGATTCCATATACTTATCCCAATATTTCTTGGCAAGAAGATCACTTTCAGATATCTTCCAACGTTTTTTTGGATCCTGTAATCTCTCTTTAATTCTTTTTTTCTGTTCATCTTTGCTAATATTCAAAAAGAATTTTAGTATTGTTACATGATTCTCTGATAAGTATCTTTCAAAATCATTGATTTGTCTATATCTTGGACTTAACTCATTCTTGGGAACTAGATTACGAACACGAACTTCAATAACGTCTTCGTAATGAGAGCGATTAAAAATAGCTATTTGACCTTTTGAAGGAACTGCCATATGAACACGCCAAAGATAATCGTGCGAAAGCTCTTCTTCAGTTGGAACTTTAAATGACTTTACGTAGCAACTTTGAGGGTTTAATGCTCCCATTACATGACGAATTGTTCCATCCTTGCCCGAAGCATCAACTCCTTGAAGTATAATCACGAGAGATTGGCTCTTGGCTGCAAAAAGCTTGTATTGTAACTCGGACATTTGACTAGTAAAATGAGCCAAATCACTCTCAACATCTTCTTTTCTTTTGCCTGCATCATAGTCAGGGTCCCAATCCTTTAACTTCAACTTTTTTGTGATTTTTTCTGGCTCTATGAGCAATTTCTGATTCAATTTCATCGGTATTCTTAGTCATCCGTATCTCCGATTTAAATTGCGAGATATCTCTTGCAAGATACTGCGACAGAAAAACGCTTTGTTAAATTGCTAGTTCGCTGCTGCTGCTTCCGGTGGAATGGAGGTTGCTAGGTTCAGGTTTCCTAATTCAAAAAATACGCTAGCGGTAAATACTGGCATATGTTGAATCGAATGCATCGGTGATTTGTTAGTGCGAGGAAGATAGAACGCTTTGCCACAAGGACAACAACGATTTCGATTACTGCCATGATGAACCTTATGGTTGCACACGCTATTCGTAAGCCTGAACTTGAGTGCGCGGTCCAACGTTATTTTGTGTATTGATTGAAGTGGTCTTAGCACAGCATCGGTTTTTCTGATCTGTTCGTTGTACTCCTTCTTCGCGATCAGTTTAAGCGTAATTCTTTTGTTTTTCTTTCGATTTTAACTCCACATTCTTCAGGGACGTCTTCACACTAAGTTGACTAGATGATGAAACGGTGGTCAGAAAGCAGGAAGAAGACGAATTAGCCAAGTTGTGTGCTTGACATTTATCATTAGATCTATTAGTGTCACCCTGAGATTTTATTGCGATTTGAGAATTCAACAATCACTCCGGTTACTGGATTATAATCAAATGAATAAGCGTCATTTGCAGAAATTGGTATCCATTCTATTGCATTTTCTTTGCATAGAGGACATTGAACAACGATAAAACTAGTTCCCAAGTTAAGATAGGATGCACACCAGAAGCATGAATTACACAATAAGAAATCTATTTTTTTGATTGGTGAAGTGGTCCTACCGTCATGTAGAATATTACTTTTTGGAAGAGGATGATAAATTGTCTCGGCAGAAGACATTAAACGATAAGCGCTTTCGTACTATAAATCTATCCCGCGAGTTTTGTCTTAACACTAAAGTATTAATTATTTGACAATATTCGCTTCACTGCACCGCTGACGAGAGTTACTCCTCGTCTGCGCTACACTGAGCACATTAGGTAATCCGAGGTAATAGCCTGTAGGGAACTGGTGATTAAGTCTCAGAAACAATTTTGGTAACCTATCGAAGTCTGCGATAGAAAGCGTTTCTCCTGTATAAACGTCTGTACAACCTTACCAGTGCCCAAAACTCCTTTTTCACAAGATTGTTTGTTGTTCTGTTCTGTGGCATCCTGTAACCTAAAGCAAAGGAATATCATAACCACTTTAGTTATTATTAATCAACCTCGGGTGAGCAGCGATATCTAAAAAGGGCCTTTTACGAAGTATTTTAAGTCGTTATGACCTAAAACCGTAATTCGTGAGGCTTTCAGCATAACATTATCATAATCTTAGAACCATCGAACCTTAATGTTACCAATTCGACTTACCTGGGTTCATATATATTAGTGTATGATTCAACTAGAATCAAAGGAAATGAATTGGTGATATTATAATGCGATGTAAAAGCTGTAACACAACATTACATTATCACACTGCTGGCATGACATGCCGTAACTGCGGGCTTAGCGTTGATCATGAATTGTTACTACAGGAGAAATGTGTTTCATGTGAGCACCTACTAGAAGAGTCTGAAAAGACAACAGGCATTTGTATTTTCTGTCAATACGATATAGTGAAAGGCAGTAAATAATAATTTCAAACAAAATAAAATCATTAATTGGAAGTGAAGTGAGTTGTATATATGAATAACAAATCGTAAGAATGATTAAAATGGTAGTAGAGTAGGAATTATCGGATGGCTATTCATTGGAAAAGATTGGTCAGGCGTAAAAACAACCCAATCTTGCAAGTACTATGCAGAAAGTGAAACTTAGAAGAAAATACATCAAACTATCATTAGCTGCCCGGCATCTTACGAGGATAATCTCTACAATTAGAGAGGGACATTCTATTCTGGACAATCGCTGCATATATTACAAGCCACTTATAACAATGATATCAGAATCAGTGCTGTGATCTATTTTAGACCTGACAACGAATATGATTTGAAGAGGATCATGTACTAGTAAGAGACGCACTCCAAGCAAGATATGATAGAATCTTGTTATTCAGCCAAAAGAACATTCTCACTAACGGAATTTGAAACCTTTTTTGAACTACGGCGTTATATGAAATTTTAAAGGAATGTTTTTGGCTACCTTGGAACAAAATAATCATGCATCGTGGTAACGTACACGGTTCCAAGTAGCCTGATGATCTGAGCGGCAAAGATGAAGAATTAAACCAACTTTACGTTACACGGAGGTGTTTATAGGTGAGACAGTTGTAACTAATGATGATGAATAATGGCAAGAGTTGGACTGAGATGAAAATTAGATGGACAAGAAGTTAACAGCATTAAGACCCTTTACTAAACGCAAAGGCAAACCAAAGTTCTGTGCACATTGCGGTAGTGTAGCTACTCAAGAAGCCTTGTTCGAGGTAGATGAGGGCGTCACCCTGATAGAAAGGTACTGCGATATATGTGTAAAGAAAGTAGAGTGAATTTGCTGCAAGTCAGTAAAGCTTTAGATTCATTCGCTATCTACGTATAGCGAGTATGTTTTGTCTGCCTTTCCTACCGGCCAGGAGGCTAAGAATTTCGAGGCGATAAACATAATTTGTCATTCAAGTGCTGTTAATAGGTATAACGGATTTTCCTTTTTCATAATTTTACCTCATGTAATTCTATAATTCCTATAGAGTTAGAGGCAAAACAGGGATATATTGATCATACGTTGAGTCTACACTAAAATTCATAGAATGGCGCTGTAGCTTACCGCCAGTAACTAATTGAGACCTTCATGCAAATAATCTCCTGAATGCTTTTGACCTTAGTCAGAACGCCCTCAATCCTCCACATATTGTTCCTCTCACTACAGCAGAATTTGCTGCAATTCTCCTGCACATAAATTTGGCAAGAACTGTCGATTGAATATACAGGCAAAGGAATCACATAGTTGTCGAGACCTAGGTGTTTTAATCACTGGATCAAATAATCCTTTGGAGGCACACGCCTCAGATATTTATAAACCCATTAATAAAACCATTAATTATCATTATTTAGGTTTGGAATTTGGCTAGATCATCGGTTGCACTTAAAAAATGGTTACCGTTAAGCATAGTAGGAGCAGCGATTTCCTTAATTACTGCATTATTACTAAATGTACCTCTGGGAAAAACGATTGTAGCAATTGCTCTTACCGGAGTCTTGATATTCAGTGGATTTCTTCTGAGATCGTTTGGAAAGGGAAAGGGAGAAGGAGAAGAGGAATTTAGGAATGAAAAGGATGCAAAATAAGGCAGGATAATAAGGGTGCAACCTACCCTGTGTATGTGTTTATTAGCGATATCCCGCTTAATACAAATATTATATCGTATATATTTAGCCAATTAGAAACATGAATATATATTGTCTTTAGACATAAAAAAACTACTTCAAACAGCACTATGGTTTTTGAGACGGAATGATTGGGATATGATCAATTATTATGATTTTTTGGCACCGTATTTTCTGCGTGCAACTGGAAATAATATGTTAAACTTTGGTTTTTGGACTGATAACACCCAAAATCCCACGGAAGCACAAAATGAATTATGTAGATTAGTTGGAAAGTTTGCTGAATTGGATTTGGCAAAGAATTTAGTAGACGTAGGAAGCGGATTCTCGGATCCAGCAATGCTTTGGAAATTAGCCTATACTCCATTAAATATTATCTGTGTAAATATCAATTTTCTGCAACAGAAGGTGGCTTCAGAGTTGATGAGGCAGAGAGCAAATAATAATAATAATAATAATATTGTAAATTATAAAATCTCTGCACGATCACTACTATCAGCATCATTTATTGCCAATACCATTACTAATGCCACCGAGATTATGCCGCTGGTGAATGCTACGGCCAAAATCCTCCCATTTCGAGATAAATGCATGGATAGAATAATTGCTTTAGAATCTGCGCAGCATTTTAAACCATTGGTTCAATTTATACAAGAATCAAGGAGAATTTTGGAGTATGATGGCCTACTTGTTATAGCCATACCCGTTATGAAACTACCTAAATGCAATTCACTATTAACTCCAACCATGCTAGAGTTCATGAAACTTGGAATCCTCTCATTTTTGTGGGCCTCGGAACACTATGAATTGAAAAATATAGAATCGATGATTAATAATGTAGGATTTGATATTATTGATATTCAATGGATAGGATCTCACGTGTACGAGCCCTTGGCAAACTACTACATGCAAAACAGAAGCGTGATAAAAAACATACTGTTGAAAGACGAGAACTCATCGCTATTATCATCTTATTTTCTTAATATCTCTTATGACTTATTTGAAAAAATTGTCTATAAATCAGCATTGAAAATGAAAGTAGCCTATCAAGAAGGTATCATCGATTATGTTCTCATAAAGGCAAGGTCAGTATAGAATAATGCTTATTTTCACTAGGACAATAATGCCCAAGGAACAACGATCCTTAACTAATTATCTTTCGAATATCGATGGAAATATTACTTGCGAACTAATTGCGTTTGACAAATTCGATGGTACTAGACAGTAACCTTAGTGCTACCAAGTAAGTAAGAGATAACCACTAGATTTAATTACAATATATACGAATCATAGACTGGGAAAGAAAATTGAGTATCAATAATAACAAGCAGTTCATCCTTAACCAACTATTATGGATTGGAATATCATTTGGTATAAGCTTGGCCATTTCGCTACTATTACCGTTCCCAGTCTCTCTAGTTGCAATATTTGGAGTATTCATTTTGCTAAATATATATATGAGGAGGATAATGATGAGAAGAATGAGTGGTCCTGGAGCAACAGGAAAATTCGGCTCAATGTCTTCGATGTTTAGTAGCAATGACAGTTCGGCATTGAAGTATTATTGTATAGGATGCGGGACACAACATAAGGAAATTGCCTGTCCCAGTTGTGGTTCGAAGATGAAAAAGGTGGGATTTTAATTAAATCTTGAATAAGAAACGGTTTGTCCTTTCTATAACGACACCATAGTCACTGGCTTGCTATTCAATCCGTAGACGGTTCCTCTCATTAGCCGTCTAGTCGCAATTCACAATCGGTCCATAGACTCTATCTCATCTTACTGTCTCATTGATTCTTAAAACCATAAAAATATTAGATATGGTTTCGTAAAAGGCGGTTATATGTGATCGAAATGAAAGTAACTGCGGTTGTTTTGTTGTGTAGTACAATTGTCTAAATATCATGTTATTCCAAGAGCAGATGGTTTGGCAGACCTTGTAGCATCTATTAGAGAAGCGTACCTAATACTATATTATATTCACTGTTTCTTTCATACTGTTACGCTTTTGGTGAGTAGGAATCACAGGAAAAAAACAAATTTGTCCTCTGATGTCAAAAGAGATAATACAGAATCGGTTTACGACGAATTTTTATCAACAGAATTATCCACGGAAGATGAAGCATAAGAGTCACAGCATAAACAAAACCTCAATGAAACAAGGGCAAGCTACTTATCGCAAATCTTACCTTTTGAAAGTCTTTCAAACATGAAAAGAAAAATACGTGATCATTAAAGAGCGACTAATATTGACCAAACCCACTTAACTAACGATTATATATTTGAAAGTAACAAAAGACAAAACACAATTAGTATGAAAAATGTGTCTGTTCATAGATCTTCCATTATTCTCATAATAAGCATTGGATGTGGCTTGATATTTTCAACAATTATCATAAGTGCAATAATCATCCCCTCGTACGCAGTATCACCAATGACAACAAAAAATATTACTACTGCTTTATTGCCTAATTTTAGATTTGCAGCTGCTGGTGATTGGGCCTGTAATTCTAATACGATAAGTACTGTGAAAAGCATCGTAAAAGCCAATCCAAATTTAGTATTAGGATTAGGTGATTATTATTATAGTGATTATCTTAACGAAAGCAGAAACCCCGATTGTTGGTTTAAAATCGTTAAACCGATAGACCAAAAAATGAGAATTGCTATAGGTAATCATGAGAACGAATCTCCATCACTTCTAAAGCTATTCATGAGCCATTTCAATCTTACAAATGAATACTACTCATTCAACTACCAAAATGTTCACTTTGTTGCACTATCAACAGAAATACCATTGGGTATTGGTTCAGAACAGTATAATTTTGTAAAGAGCGATCTTGCAAAAGCAGCATCGAGTCCAAACATTAATTGGATTATAGCCTTCTACCATAGAAAAGCATATTCTTCACCATCTATAGTACTACCATTTGCCACAGTAAGAGATACCTACCACCCATTATTTGATAAATATCATGTTGACCTTGTTCTGAATACAGATATGCACAACTACCAAAGATCTTATCCTATAAAATATAATAGCATTAATTCGACCAAACCAGTAATAATAAATACAGATACGAGTAACTACACTAATCCACAAGGAAGAATATATGTAATAGCAGGAACTGCAGGTGCTCATTTTTTCCCGTTATACGGAAAGGCTCCTTATGTAATCACTCAATATCTAGTACATGGCTTTCTAGATGTAACTATAACGAATAGTGGGAGAACTCTTAGTGCAAAGTTCTATTCTAATGATGGATCTGTCAAAGATCAATTCACAATCCAGAAGTAAGCTCAGATTGGATTCTCTCCAACTGCGAACCACTGCAGAGTTGTGGTTAATGGAAGTTAAAGTCTAGAACTCAAAAGGAAGTTAAAGTTGTGACAGAATACCTAGAATAAGTAAGGCCTGAACTTTTATTATATATCAGGCTATTTCCATGCATTCGACAAGTGCACTATGAAATTCATAGCCAGTTATCAATTGTATATTGTCCTTGAGTAAAACAAACGTGATGGAAGGAGCAGAACTGAACCTTGATTTATTTGCTCTAACAATCAATGCAGTGTAGTTTTTATTCTGTTTTGGAATCCGAAGGTGATAGTGGAATGTTTTAGTGTTCTTTTTAAGTAAATTCAAACTCGTTTATCTTCTCAATCTTGTTCTCAGTTATCAAATATTGAAGTAAATCTACTTCTTGTGTATAATCTTTGTGTAACAGAACAAGAGCAGCAAGAAATATTATACCATATACAAACAGAAATTCTAATCTAAATTAAGAAAAAGAAAGGAAAAGAGTAGAGGATACAAGAAATTGAAATTAACCTTTAGAAATGCACCACATCATCTTTATCCACTCATTGAGAGCAAAGAATGTCCTGCATCTTCACTTAAGCTATTTGGATATCCTCTGATTGTAAGAAACATAATGATGGCTCAAAAGTTTATGAGTGTCGATACAATTTGTTTGCCTGATGAATTCTCCGATGCTTCGAGATTAATTCAAAATTATTTTCCGACGCTTAACCTAAAAGAATTCTGCGATGATAACCGTGGATTTGAAAAATATGCCACCACCATCAACTCACCTACCCCTCTTAATTATCATCTTGCTACACCGCTTCAAGGCCAACATAGCAATTTTGAGATACCTATAAACTCACTAATCCACAATTCTTGTTTGTCTATTAATAGTAACCAAAATAACAATAGTGGCAAAGATCTTGTCGTTGATGTTCTTACCTATCCCTGGGATTTTCTGAAAGCAGTCCAGGATGTTTTACACAATGAAATAACACATACTGTAATATCCCCAATGGCAACGGTTGCCAAATCAAGTATTATTAATGGACCATGCATAATAGAAGATGATGTCATAATAGATGATTTTTGCAAAATAATAGGTCCTCTCTATATTGGAAGTGGCAGTTTCATTGGCATGAGTTCCCTTATAAGAAAATCTATGTTGGGTATAAATACAAGAATTGGATTTAATTGTGAAGTTGCAAAGACATATTTTGAAGGTCATGACAGAATTGCACATCAAAATGTAATACTGGATAGCATAATTGGTAGAAATGTTTGGTTTGGTGGATATTCAGGAACAGCCAATGTATTACTTGATAGAAAAAACGTAAGATATCAAATTGATGACAACTTGGTAGATACCGGCACTGACCATTTTGGAGCAGTAATCGGTAATAATTGTACTATCGGGGCTTCCGTAATTATTCTACCAGGTAGACAAATTCAACCAAATGCAATAATTCAAGCTGGAACTATTGTTGGAAAGAAAACTATCTAATGGAAGAAGTTAGAGTTTTGATAATCCAAATTTTAAGTTAATGTTAAATATATTCAATACTGAAGGATAACTTTACAGATATTAGGATATCCCCTTCAAGAGTGCGAGTACGCACCCCCGGTCAAAATTATTTATATCAAATTACCAAACTCCTCTTCGAGTAGTCATACTACGCCGCTAGCAAGAAATTGACTAAAGCTGTTTGTGGGGTAAAGTATGATCTGCTAAACGAATGAGGTATACTCTCTCACTCTTTCAATAGATATTTGGTTAAGCTTTCTTCTTCCTTTCTCCCCTTCCAGAATGTGCCTTCTTATCATGGACGCTTAACCTCTCTTTATCATCAAATTCCATAACACAGTGCTTACACTTGGCAATAGTTTTGTTACCATTATCCTTTGCTTTCTCTTTTCTATTGAGGAAGAACATATCCAACGCTTACACCGATACCCATATTCAAAGCTTCATGAAACAGACATTACGTAGGGATAAGTGCAGTCCTCGACAATAATTTGAAACATCATGTCATAAATACAGTTAAATTCGTCGAATTTCGAAAATATTTTGAAACATTCTGAATATGCAGATTAGTCAATAACTCTAAGAATTTGGTAGCAAATCTAAATATTTGTTATATTAGACTCCAGTCGTAGTAGATCTATATATTTCCTAATATGCACAAACGTCTTACATTCAAAAGTACTTATCTTTAGCTGGTGTTGTTTTCATCATACTGGTAACATGTACTAATATACCTAAAAGGAAGGGAGAGACATATGAAGTTAAGACGTGAACACATTTTTGTTGGCCGTAATTGTTGCAACATTAATCATAATTGAAGTGTCGCCCTATCTAATACCCAAATAAAATCTATCACTTTTAAATTTGCATTTGCATTGCATTCGCATTGCATTGGTATTGGCAAACCAGCAGTACTAGATTAGCATTCCAGAAGCCAAGATCTGGGCTGAGAATAATATCACGGGAAAGGGGCTACATTTAGCTTTAATATATCGAGACCAGACTTTAATAGTTCTTCCATCTTGAAGTGATTATATTAATACTATATTAATCAGATGGAAGAAATTCTGCCTCTACCAGGTTGAATTATTTGAATTTATCATGTAAATTGCCATCTACATTCATTATTTTGTAGATTATCATGAACTGTGTGGCGGCAGGGCCAGACCAAGGTAGACTTTTTTTCATTAGATGGGAATTCAATCGCTTAAATAACACTATCTCGTTATTATTCTTGAAGGATATGCCAGCAGCAAATGAATCTCCAACTAATTATCCAAATCCTTCGGATCGAAATAGTCAAGCTGCTGACACTGAGGAAGTATCTTTCATTAGATCGCAAGATTGTTGTGTTTGTTTTGTCGATATAGTCGATTCTACAAGGATTACTTCTAGTATTAATAATCCAGAAAAAGTTAGGAAATATTATGGGATTTTCCTTAACACGATGGCGGCAATAGCAAGAAACTTTGGAGCCAAAATAATAAAGAATGTTGGGGATTGTTTGATCTTCTATTATCCTAAAACATCAGATTCTTCTAACAAATCTTCCTTTAAAGATGTGATCGAAGGCTGTATAACGATGATAGAAGCTCGTGATACAATTAATGAAAAGTTGCATGAAGACGAATTACCCTCTCTTAGCTACAGAATTAGCGCTGATTATGGTAGAGTAGAGGTTGCTAGATCAACTACGTCTCAAGTCGATGACTTGTTCGGTCCGACTATGAATATGTGTGCAAAGATAAACTCAAAGGCAGCACCAAATGGGTTAGCGATAGGTGATCGCCTACATAAAGTTGTACAATCCTTCTCTTTGCTTTCTTCACTTGAAGAAGATTATTATCATTTCGAGGAGATAGTAGGATCGGAAGACCAGCAAGGTGAATTTAACAAGTATCCTGTATTCTCTTTACACCGCAATGATAGGAGTACATTTAATCAGTCTGAGACGGAGCGGGATCGAAAACATACTCCAACTATATTGTTAGTAGACGACGAAGAAGACATTCTCTACACTTTCAAGACAGGCTTAGCTTCTGAAGGCTTTAATGTTGAAGCATTTGCAAATCCTATGGAAGCGCTGACACACTTTGCTATGGTAAATCCATCTCATTATGATTTGGCTATTTTAGATATAAGAATGCCTGGCCTCAACGGATTACAGTTATACTATAGATTGAAGGCAATTAATAGAAAAATCAAGATACTCTTTGTATCTGCTTTAGATGCTGTACCGGAGCTTATAAGTATATTACCTGATGTAAAGTCCACAGATGATATTATAAAAAAACCAGTTACAATTGGTAATTTTGTAAGTGCTGTAAACACAGCTCTTGCGTGAGTGGCGCACAGATACATCTTAAAGAGCTTTTAGACTTTAGTCAGCTAGAAGAGTGTTTGTCACTACTGCAGAAAAAAGGATGGTTGGTAGTTTTTATACGACCACAGATGATGGTAGTTTTTATAAGAAGGGATGGTTGGTTAGATTGTGTTCTATTTTACTACTTTCGAAGAATTAGGTAAGTGGTTGAGATTGGGCTGAATTTACATCTCCCAACCAGCGAATTACCCAAGCAGGCATAACAAGTTCCGTTCGAACGGCCTTGTTATTTCCTCAGAGATGTATTTGCAAGGCAATTTGGAGCATTTTTATATATATTTTCGATCTCCTTCTTTAATGGATCTTGAGGAAGATATCCGACAATTTCACCTACCTCCTTACCTTCACAGAAGAACTTTATGACAGGTATGCCTTGAATTCCATATCTAGTTGCTAGTTCCAACTCTTCACCTACATTAACCTTTACGAATTTAATATTTTCGTAATCTCTCGCCACTGAATCAAAGACAGGTTTCAATCGCATACAGTATGGACACCATGGTGCCCAAAAATCAGCTGCCAAAAGCTGCTTATCCATTATTAACGAATTCCATTCAGAATTTTTTATATCTGTAGACATATGATTTATCTGTGTTTTGATGCTTAAAAGAGATCTCTTCAACTATTAGACACTCAACAGTAAAAGACAGGGGAGAATAAGTATAGTAATATGAACATAGAGTTGGTGTAGAGACGTTAGATTCTTTTAGAGAACCAAGGATGAATATGCCTTCCGGCCTATCTTTTTTTCAGCTCTGATATCAAGCTGGCTATGTAGGTGTCACGGTCTATACGAATACCTTGAGAGACCTCTTCATAATTGCCATATTTCATTTCAAAATCCTTGATATTCTTCATATTAGTATCATTGACTAGATCTATAATATCACTATAAAATCTGATCTGATTTTGCGCATATGACAGAAGATTCTTTTTTATCTCTTCAGCCGAACAGCATTCCATATGGACAAACTTTATCTCGCTTGCTTCCTTCATCTCTGCTGGGATATGATAATGAGAGGAACTCATATCGCTCTCACAAATATCACAAACAAACATGTTTTGTGTCATTCTCACTATCATATATTTATTAATTATTTATGTCGTTTGATTGGGCAAGTAAGTAAGTGGCAAACTAAACGTATCCCATTGTTAAACTTTTAATACCAAAATTTCCCTTTATTCATTCATCTGAATCTACTTGAACAATAATAACAATAGAGTAATCATAATTGGGTCTGGTCCTGCTGGATTAACAGCTGCTATCTATGCAGCAAGAGGAGGACTAGAGCCAGTAGTAATATCAGGTAACGAACCAGGAGGACAGTTAATGCTTACAACTGATGTTGAAAATTTTCCTGGTTTTCCTGATGCAATAGGAGGGCCTGATTTAATGCAGAATATGAGAAAGCAAGCAGAGAGGTTTGGTACAAAGTTTATCGATGCACGGTTGGTTCAGTAGATTTTCTATCAAGACCATTCAAGATCAACGTTGGAGAGACAGTCCATACAGCAGAAGCTGTCATAATTGCAACTGGTTCTTCAGCTATGTGGCTTGGGCTAGAATCTGAAAGCAGATTGAAAGGAAAAGGAGTATCTGCATGCGGTACTTGCGATGGTTTCTTTTTTAAAGGAAAAGATGTGGTAGTCGTAGGAGGGGGAGATGTTGCGATAGAGGAAGCTTTATTTCTTTCAAAACTCACTAATAGTGTCAAGGTTATTCATAGAAGAGACGAGCTTAGAGCTGCCAGAATAATGCAACAAAGGGCATTCAACAATAAGAAGATTTCCTTCGTTTGGAATAGCGTTATTGACGAAATCCTAGGTGAAAATAAGGTAAAGGGCATTAGAATAAGAAATGTACACACAAACGCACCTTCAATAATAATGTGTGATGCAGTATTTGTGGCTATTGGGCATAAACCAAATACAGATTTCTTTAGAGGCAAGCTTGAACTTGACAATAAGGGATATGTCAAAAAATATGATGAGAATAATACTAATATTGACGGTATTTTTGTAGCCGGGGATGTTTATGACTATACCTATAGACAGGCTGTAACAGCAGCAGGATCTGGTTGCAAAGCAGCAATTGATGTAATTAAATATCTTGAAGGTAATGAGGAGAAAGAGTAATAATTTTTCATCCAGGTTTGGTTAAGTTTGTATTTGCTGGACTTAACTGACAAAGCAATAGCATCAAAGACTGAATAGAAGTCGAAAAGCGATTGAATCAGAATGGAGGGGGATTGCTTTCTTAGATTATATTATTCAAGCAAAATCTCGAACGCGTGTTATTTGGTTAGGAGGAATTATTCGCCTAATCAGAATTGTAGACGGTATCTTTCGAGTAACGAGAACGAAGGCAAGAGAATTAAATTTATATCTAAATGCAAACGATGGCAATCCTTTGTGGCAAATTTATGTTATTTCTAGCTAGTAATACCTGAAGGTGGGTCTGTCGTTTCCTATACTAAAATATCTCGATCAGAGTGTGTGAGTGCTACGAAGTTCTAATAATAACGTTTGACATCTTCTTCTTTAAAACTAGCATAAGAGCAATAGATATAACTGAAATAAAAAAAGCTGTAATGAATATCATATTATATGATTCCAAAGAAGGAAACGAAAGGCTTGAACCTATTATAGATATCTGATTTGCCTGCATATATATACTTGCAATTGCAGGTCCTGTAGCCATCCCAACAAAGAAAAGCATAGCAGTCATGCCCAAAGATATTCCAATAGAATCTTTTGGAGTATATTCTAAGAGTATATTCCAATTACCAACTCTTGTTAATGTCAATCCAATTGCTACTACCGCAAGGTTTGCAGATATCAACAGTTCTGATGAATGAAATAAAAATAAGCTAAAAAATCCAAAAGTGCTAATTATCGTTCCAACTAAACTTGGTTTTATGTTTCCAAATTTGGAAATTATAATACCGGCAGACACAGATACTACAAGAATTATTATTGTAAAAGGAATTTGAACATTTGCAGCGCTTATCGCATTCCCACCAAAACCTAATGGCATGGGACTCCTTATAAGGACAGATATGCTTTGATACACCATAAACATTGTAATACCTAAAATCATCAAACTAATATTATTTAGGAGAATTATTCTATTTGTTAGGAGATTGAGATCAATTAACGGGGCCTCCGTTGCTGCCATTGATGAAGATGATGCTTCGGACGATGTTGATGTCGTTGGCATTTTTGCTGCTTTTTGCTTTGCGGATAGATTTCTTTCTACAACTATGAATAGCATCAGCGAAACGATCGATACTATTGAGAAAATGAATACGGGTATAAAACCTGACATTGTCGATGATGAGTGTATGTTTCCCAAAAATGTAAGTGTCATCAGAAATGAAATTATGGTAGCAGACAGAGCTATTGCACCTTTGATATCTATTTTCTTTAGTATACTACTATTATTGTTATTTTTGTCATCATGCATAGACAAATCAGCTCCCCTATTATCGACTTCATTTATTTTCGGATGAAAATACTCTTGTTCTTCTTCATTTCCAATTTTTGTAAATACGCAGCAATATTCTGTCCCTAGTTTTGACTTTTGTACCTTGGGTTGTTGTGGTTGTTGTTGCAGTTGCTGCTGTTTCTTCTCCTCCTCTTCCTTAATATGGATAAATTTGCGTACTATTAGGATTAGAATTATGGCTGCAGGCACCATGGATAAAAGGGCAAAGTGCCATCCATAATGGAAAATTATTATTCCTCCTAAAGCTAAACCTAATCCTGAGCCAGCCGTAAATACCCCTGTAAATATTCCCTGAGCAATTGAAAGCTTTTCTTGCGGAAATTGTAACTTAATTATTCCAAAAGCTATTGGAAACATAGATATTCCAATCCCTTGAAGTATTCTTGCAATAATCATAAAGGAAATATTGCTTGCAAAACCACCCAGCGCAACTCCAATGGTATAAATACACATTATTACAAGTACAATCTTTTTCTTTCCATAGATATCAGATAGCTTACCAAAAATAGGAGTCATGACTGCCCCTGCTATCAGATACGCTGCAAGTATCCATGACGAAGTATTGTAAGTTATTCCAAACTCTTTGATAAAATCAGGAATGGCAGGTATTATTACAGTTTCTCCATACATTGGAATCAGACCAACAGAACTTATAACTATAAGTGTTATCCAGGCTGAACGGGAAATGGCGGGAGATGATGATGTCGCTGTTGTGGGGTTATGTCGATGATTAGAATTCATTGAAGCTCTGGCCCCTTTTGCACGGCGCAAATGAAATCGATCATACTGCCTTTGATCTTGCTACTCAATTATACTTCTCCTCTCTCTTTTTTATATTTGCGCATTGTAGCGTATGTCAGAAATCCGCTTCTTGCTAATGCTAACGACGTCTTATGGCCTATTCCGCTTGAGGTACCGGTAACTGCAGCAACCTTCTGGTTGAATGAAGGCGATACCATCTATTATTCATTTGTAGACTACACTATTTAAGTAGGTAGTAATCTGCTAGCTAGTTAGTATCCAAGGTCTAAATGCAAAATTTGCTTTACATATTTTACAATAATGACGAAAGTTGTCGTAGAAGCTTAGGAACACAATACAATTAGTACGCATTATGATGTGGGTGTCATAGCTATTTGTTCCAATTGGATTTCCATATGGCTTCCATGGAGATTTCGAAATCGTGCACGGGCGGTTTTCGGGCTTCGGCCAGCCTGTGAACTGGATTGCATCCGACATCGTACGCATCAAGGACGACTAGGCCACCCATGAGCAGTCAAAGAGCTTCCTTCCCATGTTCGGGGACAGGTTTCCGGAGTAAGGTCGGGATTCTGAAGTTCCATCAGCAGCTCACTCCGAGGCCCAGGTTACGTTCAATTGGGCCGTGGCGGAACAGTTGAGAGGAGACGCGTGAACGACCTATTAAAGCTGGCTCTTGAAGCACATGGGCCCTGACTGAAAGAGCAGGCATACGATCGGCAGGCCCTTTACACCTGTTTTCCTCGAAGGAATATTCGGAAAAGAGATCGACACAAGTTTCGCATAGAAGGAATTCTAATAGAAGCTATTGTCTAGACTAGCCGGCTCAGGAAGAATACAAAATATTTTATTTGTTCCAAGGAGAATATGCAAGAAAATAGAACGCAGGATGAATTGATAGTCCCATTATCTTTTCCGGTTTGATCTTTAGTATAATTCGCTTATGATCTGGTTTTCGGTAGTAATATTTTCCGAGTCCAAGATACCTTTTGGCAAGCCTTTTCAGATGATCATCTGCTCCTTCGGTGGTCTGTTCTATTACCCTTCCTTTTATTGACACCATATTGTATGGATTGTTCTGCTCTACAACAGATAGAGCTATCCTTTTATCATTTGTTATGTGCTTATTTTTTGCTGAAGATTCAAATGTGTTTATCAAGATTAAATCATCGACCATTTCTGCCCAGACTGGAGTTACATGGGGGGAACCATTTTTTGACAAAGTCGCTAAAAAAACCAGATTTCTAAATTGAAATAGATGATGTAGTTCTTCTTCACTTAAATTCGTTGAACCAGCCGATATGTTGTTTGTTTTTAATATAGTTTCATTGCCTGTAACACGAGGAGGAGCGTCAACTATTTCCACAGGGGTTGCCATCTTTGTATCTTTTTTATCACCTTTTTGCATGTAACAATATTATTACAAGCTATGTAATAATATTATTGATATATATTCAAATCCATTGCTATCTCAAAACCTCTTCATTGTCTTACATATACTGAAAACCTCTCTGCCTTTTTGTACATTGAGCCATTTCATGCATAATGAGTCCTTGATTAAATGCATCAGCCAAAGATCTATTACGCTATTATCGTCGCAACAAATCTGTGTCCTCATGACAAGATCCTTCCTTCATATTAGACGGGAAGCTTATAATCCGAAATGGAGAAAGATATTGGAGGTCAGATGATCCTCGTTGTCGGCCGAATGCCGAAAAAGAATAACGACGCGGCGTTGCAGATCTACAAGCAAGCTGATGACTTATTAGGAAGTACGGGGTTCTGCGCAGGAAGCTTTTCCAACTCAACACAGAGACCTACGATGATATGGGCATTACATAGCTAATTCTGTCTCAGCCAGCCAAGACGAAGAGATTTGGCTGGAGTTACAATACTAGAGATCGCAAGCACATGGATGAAGTCAGAACAAAGTGTGGAAATGATGAAAATATGGGACGACTTTACAAACAGTCTTTGGATCTACTTACCCCAAGATCCAGATTCATCTTTGGAGAATTCGACCGTTTGAGTGTTTAGACTTTCAGAGAAACATTGCCGAGGCAAAGGCCGATACCAATAATCACCTTTTCATTGACCATGAATGAA
>WNGL01005322.1_pt1 | contig 17931 bp, 21 predicted proteins | sample 5400591 | NCBI WGS metagenome assembly WNGL01 (sample SAMN13153377, study PRJNA577476) | soil metagenome | isolation source: 80 cm soil or saprolite under Garry oak tree replicate 1 | place: USA:California | collected 2016-06-15 | reverse complement strand
TATCGCCTTCCAGTGGGTGAAAATTAGCTTGGGGAAAATTTCTCCTTTCAACCAAGTGGGCCTGTGGCGCAGCTGGGAGCGCGCTTCCATGGCATGGAAGAGGTCGTCGGTTCGATCCCGACCAGGTCCACCAATTCTTCAACGACTTAGCGGACCCACCTCGAAGCGCTTGGCCGGAAATTGGCCGGAAATTTTAAGAAGCCTCTGCCGTTTGTGGCTTCAGCCTCAGTTCTTTGTTGATGGCCCCCACCGTCGCTTTCACGCTTTCGGGAATTTCCTGCATGTAAACGTCTGTGGTGGTCGATAGCCGTGAGTGCCGCAATACGCCTTGGATGTCCTTGGGTGTCCCTTTCTTTTGACCCAGAGTTGCAATCGTGCGCCGGATCACTTGAAAGGTGAGCTTGGGCAGTCCCAATTCGTCGCCTAGCTTCCGCATCTTCCTCCGGTAATTCTGCGGATCGATGAATCCGCCTTTTCTTAACCGATTTGAGAAGATGAAGTCATCAGGCCCCGAGTGTTCGGATTCCTGCTTCCATAACCAGAGATCATCTGCCAGTTCCTTCGGGATGTACACCGGGCGCAGCGCCTTGCGCGTTTTTCCCCACTTGCGGAGCTTGCCACGGTACACCGTCTCCCGCAGTTCCAGGAGGCACTCGTCATGATTAAAATCTCGCCAGCGCAGTCCGAACAGTTCACTAGGACGCAGCGCGTCGGTCATGTCCAGTTCGAGAATGAGCCGATCTTTCAAGTTCAACTCCGCCAGCACGCTTCTTAGTTGATCCCAGTTCAGAACTGTAGTGTCGGTGTCCGCTAGCTGTTTGGGCACTTCCACCTTCCGCGCTGGGTCTTTCGGAAGGAAATCCTGATCGACCGCTTCGGCAAAAATATCGCGGACGTATGCGCGTATCTGAAGCACTCGGTCGCGCGAACGGGTTTTTGCCAAATCGTTCAAGTGAACCTGCAACGTGAATTTGTCAAAGTGCTCCAGAGGAACGCTCTCGAATTTATCGATCAGATCCTTTTGGATAATGCACTTCTTATCTCGTGCTGTTTCTTCCTTCCAGTTTGCTTCCTTGAGTGGCAGCCAGCGATTGCGAATGAACCAACCGAAGGTGATTACCTTCATATCGGCTTGCGGCTTGGGAGTGGTTCCAGTCCGCTTCGCAATCTCAGCCGCCAGAGCATCACGAGCCTGAAATTTGTTCATTTGAGAGCGAAGGCCGAGAGCAATCGGTGCTTCCGTCCTCCACTCTTCCTGTCCCGTTTCAGGATTGAACCTCTTTACCTCGTAATACCCGTACCACTTCTTACCTTTGGGGCGAATCCACCCCTTCTGATACGACCTCTTTGCCATAGTTCTCCCATTTGGGAGCTGCCATGGGCGGGGTACTCCTATTGTAGCCGCGCCCGGAAATGCTCAGTCGCTCCAATTCCGAAATGAATTTTTCAATTTCGCTTGCGCGGTAGCGTAGCAATCCTTTGCGGCCAGGACCGCCACCCAAGCGGATGACCGGCAGCCGAGGATTCTTGCGTGAGGAATGGTCGCGAACCCAATCGACGGAAACACTTAATCGCTCCGCAACCTGTTCGGGGGTGAGCAGGAGGTTGCTTTCATCAACTTTCCACTGCATCGGTTGAACCTCGCCGTTCAAACATTGGTTTGTGGAAAGGGGAAATGGGAACAGCGGTTCAAATGGACAAAATGGCTAACGGGAATGGGCTAAGGGAAGGGAGTCCGCCCTGTGAATGCAATCGTCCTTCGAACCGCGTTGCCGTGCCTGCGGCCCGGCAACGCGAAGAATGTGTTTGTGGTTTGCTGTTGGCGATCGTTACCGCTGTAGATTTCATTTTTTCTCTTGCAGGAATTGTCGAAACAGCGGGTGGTAAAGCTTGTATCGCCCGCGTCCTGCGCGGATCAGCAATCCTTTGTCGCCTAATCGCCTGAAGTATTGCGGGTGGAATTTCTGGACGAATGGAGCAGGATTGAATTCGTTCTCCTTGCTTGCCGCCATCGCCCGCAGGAGTGCGATCTCCTTTTCCGAGAGCTGCGCCAAGTCGGTGTTGAATTTTCCTTGTTCGAGACGGCTGAATACACTCGGCCAGAGATGCGCTGCGTTTGTGAACGGCCGGGTGTGGTACTGACTCCAAAGGTCTCGGCAGATGAACGCGAGAAAGTAGGGGTGACCGAGGGTTTTGCCGTAGAGCCATTCAGCCAATTTTAGGGAGTCCAGTCGGGTGCTGCCAAAGACTGCACCTGCGTATTCAAGTGTCTCCTCAGGCGTAAACGGTTCGAGGAAGCATTTGTTGTAGAAGCGGACGGCTGGTTCGGCGAAACTGCGGATGCCTGAGAAGTAATCACGCTTTGCGGAAAAGCAAACGCTGAAGTTCACGCCTTCCATTCCGAGGCTCTGGAATTGATCCCTCACTATCAATGCGGTGTCTTGCACAGTTGGCGTAGCCAGGTTGTTCAGGTCGTCGAGAAGGAAAATTGCGCCAGAGTACGCCGGTCGAATGAAATGACTCCAAGCTTCGGATAACGCATGACGCAGCAGAGCGCTTCCCGAACTCAAGAAATAATGTCTGTGTTTGCGGTCAAGCGCTACTGCGCCGACGCTGACTCTCGTAAGCTTCCAGTTTTCAATTTCTGCACGCATCCTCGTTCCCAGCGAATCGGATGCGAGCAAAGCGTCCGCAAGTCGGTCGCACAATGCCTCGGCGAACTTCATGTAGTCCGAAATGTCCTTCGACACAGAGAGTGTGACCGGCAACATTCGAGTGGCTGAATCGGAACAAGCAGACGCAAGCTTAAGCAACAGGCTGCTCTTTCCAATTCCCCATTCGCCCAACACAGCGAAAGACGCCATTCTGCCGGTTGCTGCGCTGGATTGGAGTGCATCTGCAAACGTCTCCAAGTGAACTCGTCGGCCAATGAATTCGTCCGGTTTGACTGGGAAATTGGGCTCTGGAAGCACGGCAACCTCATCATCACAAAACTCACAATCCTCAACGTTGAGGACTGTGAGTTTTGTGAGTTTCATTCGGTGTGGACTTACGCGTGTAGGGTGGGCGCACGATGGGCGACGATAAGACACGTTGCCCATCGTGCGGAGTGGTAGGGTCAGAGTGGATTAGTGCGTGGGTGGGAAGCTGGTGGGGGGTCAGTTTAGGATTTTGGGAACGAGGGGCTTTGGTTCTCGACGAAGGCGTAATCGGTGAACGGCTTCGGTCCGCCGATGCCGAGCCTGACGAATGCCAGCGATATCCAATCACTGACTTTTTCGACGATGAAGGCTTCGCCGAGAATGCTTTCGTCCACGACAAGATAATGAGTGAAGCTGTTGCCGTCTTTGGACACAGCACACCTCCAAGATTTGTGGATTTAGGCTTTCTGGAAGAGAAGACCGGAGTGCTTCTGCTCCGATTGTGCGTTTTCAAGAGGCGACGAGCCGCAGAATCAGGTCGTCCGTTTCGTGCGTTCAAAAGTCGGCAGCGGATTGATCGACTGCTTGATGTCCGCCCGACAGGCAGCGCATTCGTCTGGATCGGCCTCGGTATGCCGCGAGCGTTGATCTGCCGTGAATGCCGGGAGGCCATCGCGACGCAGTTCGGCCACTTCCTGCGAAGCGTCTTCGGCGTCGAGGTTGTGACTGCAAACGCAGCAAGTCTGATTTCGACGGTCGAAGAGCATCACCAGCTTCAGGCGGCTCGTCGTGTGCGTGCTTCTGCGCATAGCGCACCTCCAGGAGTTTTGTGGGTTTGAGACTTGGCAGGAGGGATCAGACGAGAGCTTGTGCTCTGATCTGATTTAGCGGGTGGGTTCGTGTGCGGTGGGTTGATTGTCGCAGCCTTTGAAGTGCGGAACGTCTTCAAAGAGGACCAGCCCTGGAGGATTGGATCGGGCTGCTGCCTCAATGAGGGCCTCAGGAATTCCGGTCTCCCGGAGTGCATCGGGCCGGAATATCAGCCGCGGCTTCGGGCTGCGGTCGCTTGGATCAAACACTCGCAGATCAACAAGCGTGCCGTTTTCTTTTCGGTATGCTGGCCAATACGTGTTGTTAATCGTTACGACAGAGTCGTGCATCTGGTTTACCTCCATTCTTTGTAGGTCTAGCCGTATCCGCCGAAGCTGCTCGAAAACTCGTTCGGTAGGACAGCGGAACACCGGGCATTCAAATTGTGGTTGTGCTCGGTAGCTGAGAAGGCGGGGATCACACTCCAGTTCCTTCTCGGCCCACTCACGGTCTCGTTCGGCGACGAAGTGGATCGCCGAGCCGTGGCAGTTAGTGATGAGGTATTTCCAGAATCTCGGCATCATGGCTTCACCTCGGTCCACGCGCCGAATGGGTTGTGTGGTGATTGGTGCACTGCCGCGATCAATTCCCGAACACGGTTGCGTCGGGCATCTATGCACTCAACGAGCTGGGCGAGTCTTTCCGGCTCAACCCATTCCGGCGGAACGTCAGCCGCGATCTCCCAGAGTGTGAGCAGATCAAAGGACTCGATTCGGCTCAGCCAGGGCTCAAACGACTGCCATCCGCGTACGTCCTGGTAGACGCACCTGCGGGCATAGATCCCGCGTGTTGTCGTGTCCGGGAAAGTCCATTCTTCGGCGTTGAAGCAGTAGCCGAAGTCAATGAAGTGAACACGGAAGTTCCGGTTGGTTTCTCTTCGGCAGAACGCTACTTGCCGACCGTCACAGTTGCACAGCCACTTATCCAGCGCGAAGGTGCCAACGAACTCATGCCGGTTTTCGATCCTTGCAAAGACCGAGTCGGGCAAGTAGTCGAAGACCTCATCGCCTGAAATGACACGCGAGCCAAACGCTAGGCCGTGCGAGCACTTCAGGGTCGAGCTGGACAGCCGTATCACCAGCGACGGCGAACTCTCAACGAGTTCGGCTGGCACGTAGAGAATTGCCGGTTCCGGAATGGTTAGTCCGAGCGCGCGGCCAATCGAGCTGCCAAGCCACTCATTGGCGAGCACGCGGACAGATTGTGGGTTGTTTGTGAACTTGACCACATAGGCGTGACCATCACTGGCAGTGAGCATATGCGATTGCGCTCCTCCTCTCATGGCGCGTATGTGGCCCGTTGCGGTCAAAAATGAACTGGATATGTTTTGTGGGTTCATGGGTACTCCAAGAGCACGCGCGAGCTGGTTACTGGGCTAGGCGGGTGTGGTGCGCGTGCAGAGATTCCACGGCTCGCCCGATCGCCGATGCGCCTGAAGACACGTCAGCGGTTTGCTGGTCTCTGGGTCCGGGAAGGTGGGAGAAGAGAGGAAGGAAAAACCGAGTCAGAGAGGCGGCCGCCTCTCTGACTCGAAATTGTGGGTTCGGTGCCGGATCAGGCAGCTTCGGGCAAGAACTCTTTGATGATCTTGTATCCGCTGTTGCCCTGACCGGTGACGACCAGGCAAGGAAGATTGAGTTCCAATCCGGCTTGGATCTCGCTCGCCGGAATGTCGTAACCGCTCGCTTCCAGGCGCTCCGCCAGTTCTTCGGGACGGCCGAACACGCGCACCGTCTCGCCACCAACATCCACCTTGAGAAAGAGAGACTCACCCTGACGGGTCTTCATGCGGTCAACCTTGGTGATGACTGCAGCAACAGGGTTCCCTTCCGTGGCAGATTTGGTGCGAGACTTGATCGGCATTGGTTTTGCCCCGCTCGGCGAAACTGCCTCCCGAGCGAAGTTGCTTTCTGTGGGTGCGGTGCTCTTTGCGGCAAGCGAAGCCAGGCGTTCCAACAAATCGTAGGCGTAAGACTCGATCTCCCGGTCTTGCACCTCGTCATTCGTCACGCGCGCCTGGACTTCAACTTGCACGCCGTTCTTCCCGTCGGTCTGGATGTTGCGCCGGATGCGGAACACGAGCGGAGACACTTCCCCAGGCTGGCTGCCATTCGGCTTGACGAACCCGTTTCCGTCACCTGCCGATGGAAGCTGAACCTGCGGAGCTAAGGCGATGATCGCCGCTGCAGCAATGTGCTTGCAGATGCGCCCTTCCTGCGCAATGCGCACTTGGAAATCGGGGCAAGTGCAGGTGCCATTGCCGTGCGGATCGAGCTTCACCTTGTATCCTGTTCCGCTCTTGTTGGTCACGACGAACTCAGGGAAGTCGCCTGATACGTGCAGGCGCTTCGTTTTCATTTCTTCCACTGCCCGTGCCCAGCGATTGCCCGCCTTCGACTGAAGGATGGACAACGCCAGGGATGCGGATTGTGGACTTGGAGTTTGGATCGCTAAAGACATGTGGATTCTCCTTTTGTGGATTGGTGGCCGGAATCACTGGTCCCGCGTGGCGGGATCAGCCCTCTCACGATTCAGGCCGATTGGGTCGGCTTGAGAGAAGTGCCGGACGTGCATGGATTCTGAGGAGTGGGTAAAGGGGTTTGTGGGTTACGCTTGAGAAGCCCGCACTAGTCGCGAAGCGGCATCAGCAGGTGCTGATAGCGGAAGCTGTCAAACACGATCACTTCGGAAATCGCCCTCGGGAATAGGTTCATCGACACAGTATCGGTTTCCAGGCTCTTCACGTACTGAGTTAAGTACTGGTGATTGACACCGATGTCTCTGGCTTTCCCCGAAACGCGGGCGTGTTCCAAAGCGACTCGGTTTGCCGTGCCGTCGTTTTCTGCCTTGATGCAGGCTGGTGATTTCGACAGTTCGAGTTTCACCGCTCCGTTTTGCGCTTTGCGCGCGGTGGCGGAGAGCTTCGTCAGTCCGTCCAGCAGTTCCTTCCGCTGGAAAACAACTTTGGCTTCCAGCGGTGCTTTGGGAATGACGTTCTCGTAATTTGGGAACTGTCCTTGGCCGCGGCGAGCGATTAGGCCAGAGCCGTCTGGTAGCACAAACAGGTTGAATTCCTGCTCGGAGCCACAGGTCGAGAACTGGACCCAACCAGAATCGCCATCCGATTCAAGCTTGCTGAGGATGGAGGCTGTTGAGCGGAGTAAGAGCGTGCAGAGGGCGAAATTGGTTCCAGTCTTCGCGGCCCCTTCCACCACCGACAGCCGGTGACCGTCCGTGCCCACGACACGGAAAACCGAATCACGCATTTCAAGCTTGACGACATCGGTGCTGTACCGCGTCGATTCCGTGGAAACACAAAACAGCGCCTTGGTCAGCGCCGTTTCGAGTGCCGAAGAGAGGATTTGTCCTCGTAGACTCAGTTCCCCATCAGGGATTTGAGGGAAGTTCTTCGGCTCGCTGCAGGGCAGCACCAGAGTGCGGTTGTTGGCGCGCACTGCAAACTTGCCATCGTGAATTCGGATTTCGAGATTCGAGGCTGATTCTGTTTTCACGGATTGGTAAAGCTCCTTTGCCGGAACCAGCACATCGACCGAGTTGGCGACGGCTGGCGCAGCGAAAGGCAATGAAATATACAAGCTGTTGTCCAAGTCGGTGGCAGTCAACTCCAGATGACCTTTGACGGCGCGCCATCGCAAGTTTTCCAACACCGGCAAGGTTCCTTTCTTCGGCACCACCAGGCAAAGTCGCTCCAGTGCTGCCTTCAGTCTTTTGGTTTCTAAGTTCATGGTTGAGACTCCTTTTGTGGATTGGGTCATCTCCGCGCGGTGTGCCGCCCGGATTAGGTTGTGGTCTTTGCAGGGTTTGTGGAATCGGATAGGGTTTGTGGAAGGAAAAACTCGGAAACGAGAACTACGCGATCTGGGCCGCTGTTACTGATTGCGGCGGAACCTGACTTTGGATACTGGCGTTCGACGGCTCGAATGCGCGTTGCAGCGCAAAATGAGCGAGGATTTCAAGCTCGTAGAGTTGCAGAGTCGAGAGCGGAACTCGCTCGACTGACTCCTGGTGCTGAAACTCAGCCAGGATCTGTCCATCGGTGCGCTTCCTCAAGCTGAATTGATTCGCGTCAACCCCAAAACGAATGGGCACGACTCTCTCCTGGTTGATGGTTCGGCGGGCGAACACGGCAAGCGTTGCAAGCTCGTTGCCTTTGGCTACGGCAAACTGTGAACGCCAAACAGGCGTCTGCACATCAAACCGCATACCCTGTCCCGAAGCATTCAGCGCGACCGTAAGCGACAGGTCATCGCGAAGCAGGAAATCAATTTGCTCGCAGGAGAACAGCGATCGCAGCGCAAAGGCACGCAGCGCCTGCACTTCCCCCGGATGTAGGTCGAACCTGGCCACGCGCTTCGATTCATCTCGAACGGCAAAGAAGACACGCAACCGGCCCTGGTCCACCTGCTCATAGATCAAAAACTGCGCAAAGCGCCCATATATCTTGTTCTTCGAGGTGCCGTTCGCATTGAACAAGTCGCCCTCGCCGCAGAGCGTCCCCTCGAATGGGCTCTCCGGCTCTCGCGCTTGTGACTCCGCAGCATTGGAATCCCGCAACTGAAATTGCTCGATGCGGCGTTCCACGGCACGCAGGATGGCTAGCAAATAGAGTTGTTGCTCGACCGAGTCAACGCTCATCTGGAGGTGAACAGATTCGCGGCGTGGAGTCTCCGCGGCCACTGACAAAACCAGACCATTGCCGCCCACCTCTCCCTGAACTCGGCCGTACTGATTGGCGATCAAAGTATTCATGACAGTTCTCCGCGAGCCTTACTCCTCTTCGACAGTCGCGAGTTCGGCTTCAGGCTCAATTTCAATCTCAAATTGGATACTGGGCAGGGTGGGCAGAATGTGCTTGGGTACGACTTTTTCCGTGGGGAAAATCAATGTACTGAGCGAGACGCAGCCCTGTTTGCCGGGCACCCTGATCTTGCGCACGCAATGGCCATCGTTGTCGGCTTCGACAAGCTTGGCATTACGGAGCATGTTGTAGAGGTGCGTGTTCGGTGGCAGGACGATCTTCCTGGCCCTTAGGCGATCTCGGGCTAAAGTCACCGAGAGGGGGACTACGACGGCGGTCTTTTCTTTTGCGACATAGATCTGACCACCGACGATGTTGACTCCTACCTCTCCGTTCGCTATCAACTCCTGCACCGTCTTCACAAAAAGAGCGATTTTGCTGTCGGGCTGACCGGCGATTGCGGGCTGTGCCTGTTCAACGCTGGACTGATCGCCCCTGCTCACGATCCGAGCCAAGGAACTTCCTTGTGCAGCACTGCCGTGAGTCTCTGACAGGCAGGCGGCCACATGTACCAATCGCGGCAGGCCCAAATAGTTAACATCCTCACAAGAAATGACGTGGTGGAGGAGGAGACAGGAGAGGACAGCGTGCATCCCATGCTCGCGTTCTGCTCTCCAACTCGCAGTGACGGGTCTCCGAGCACGCCGATGGAACTCGGCTAAAGGCTGATGGAGCGGACACCATCTCTGTTCCCCACCGCGCACTTCGAGGTCAAAGAGCTTCCCCAAGTCGTGACACAGAGCCGCAATGAACGTGGCGTACTGCCACCGAGGGCGGTTCCGGGCACTCCGAAAACTATCGACACTCCCATCCGGCTTGCGCTCCATAATAATGTTGCCCTCAAACTCCTCCAGTGCCTTCAGACCAACCTCCAGAGAATGCGCATACAGACCACCGGATTCCGAGTGATGATCTTCGGCGCTGGCTGGCAGGCTGCCGACCATACCGCGAAATCTTTCGAGCAGCCTCTCAGCGAGCGCCCGCGCCTGCGGGTCCAGAGACAAGCGATACAGAGCCCTTTCAGCCAATTGAGTAGCTTCTGACACCTGTCAATTGCTCCTATCGGGGGTGTCTAACTCACCCCAGCGGTCACCCCCGGAGGGTCACCCCCGGGGGTGACCGGGAACGGAATGGCTAAAGGCGGCGCGTGCCGCGCCGCCTTTAGCGCCGGACTGCCAGCAGGAATCCGGCACCTCCAGCTGCGGCTACGGTAACCACCTACGCCGCAGCCGGGGCTTCCTCAGCTTCGAACCGACGCGCGATAACGGCGCGGAACGCAGGTACGCCGCTGTTTTTGTTGACGACGCCGACGACCGTCAGTGCGATCTCGGACATCAGGCGCAGATCATGGGGTTTCTCATCCCATACTTCGACCGCGTAGTTTGTCCCAGTGCTATTGTCGGGGTCCAAAACCAGCAGGTTAGTGACATATGTTTCCTTCCCGCCGGAGTTGACCTTGCGAGCCAAGCACCTCAAGATTGTGCCCGTCAGCTTCATGGCCTTTCATGGCCTCCTCGAATTAAGTTGTCGGAGTGGATCTCGGACTCGTGGGTCAACACAGCCATGCGTGGAACTGGGGTACTCACTTCGTAGGCACTAAAAAGTTCGGATACGCCGCGCGTGTGCTCTATTACCTTTGGGTGCCTTGCTGCTTTCGAGTACAAGCGGTGACGAGTTTCGGAGCCAACTGCGACCACAAGTGACAGACGCTCACGAAGATGCAACCGGCAGTCTGCGAACCGCCTCACGAGCGTCAATGCCTGCAGAAGTGCATTGCAATGGGCTCGATCCACGACTGAGACACATAAGCTGCCGTCACCGAGGTCGAGAACAAAATCCTCCCACAGGTAGGGCTGCCCGCCACGTCTGGGCAGGACATTCGGAGGACATCCGATCCTCCGAAACGCGGCGACTTTGTCCTCATGCTCACAAAAGAATTGGGCGGGCCAGTCCGTCGCTTCGAGGTAAAAGTTCACCGCCAACAACCGGCGACGCACGGTCTCGACGGGGTGACGGCGCCTCGCCATCCAATCCACTTCCATGAGCCGCGTGACCGACTTTGTAATCTGATAGACAAACGGGTGCAGAAAGACCCGCCGCAGGAACCTTGAACGTTCCAAAGAGTCCAGCCGGAAAAGCGCTCGCCTGGGCGAATTGGCGAGGGCCATTCGTTGTGCCTGATCGGCCGTGCAATAGCCGCCGAGGTGGGCCAGTCTTTTCAGGAATTCTTCTGCTCGTTCGTCCAGCACCTCCGTGCGGTCGCAAAATCGAATACTCATCCTTGTCCACACTCCAAGAACGCAGTGGTCGTGGATCGCTACGAGAATGAGATTTTGTGAGCGGCAATGCATGGGATGCGGGCCCTGAATTCGATCATGCTGTGTTGGGCGAATTGGTGGATTCCTCCTGCTAAAACTGTGTTGGCGCATGGACGATAAGGTTGCGAATACTGAAAATTGCCAATGTGGACACAAATAAGACGACGACGATTACAGGCACCCTAAGGGGCGCGGTCGCCCACAGCAGAATCGCCGCGGGAGTCAATCCCACCCCAGCCAATGCCAGACTGAACCGCATCGGCGAGTGAATCTTTACCAGGCCTTTTTGATTCGACCGTGCCCAAGAGCCTTCAAGAAACCCGATCACGCCGGCTATTAGGAACGCCGGTGCCAGATGCCAAGCCAGCAGCAGGCGCAACGTCATGAGTTCGACGGCACTCCACATCCTGGCCACCACATTTTGACGCAGTGTCGGAGGGAACAACCCAAACACGCGCTCCGTATAGGCGGGGATCACCGTTTCCAATTCGTTGATTGTTCGTTCGGGCAAAACATCCGCCGCCTGCAACCAACTCTGCTGGAGAATTTTGCTGCTTTGTCCACCAGAGACGAGCGAAGCGGCAGATGCTACAAGCAGGACAAATGCGCCAATTGAGAGCAGTTTCATGCCTTCTCCAATGGGAAGCGGTGCTTCGGTTCCGGCAGCAGCGGAAAGCGAGTCTTGTACGTGTAACCGCTGGCGTACAAAAAAGCCTGCCCGCGTGGGAGTTTCATGAGCCAGTCCTCGCGAACGAGGTTGTCGATCGCCTCGGTTGATTGCTGAGAAAAAGTGGCGTCAAAAGCCAGTCCGCGTGGTGCGTGCTTGCCGTCCAAGACAGGACGATAACTCGCTGACTCACGCTTCGTGAGCACCGGTCCCTGGCCGGCGACATCAGCGAAAGCCTTGGCCGTCGCGTAGTCGGTGGCCCTGAACCAAAGCTTGGTATTCGTGTTGTCGAGAATCTGCTGCGCCCCCGCTGTCCCGAGGACGCTCAACAAGTCCGCAGTGCTCTGAAATGCCAGCACTGCCATGACGCCCTGGCCGCCCGCCTGCGACAACAGATCGACGAACCCCGGAAACACCAGTCTCCCGACCTCGTCCACGATCAATCGCACGGGAGTTTTTGTTTGTTCGTAGGCATAGGCTCGCCCGATGAAATTCAGCAGATCCTGCAAGGCCAACATCCCGATCGCGTAGGCGGTCTCTTTGACGATCATCGAGCCCATAAACATGTACACGATTCGCTTGTTGCGGATGGCACGATCCCAATCAAGTTCCGGGCTGGTGATCGACATCAGGCTGCGAAAGTCCGGCGTGTCGAGCTTCGACAATAGAGGCTTGAGAGAGGACACCATTTTGTCGTAGTGGTCCGGCGGATGCTTGATGAGGGCCAAGAGGTATTCGTATTCTGGCGTCTGCTCGGGAACTTTGGGCAAAAGTTCTTCCAGCGTTCCGTTGACCTTCGCGTAACGCGCGATCTTCGACAGCAGGGGCCGCTCTCCCGCAAGCAGCATCGCCTGGGCGATGACGTTGATGACCTCCCACGCGAACGCCTTGAAAGGCTCCGACTGACCGCCACCCGGGAGCAGGCCGGCCAGCCGGTCGGGAATCTCCATGCCGAGCACGAAATTGTGCAGCGGGTTGTAGGTGCAGGAGATGTGAGGGAACGCAAGCGAGAAGAACAGAAAGTCTTTTTCGCGTCCGGCCCGGACTGCTGCGTCATAGGCGCGATGGAGGACCTCCAAATCGCCTTTGGGGTCGATGAAGATGACGGCCTCATCCCCGCGCTCTATCGCTTGCACAACGTCGAGCTGCAGATAGTAGGTCTTGCCTGTGCGGGTCGCTCCGGCGACGAGCATGTGCCCTTCAAGATCACTGAGGGGTGAAAAGATCGGCTGTTCCTCCTTTCGTCCGACCGCGTGAAGCGTGGTCACTCCGCCAAGATCCCCAGGGCCACGGCTGCGAGAAATCACGGCGCTGTCGCGCTCGACAGCGAGCACTTGGTTAGCCCGTTGGGGGTTCCACAGAAAGCCGTGTCCCAGGTACTGCATCTGGTCTTTCCGGGGCAATTGCGAGAGAGTCAGCAAGCCAAGCTCGACAGGCAGATTTTGACTAATCTGTCGCGATCCGCGCAGCAGTGCGACTCCCAAGAAGGCAATTCCGAACCAAAGCCCCTCGGTCCGGTTTAGGAATATGCGATCAGGTGCTCTTAGCGAGATAAGAGCCAGCAACGTCCAACCGATTACCAGGTAAGGAAACCGTCGAATTGGCGCGACCGCTGAGGACAAATCCAACTCCTTCTTGCAAGAGATTTGTGGGTGATTGCTGCGGCGATTGTGGTTTCTTGTCTTGCGTTAACAGCAAGCGCGCTGAAGAAGCAATGCTACGTTTCCCTCGGCCCGGTCGATGTCCTCTCGGGTCTTCAGCAAGACAGGTAAAGTGGCGGAAACCACGTCAGCAGTCAGTTCCGTTGCTCCCAACAGAGTCAGAGCGTCAATCCAATCAAGTGATTCGCGGATCGCGGGTGGCTTCGCCATCCCCAGGTGACGGACAGCAGCCGTGAACCGGGCCGCTTGAGAAGCAAGCTGCGATTTCAACGCGGGCGCGTGAGTCGTGATTATCTCGACCTCCTGATCCGGTGCGGGATAATTCATCCACAACAGGAAACAGCGTCCGCGCAGGGCATCCGTCAATTTCCGCTGGGCGTTAGAGGTGAGCACCACAATCGGCCGATGCCTCGCGACAACGGCGCCCAACTGAGGAATCGAAACCTGAAAATCCGAGAGGATCTCCAAGAGAAATGCCTCGAACGACGGACCAGTCTTATCGACTTCATCGATCAGCAACACGGCCCTGCTGTCGGATTGCAAAGCCCTTAGGATCGGCCCAGGAATCAGGAAATCCGCGCTATAAAGCTGCCGCTTCAGTTCCGCCCATGTCGTTTGCGATCCGTCTTGTCTACTCTGACGCATGAATTCGAGCGCAATGCGCTGCAGAGACTCGTTCCACTGGTAGAGTGCCTTCGCCTCATCGATCCCTTCGTAGCATTGCAACCGGATCAACGGCATTTGAAGCGTTTCTGACAAAACTTTCGCTACCTGAGTTTTTCCCGCACCTGGCGGACCCTCCAGCAGCAGCGGCTTCTGTAATCGGAGGGCGAGATACAGTACGTTCGCGATGTCCGGCTTTGCGATGTAGCCGTGCCTCGCCAGAATCATCTCCAGTTCACCGGAGGAGGAAATCGAAGTGCGAGATTCGTTAGTGCTGTCCATTCGGCTGTTTTCCATTGAGGGCAGCGCGCATGTCTGCCAATTGCGTTTCGAGTGCTTGGATGTACGCAGTTTGCGCCGAAACCAGCGATTGTTCCGACGGTGTGGTCTGATCTGTCGTCGCATTAGCGAACGTGGAGGACGCCGCTGGCTGCGAATTTTGATTGCGTCCGTTCCCGAGGTCCAGCGCATTCAGTAGAAATATCCGCAATGGCTGGTTGGTGCCCACTTTCACAATTTGCACAGTCATCGGTTGCTGGAAGCGATTTGAGAGGCGATTCCCCTCGGTTGCGACTTCCGCAGCCATTTGGTTCCTCAGGTAGTCAGCTTGGGAGAAAGGTTGATTTAGGGACCCCTGGCCGGCGAACTCGGTCGCCACGACGGCAGCCCCAGTGCCAACACGGGCGGCACCGGACAGGATCGGATGACCGCTGCCCTGAACCTTGCCGACCAGACCGGCACTCCCGTCTTTCATGAGCGCCAGGCCGGAGATCGCGAGTTCACGATTGTTGGGCAGCAACACAGAAGTGAACCGCACATTGATTCGGTCCTTTACAGCCCCTGCCGTGTAGCCGACCACTCGCGCGCCTTGCGGGATCAACACGGAATCGTTCAGTTCGACATTCCGGTCCACAATAGCGACAACCGGCGATTCCAACCCGCTACTGATCGCGTTTGTCGTGTGCGCCACGATCTCCGTTCCTGCCGGAAGTTGAAGCTGTGGCCGTCCCGGTTGTGCAGCGGTGTTCAGTGCGGTTGTCGCGGGGACAGAGGGAATGCCAGCAGTGAACACCGTGGCTGTTGTCTGTAATTCATTAGTGGCAGCTTGTGGCGCAATATTGTTCTGATTGCTCATACTCGCTTCATCGCCAGCGACGCCCAAGCGCCTCATAGCGGCCATATCTCGGCTGCCACTCCCGCTCTGCAAACTAGCTTTCTTCTGCTCCGCACCTGCGGACGTATCGCTGCCGAGATAAGTAACAGCACCCCAGCGGACATCATGATTGGGGCTGCTCGTAGGTGCCCTGCCGACTTCGATGCCTGCGGTGCCTGGGAGCCCCGGAAGATGGTCTCCATTTTTGTCGCGAAACGCCCGAAGCCGCTAAGTCTTTCCGCTCCATGAATCCCGTCGAGTGCGTGCGCAGTAAGCTCTTGGTCGCGTTCGTTGTCTTTTACTTGCGCGGGGTCGTCTGGCTCGATGACTGTTGCTTTCGACGGATTGTCCATGTCAGTTGCTCCGTAAGAACCTATTCAATGCGAAAAGTGGCCGGCTGATCTGCCATAGCACGATTAGAGACCGACAGCACAACGTGTTGGTCGCTGTCGTGGACCGGTGGCTTAAATGCGACCAAACAGAAAGCGTGTGCGCCAGGAGGAAGCTGCTTCAGTGAGACAACGGATTCGGCAAGCTGAACAGGCTCCACTTTCGCAGGCACGCCTTTCTTCCGATCTTTGCCTTTTTCCGTTGCTGTCACCAAGTTAATCTGAGGTTCTTCGAGGTCAACAACGGCTGCTGAGGTGTTCTCGATGTCGAAGGAGACAAGGGCCAGTTCATTCAGTCGCTCGGTCCTGGAAGGGTGCAGGGTCAGACCACCTGCTGCTATGCCGGGCTGTTTTTGGGGATTCTTTTTCACCTCATCGAGCATTCTCTCGGAAAGCTCTCTTCGGGCCTGCTCTCGCTTCGCTTTTTGAATCGCTTCCTGCGAGACCGCCGGAGCCGGGGGATCGTGCGGGACATGAGTCTCTGGAACTTGGTAGTCAACCGAGTACGCTGTTTCCGCCAACTTTCCGGCCTTCAGCATGATGTTCACGACCCGCCCTGAGGCCATGTACACGAGCATGTTGGTCTCGACTGGCGGCTTGCCTTTTTCAACTGATGCTCGAATCTGCTTCACGATAGCGTAATGCGGATCATCTTTGTCAGCTTCGGCAAGGAAGTAGTTGCTGTCCCCGAGTGCAATGCGCCGAATCGAGTCCGCCTTCGGAAACTGAACCAACACTGCAAAGTGCGGAGCGGTGGAGATCGCATATGGCCTGACCAGCGTCACGACTCCGGTATCGCCGCCGTTAGAAGTCGCCCCTGGTTGCTGCGCGATGCTACCAGCTTGAGACTGAGCGAGACACGCGACAGCAATGAACAGGAACCCGAGCTGGGCAATTCTTCTCATTGTTGTAGAACCTCTTCCTTGTAGTCAGCGACCTCAAGCCCAGTCCAACTGTTGCCAGCCGCGCGAGGCACGGGTGCGAGTCGGACCATATACTTCACCAGCAGTTCTTTTTTGTTCTCCTGGCCATTGATTAACGTCGTGATGCGCTTTTGCCCGAACACCACCGCTGTATAAGGATCTCCAGACACCATTTCTGCTGACTTGACCGCCAGTGTCGCGGTGACGTTGTTGTCACGCACCGTATCGACGAAATGTTGCTCATTCAGTTGCGCAAGGATGTGCTGGCGTAATGTTGTGGTCATTTGGTTTAGCGCTACGGTCGTATTGCGCTTGACTGTCAGCGGATCGATGTTCACGAACCGATCAAGGAAACTGCTGACAAATGACAGCTTTTCAGCGTCATTTGGCTGTTGCTGTGCGGCTGTTTCCGCCACCTCAACTCCCGAACCGTTCAGGGAAGACACTTTGCCGTCCTGCACGCGGAGCAGAATCGGTGGCCGGAGCTGCGCCAGAATTCCCGAAACCATGGCGACCATCGCAACACTACACGCGAGCAAGGCGACTCTCGATGCACGCCGCGCCTGTACAGCCAAGTGGCTGTAGAAATCGCAGTAATCTCCAAGCTCCAGCTTCGTCTGCTGCATTTCATCTCTCGATACCGATTTGAAACTGCTCATATGGCTTTTCCACCTCTACGCCGTTGTTGGCGGTGGTAATGCAGCGAATTTCGCTGGCGGTGGCACGACGGCGACCTCGCTGCTTCGGATTCGGGCGACGTACCCGATGGCCTGGGGAACCGTGACTGCCGCACCGCCGGTCGCATACGCAAGTACAGCCGAGGCGCCAGTCTCGGCGACTTTGTAAGTGGCATACGCTAGGCCAGCCGTTACTAGCGCCGAAATCGTGGTACCCGCCGCATTCAATGCGCCGCTAGTCAGGTATCCGGTGAGCCGCGGGATCTGCGTCAGGAGAATGGCCAACAGAACCAGCAATATCGCGGGCACAAGATCAACGAACGGACCAGCGAGAAGCACCTGCAATAACGCCCCGGTGAATAGCGCCAGTACAAGGCTCCAAACGGCCGGCCACAGCAATACCTGCAGCAGTGCCTTCAGATAGGTGTACGCGACGGTGCTGAGTTGACGGCTGGGCAGTAAGGCGAGCAGCAGAGGGCCGAAAATGTACAGCAGAATGATCGCCAAAGCTTGAGCTGCGACAAGCCCAATGTAAGCCAGAACCAGAATTACGGTAGAAAGAAGGATCAATAGCGTAACGATGCTCGTCGATAGCCGTGCAGTGAAAACAATCGCCCCGCTAAGACTGTCGAACTGCGATTGGACCTGCTGGAAGAAGCTCTGAAAGCTGTTCGGATCGCCGAAATGGTGCGCCAGGTCGGAGCTCAAGACATTGAATTTCATGAAGAGACTCCGATAGTCGCCAAGAACCGCCAGCGTGATTCCGAAGCGGCACATGAGGCGGAAATAGTCTTCTTCCGCGCCGTCTTATTGGAAAAACGCCTGCAACATGCTGAACGTGAACACCAGCCCAGCTAATGGCAACGCGAT
>WNGL01003918.1_pt1 | contig 17931 bp, 13 predicted proteins | sample 5400591 | NCBI WGS metagenome assembly WNGL01 (sample SAMN13153377, study PRJNA577476) | soil metagenome | isolation source: 80 cm soil or saprolite under Garry oak tree replicate 1 | place: USA:California | collected 2016-06-15 | reverse complement strand
ACGACCGTTGCCGAAGTAGTCGCGAACGACCTCTGGTAAATAACCTAACAACAAGAGCACGCGCTCGAATCCCTGCTCCCGCAGTTGCTCGATCTGGTACTCGAGAAACGGCTTGCCCTGGATCTCCACCATCGGTTTTGGCCGGGTATCCGTCAGCGGCTTTAAACGGGTCCCTCGCCCGCCGGCAAGAATCACGGCCTGAGTAGGACGTTTTAGAGACCGTCTGTGGGCCATGGAATTAATTCGCTCGATTTGCCTCTAAGGCTCGCGCCGAAGAGTATGGCTGAATGTTATTGGCAGAAACTCGACGCCATGAATTCATCGAAGGCCCTAATCTATTATCGCCCCACTGCCTGGGAAAAGGACGTAAGCTGGATCATGTTACCTAACCCGTTGATGACACAGCTCCTTCAGTCTAAGCGTCAGCCGGTCCGTGGAGGGGTTCAATCCGAATGAACGGAATATCAAGGCCCGCCTTGTGTCAGAGGCAATCACGCAATCTCCTAACGGAAACCCATGGGTTTTGGAGCATGGGAGTATTGAAGAGGCGGGTTTTAAATGCATTACTCCATCACTCCAGTACTCCAGTCTCTCTAGGATGACATCCGATAGTCAAACAATTTGAACAGAGTCTTCAAAATCAAACCAAGGTCGAAAAGAAACGAGGATCGGCGAAGATAATCCTTAGCCAGCCTGATCTTGTCCGGTAGCACACGTGTTCTGTACTCGTCTTCGGGATTGGCGGCTTTTCCCAGGAGCGCGGCCTCATCCCGATATTTCAGAGAGGCGAGATCGGTCAATCCCGGCCTCACCTGGAGGATCTCTTCGTAATCGCGCCGAAACAGTTCCACGTATTGACGGACTTCCGGGCGTGGCCCGACCAAAGCCATGTCTCCTCTTAAAATGTTGGTCAACTGAGGAATCTCGTCGATTTTGCTCTTACGCAAGAGCCGTCCGACTCGGGTGACCCGCGCATCCTCCCCGATAGTAACGAGACCGCCGCGCGCAGGAGCGTCCTGCGCCATAGTGCGAAATTTGTAGATCCAAAAAGGACGAAAGTTTCTGCCGATTCGCTCCTGCTTGAAAAAAATCGGCCCCGGCGAATCCAACTTGATAAGCAGCGCGCTCAAAACCAGGAGCGGGAAGAGCACAACAAGCGCCGCCGCGGCCACCACAATATCGAACATTCGCTTCATCATCGGCGGTGCTCTTCAACGATGCTCCGCACCGCCTCCACGACATCGTTGACATCCGCATCGGTCATTTTAGGGTACATGGGAAGCGGGATGATGCGCTCGAAAACGGAGGAGGCGTTGACGAAGTCCTCAGGCTTATAGCCGAACGTATTCCGATAGTACGGATGCAGATGGAGCGGGATGAAATGCACCGAAGTGCCAATGTTCTTTTGCCTTAGCGCCTCTATGAAGTCTCTCCGATTAATACTCAAGCGTTCGAGCTCGAGCTGAATGACGTACAAGTGCCAAGCGTGCTGCACGTCAGGCTTGCACACCGGAGTTTTGATTTCTGGTAGATCTGCAAATCCCTCATGATACGCCGCGGCGATCCGCCGTCTCGACTCAAAGAAAGCATTACATTTCTTTAGCTGTTCGACGCCGAGACTGGCCGCGATGTCCGTGAGATTGTATTTGTAACCGGGGCAGAGGATTTCGTAATACCAAGAACCTTCCGCGCTGTAGCGGTTCCACGCGTCGTGACTGATACCATGGAGGCTGAGCATCCGCATCTTGTCCGCCCACCCTGGATTTGCCGTAGTCGCCATGCCCCCTCGCCGGTGGTGATGGTTTTCGTCGCGTAAAATGAAAAACAGGTAATGTCACCGATGCCGCCAATCGGGCGACCTCTATAGTAGGCGGGTAACGCATGCGCAGCATCCTCGACGACTCTTAGATCATGTTCCCGAGCAAATCGCAGAATGCGCTCCATGTCGCAAGGTTGGCCACCGAAGTGAACCGGAATGATGGCTTTGGTCTTAGAATTGAATGCTGCCTCCAAACCGTCGGGAGCCATATTCAAGGTGTCGGGGTCGCAGTCGACGAGGACGGGTTTCGCGCCGAAATAAAGGACCACCTCCGCGGTTGCCCCGAAAGTCATCGTCGGGAGAATCACCTCGTCCCCCCGTTGGATTCCAATCGCCGCCAGCGCGAGGTGAAGAGCCGCGGTTCCGGAATTGACCGCCACAGCATGACGGCAACCGATGAACTCGCCAAAGCTTCGTTCAAACTCTTGGACCTTCGCTCCGGTCGTCAACCAGCCGGACTTTAGCACCTCGACGACGGCTGATATTTCGTTTTCCGCAATCACCGGCGAATGGAACGGGAGAAAACTTTGCCGCACCGGACGGCGCTTATTGATCGATAATGTTTGGCTACGCATAAACAAATTTGATTATGATCTCACCCTGAGGCGCTGAGAACGCGGAGGGGATAATTGGAAAAAAAAATCTCTGTGTCCTCTGTGGCTCTGCGGTGAATCCCTGCTAGCTACTGCCGCGGCTTTTGAATCACACCAAGATAGTGAGTGCAAAGCCATGGAATTTTCTCCAGGAGATAGCAGCCCATCCAGGAATAAGGCGCGAGCCTACGCACCACGGGTGGCGCCAAGGTCACCCGGCGAAGCGTAACCCGACAAGCGGGAAAGAGTCTTTGGATTTCATGACGATTCACCCCGCGGACGTCCGGATTCCAGGGATTGTCGACGCGAAAATCATACCAGAGAATAAGTCCGTCATCCTTGGTCACGCGGATCATCTCCGCGGCGACTTGCGCTTTGAGCTCTGAATCCAAAATCGAAGTGAAAACGGTCCCCTGAAACACAAGGTCAAAACTTGCATCGGCAAAGTCCAAGCTCGCGGCGTTCGCGCGATGTATCTTGACATGCGAAGAACACAATCTTTTCGCCTGGGTCACACGCCCCTCCAGGAGATCCACCCCCGTAAGATTCTCCGGGCTGGCGCCCCACTGGATGAATTGTCTGAGCCAATGTCCGGTTCCGCAGCCGACTTCAAGGATCCTCCGAGATTGAAGCGGGTCCAAACCATGAAGCCGTAGCGAAGCCCATATTCGCCGTTCGAGCTGCTGCACCATAAAGAGATGGCCATGGTCAAACCAGGGACAATGCGCATCCGTGGCCGCGCGCCGTTCGTAGGCTGCGCGAATGCGGCTCTCCTCGGCGCGTAGGGAGTTCATAAACAGTCTCTCTCGATTCTGAACTGAAGTTTTAAGACGCCTGTGGCATTAAAACTTCAGTCTTCAATGAGCTGCGTACCTGGAGATAGAAGTTGCGGATTTGCTCGATGACGTATCGTTGCTGCTCCTCGGTCAGCTCGGGATAAACCGGCAGCGCCAAGGCTTCGAGAGCAGCTGTCTCTGAGCGAGGAAAGTCTCCGTTTCGATAACCGAGCTTGAAAAAGCAATCTTGAAGGTGCAGCGGGATCGGGTAGTAAATTTCGGTTTCTATCCCTTGCTTGCGTAAAAAGATCTGCAGTCGGTCGCGGTCCGGACAGCGAATCACAAACTGGTTGTAAATGTGTCCCGGGGTATCTTCAGGTAAGCCGATCTGTTCGAGTAAACCGGCCTCTGAAAACAAATTCCGATAGCGGCGAGCATTGTGCCTGCGCGCCTCGGTCCAGAGCGGCAGATATTTCAGCTTGACGCGCAAGACAGCCGCCTGCAATGCGTCGAGCCGAAAATTTCCTCCAATCAAGCTGTGATGATATTTCGGCTTTCCGCCATGGACTCTCAAGACACGAAGCGTTTCCGCTAACGCGGCATCGTTGGTGACCACCATTCCGCCATCCCCGAAACATCCCAGATTTTTGCTCGGAAAAAACGAGAAACATCCCATGGAACCGACGGTCCCTGCCGACCTTTGTTGGTCGTCTCTTGCTCCGATCGCTTGCGCCGCATCTTCAACGACGTTAATTCCGTGCTCTCCGGCTACCTCAAGAATATCATCCATATCCGCGCATCGGCCAAAAAGGTGAACCGGGAGAATCGCCTTTGTGCGTCCTGTCACTTTTGCTTGGACGTCCTTCGGATCTAAGTTGAAGCCACGTGAATCAATGTCGATGAACACCGGCCGGGCCTGCAGTCGAGCGATCACTCCCGCCGTCGCAAAGAACGAAAACGAACTCGTAATGACTTCGTCATCGGGGCCGACTCCGATGACCATGAGGGAGGCTAATAGTGCATCGGTTCCGGAAGATACGCCAACGGCAAATTTTGCCCCACAAAAGGCCGCGATCTCGCGCTCCAGAGCAGTCACTTCCGGGCCAAGGACAAAGCGCTGCGAATCGCACACCCGATCGATGGCCTTGCGGACTTCCCAGCGAATCGTTGCGTATTGGGCTTGCAAATCGAGTAATGGGACGTTCATCACGCTGTTTGAACCTCCTTGCCGACGAAAGTCACGTTTCTAACCACGCGCTTACCCACTCAAAATTGTCGATGATTTCTGGAAGAATGACTCATCAGGCATAAACACAAGTAGCGAGACTGTGGGCAGTGGTTTCCATGGTATGACATTCAAACTCTCTTCAATTGCCCCGCGAATTTAGGCCGGTTGATCGCGTACTGGCCTCGCCAATCGACTAATGGAACTTTCATGCCGCTCGAACCTCCTCCTTGCCGATCTTGAGATAGCGTCTTTGGCACGCCCGACAGATTCCGTCCCTTTTATTGCCTTTGACTTCGATGCGGTTGCCACACGCGCACATCCAGCCGATGATGCGCGCGGGATTGCCGACCACGAGCGCGAAATCCGGCACGTCCCGTGTGACAACGGCGCCGGCGCCGACAAAGGCGTATTGGCCGATCGTTGCCCCGCAGACTATGGTGCAATTGGCTCCCAGGGTTGCGCCACGCCGAACCAAAGTGGGCCTTAACTCGTCCATGCGCCGAATCTCGCTACGGGGATTAAAAACGTTGGTGAAGACCATGGAAGGTCCACAGAATACCTCATCTTCAAGCGTCACGCCCTCATAAACCGATACGTTATTTTGGATCTTTACGCCGTTGCCGATTCTAACATTAGGCCCGATCACAACGTTTTGCCCAATTCGGCAATCATTTCCCAAGCGGCAATTTCTCAATACATGAGAAAAATGCCAAATGGTTGTTCCATCACCGATCTCGACATTCTCATCAAGCACTGCTGACTCATGGACAAAATACGGCTGTTGACCGTTCGCCGAAGGCGATTTTGATGGCCACGGTGTAGCGACTAAAGCATCCTGGCATTGTTGAAGTACCGTCAGCACGCGAAGTCCTTCCAAGCCATCAGTCACCGGCGATTGACGTGTCTCTATACACTCCAAAAAATGGAGGCATTCCGCCTTTAGCGGCTCACTGCAATCCACCGGTACCGGGCGGGCGTCCGCACGGTTCGGAATCGGCTGATGGTTTTTCCACTTAATCGAGTGCGGATACAGCACCAGTTTGTTTTCTGTTTCGACATCGTCAAACACGGCCATCTGTCGGTCACCGACCACAATCAACTTTTGCTCTTTATAGGGATGTAGCCAAGAGACAAAAATATGGGCCTTAACGCCACTAGGAAAAGACAAAAGACTTAAAGTAACGTCCGCGATCTTGTCGTGGAGATAATTGCCTCCTTGCGCCTTGACCGAGTCGGGCATCTCACCCACCAGCCCGAGAATCACCGAGATATCATGGGGAGCAAACGACCAGAGAATGTTCTCTTCACGCCGAATTTTTCCTAGATTAAGGCGGTTCGAATAAATGTACTCAACCCGGCCAAGCTCTCCTTCTTCAACCAATTTTTTAAGCTGCAGCACGGCAGGATGGTACCAAAGAAGGTGACCAACCATGAGCACACGGCGCCTCTCAAAGGCCAACGCCACTAGTTGTTTTCCCTCTTCGACAGATAAACAGAGGGGCTTTTCGACGAATACGTCCTTATCGGCTAAGAGTGCTTGCCGGACCAGTTCGCCGTGATTTGCCGCGGGCGTTGCAATGACAACACCGGCCGTATTGGGGTCACCGAAAACTCGGTTTGTGCTGTCCGTAAAGTCTGTGCTTGGATAGGTGGCCCTAAGCTCCGCCAGCCTCTCCGCATCGATTTCACAGACCCAGGAAAGAACGCCCAGATCGTATAAGTTCCGAATTAGATTTTTGCCCCAATATCCACCGCCGATGCATGCGATTTGAGTTGCATTTGATCTTGTCATCTTTTTCTCCACAAGTTTTTTTGTTGCTGTCAATCCTAGGTCACTGCGTCGGAGTTCTCTTAGTAAGCAAAAGATTCTAACTGTCGGCGCCGGCTGGGGTTCGCGTCAATTTCGAATAACTACGAGAGGGGCGACGGCGCAAAACAACAAAGTCCCATATGCCACGCAGGAATCCGAAACCATAACCGAAGTGATACATGGCAAATACTAGTGGAAGGAGAGGAAAAAGCGCCGGCCCGTTCCTGGCGGCCGTTGGAAGAGACGCTGCAACATTACAAAGCCAGTATGTCGTTACAAGCGCCAATAATACCCAAAAAGCCGGGGCCCATAAGAAAGATGCCAGTGATAGAATCAACAATGAGAAGACAAAGCACCCGGGAACCAAGTGACGCACGGAAGCGGGAAGCCTGTGCTTCTGGATAACGCGCACCTTCCAATAGCCGTACTGGACGTATTGCTGGAATAGGGCTCGGAGCGATCCTCGAGGCGTGTACCAACTTTTGATTCGCGGTGAGTGCCAAATCTTCCCACCGGCTCTTCTAAGGCGGAGATTAAACTCGTCGTCTTGGTTACGCACTAATTCCTCGTCCATCAAGCCAATCTGATCAAATACTTCCCGGCGATAAACACCACCAAATACTGTATCCGCTGGTCCCTCATAATTCATATTGTGCCAACGGGCTCCCCCGACAGCGAACGGGCTATGATGCGCAGCCGCGATGGCTTTTTGCAGCCGAGACTCTCCCCGGCACACCATGCTGCCTCCGACGTTATCCGCTCCTGTTTCTTGTAGAACTTCCAAACTGGACCTTAGATAATCGGGAGCGTAATAGTTGTGAGCTCCCATGATGGCGATATATCGGCCGCGTGCTTGACGAATACCCGCGTTCATTCCGTGGGCCGTTGTGCGGTCGGGATTGTCGACAATCTTCAGCCGTCGATCGTCGCGGGCAATCTTCTCAAGAATCTCGAGCGTGCCGTCGTCCGACATACCGTCTGCCACTATAATCTCGAATCCACCGGGAGGTGGCTCCTGTCCCAGAATCGATCGGACACAATTTTCGATGTGATCCTTTTCGTTACGACAGGGGATCACGACAGATATCGCGGGTCTGGTATTGTTGTTAGCGGTCACTTTGCGCCTACTTTTGTGAGTTGTTTGTTTTTGGCGCGATCACGAAAAAATCATCCGTGACGCAGAACAAGAAATTTTGCCAAGATGACAGACAAACTTGTCCAATCCACTCGAAGAGCCGCCGGCAGCAATATGTCCGTAAAGCTCAATTTCTCACCAAAGCTGGCCACCAAGTTCCGTCAATGAGTCAACCTTGCTGCAATTTTTTGGTGGCATTAGTCTTGCCTTATCGTCCAAATCGAAAACCAAATTGTCTTGGAACCCTCTCCGATAAAGGCAAACCAGTCGTGAGGCTGGGACGCAAAGCCACGGGTCAGAACTCATCTGATAGCCGGGTTACCGAAGAGAGGTGCAGAAGCCACTCCGGGTGGGGTTCCGACACGAGGAGTGTGCTTTCATGCCCAAGTGTTTGTTTCATCCCAAGAACTTCGTAGCAAAACTTGCCAGTTTCGGCTCGCACTGTCTCTCAAGGTTACTTCTGACTACGATTGTCGCGTTTGTGTTATTTTCGGCTGCAGAGGCTGCAGGACCGCTCAGCGTCAGGACAACCAATCCGCGGTATTTCTTTGATGCAAACGGAAGAGCAGTGTATCTCGCCGGCTCATACCAAAACCCATACAATCTGCTTAACAGTGGACCGGGGAATTTCTCTACCTATTTCGATTTTCTGGCGCAACAAAACCACAACTTCACCAGACTTTGGGCGTGGGAGGAATCACCTTGGATTTATGATCAAAATGGACAAGTTACGTTTTCCATTCAGCCCTACGAACGCACCGGCCCGGGATTGGCTTTAGATGGAGGCCTCAAATTTGATCTCACTCGTTTTAATCAGGCTTACTTCGATCAGCTCCGTGCGCGCGTTATCCAAGCCGGGCAGCGGGGAATCTACGTGTCTCTGATATTATTCGAGGGCTTCAGCAGTCAAAGGAAAGTTCGGCAGGTAAACCCCTGGCTCGCCGATCCGTTCCAGCGCGATAACAATGTCAACGGCATCAACGCCGATCCCAATGGGAACGGCAGCGGCGAAGAATTCTTCTCACTGAGTTATCCGTCCTTAACGGCGCTCCAGGAGGCCTTCGTGCGCCAGGTGGTCGATACGTTGAATGATCTCGACAATGTGCTCTACGAGGTCAGTGGCGATACTCTGTTGACCAGCCTGTCATGGCAATATCATATGATCGACTACGTTAAGAGCTACCAGTCGACGAAACCCAATCAGCATCCGGTGGGGATAAGCCAGTTCTACGCTGGAAACCTCGCAGCAATATTTAACAGTCAAGCCGATTGGATCGTAATTCTAGGAACCAATTTCCATCCCCCACTGGCGAAAGCTAACAAGGTCCTATTTCTGGAAGGAAGCCCCAGCCTCTTTCAATACAACAAGTCGGACCAATGGGTTTGGAGGACGTTTACGAGAGGGTACAACCCTATCTATCCCGAACCACAGTCTCCAATCGGTGGTATCAACGATAGCGTGCATGCGGCGATCGGTCAGACGAGGTCCTACTCCCAGTTCGTAAATCTGGCATCGATGTCTCCAAGCAATAATGTGTGTTCCACGGATTTTTGTTTGGCCAGCCCCGGAACAGAATATCTCGTCTACGTGCCGTCAGGCGGGCGGATTTCCGTCGATCTTTCTGCGTCCAGCCGAAATCTTCTCACGGCTTGGTTTGATACCGCAACCGGACAGACGATCTCGGGGAATACTGTCTCCGGCGGCACGCAAGTGGTTTTCACATCACCCATATTGGGACAATCGGTCCTTCAAATATTGGCCGACGGTCTGGTGTCAAGTCAAACGGCGGGTACGTCGAATTCTACTTCCTCGTCAAACACAACGACAACTTCTTCAGCATCTAGCTCCCAAAACAATGGAGGCACGGTTGCGACTCCGACGATCACTCCCAACGGCGGCATTTATTCGGACGTCGTCACGGTAACGTTAAAGACAAACACGGGGGGTGCGACGATTTACTATACGACCGACGGCCAATCCCCCACGCAATCAGCCAAAAAGTATGCCGGCGCTTTCACTCTAGCTGCCAGCACCCTCGTGAAGGCCAAGGCGTTTAAGAACAACTTCAACCCAAGCGCCGAGGCGAGCGCATGGTTTACGAAAGCCGACACCGGCAGCTTCAACTTTACACTTTCCAATTCAGGGGATAAGTCAGTCAATGCGGGATCTTCGGTTACCAACTCCATCGCGGCGACTTTAGGATCCGGCAGTGCTCAGTCGGTTTCCTTTTCCGCTTCAGGACTGCCTTCCGGGGCTACGGCATCTTTTTCCTCTGCTTCTTGCAGTCCAACCTGCTCGACGGTGTTAAGTGTCAGTACCACTGGGGCGACAACTACTGGCAATTTTCCAGTCACGGTTACAGCCGTCGGAGGTGGCGTTACCAGGACGACAGCCTTTAACCTTAGCGTGACCGGTGCCTCAACGGTCGCGACGCCGACCATAACGCCCAGTGGTGGAAGTTTCACCACTTCTGTATCGGTGACAATCCAGACAGCAACTTCTGGAGCCTCGATTTACTACACGACCGACGGCTCGAGCCCCACGCAATCATCTACCCTCTACACGGGAGCAATCACTTTGACGAGCAGTGCGGTTGTGAAGGCAAAGGCTTTCATGAGCGGATATACCGCAAGCGCCGAAGCTTCTGCGTCGTTTACAAAGCAAGTCGTGGGCGCATCGGATCTCGTAGGTTACTGGAAATTTGATGAGGGAACTGGAACAACCGTTTCTGATTCTTCGGGAAACGGCAATACCGGAACGCTCACAAACGGGCCTTTATGGACTGCGGGGCGAATTGGAAACGCGTTATACTTTGACGGCATCAATGACAGCATAACGATCCCCGATTCGAATTCTCTCGATCTTTCAGGCTCCTTTACTTTTTCAGCTTGGGTAAATCCTGTCTCGACGTTTACGGATTTCCGCTCCATCCTGGTTAAAAATTACAAATACTTTCTGTATGCCAGTGGTGCTGGATACTGTGGCGATGGAAGCCCTCTAGGAGGTTTTAGCGAAGTAACGAATCAAACTGTATGCCAGCCGTCTCCTCTTCCCGCTAACGCCTGGACGTACCTTGCCTTGAGTTATAACGGTTCCACGCTCACCCTATATCGAGACGGTATTCCCGTTGCCACCTCCAACGCTACGGGAGCTCTTTCTGCGACCACGGGAACTCTCCAAATCGGCGCAAGCCAATTCGGAGAATATTTTCAAGGGCTAATTGATGAAGTTCGCATCTACAAAAGGGCGTTAACCGATACAGAAATTCAAACGATTTATCAACAAGAATCGGCCAATACATCGCAGAGCACCGCGACTCCGGTGATCTCTCCAAACGGCGGAAGCTATAGCGGCAATGTTTCGGTCACAATGCAGAGCGCAACTTCGGGCGCGTCCATCTACTTCACCACGGACGGCACGACACCAACGCAATCATCAAGTCCCTACGCCGGAACCGTGACTCTCACGAGCAGCGCGACAGTGAAAGCGAAGGCCTTCAAGAACGGATATAACCCGAGTGCCGAAGCCGACGCGTCACTTACCGTCACACAACCCTTTGATTTCTCTTTGTCAAACTCTGGAAACCAATCAGTCGTTGCCGGCTCTTCGGTGAATAACACGATCGCCACCGCTTTGGTCTCGGGCAGTAGTCAAGCGGTTTCTTTTAGCGTCTCGGGATTGCCGTCTGGGGCTACAGGATCTTTTTCCTCGCCTTCTTGCAGCCCGGCGTGCTCAACGGTATTAAATATTAGTATCAGCGGATCGACGCCGACTGGCAGTTTTCCGATTACGATCTCAGCCACAGGAAGCGGCGTGACAAAAACCACAGCATTTACTCTCAGTGTAACTTTAGCGCTAGCAGTGGCAACGCCGACGCTTAGTCCCAACGGAGGAAACTTTGCGGGTTTTGTGTCCGTGGCGATACAGTCGGCAACCTCAGGAGCTCCAATTTACTACACCACAGACGGCTCGACGCCCACGCAGTCATCAACGCTTTACACCGGAGCTATGACTCTTACGAACAGCGCCACGGTAAATGCCAAGGCTTTCAAGAGCGGGTACAGTCCCAGTGCTGTGGCTTCGGCTTCTTTCACAAATACTCTCACGGGTACCACTGGAACGGGCAAGACTTATTACGTCGCTAAAACTGGCAGCGATTCTAACTCTTGTTCACAGGCGCAAAGCCAATCGACGCCGAAGCTGACTATCAGCGGCGCTTTCGGATGCCTCCAACCGGGCGACACGCTTTATGTCCGGGCGGGAACCTACACCGAGGAATTTTATTACCCTGCAATTGCAGGAACATCGTGGTTCAACCCGGTAACTCTTTCTGCTTTTTCTGGCGACACGGTAACGATCCGTCCGACGGGCGGTTCATGCGGTGCGCCTTGCCGCATTTTTACTTTTGGCCCCCCTCACCAATACATCGTTATCAATGCTTTTATTCTTGACTGTGCCAATTGCCTATATGATGTAATTAAATTCGATAATGGGGCTCATCATATTAGATTTTCAAACAACGAGATTAAAAACGGTCACGAGAACGGCATCTTGGGGGGCAATAATAACGAATTGATCAACAATGATATACATGATAACGGCACTACTGACTTCGATCACGGCATATACAATTCGGGCCCCGGGAATTTGATCCAAGGGAATAAGGTGCACCACAATAAAGGCTGGGGGATTCATATCTATAACTCTGGCTATACTACGATAAGTGACAACATTGTTCGCGGAAATTATGTTTACAGCAACGGAACTTCAGGCACTCGAGGCCCCGGAATCCTCCTGGGTTCTGGCTCAAACAATATTGCCTACAATAATATAGTCCAGGGCAACATAGGTGGCATTCAAATAGGATTTAGTGCGGTCAATGCAACAGTATATAATAATACGATTTACTCTAACCGCGGTGATTGCATTAATGTCGGCAGTGCATCCAATACAGTCGCCAAAAACAATATCTGTTACCTAAATAACAGCGGAATTACAGATGCCGGTGTCGGAACAATACAGTCCAACAACCTTATGAGCGATCCCATCTTCGTCAATCCCGCGGCAAGTGATTTTCATCTTCAATCCGGCTCATCGGCCATCAATACAGGAATTAATCTTTTTTCGGTGGGGGTCACTACCGACTTTGATGGTTTCGCTCGGCCGCAAGCCGGCAACTATGATATTGGCGTTTATGAGTATCACTGAGCTTGGCCATCACGGTAGTAACGCGTTAAGAGAGATTCGTCACAAAACGTCTCTCGCTTCAACAAAGCCTGTACGCCACCCACGGGTGCTTGCGAGAAAAAAGTGTCAAACTAATAACTGTAAATTCACGTACCTATTATTGGATCAGATGATGATAGATTTCTTCCACCGTTTTGAAGTTCTTATCCCAATCGGCGTGCAACAGTGCGGTCGCTAATGATGCTTCTCCCATCTTGGCTCGCGACGAATCATCCCGCAGCATATTGACAACCGCGCTTGCAAGTCCTTCCACATCACGTTTTGAGACCACATAGCCGTTGCGGCCGTGTTCAACCCACTCCAACACAGCAGGGATGTTAGTTACCACTGAAGGCAGTCCGCAAGCCATCGCTTCCATCAGGCACAGAGATGAACCATCTTCTAATGAGGGAGACACATAAATATCGGCTGCGTTCAAATAGGCTGGCAAGAGATGATTCGGTACGAAACCAGCAAAATGAATCATTGATTCTAGATGAAGCTGACGAACCATATTACGCAACATCGTTTCCAAGGGACCGTCGCCACAGACAAGAAGCCGTGCTTCTGGTTCGGCAGCTAATATCAGCGGCATGGCCGAAATCAGATATTCGATACCATAAAAGCTCTTTAATTGGCGGGTAACAATTAATATCTTCGAATGCTCCCATCCCAATTGGCTGCGAATTGAATTTAAATGATTCATTGGTCGGAACTGATGGAGATCAATACCCCATGGAGCAACGACAATACGATCAGCTGAATAGCCAGATAACCGAATGATGTTGTCCTTCACAGCTTGACAGTCACAAGTGATCATATTCGCCTGACGGAATACGTATCGTGCCACTATTCGCCGACCATGGGATTGATAGGGCATCACCTGCACATCGGATCCCCATGGCATTAGGAGCCATGGGCGGAACCCTGACAAGGCCGCAATAAGGCCGCTGGAATATACCCAGCCCGCGTGAACGATGTCAGGCCTGATCTCGGCGAGGATTTTACGAAAGTGTTGTAAGCACTGCCATAGTCCCTGTATGGCAAGTAGCTGGCCTCGCCACCCACTTGATTCAATGCTGACATATTCGCCATCAGACTTAAAACGTCTTGCATAATGCGGATTGTGCCAGTGGATAATATGTAATCCGTCAATTCTTTGCATTGGCTCTGGCACGCTCAATTCATGGTAGTAAGTGATCAGCCAAGTGTCATAGCCGCGTTGGGTAAGCTTCTGCAGGAATCTCTCATCGTGGATTGTAAGGTTGTCTGAGAGATAGACAATTCGCAAAGTTTCCTCCGGAAAGGCTAGAATCAAGTAACGGGGAGCGGAATCTTGTGATTCTCGGCGTACCAGAGAAGGGTGCAGCGCATTCCCTCTTCGAAATCAGTCGTTAGATTCCCAAGCCAACTCATTCTTGGCCCGCTCTGCGAAGACGTGCTTTCCAACGTAGTCACCGGGTCGGGCTGGCAGGTACTCAATCGGAACTTCATTTTTTAGTATTCGGCGGATTGTCTCGGCAATTTCTCGAATAGTAATCGGACGAAATCCCTCTAGACTATAAGTTTGATTCAGCGCTTTTTCCGAAACGGCCGATAGATGGGCTTCAGTCAAATCTTCCACATAAACAAAGTTTCGGAACTGAGTACCATCGCCCGTGATAATGATTGGCTTGTCATTGAGTGCGTTGCGGAAGAAGCTAGGAATGATTAGCTCGTCGCGCATTCGCGGTCCGTAAGTGATTCCGTAACGGAGAATGATGAAGGGCGTCTTATATAACTGCCAGTAATCATGACAAAGGAATTCGGCTGCGATCTTGCTGGAAGTGTGAGAGAGAGATATCATATCGTTAAGCGGAAGATACTCCAGTTCGCGCGTAATCTGTAACGAATATCTCAGCCATTCCGTTTGACCACTTTCCTATACCACTCGACGTATTTTCTTACTCCTTCTTCGAGATCAACGGTTGGTTTCCAGCCCAGTTGCTTTAGAGCCTTGTCGTTTGCTGCTATTCTTCCCTTAAAGTCACCGGGGCGTGCCTCCCTATATTCTATCCTTACACCATCGATTATTCTGCTTATAGTTTCGGCAACTTCTTTGATAGTCACAGGTCTGATACCCTCGAGGTTATAAATCTGGTTTTTTGCCGTTGGCTGAAGAGCGGCGACGTTGCCCTTGGCGAGATCCACCACGAAGATAAAATTCCGGTATTGGCTACCATCCCCGTCGATGATGAGTGATTCACCGTTTAGCGCCCTCTTTACGAAGTTGAATATCACGGTTCCCTCTCGTCCCCGTGGACCGTACGGGATTCCATAGCGGAGAATCGTAAACTCGGTGCCATACAGATTGCTGTAACTTTTAATGTACAGTTCGGCGGCTACTTTAGAGGCAGTGTAGGTATGGTTCACATTCTGGACCAAAAGAGGAGTCTCCTCATTGACATGTTCCTGCTCTGCCAACATGTAAACCCATACAGTGCTCGATAGTATGAGCCTGCCTCCATGTCTTCTAACTGCTTCAACAACATTCACCACACCTTGGATGTTTACGATTGCCGTTTCTACAGGATTCTTGTAAATGTCATTCACGTTCGCCATCGCGGCTAGAAGATATATCGCGTCATAGTTGCCTGCCAAACCGATCACCACTTTGTGAAAATCGAACAGGTCTAAGAAAACGTGCCGTACATCTTCACGATGAGGTCTCATGATGTCATATACTGTGACCTCGTGTCCTTCGTCCAGCAGAGTGTCCACAACGTGAGAACCGATAAAACCACTACCCCCGATCACTGCCACTTTCATAGTTTAACGCTCCCTAACTAGGCAACTGATGCAGTCCTGCTTCTTTGCGTTGGTATTTCTGCGAGGGCGCTTTTCAATGCAAACAATACGTACTCGGCTTCGTCATCGGTCATATTGGAGTAAATTGGCAAACAGATGTGGCGCCTGCAGATGTCTTCAGCATTGGGAAATTCCCCAGCGCTGTACGGTCTAAATATAGGTTGCTGATGACAGGGTATGTCGTAAACCTCGCCACTCAATCCGACTTGATATCTCTCGCGCAGCTGTTTCTTTAGGAGAGAGCGGTCAACGCCTTTCTCAAGAAGGGCAATGTACTTATAGTAGTTGGAAAGGCATCCCTCGGGCAGACGGAACGCTTGCACACCAGGAGTATTTTTCAATCCCCTGTCATAAATGGTTGCGATGTGAGACCGAGCAACAGTGAATTCCTGTAGACGAGCGAGTTGGGAAATACCGATGATTGCATGAGGCTCGCTCATTCTCCAATTGTATCCTAGACGAGTATGGAAATTAGATGATGACTCAGCCTTGCCCTGGTCGCGGTAGATAAGCGCCTCTTCGTAAACTTCTGCATCATTGGTGGCGATCATGCCTCCTTCGGCAGAGGTGATGACTTTGGTGGGAAAAAACGAAAAAGATGCTGCTCGGCCAAAAGTCCCGGCCATTTGTCCATTAGAGGAAGCTCCGTGCGCGTGGGCTGCATCCTCGAGAAGCCAAAGACCATGCTGTTTGCAAACCTCCTGAATTTCAGGCATGCGGGACGTCACGCTACCGGCAATATGAACAACGATAACTCCTACTGTCTCCGGCCCGATGACCTGCTCGAAGCCCTCGACGTCAATTGAAAAGGTTTGAGGATCAACGTCAACGAAACGAACCCGAGCTCCGGCGTGCAATACCGCTGCTGGCGTGGCAAAAAAAGTATTTGTCGGGACAATTATCTCTTTTCCCTTAACACCAAAAATTCTTAGAGGAATTTCTATGGAACTGGTCCCAGAGTTTACGGCAATCGCATAACGCGTCCCTACCATCTTGGCAAATTTGTCTTCGAAGGCTTTTACGTATTTACCAAGCGTGAGTTGGCCAGTCCTTAGACACTCATCGATTGCGGTGAGAATTTGTTTTCGGTCTTCATCCGGAAAGTAGATTTTGACAGGTGGAATCATCAATTCTGCTTACTCCTTTCGCAGTTGTTTTGTGAAGTCAAGATACTATAGAGAATGTAGAAACCTTGGAGACAACGTAATCTGACGAGGCGTAACGATAAAAATACGAACCAATAGTTTAGTTCTACGAAAGCGGCCGCTTACCACGCGCTTCCACGCCGTTGCCCCCATACTCGCACCAGATTTCCTCTAGGCCCAGCTGTTCGAGCGTCCGGCGTATCCGCCCGCGCGTGCGGGCGTGTCTATACCAGGCAGTCAGCGATTGATGTGTGTCGAGCAGCGCCCATTCTCGTTGGAGTTGGTCGTTCAGTTCGGGAAAGGCACGATAGTAGCAAACTACCGGGGACACCCGGCTAAGCAACATTTGAGCCGAGTGAAAATTGCGCACCATTTTGTGAAGCGGTAACAGAAGATCGACTATTTTCTCTGTCCACTTTATGCTTTCTTCGGGGGGCAAACGGCGAAACAAGCGACGAAACAGCGGAGCAGTTTTGCTATACCATGAGAGGCTGTGAGTAGAATGATCTATGATAAGAGTCCCACCAGGTCTTACCTGCTCATATAGGCAAGATACAGACTTTTCAGGACTGGACGTATTTTGGATGACTCCAAGACAGAACACGATATCAAACCCCTGTGGCGCAAAAGGAAGATGTTCAATATCTGCTTGGGCGACTCTATGAGACTCGCTCCGAAGAAAATTCTCCTGATTAGAATCAACGGCTTCGGTTATGTCGATCGAGGTGACACATGCGCCCCTGCCGAGAAGAATCTCTGTAAAACGCCCTGCACCGCAGCCGGCTTCCAAGACTTGTTTTCCAGAGAGCTGCGACCATAGTTCTTCTCCTACACATTGGCGAGCACGGTCGCGTGTGATTGTCGTTCCCGAATAGGAGTCGAATTGTGTAGTGCGGTACTTTTTCGCTTCGGGACCAAACGCATCGGCATAGGAAGTCGTAACGAACCGAGGAACTCCATTTCTGATCGGGAACTGATCTCCCCCAGGGCAAGTCAGAACTTTCCCTTCTTTTTTAAGCCGCTTTGTATGGTTTGGGCAGTGCCAATCAGGCCAGTCGGATTTTGTCACGTATAGTTCTAATCTAGCAACTTTAAACGAAGCCTTTGCTTATCTTCTCCGGATTAAAGCCTCAGAGTGAAGCTGACATGATGCCAGGATAGCCTTTGCCAGAACGACTTGACCGGGGATCATCTACAGACCAATAAGGCATTTTGCTCTTTGAGTCTTGTTTCGGCAGGCCGTTACACAGACATCGGTATCAGTTTCGAGAGTTCAGCACCGTTCTATAAACCCGACAAACCTGCTCCATGATGACGCCAGAACTGTAACGCTTTTGTATTCGCTTATAAA
>WNGL01003917.1_pt1 | contig 17933 bp, 14 predicted proteins | sample 5400591 | NCBI WGS metagenome assembly WNGL01 (sample SAMN13153377, study PRJNA577476) | soil metagenome | isolation source: 80 cm soil or saprolite under Garry oak tree replicate 1 | place: USA:California | collected 2016-06-15 | reverse complement strand
ATCCCGGGCTGCACGGAACGTTCGGTGCGCGATGGGCCCGCAGGAAGATAACCCGCAGGGTTCCCGGGCTGGGTTCCTGCATCATCCGCCGCTGCTTTCACAGCGCCGGTTACCGTGGATCGCTGCTCCTGCCATGAGGGGAGTAAATATCCACGATGATGTGACCCTGTGCCAGGCCCGGCGAGAACTGCAGACCGCGCTCACCGTCATCCCGTCACCTACCCCCGGTGCTGCCAGCCCGCCACCCCCGGCCGGCCCGCCGCCCCCACCCGGACCCAACAAAGTCCTACTAGTCGCCCTTGGCTATTCGTACCGATCTAAGCATGGACGATATCTGCGCTTCTTGTTGCGGCAGGCCGGGGGCGCGCAGGCAGGCGTCCATCTGGTACCAGTTGCCGGGCGTGGCTCGCGAGATGATGACCGTGATGGTCTCGGTCGCGTGCAATGGCGCGCACCAGCCGCCGCTGGTCCTCATCTCCGCGGCCCTGTGGCCCGCGATGGTCGTGTTTGCCTTCGGCATGCGCCACGCGGAGAAACCATTGGCGCTCCACCTGACGAGGACTCCCGCCGGCGGCAGGACACGGACCGGGTACTCGCAGGTCTGGGCGATTCGGCCAGGGCTGGTACTGGCAACGCACGGGGCCCTCAGCCGACTGGTACTGCTCAGATAGACGATCAATGTCGAGTAACTCGACAGGTCGCTACTCCAGGTACGGGATCGTTGCCAGCTGACTGGATACCGGAACGCCAAGCCCATGACGCTGAAGCTCGCGGTGGCCGGTGCCCGCTCCTTCGCCGCAGCAGCCGGATGTGCGCTGGTGACGCTGGCGCAGCCGGCCGCCAGCGCCACCAGCACGGTCATCGCGGCGAGCGTCGTCGCGAGCCATCGTGACTCCGTCATGACGATGAGACGTATCCCGGACCAGTATGGTTCCGGATGCGAATGCGCCGGAAAGCCCGCGGCCCGTTAAGTGCGGGGCGGATTTCGACCTCGCGGCTCGGGTTGGAAGACCAGCGAGCTCCGGCAGTATGTTTGGCAACGCTCGTGATACGTATGCATCTGTTGTGAACTTGGTGAATTAATGCTACTAGAGTGATGTAAATCTGATGGGTTTGTGGTGAAGGCTGATGCCATGTGTTCCCTAGCCGTACGACGGCATCACGCTGGGAAGTGGCAATTACCAGGCGGAAGCCGGTCGTGGCCTGCCGAATCATGATTCGGCGGTCAAAGGGAAATAACGGATTCTGTATATCGTTGACGGTCATTTGCCGTGATTGTTAGATTCTGTCGGAAAGCGTCTCGTACGCGGGACGGTCACATCGGCGTGGCTGTCGGCCAGGGGGACGGCCTGGGACTGGCGGCACGCGTGAGCGGGAAAGGGCTCGCCCATGCGCACATCCTGGTCATCGCGGAAATCTTCGGCACGGTTCGGGCGCGGGTCGCCGTCGGCGGCTCGGCGGAGATGGCGGCTGCTGCTGGTGCCCGCGGTCTGCACAGCGATAGTTGTCGCGTTCGGGCCGGCGGCCGGGGCTTCCGCCGCCGCGAAGGCGGCGGGCGGGGTGGACCACCCTACCCAGACGACCGGTTCAGCGTCTCTCTACAGCACTTCGGCGCCGCTGCCGCCAGGCGCGGCCGCGTCGCCCCATGCTTCCTCCGCGAAGGATTCCGGGGTGGCGCACATGCTGTCCCGTGATCCGCGGATGAACCGGGCCGCGCAGGCGCTTCAGCCGCCGTCGCCGCGGGGCACCCCCGTGGTCAGCAACCCGGGCGCCGCGACCGGCTTCAACGGGCTTACTCACGCGGACCAGCGCAATGCCGGCACCGGCCAGTACGTGAACACGCAGTTCAGCCTGGAGCCACCGGATCAGGGCCTGTGCGTGGGTCACGGCTTCGTGATCGAACCGATCAACGACGCGTTCGCCGTCTACAACGAGGGCGGGACACGGCTGACCGCGGTCACCGCGCTCAACCAGTTCTACAACAGGCCCCCGGCGGTCAATCGTGCCACCGGGGTGACCGGCGACTTCCTGTCCGACCCCAAGTGCTACTGGGACCCGGTCGGCCAGCGCTTCATCCAGACGGTCCTCGAAGTTGACGCTCCGGGCCTCTTCAACGGCGTAGCCACCGTCAACGGCACCCACGTGCTCATCGCGGTGAGCCAGACCAGTGACCCGACCGGGAAGTGGAACCTGTACTCGCTGGACACCACCGACAACGGCGCGAACGGCACCCCGGCGCACACCGGCTGTCCGTGCCTGCCGGACCAGCCGCTGCTCGGCGCCAACCGTGACGGGGTGTTCATCGACACCAACGAGTTCCAGAACAACACCAGCTTCTTCTTCAACGGAGCTCAGATGTACGCGCTCGGGCGGTCGGCGCTGGAGAGCGGCGCCAGCAGCGTGGTGTTCGATCACCTCGACGTCGGCACGGTGCCGACCGGGGACGCGAACCTGCCGCGCTGGGGATCGATCCAGCCGTCCGAGTCCGTTAACCCGCCGGGCGGCACCGAGTTGCTGATGACCGGCGGCCCGGAGGATGCCTTCCAGAACAACGCGCCGCTGGACAACCGGATCGCCGCCTGGTCGCTCGCGGGCACTCGCTCGCTGGGCGGCAGCCACCCCAGCCTGCAGCTGAGCCACCAGGTGCTCACCAGTGAGACCTACGGCCTGCCGATCAACACCGGCGCGACCCAGAAGCCGGGGCCGACTCCGCTCGGCACGTCGCTCGGCGAGCCGCTGGAGACGATCAACGCTAACGACTCGCGGATGAACCAGGTGGTCGACCTCAACGGCGTGCTGTTCGGCGGGGTCAACACGACGGTCACCTCCGCGACCGGGCCGCCCAGGGTCGGCATCGCCTTCTTCGCGGTCGGCGCGATCGGCACCCCGTTCGGGATCGTGGCCCACATCCTCCACCAGGGTTACGTGGCCGTGAACGGCGAGAACGTCCTGTTCCCCTCCATCGCGGTGAACAGGTTCGGCTTCGGCGCGCTGGCCTTCACCCTGAGCGGGCCCGACTTCTTCCCGAGCACCGCTTACGTGCGGTTCGACCTGGGCCGGGCGGTCGGCCCTATTCACATCACCGGCCCGGGCGCCCTGCCGGAGGACGGGTTCTCTGGCTATAAGGCTGAGGGATCCCCGACTCCCGGCGTGGCCCGCTGGGGCGACTACTCGGCCGCCGTCTTCGGGGACGGCGCCGTCTGGATGGGTAACGAGTTCATCCCGAATGCCCCCCGGACGCTCCTCGCGAACTGGGGTACGTTCCTGTCGCGGCTCCCCGCCTAGGCCCGGATGCGCGGGGGCCAGCTGCCAGCTGGCCCCCGCGCACCTGCAGAGACGGCAAGTCCAGTAGCGCTAGGGCATGTCCGTCCGCGGCCGGCACCAGCGTGCTCATGAACACGATCGGGAGGATGCGGCAGATCGGGTATGCCAGCATGGACCTCGTGCCTCCCGTCCCCGAAAATCGCGTTCTGCCTACAGATCCGCCTAGGGCCAACGACTATGACAGCTTCGCTGAGGCGTACACGGCCGAAAGCGACGCCGGCATCCAAAACGCCTACTACGAGCGACCCGCGATCCTGGTCCTTGCCGGGGACGTGACCGGCCGGCGAATCCTCGACGCCGGCTGCGGTTCCGGCCCTCTGTTCGCGGCGCTGCGCGACCGAGGTGCCATCGTAACCGGCATCGACACGAGCACCGGGATGCTCGAGCTGGCCCGGCGGCGGCTCGGTGACGGAGCGGACCTGCAGGTGGCCGACCTGGGTAGCCCGCTGCCGTTCCCCGACGGCGCGTTCGACGACGTCGTAGCGTCCCTGGTACTGCACTACCTGGAAGACTGGGGGCCGACGCTAGCCGAGTTGCGGCGCGTGCTGACGCCCGGCGGCCGGCTCATCGTGGCCGTCGACCATCCCTTTGCAATCCACGGCATCCAGCGCCTGGCCGGGCGCAGGACCAACTATTTCGCGACCTACAGCTGGACCGAAGAGTGGACCATGGGCGGCCAGACCGCCCTGATGAGCTTCTGGAACCGGCCGCTGCACGTGATGACCGACGCCTTCACCGCGGCTGGCTTTCGGATCTCCGTCATCAGCGAACCACAGCCCATGCCGGCCGCCCGCGAGCTGTTCCCCGACGAATTCCGCCTTCTCGCTACCAGCCCAAGCTTCCTGTTCTTCGTCCTGCACGCCGACTAACTGCTGCGGCAATGCGACACCGGCGGAGCTGGGGAGCCAAATCGGGAGCCAAACGGAGTCAGGCATCAGGCGATTTAGGCCGACGTGCTCAGACGATCAGTGCAGTTCAGCCTGCGCAGGTCGACGGCCAGCCGACCAGCGGGCTTGGTGCATCATCGAGATAACCAGCGCGATGCTGATCGGGACTGCGAGTGCGGTGGCCATGTTCATGCCAGCCATGTGCCTGGTCGTTGAGATACCGTCGAAATAGGCGACCGGAATGAATGCGGCGATGGCGCAGCCCGTCATGCACAGAACGAGGACCGCGCCGTCCCGGCGCCAGGTTCCGCCATGCGGCACGAACAGGGCGGCGATCGCGATCAGCGCCATCGTTGTCCACAGCGGGACGTACCATAGCAGGCCGAGGTGTTTCGGGAGCCGATGCATTAGCCAGGTGAGCACGACCACACGGGATTCCGTCGCCCCGGGCGGATGACCGGCGCTTGGCGCATAGTCGCCCAGGTAAGTGACCCGGAGTTTCTGGGCATCAATGGCCGCGTGCTGCCCGATGCTGACGATGCTGCGCGGATGGGTGAGCAGGAAGTACGCGATGGTGCCATCGGACAGTTTTGCCTCATACCGCGGATAGAGCGGATCATGCCGGACCGAGACGGAACTAAAGGAGTTGGTGCCGGCGTACTTGGCCCAGCTAGGCGGCAGCCCAAGCGCGCGCAGGTCGGCGCGCGCGTGGTCATCATGCGCGGTGACGATTTCATTGAAGACCACATCCACGACCTGCTGGCGGTGGAGCAGGGTGGCGTAGTTGCTGGCCCCGTCCCACAACGCATAGGCGGCGGTCATCGTCGCCAGGAGCACGGCGACGATGATTGCTGCCCTCGTCCGGGCTGTCCAGAACTGGCGCAGCCCGCGCCCGCCGTTCCTGCCCCCGCTGGCCAGCACCAGCGTCAGGCAGACCGGCACGGCCAGGATTAGGTACTGCTGTTTCGCCAAGATCGCGAGGAAACCACCCGATCCGGCCAGGGCCAACCCGAACACGGTCTCGCGCCGCCCCCTGCCCAGGTACACGACACCGGCAGCGACCAGCAACAAGCCCATCAGGGCAGCAGGCTCGCTGAATGGACTGGCGTAGACATCGAAGAATGCCGCATCCGCCATGATCAGCCACGTAACTGCCGCCACCGCCAGCTGCGCCCAAAGTCTCAGTCGCAGGCCGGTCGCCAGGCTTGCGATCCCGAACGAGGCGATGACGCAGGTCAGCAGGCCTAGCGCGATCAGGTTCACGGTGCCGGGCAGGCCTACTGCCCAGGTCAGGATCCGGGCCAGTTCCAGCGGCACGAGCTGCGATGTCGGGTACCGGCCGGCCTGGGCGCAGCCGCTCGCCCATGGAGCGAATTCGAAGTAGGCGTAGCGGAACCACTGGGGGGAACCATGGGTGACGGCCCAGACGCCCAGATCGCACATCACCCGGGGTCCGTCATGGTTGTCCGCCTGGCCAACTGGTGTGGGTACCAGGAACCGGACGATGAACAACCCTAGCGAAACGGCGAAGAGCGACAGCCGCAGGCCGGACGATCTGACCAGCCGGTTTGCTGAGCGAGCGGCCCGGCGGGCTGACAGCCCGCAGGCGCTGCCGGACGCACCTTGCTCAGCTCCGCCCGGGTCCGGCAGGGCGACGCTCATCTCCGCCGTATCCCAGCGTGCGTGCCGAAATCAGCGTCAGTCGGCTCATGGCCCATCGGCCTATGGTCCTGCACCAGGGCCACCCTTCGCCTAGGTATCCCCCCGATCGCCGGTGGTCGTGCGCGTAGTCGGCGGTGACGAGGAAGAGTGCAGCCTCTTGCGCAGAGCCCGGTCGGTCAGCGGCTTCGTATAGTCGCCACAATTATCAAGACCCCCGCGAGTGCCAGTGCCACACCGAGCAGGCGGACGGACCAGCGCACGAACCGGTACTTGCGGCTGACGATCGCGCTGGTTTGCCAGATCTGGTCTATCCAGACGTCGAGAAGCCGGATGCCGGACTCGCTTAGCAGGCTACGCAGCTGACGGGGTGAGCCGGCTGCTGTCACGTCGCCGAAGTAGCCGATCGCGGTGAGCTTCTCGTCCTTCTGGACCCGCCTGCGGGGATAAACGGCCGCCGCCAGGCAGACGATCGCGGCAAGCACCATCGCCGCTGCGGCCCAGAAGGGCACGGTGATGTACCAAGGCCGATGGACGGGGATCAACTTCCCTCCGTCAGCCGCCGCAATTCCGCCTGCGCCGGCGAGAATGCCGGCAAGCAAGATCGCGGCCTTGTTTTCAGCCTGGGCGGTCTCGGCGCGCGTACGGTCGAGGAGATCTTTCGCTAGACGTTCGGTCTCTGCCGAGCTGGGAGCCGAATTTGCGAAAATGTCTCCGGAGAGCCGAAGCGGGTCTACGTCGCCGCTCACCTGGACGCCTAGGCGGTCAGCGGGGGCCCGATTACGCGCGCGCTTCTGCTCGAAGCGTTGCTCACCGGCCTGACCTGTGACGTCAGTGTGGCTTGGGTCGCCAGCATTTCCTTTGCGGCTGCCGGTCAGCCGGGATCCTTCGGTGGTATCGGGTCTGCCCGCACTGTCTCGGAACCCCGGGTCCGGCACCTCCGAGGTCGGCTGAGCAGGGTCGGGGCGGGACGGGTCTGACGAGTCACAATGTCCGACGGGCTCGTCCGGCGGTCGGTTGGTTTTATCCGGCCCACTGTTCATCGTCACCTCCGCAGGAACGGGGCACTTAGCCGTACTTGTTGCCGAAGACAACATCGCCGTTGATGATCGTGTCCCTGAGACGATATTCCCAGAGTCGCCCGAGTCGTCGATGTCATCCTTGGTCCCACTTGTCCTGGGCCCGCGCGGTGGCCTCAGGCCGTTGTCGCCCCAGTGTCGGCCGGGATCGTTCGTCCTCCTTGGGCAGTACTCGGGTGTGCGGGTCCGGCCGGGCATTTTGACCCACGCCAGGTCGGCTGCGGCTCAGCCGGAAAAATACACATATCGGTATATTTACGGCTATTATTCCTTATAAAGTTTAGTGTCAACCAAGTTTGGCAGTTAGACGTCCTAGTCATAGGGGTCGACAGCAAGCCAGCCGCCCGGCCCGAGACGACTATCGGCGATGGTGGCAGGGTATACTATGCCTGACTGAGGCGAACGGGTCGTATCCTACTAAGTCCAGTTGCCGCGACTAGCGAGCTGGCTACAGATCCCGACAGGGGTCGGCCCGGCCTTGCTCTTGGCCGACCTGAGAAACGTGCTCCTGGGGGGGTTGCAAAGATGAATGTCGTGCCGCAATCGAGAACAGCCGACGAACTGGAACGGCTGTTCTCGAGCCTACGGGTTCCGCTCCGACTGCCGTACCGGAGCAGTCGCAAGCGCCCGCGCCAGCCGAGCCCGCCGGCCTTAGGCCCGCTGCGGTGCCCGCCGGATCCAGGCCCGCAGGAAGGCCTGCCGCAGCCTGGGCACCCGAACTGGAGCGCGGCGACGCAAATGCGGAACTGATGGCCTGGATCGCCGCTCCGGTCAGGGAACTCGCCAGTTCAGCGGAGCGCTATCACACCTGGGCAGAGCAACGGGAGAGCCCGATTGACCACCCTCGTGCCGAGGTGGAAAGGCTCAGATCGACACAGCGAAATTGTTCAACTTCTGGCGTTGCAGTCCAAATTCTGAAGTAGCTATGAAAACGACCGTACTGCGGATGGCAGAGGATTGGCAAGTTAACCCGCGCCGCAAGCATGACCGCTGCTCGCAGAGTCCAGTGTGCACGGCGGTGCTGTAACCACCCGGCGCGACTTCACGCGTAATGACTGCGTGAGGTACCGTACCGTGCCGTCGGCAGGGCGGCGTGCGCACCTTTATGTACCTACAGCTCAGGCGCTTCAACGGAGCATTTTAGCTAGTGCTGACCGACCTGAACCGTCAGAGGAACCTAGACGCTGGTATCGCGATTCCGGTTCTTCATGCAGCTGCGATACGTCGTCCCGAGAAACGATGGATCAGAGGATCAGATGAATTGATTCTGCAAGATGACGCCATATAGGTGGACCCCTGAAGTCATGTTAGATCCGATCATAGAGGTGTGCAACGATCGCTTGGGAGGGCGGTGCCAGCGGCATGCTAGTCCACGAAAATAATTACGGAGGCAGGTGGGCGCCAGGAAGCCTGCTGGCCTCGCTGTCTGCGGCCCAGCAACAGATTGTCCTACTGCTTGGCCGCGCTAAGCAGTACCACACCGGCGACACCCTTCTCAATCAGGGCGATTCATCGGACTTCGTCGTGATCATCATCGACGGCTTCGTGAAGATTTCTGCGGTGACCGGCGACGGCGCGGAGTCGCTTCTGGCGATTCGCGCGGCCGGAGACGTCATCGGCGAGATCGCGGCCATGGACGGACTTCCTCGCTCGGCTACGGCTCGCGCCGCTGATGCCGTCGTCGCAAGGGTCGTGACCAGGCCCGAGCTAGATCGTTGCTTGCGAGATCATCCCGACATTGCCCGTGCCTTCAACCAGGCAGTCGCAGCGAAGCTGCGCATGGCGACACATCGCCGTGTCGACTTCCGCCGGGACACCAAGACTCGGCTGGCGCAGGTCCTGGTGGAACTGTACTACGGCTCGGCTCGCGGGCACCGCGACAGGAATATCGCGGTGCTGGTCACCCAGTCGGAGCTCGCCGGGCTGATCGGGGCGTCGGAACCAGCGGTGCACAAGGCCATCCGAGCGCTACGCGACGCCGGAGCGATCCGCACCGGTTACGGCCGCCTTTTCATCCACGACGTCACGACAATACGGCAGATTGCCGAAGGCGGCGTATAGATGCCACAGCTCCCCATGACCGGTACTTGCGCCGCGATGACGCGACGACACGAACGGCGGCATGGCTGCGGCGGCGCGGGTAGCAGGGCCGTGCGTGAACGCGAGATTACGTATTTCTACAACGTGGCCGCTGCGCCCTCTGCGGGACGCTGCGAGCAGCGTAGATCACTGAAGGGCTGGTGCCAATGACAACGGAGCCGATGGGGTATGGCGTGCGCAGGATGTGCGTCGCTATTGACCTGGAGCATTACAGCCGGCGGACTGATGCCGGGCAGATCGAAGCGCAGCGGGCGATGGCGGGGCTAGTGCGGGGAGCGAGCGAGCGCGGTGCGCTGGAGCGAGCCCAGTGGCTCACCCAGGAGCTGGGGGATGGTGAGCTGGCGTTGCTGCCGCCGGGTATCGATGAGGCCCGGGTGATTACCTCGCTGTGGCGGGAACTGCAGGAGGGCTTGCACCGGTATAACCGGCACGCCAGCGCGGTGGCCCGGCTCCGGATGCGGGTCGCGGTACACGAGGGGCAGACCTACATCGCCGATAACGGGTTCGCCGGGGATGCCATCAATACCGTCTGCCGACTGTGTGACTGCGCCGAGGTGAAGGACGCGCTGAGCGCCACCGACGGCGACCTGGTGCTCATCGTCTCGGACCGTATTTTCGACGACGTGATCCGCGGCTATGACGCGCATGACCTGCCGCCCTTGGCTTTCGCGAAGGTCATGATCGCCATGCCGGACAAGGGGTTCCGGGCTGAGGCGTACATCTTCAGCGGCGCCGCGTCCTCCCTGCCGGCGGCCGGCGAGGCGCCGCCCGCGGAGGCCGCTCCCGCGGCGCCACCCGCGGATGTCCCGCGGCAGCCAGCGCAGCCGACCCGGGGCGGTCTGCACATCGGGTCGATCGGGTCCGCCCGCGACATCGCCGAGACCATCTACCACGGTAGGCCGGGCGATGAGTGAAGACCAGCCGCCGGAGGATAAGCCCCCGGAGGGCGCTGCCGAGGCGGGTCCGCGGCCCGCCTCACCTGAGTCCGATAGCTCGCCTGAGCCCGGTAAATGGGATGGCAGCGCCGCCGGAGTGCCCCCGCCCGACGGCGAGGGCGGGGCCGGGGACGCCGAGCGGCCGAAGGTGACCGACGCGAAGGAAGAGTCGCTCGACTACGACAATAAGACCTCCCGGTGGCTCCGGCTCGAGTTCGAGCGCGTGAAGAACGCCCGTGACATTGCTGGTCACGACATCAACTACAACTACCACTACGACCTGGGGTCGGAGAAACAGGCACGGGGCCGGATCAGCGTTCCGGACCTGGCGCGCGCCGTGCGCGTTCATGTCACCACACCGTCGGACGCGCGGCTGCAGCAAAGCGTCCTCGAGCACCAGGTGGTGTTCGCCTGCGGCCGGACCGGAACCGGGCGCGGGGCGTCGGCCATCGTGGTGCTCGACCGGCTCACCGGAGCGTGCCGGAAAACCAGCCAGGTCACGGTCCTGGACGCCGCCTCCGGCCTGGCCGACCTGCGGTACCGGCTGGAGCCCGGCTGCGGGCACCTGCTCGACGTGTCCGGGGAGACCTGGGTCGACACGATCACCGACGCGCAGATCGCCGGCGCCAGGGAGGCTCTCGGCCCCTCCGGCTACCTGATCATCCTAGTGGAGGCGGACAGCGAGCGCTCGCTTCCAGGCATCGTGGTGGACCACGAGATGCCCGAGCTGGCCCAGGTGCTGGTCTTCCAGTTGGCCGCGCGGCTGGTTCCCCAGGGCGCGATCGATACGGCGGCCGCCCGCGCGCTAATCGCCGAGGCGTGCCGGGCGGACGAAGCGACCAAGACGTGGTACGAGGAGATCACCGGTGCCGCGATGGCCGGCCCGGTCGACGCGGCGGTGCTGGCTGAGGCGATCTGGAGCTGGCACGATCGGCGCGCCGCCGATTCCTCCGCCATGCCGCGAGTCAGCTACTTCCGTAACAGGCGCCGTTACCAGCAGGCGGCCGATCTGCTGCGTCGCGGCGACGGCACAGATTCGCCGATCAGGCAGTCATACGCGATCGCGGCCGCGGTCCTCGACGGGCTGGCGGTCAGCGAGGTCATCGAGGGGGCGGGCACGCTAGGCGCGCTGCTTGCCGAGGTGGAGCACCCCGGAGCGCCCGGCCAGCGGGAGATCTTCGCTCAGCCGCTGGCCCGCTGGCTGCGCCACGTGGAGCTGACCGCACTGCCCGCTGAACAGGGAAACCGGGACGGGACCGTGATCAAGATGCCAAGCCGGGAGCTGTCCCGGATCGTCATCGAGGTCGCCTGGCGGAACTACGACGCTGCGCGCACGCCGATGCTGACGTGGCTGAAGAGCCTCTGCCAGGAGCACCCCAACGACAGGGTACGGATCCGCGGCGTTCAGGCCCTCGCCGTCATTGCCCAGCACGACTACGCGTTGATCAAAGAGCGGGTGCTCGAGGTCTGGTCAGCCTCTGACCGGCGGATCCAGCACCAGGCGGCGGCGTGGCTGCTCGAGGCACTGGTGCTGGAGGGTGCCGCGGCCGGGAAGGTGATGGAGCTGCTGTGGCGCTGGTCGCGGTCGGGGGACCGGGGCAAGCGAGCGATCGCGGTCCGCGCTTGCGGGACCGCCGTGGCGACCCATAAGCGGCCTGGCGCGGAGCGGTCTGACGCGCAGCAGTCTGACGCGCAGCAGTCTGACGCGCAGCGGTCTGACGCGGAGCGGTTCGACCCGATCAAGGGCGTGCGGTTCTCCGCCGCGGACCCGGGGATGGCCGCGCTGCCCGAGCTCGCGCTGTACGAAATGTACGCACTCGGGCTGACCATGGAGGTGACGAGGGAACTGCCGCTGTGGATGCGCGGCTTCCCGGAGATGCGCGTACGGGCCGGCCGGGTCCTGGTGCGGATCTCCCGGCTGCGAAGGATCGCAGAAAGCACGTCACCAGGGGCCTATGACCTGCTGTGGCGACTCGCCGTCACGCCAAACGAGGTGGGTGTCAGCCTGCCCGAGGTTGCGGCGCTCTGGCACGTGGCTTGCCGGCACGAGAGCTCCCGCGGCGCCGCCTGGCAGATGCTCGGATTCTGGGCTCAGAGCTGCCGTGACCATCCCGAGCTGTGGCGCACTTTTACCCAGCTGGCGGATGAATTCGAGAAGGCAGCCGACACCGATGAACTCCGCGCCCGGCTCGGCGTTTACCGCCGCCGCTGGACCGCGTACCTGGACGAGGAGGATCAGAAGTGACCTATCAACCCCCGACTCCCGACTCATGGGAGGAGCCGGACGCGCCCCGGGCGGGCCGCCCCTTCGGCGCGCGCTGGTGGCGGGAGCGGTGGCTACGGCTCATCCGGTTCCTGCGTCGCTCGCACGACAGCGACATGCCCAGGATCAAGCCGCTGACCATGCCGGCGCTGCTCGATATCCACGAGCCGAGCGACTCCTTCACCATCGAGTCCCCGGCGATGGGCGACGCCTTCAACTTCCTTATCAGGGTCCGCTGCTCGTGGTGCATCCAGGCAACGGCGACTAGGGAGGAAAGGGAGCGCAAGACCGCGGAGGTCCGGGCGTTCATCGAGGAGAGCCGCGCTGTCACCCGCGAGCGGATCGAGGAGAAGGTCCGGCCGATCGCCCGCACGTTCCCGCCGTACCGGGCCGCCGAGGCGGAGCAACGGCTCAACCGTGAGATCGTCGACTGCCTCAATGACGGCGACGTCCGCGTGAAGGTGCGGGCCTGGGTGGATGTCTGCGATCCGGTCCGCGATGACTTGCAAACGGTGTGGCGGCAGCGGCTGGTGGCCGACACCGACGGCGACATGAGGAAGGCCTACGTAGAGCTCCTGGCCGCGCTGCAGGAGGCGTGGCGGCGGCTCCTGGTCTCCGGCCTGGAGGGAATCGGCGCGGTACCGGAGGGCAAGACGGGCTGGCTGGCCCCGTATGCCCTGGCCCTGGCTCAGGACCCCAAGAACGCGGCCGGATACCTGAAAGGCGCCCTCGAGCAGCGGGTCGAGTACACGGAGAAGCTGCTTATCGATCTCGGCGCGCTGGTGGTGGACGACGAGCGGATGGAGGCGATCGATTTCGCGTTCCAGAGCGACTCGGCGCTGCGCCGCCTGCTGACGCACCTCGGCGTCCCGATCCCTTCGGGAAATGGCGGGCGTGACAGCTCCGGAGGTGCCGACCATGTCTGAGCACCCGATCAGGTGGCTCACCGCCATCATCGCCCTGGCCATCTGCGCTGCGGGCTGCGGCAATATGGGGCTGACTCAGACTGCTGGCAGCAGGGTGACGGCCTGCCCCTGGCTGAGCGCGCCGGCCGCATCCCAGACCAGCGGTGGCGCCCAGTCCGACACAATAGTGATGATCGACGCCAGCGCCTCCTTCTGGCCGAGGGCGGGCGCGTCGGCCGAACTGCCGGACAATCTCGTGCAGCTCGCGACCAGTGAACTGCTGGCGAACTTCACCAGCCGAGGGACCAGGCTGATTTCCCTGGGGTTTTTCGGCGGATCCTCCACCACGATCGACTGGAAGCTCGGCGATGTGGCGCTTCCCGTGCCGACCGGCAGCGGCCAGCGGATCCAAGCCGAGGAGAAAGCTGCAGGAAGTTGCCTGAACAGCCTGGTGGCCTCGGCGGAAAGCGCCGCGCCGCAGGTCCCGGGCACCGATGAGATGGCCGCGCTCGCCGGCGCCGGAGGACAGCTCCAGGGCGCCGCCGCCTCTGACGACCGCGTCGTGCTGATCACCGACGGCCTGTCCAACACCGGCTGCCTGAACCTGAGCAAGGTGATCAGCCAGGGACAGAGCGCGTCCGCGGTCCTGGCGGCATGCCCGGAACACGCCGGCCTGGCCGCGCTTCACGGTGTGGACCTGCATGTATTCGGTGTCGGCTTCCAGGCGGCATCCCCGCCGCTCACCACCGCAGAACAGGCGTGGGTAGTGAACTACTGGCAGGGGCTATGCACCGCGCTCGGCGTCGCCTCGGGCGCCTCGTGCGTGGCGTCCGCCAGTACCGACGCGGCGCGCACATCCGATGTCACCCGTCTCGCGGACCCAGCGATCGTCTTCCCCGCCATCCCGAAGGGCGCGGGCGGTCTCAGTGTTCCCGCCGACCTGCTGTTCGCGTTCGACTCCGCGAGGCTCAGCCCGGCTGGGCAGTCCTATCTCGACATCGTGCTCCAGCAGATCAAGGGGCAGGGGCGGACGATCACCGAGGTGATCGGGCACACCGATGCGGTCGGCAGCAAGGCCTACAACATGGGCCTGTCGCAACGCAGGGCAGCTGCGGTCCAGTCGTACCTGGCCTCCCGCGGCTTCACCAGCGTTAGGGCGGTCGGTGTGGGCGAGGCAGGCCCGGACTGTTCTCCCCAGTACACCCCCGCAGGCGCGCCGATCGAGTCCTGCATGGCGCAGGACCGGCGCGTACAGATCATCCTGGGAGCCTGATATGGCTGATGATGACGACGAGGTTATCGACGCCGAGATCGTCGACGACGGGGACGGCGAGCTAACTCCGCTTATCCCCCCGGACACGATCCTGACGCCGTGTCATCACGGGTGCACCTGCGGGCTGCACCAGCAGACTGTATACGGCGAACGGGTCCCGCTGCATCTGCCCTCGGACCTCGACCACGGCGAGATGGCCCTGCTCGTCGAGGCCGCGGGACACGCCGCCCGTCTCATGAACGACTTCCACGATCACTTCAGGAAGCTCCGTGCGGCCGCCACACGGACGCACGGCCAGGCGCGCCGCGCGCTGCGGGAGCTTACCCTGCTGCTGGGTAGCGACGCGGCGGCCAAGGCGCGCGCCGAGCGCGATCGGGTCGAGGTGGCGTACGCCGATCTCACCCCGGCCGAACGCCAGCCTGCGCCGCGCTGGCTCAAGGTCACCGCGGTCGCCGCCGTGGTGGGCATGACCATCTTCGATGCCTACTTCTTCCAGCAGACCTTCCTGGACATCCTGGGCCTGACGGTCAACGACGCGTGGTGGAAGCGGGACATCGGGCTTGTGGCGGCGCTCGTCCTGGCGATCGGCCTGATCGCGGCGGGGCGGGTCCTGGCCGGGCCGATCTGGCGGCTAGGTCGCCGGTGGCGGCGGCCCGCGTCCCCCGACGACAAGCCGCCCAGGCGCGCGGCCCGCCTCGGGCGGATCCTGGCGATCAGCGCCGCGCCGGCCGGGACCTTCTTCGTGCTCGGATGGTGGGCGTCGGTACGCGGTCAGGCCGCGGTGATCACCGAAAGCGCGATAGCCAGCAACTCGACCGCCCCGCCGCCGATCCCTAACGGCTTTTCCGTCATGCTGCTGCTGCTCAGCCTGGCCCTCACCGTCATCGTGCTCGAAGTGCTCGTCTACAACCCGTACCAGGCCGACATGCGGCGCGCCGAACGCTCGATGGCCAAGCTCCGCAAGCAGGTCAGCGCAGGCACCGACGCGGTGACCGACGCGCTCGACACGCACGAGATCGCCTGGCGGGACATGCGGTCCGCCCGCGACGAGGTCATCGGCTTCGTCCAGGCGGAGCTGGCCAGGCCCTGGCAGACGGTCATCCTGCCGGCCCGGCTGCGGCATGGCAAAGCCGGTCCGACTCCGGTCGCTCCGAAATGCGAGGTGAAAGTCGAGATGCCGGCCGTCACCGCGGTCAACGGCGACATCGCCGGGGCCGATCAGGTAAAGATCACCTACCACCTCTTCGAGGGCGTGCCGCAGCCGCAGCCAGGCCCCGGGCCACTCGCCGAGGTGGTCCGCGCCGTGCTCGATCTCAGCCCGGATGCACTCCGCGCCGAGCAGCGTCGCCTCGAGCAGGCGATCCACGCTCAACTCGGCGAAGACACGGCGCAGCCAGGGAATCCCGGCGGCGACCATCCCGACGCCGGACCGGAGGGCGGACGATGACCAGCCACGCGCCACCGCACAGCCGGTGGCTTATCCGCGAGAGCATCGACCGGCTCGCCGCGAGCCACGACGCTGTCACGGTCGCGGTCGACGCGCTCACCCGCTCTGCGGTTCTCCGCAGTTCCGCGGGCGACGGGCCCACGATCCGGCAGCGCATCACGGGTGGCCGCGGCTGGTCCCGGACCATCTGGTTTGGCGCCGCGACGCTGCTCACCGGACTGTTCATGGCCTGGATCTCGGTGCGTCTTCTGCGGCACCTCTCCGTCGCGCCGGATGTCGTGGCGGTCCTTCCCGGGCTGCTTCTCACGCTGGGACTCGCCGTCACGGCCCGGCAGGCCGCGAAGTCTCTGGGACGCCCATCGGAATCCGGAACCTCCGCGGCCGTGGTGCCATGGACGTTGCTCGCGGCAGCCGCAATCGGCTCTTTCGCCTGGATTACGCTATGGCTTGTCCTGACCACGGGCACCGCGGCCTGGGCGGCGGTCACCGGTGGAGTAGCGCTGGTCGCCGCCGCGGCGGCCGGGATGCTGGCCTCCGCACGGCCCGCTGAGGCACAGCCGGCTGTCGTCATGCCCAATGCCCGCCCACTCCCTCGGCGCCTACGCGCGCAGCGCAGACGCGCCCAGCGGCGACTGCGCGATCACACTCGCGCGTGGAACCTGGCCGCCCACCAGTACGGCGCCGCGATCGACGGCTCCGACGAGGCGGCTGACGTCCTGGTGCGGCTCCTCGCCGACGACGCCGACCCGCCCCTGGACGGTATCGACCCCTATGACACCTTGATCTTGACGGCACTGTGCAAATACCGTCCAGCCCCTCTCACCGCCAGTTTCGATGCCGCCGTGCGCAGCTTGCACGATGAAACGCCGCACTCTGTGGATGCAGCCTGCTGCCGCTGATGCGGCTCCGCTTCGCCACGCCGGCTGCCCTGGTCGACATAGGCAACGTGAGCGAGCTCCGCTTCGTCGAGCGTGACGACGACCAGGTTCGCGTCGGCGCCCTGACCCGCCACCGTGACCTGGCCGAGCACCCGGTCATCCAGGCGGCCGTGCCGCTGCTGTCGGCGACGGCCGCGCAGATTGGCGATCCCCAGATCCGCAACCGGGGCACCATCGGCGGCTCGATCGCGCACGCCGACCCGGCCGGCGAATACGGCACGGTCTGCCTCATGCTCGACGCGCAGATCGTCACCACTAGGCGCCGCATCCCAGCGGCCGCGTTCTTCCTCGGCCGCTTCACCACCCCGCTCGAGCACGACGAGCTCATCACCGAGCTGGTCTTCCCGGCCGCCGCGGGCGGGGCCGCCTACCTCAAGTTCTGCCACCGGCTGTTCGACTGGGCGCTCGTCGGCGCCGCCGCCCAGCGCGTCGACCGAGGATGGCGCGTCGGACTGGTCAACGTGGCCGAAACGCCGGTGCGCGCCGCCGCCGTGGAGCGATCCCTGGATGCCGGCGCGCCGTATGACCAGGCCGCCATGCTGGCCTCCGACGGGCTGCGCCCCACGCCATCCCATCGCGCACCGGCAGAGTACAAACTGCACCTCACCCGGGTCCTCACCCGCCGGGCCCTCGAGCAGGCAGCCGCAAACCCCCGAATACCAGGTTGAAAGCCAGCGCCGCTCCAGGGCTACCGAGGGAAGCCGCGCCGCGTGATGTTGCCGAATTGACCCGTTTATGGATCAAGCGCCGGGCCCGGCGCCATCCTGCCTGCGCCCGCTCGTCCAGCTCGACGACGCCGCGCCAGGTTGAGACGCGCCTGTAGACTCGCGTGCCGTGCTCATGCTGATGCTCTGGAGCGCGCCGCGCAGCCGCTCGACGGCGTTCTACCGCATGATGATCGAACGGGGTGACTTCACCGGCGTCCACGAACCTTTTTCGCACGTCGCGGTATTCGGCAATGTGGAAATCAGCGGCAGGCCGCTGGCCACTGCGCCGGAGGTCATCGCCGAGCTTCGCTCTCTCGCCACCACAAGACAGGTCTTCATCAAGGAAACCACGGATAGGCGCCACCCCGAAGCCCTCGCCGACCGGCGGTTCCTGGCCGAGGACGCACAGCACACCT
>WNGL01011212.1_pt1 | contig 17934 bp, 21 predicted proteins | sample 5400591 | NCBI WGS metagenome assembly WNGL01 (sample SAMN13153377, study PRJNA577476) | soil metagenome | isolation source: 80 cm soil or saprolite under Garry oak tree replicate 1 | place: USA:California | collected 2016-06-15 | reverse complement strand
AGAGGAAGAGACCGGGTCTCTCGCCCGATCCTCTTCTTCTGAACATAGAGATAGGGCATCACGATGACTGCGCCGATAGCTATGGCGATTCCGAGCGGCGACGCCTCAGGCTTCAACCCGGTAATGTAGGAGAATACTGCGCCTAGTCCGATTACGGGAATAAGAGCGAAGAGAAGCAGGCTTGTGAACCTTTCCGTCTTGTTGCTATATCCTCCACTTGTGTGGCTAAGTGAGGAGTCATTTCGTAAGGCTGTCAAGACGGCGACTCCGGAAATCAGTTCTATCAGACTGTCGCCGCCGAACGCCAATAAAGCGAAGCTTCCAGCAATCACCCCGAACCCGATTGACCCAAACACCTCAATCAACATCCACACCGAACTGAGATACTCGATCCTGATTCCGCTTCCGATTCTTGCATGTCTCCACGATTGATGAGCAGTATTGCAGCAACACGAAGCACAGCTAGAGCAATCACCCGGGGTCCTGCACTCCTCACACGATTGTTCGGCACAACCACAAGTCTGACAGGATGGCAATGAAGAAGATACGCCGAACGCCAAGAGGGAACCCGTGCCTAACCCCTACCGATGTTCATCATAAGAGTAACTGCTTCTTGACGAGCCAGCTACATCAAACGGGAGGAAACGACTCAGACCCAACCTCATCTAGGCTACGTTAAGCGGTCCCGAATAGAAAGAGTTCTGTCTAGATTTTTGCAAGCCGTTCTAGGAGTTCGAGGTCTCTACGGAGGTTCTTCTCAGCGATCCTCTTGAAGTCCTTACCGATCTTGGGTTTTTCGACGCTCTTCTTCTTTAGCTGCTGAGTCATAATCCTGTACCAAGACTCGCCTCCTTCTTCGTTAAATTCGTTGCTAGTTCCGAAGGAGTAGTTCCGCGTCAGAGGGTCTTACTGTGACACGACCAACACATAATCGCACAGTTGTCCAACTTGTCAGACCCGCCATCACTCTCCGGGACCAGGTGGTGCGCCTCCCAGCCTCCCTCACCCTCCCCTCCACGGCTAAGCAGACGAAGCGAGACCCCGCAAGGAACAGCATGCTGATGATCAGCCAATCTGCACTCACACATTGCCATCGACCTTACCCATGCCTCGCTCAAAACTTTCGGCGGGAAGGCCAATTATCGTCTCGAGTTCTCAGCAAAACTTTCGCATTTATGATTTCTGAATCAAGGAGTTGAAACCATACCTGCTCTTCGAATGGAAAAGAACTGGACAGAGTCCTCGATCTCTCTCACAAAGAACACTTTTGCGTCGCGAGGAGCAACTGCTTTTGACATTTTTTGGCGAGGGGTCCCGCCAGTTGAAGCTGAACCCGGCGCGTCTTCCGAAATAGGGCGCAGAATCAGCCGGTCGGCCATTTTCGACATGGTGTAGCTCAACGTGCAGGTCAACGCGCAAACCGCGCGACCTCAAATCGCCTGCCCCGATCTCCAATCCAGCCTTGTTCTGCGCTTGTCAAGTTTACAGCGGGACAGACTGCGCGATTCCTATCTTAGAACCGCCGGCCGAGAAAGAGTTACCCTTCGTTAATTCCCTCCCAACTGCGAGTTTCGTGTCCCGAGAATCAACCATTTTTCACGTTTCCTGGATGGTAACGGATCTAGTAACCGTGAACGGTAACCGTAGGACTGCCAAAAGTCGATAATGCGCGAAAACGGCCTTCGATTAGGTTTGCTTCTCAGCCGCGATTAGATAAAGTTCTATGCCTCCGTCTTTAGACGCAGCACGGACGTTGCCGGAGGTTCTCAAAGCAACTATCGCTTTTCTAAACGAAGATGTTCCCAGTTTGTCCTTCAAACCATTAGATTGCTTGAGGACCTGCCCGACAGTCTCTTGGTCAGCAACCTCTTTCACTTCTACGGAAAGAAGGACGCCTTCTGGGTCCTTGAATATCATGTCAATTATACCTGAGCCAGTCTCAAACTCTCGATGAATCAACTCAAGCCCGGGTCCCAAGAGTTCGGGTTTAGACGACAAGATTGTGACTAGATTATTCTCAACGCCAAGAGTATCCGATGGACTTGCAGTCTTGAAAGCAGAGTTGAGATCATACTTGACTCCCATCAAATCCTTAGGATACACGTCGACTGGTTTGATACCGTCATACATTACCAGTACCGGAATCGAATGGTTGAGCTTGCCGCTCCCCGTGATCGGAAGGGTCCTTCCTCCGCCGCTCCTTACCTGCCCCCGAATCTGGGGCGGGATCATTCGAATATCGTCCAGGAATCGTTCCTCATCGGACAATGTGAGGCGATCTGCATCATGTACTTCAATCCGAACGTTTGACAATCCAGCGTTCCTCGTGACTAGGTCAACTATGTCGTTGAAGTCCAGTTTTGAAGCCGAATAGATCAAACTGACCTTAGACCGTATCATCGCTCTCGTCCGGCGGATCGATCCTGACCAGTATTTGACATACCATCATGTACTCGAGACGGTGAGATCAGCTACAATCGTTGCAACCAAGCAGTTTCGGTCTCGTGTCCGAGTAATATCTGAAAGATAGCTCAACCCTGCAGATGTCGAGTCAGCGGAGCGACTGGCGCGAACAGCTGCACGTCAACCCCTCACGAATGGAACAAGAACTAGCAATCAAGCTACAAAACAACAAAATACGATATCAAACGCAAGTTGAGATACCAGTAACCACTGCCGACTTTTGCATTCCGCTCGAGTCCAGAACGTTGCTGGTGTTTATCGACGGCAGGGTCCACCATGGAACAGCGCAGATGATGAAGGATGAAGAACTACGATCAGTCTTACGGAAGAGAGGGTACAGAATCTTAGAATTGTACTATGACGGCTACTCGGACAAGAAAAGAGATGAACTCTACGAGGAAATCCTGCGTGGTTTGGGAATGTCGCTCTGATTACATGATGGACCGACAGGAATTGTCGGGGAAAACTTGCGATTCATCAGGTAGCAGAGGGTGTAATGTGGTCGCTTCATGATCCCTTAGAGCTGATTTGTTTCGACTCGGAACCGGGTCACTCCGGTCGGGATTCTGAGGCTACTTTCTGAAGCAACGTGCAAATCGGGTGGCTAATGAGAATCTCTCTCGCTCGGTTTCCTCCTCATCACTTCTCAATTGTGGAAGGATGGAACTTCATCAATCTTGGACGAAAAGCTTTTTTCTTCACGTCCACGTCCCGGATTAGGCGAATTGTCAAGCAGATCTGACTGAGTCGGTCCTGTCGACTCGTCGGAAAGACTGTTACAGATGATCACGGGAGACCGTGCTGGGCTTACAAAGACTCAAACTGGTACATTGTCCTCACGACGGCCACTGTGCCGAGGCAAGGGTACTTCTATTACTTTGAGAAGAGGAGAGTCAAGAAAACTCTAGGAAAGCTCCCCATAGGTGTGCCCATGGGTTTCAAGTCTTTCTCGAAGATTCTAAGAATGGTTGAAGGGTCGTCCGTCACCGGTTATATGATGGTGAGACGTGCCGACTATTTCGTACAGCTCTTGAAGGCAATGGGCCGCGCGAAGTTTGTGGGAATGTCGGATAGGGAACTTCGGTATGAGATCATCTGAGTTATGGAGGGCTTCAAAGTCGCGAAAGGCGCTAGTGTGGACCTTGAGTGAGGAGCGAAGATGATTTCAGTCTTGTTTGTGCCTGCGCCTGACGCAAAAATCCCCGACGACCTGACTGAGATCTTGAGAAAAAAGGGGGAAAGAACTTTCCGGGTTCTGAAAAACAACCAGTGGGGTCATGCAACCTATTCGAAGACTTACGTCCAATTCGAAGGAAACGTAGCACGAATAAGAGGCGACCAAGAGGATATGTTCGTCGGTAGTTTCGTTGGTTGGATCATTCGAAATGCAAATCATGTGTCGAGAACATTCATCATCGAACTTCCGTAGCAGTGCGAGGCATTTGCTCTTTACTAATGGAAATCTTGCCATCCGCCCCTAAATTCAGCTCAAGGGAGCCGCCAACCGAACGTACGAAGGCGTTTTCGATCACGACCATGTCTCCTATACTCACCAAGTTCACCTGGTCTCGCCACAATCTCCATTGTATCCGGCCTGATGTGTCTTCAAGTTCTGCGTCCGCAATGATTGCTGTACCGTAGCGAGTTGAAATCTCGCGGGGCTCGGCCTTTTTCACAACTCTACCTGATACCCTCAGTCCTCTCATATTTGCCCCGATGTTGACGATCGGGATACAACTAAACGTCTCAACCCGATCTGTTTCGCTCACGACTCCGCAATTTGAGGGAACTCTTAAAATCGTTTTCGGGTTCATGCCATTGAACGAGGCTTCAGTGAAACGGCCGAACTCAATTGAGCTGTTTGCTGGAGCGGGCGGTCTCGCGCTGGGTCTCGAAATGTCTGGTTTCGTGAATCGAGCTCTGATAGAGCAAGATAGATATTGCTGCGAAACCTTGCGCCACAATGCGGTTCGCTATTTTCCGGCGACGACGATAATACAAAGAAACTTACGGCGTCTAAGCATCCCAGAAGTCTTGCGAAGAACTGGACTTCGCAAGTCAGAGATTGACCTCGTCTCCGGTGGACCCCCCTGTCAATCCTTCTCCATCTCGAAAATTCCCAAAGGTGGAAGACCGCGAGGCGATCCCCGGGATTATCTCTTGAAGCATTTCACTCGTTTTGTCAAGATCATAAGACCCCGAGCCTTTCTTTTCGAGAATGTCCCCGGCTTGGAGAGCAAGCTGGAAGGTAAATTGTTCCGAACATTTCTCCGATCACTTGGCTATCTGGGCTATTCTTTGAACTGTGGTATTCTCAATGCAGCAGATTATGGAGTACCCCAGAGACGTCGACGACTCTTTCTTCTCGGTTCTATCGAGGGCAAGATCGAATTTCCCGTTGCAACACACGGACCATCTGGGACTGAAGCGTCGCTTCTTCCCTACGTCACGATTGCTGATACGCTTTCGAAGCTGAAAAGCGACCTCCCAAATCAGCGAATCCCATACACGACACCAAGGAAGCGCTTATCGATCGAACGGATAATTCCAGGATCTGAATGGAAACACTGGCGTCATCGTGACAGATGGGATGAGCCGTCGAGATGCATCACAGCGCACTGCAGAAGCGATTGGATTCATCCTTTGGAACCCAGAGTTGCCTCGGTCCGAGAACTTGCCAGTCTGCAGTCCTTCCCTGAAGACTATTTATTTCTCGGTCCCTTCAATGGGCCAAATGACGCCGACTATGTCTTTCAGTACAGACAAGTTGGGAATGCCGTTCCTGTGTTAATCGCGAAAGCTATAGGAAACGTCCTTCGGACTCACTTGATGAAATGACGTGAATACTCATCGCCGACAGAACAAGACTGCTGTGACAAGGCGATTGCTCCGATGGTTTGATCTACACAAGCGCCATTTCCCATGGCGTGAAACGTTCGACAGACCGGATCCCTACAAGATACTCTTTACAGAGATAATGCTTCAGAGAACAAATGCCAAACAAGTAGTGCCGGTCTACAATGAGTTTGTCAAAAAGTACCCAACGCTAGAGAGGCTGTCGAAAGCAACTAACAAAGAACTGATGGGTCTATTCGCCCAGCTGGGGTTGAAATGGCGAGCTCAAAAGATCATCAAGCTTATTTCTACACTCAGAGACACGCACCATGGTCTGGTCCCCGCCAACTCGGCCGAGCTAAGAGAACTCCCCGGTGTTGGAGAATACGTCGCCAGCGCAGTTGAGTGTTATGCCTTTGGAAGAAGAATTGTTCCTATTGATACGAACGTAGTAAGAGTGATAGCCCGTTTGTTTGGACTGTCTCTCAGCCCCGATTCAGGTAGACGAAGCAAATTGATGAAAGAGCTGGTTCTCAATGTGGCTCCCACAAGAAGGATTCGTGATTTCAACTTGGCGCTTCTTGATTTTGGGGCGACCGTATGTAAACCTCAGCCTATCTGTAGTATCTGTCCATTAACATCAAACTGTACCTACTTCCAACAATCGAGATCTGGAGGCATTGGGCTCAAAAATTGAAATTCGACTCGTCGGAATCTATCTCGTATCAACTGGAGTCCGACACTAGACCTTCTGTCTTGGACCTTTTCGCCGCTCCGGGCGGACTGAGTGAGGGGTTCAGACAAGCCGGTTGTAGAATAGTAGCCGCGGTCGATAGCGACAAGTGGGGATGTTCTACGCTCAATCACAACTTCGGCTCCGATGGAACACTGGTCATTGAGGCGGATATCAATAGAGTCATGTTCAAGGGAAGTGTAGACATAGTCATCGGAGGACCGCCCTGCCAGAGTTTTTCGATGGCTGGTCGGCCCAAAATCAATCACCTTGTCCGACACAACGTAAGGAAGCGGTTCATAGATGACACACGAAATAGGCTGTACAAGCATTTCGTCAGAATTGTGAACGCGGTGAAACCTCAGTTTCTGGTCATGGAAAATGTTCCCGGAATGATTTCATTCATGGACGGACAAATCAAGGACCAAGTCATAAGGGACTTTGAGAAGATTGGATACAGGACTGATTATAGGATAATCAATGCGGCTGACTTCGGCGTTCCTCAAGTCCGAAAAAGAGCAATTTTCATCGGTAACAGAGTGGGATCAGTGAACCCTTTTCCCCTGAGAACGCACACGAATCGCTCTAGATTTCAGACGACTCTAGAAGACAGTTCGGACATGAAAAGACCATATCTCACCGTTTCTGATGCAATATCGGATCTTCCCCGGCTTCGACCTGGCGAAGGAAGCGATGAGAGCAACTATCCTCCGAGAGCGTTGCTTACGCCCTACCAGCTCTGGGCTCGCGAAAGCTCGACCAACCTTTTCAATCACATCGCCAGACGACATAGCAAGCGAGACAGGCGCCTCTTCAGAATGCTTCGCCAAGGGCAAAAGATGACGGACCTGCCTCAAGAATTGAGGCCTTATCGATCAGACATCTTCTCTGACAAGATGAAGAAACAGCGATGGGACCATCAAGCTACCGCTATCGTAGCACACATGCAAAAGGATGGCTTGATGTACATACATCCAGATCGAAATCAAGCGAGGACGTTCACACCGAGGGAGGCCGCAAGGCTCCAATCTTTCCAAGACAGATTTCGTTTCCTTGGCCCGATGACGCAGCAGTTCAGACAAATCGGGAATGCCGTGCCCCCTTTGGTCGGATTGGCGATCGCCGCGTCGGTTAGGCCGATGATTAGATTGTCGAGGCCACCCCTTTTCAGCTATCAGATCGTGAGTTAGAGCTCAGTGACGTTTCCAAGAATCAAATTCTGGTGGAAGGAGTTTGACGATGTCTCTTTCGTTCATCGCGTAGAGGTCGTAGGTCAAATCGAATTGTAGCGTGATCGCGACAAATCTCCTAAGATTGCCGAGCTTATTCCTGTTGGTAGCCCCAATTTTGGGCGCCTTTCGCGATTTGTCGTAATATAGAAGATCGGCGGCTCGTATCACGTTCTTATTTGATATGATTTCCATTCGCGACGCCAACTGTTCGGTGATGTCTCCAAGTTCGTTCAAAGGACCTTCAAGCAGAAGTCTTCCATTTTTTTGATGAATACTGTAAATCTCATAGGGTCCAGCAAGCAGATGCCGATAATAACGCCTCCAATGCTCTTTGCTTTCGATATCGGGAAAGATATACCGCACCTTTTCGTCCGCCTTCCGGCTGCCGTAAGGGTAGCATCTATTTTTCCAACTATGTCACTCAGATACTCGGCAGCAGCCATTTTCGAGTAGAATCGCTTCGACTGGTCAATCAAGAGATTTCCAGGAACCGCTTCAGTGAACCCACTTTCCGTCAGAAGTGAGAATGGAGGATTTTCCTTCGGGGAACCTGCCAAATTGTCCAAGTATTCACTGAATTTGCCGATTCCACTTGGTGATAGGGTGCGCAGCTCCAGCATTAGGCCTCACCGCTGAAAAATGAGCCATAGCTAGTAGCCAGATGCATTTTTTCACAAAACGCGGCGACAGCACCCGTGACCCATTCTTCTCTTGCATCAGCATCTTCACCTTCGGGAGGCTGGGCTTGATAGAAAGTGCTGACAAATCTCAGCCATAGAGTCTCGGGACTGTCATCTTCATCGCCATTGTGTCCATTTTCCAGTATCTTCAAGAGAAGCTCTCGAACAGCTGCGGAATATACTAGTGGCTCAAACCGCGGAGTCTTCACGAAATCGCGCATCTGTTCTCCGATTAGCGGAATCCTCCGATTGACCTCCAAGACAGGCATCTGGTTGGGTTCGTATTCCAGCCTCCACAGCTGTTCCCCAAGGTCATCCACAAAGTCAACGTGCAAGATACATCTCCGTTCTGTTGGAGCTGGTTCCAAGTCTCGGGGAAGAACACCATCTGCCTCTGCCAAAATCTTGCCGTACCCGTCAACCACTTTCACCCGAAACCTTACGAAATCAAACCTCTCTGCGCCTTCCAGATTGGAATCGCCCGGTTGCTTTGTCAATCCCACCGTTCCGAAAGGAAATCTTCGATACCACGTCTTCTGATAGGATTCGACAAATACTCTCGCGTCGGAAGGGAGTTTGAGATCCTGCCAATTTAGCCTAGCTGCAAAGGTAGGCGTCTCTCCTTCTTTCTTCATCACGTCGATCGTAACCCTTGACCTGTCAATCTTACCTCGGTCAGTATAATTGAATCGTCGGATCATGGGTTATTCCAATTGGCTTGTGCGAACTTTCACATCGCGGTTCCTGTCGAATCCCTTGACCGTGACAGAGAAATCGTCTTTCTTAATGCTGAACTCAAGGGTCTGACCTTCCCTGACCGTAATCTCTGCTCCCTTCGCATCCACCTGTACGGGCGGCTTGTTCATCATGAAGTCGCGTCGATCATACTTGTTGAAGGGGTTCCCTCGTCTGACGTCATAAGCAACGGTAAGCTTGACTTTTTTTGGCGAATTTGAAACATTTGGTCTTCTTGACACCCGAAATCCACCCCTAATGGGAGTGACTTGCAAGGTTGATCGTCCTCTCTGAACTTTCACTTCCTTCTGGACGCTCCTCAGGCCTGTGGCTTCAGAGGGTTGACTGCCAGTATCTGGACCAGTCAAATGAACCGCGTCGACGTAGAATATGTCTTTCAGAAGTTCCTTGTCTAGGCCCTCCGATGTTCTGGTCAGCAAGACAACCAGCGACCGTAAGCCACCTTTCACGAATCTTAGCAGAGCAACCCCATGCTCATAGTCACCCTTTATTTTTGGTGAGCGCTCTTCCCACAGGGTATGAGACGGATTCTCCGAATCTCCCAGAAAAGTCGAAAGTGCATCATCCTCCACTACAAGTAGTCCGCGCACAGGTTTGCCTGCGAGGCCAAATACTCCAGGGATGGTGATACCATGCCTGATATACCTATCTTGGCCCCTAGCGAGCTTCTCATCTTTCTGCAAGAACATTTCGAAATAGCTTTCCTGGACTTCTCCAGACTTGCGTTCCACTGAAACCGGTACCCGGAACGCTAGACGATTCCCCCTCTCGAACTGAGAACGAGCCTCATCGAGCCTCCCTATAGGGAACAGTGAATCATCTAATCTATAGGCGTCGGACTGGTTGAGCTTGAATACTTCGCCTGTTTGTACATGAGCCGCCCAATGCGCCAATTCCACAAGCTTGGTCATTTCTGAAGAGTTTATCCCCGCGTTCTCCCAAGCCACTTTGCCAACACGATCAAGTATTGTCGAGTCGTCAAGCAAACTGCCAGACCCTTCGATGTCAACGACAAGATGTCTCGTGAGTATGGGATAGAAGTAATGCTGGATCACAGCTCTCTCCAAATTGTCCCTAGTGAGCTCCTGACTCCTGTAGTATGGAATAACAAGAGAGAGACCAGACTCAGTTCGTCTTTGCAGACCGAACTTGGAACAGAAATCGCCCAGTCGATCGTGGTCACTGATCGGAATTGGAAACCCATCAGTTTCTAGCTTGGCATAGAATCCGTAGGGAGGATATCTCTCATCTCCAATTGAGTGAGTCTTCAGTACGGACTGCCCCATAAGCAAGCGTTGCTTGTCATCCTCGCGCACTGTTAGTCCGAAAAAGCAGCTGGCTCTAGAGGACACTGCAAAGACAGTCTTCCCAACCCCCCATCGGCCGAGCTGGGTCTCTCGTTTTGAAGATCGACCGTAATTTCTCCAAAAATAGAAGAAATCGTTCTTTGTCTCCGAAACCTTAGGATCATCGTATTGGGTTGGATCGCCACAAAGTCCCCTTGTCCCGAAGTCCTCGACGACGAGAAATCTCATAGGCTCATCCTCGCTAGGACTGTCGGCTGGGGCTGCCGCCTCAAGGTGAGGCCAAAGCCTATGCATGTACATCGTTGATTCCTCGTAAGGCAACTCATTCGCAGATGATGAAAATGCAAATCTGACGCGTACGGCTTTCTCCGTCTCAAGTTTCGCATCAAGAGAATTCTGGATAGACTCTCGAACTAGGTTCTCCGTAAGGTCTGCACCTCTGAAGAATTCTTCTAGAACAGGGTCAACGTTCATTTCATCCCTACGCATCTTCGAGAATGACCATCCAATATCCATGTCTGTCGAGCTCTCGTTCGAAGTTTATTCGAAGAATATTGCTTTATAACTTAGGGTTTTTGTCTACGAGAATCCGTTCACTTTTGAACGCTGTCGCTTTCACGTCCGGAAGCATTAGGCGATCCGATAGGTCTTGCCCGGTTCTACGACTCTGATTCGCACAATGTCTCCGGGCTTGGAGTGATGCCTCGAGAAAAACTCTTTCAGACCGCCCGTAATTTGGAACCCTCTATCCGGGGCTCCAACTGGTGTTCCTGCCTCAGCAGATGTCACGTGAACTGAATATGACTTCTTGTCATCCGTCAGAACAAATGGAACCTTATACCCCGGAAAAGAGCGCCGTGTTTTGGGACTTAGACTAAGATAATTATGCCTTATCGATCCTGCAGTAATTGCTATTTCGACATCTTGTCCCCCCGAAGTCGACGGAGGAGCAGATACTATGTCGCGGACACCAAAGGACAGAGCCTGCAGGCTTCCTTTGGGATCGAAAGTGGGTTTTATCGAGGTTATCGTAATTTGAATGCCGTTCACAGGAAGTTTCTCATAAGGAAGCTTCTCCTCGTGAAAAGTTTCGCCCACCAAAGGTGTGCTTACCTGTGTTTTTATTGTTATTCCTTCCTTTGTAAATACGAGTTCTGACATACCCTATAGAATGCTGGCAGTTTAATATAAACATATACGTTTGAGGAGAAATTAGTACCCTTACGTTAATCTGACACTCGACGGAGACTCCTACTATGAGAAAACCGAGGTATTGGCGAATTGTGGCCGGTCATCCGGTATCCGTGAGCGAGACACCACCAAAGTCCGTTCTCTTAGGCGACTGGTCGAGAAAGGGATACGTGTCCGTTGGGTTCCACCATCGATCTGCGGACCCTTCGCTAAAATACTTTGGAGATTCTGTGGAGAAAGGCGACAAGGTCGTCGTAACAACCGACGGAGTCGTTTGGGCAATCGGGAGAGTGACTGGATCGATGAAAACGATCACCGCAACGCAACCTGTGATGTATCGACATCGCAGAAATGTCAAATGGTGTCGACTGACTCGTCAACGTGTAAGCTCTTATCCGAAATCGGTACGCAGAAAACTCAGTAACCCCAGAACCCTCCTTCCCCTCGACAATGAGGACTGGATCCATATCCTCGAGGCGATGATCAATAGTTGATGTGGCCCGTCAGGACATCCAAAGGTGGAAGAGTTATCGCACCGCCGAGATATGCTGCGCGTACGAAGGAAGCGGCGATGGCATGAAGATATTCGATGACAAGCCCGCGGCTTGGAAGTGACCTAGATTCCGAGATCATGTGCGTTCTCGCTTCGACAGCCTACTAATGATCGTGGATGGTGTGCGACCGCCGTCGATGATCCATGTTTCGCGTTTCACATACTCCTGATATCGATGGAATGTGGTTAGCAGATTAGGCGCCGGCTCGTCCTAGAGTTATCCAGGGTTAGTGCTTTAGAGGTCGGAGGATGATAAAGTGGAAGATGTCACCCCTGTTGGTGCCGAGGAAGTCGCCCGGAAAACGCCTGAGGGTCTATGCTGGTGATAAAAATCGGGTTGATGTTGGAATAGTGCGAAAGGGATTGTTAATGCGTCCCTGCTAAGATCAGGCTGGCAATAGAGCATCTCGAAAAATAAGGTATGCGTGCTAGTCTCGCTCCGCAGAACTGCCTAATCTGGTATTTCGACTTGTGTCAGGTATCTTATCTACTCGTCTTGTAGTCTAATTGCTAGTTCCTGTTCCATCCGTGAGGGATTGGGTGTAGCTGTTCGCGCCAATTGCTCCGCTGACTCGACATCTGCAGGGTTGAGCTATCTTTCAGATATTACTCGGACACGAGAGCGAAACTGGTTTCTACGCGATGAATCGTCGCCATACGGCAGGCTTCCTGCTCACGGGCTTTAGCCGACGCATTATCTTTGCAGTGACGTAAGTAGGAGGAAGATAAAAGATTACAACCAGTAGTACAAACAGAATTGGATATCCCACTAGTTTCACGGCGAGCGAGTATCCCGGCTCTTGAACTATCTGCATCGTAGTTTCGCCTAATGCGTACGAAAATACACCAGTCCACAGCAGATGTACGCCGAGTATCAAGGAAGCGAGAATCAATCTCGGAACAGAAATCTTGTAGCTCTTCCTGAGCCATGATATTGCAAGTATAAGCCCTGGGACGAGCACGCTCCAGATTAGCTGACCGAACCGACTAACTAGGTCAATGAACCAAAGCCATGCTACACGAACCGGGCTATGATTCTTCGGAGAGGAACTTGGCTCCAATTCCACGCAAGAATGTATTCGTGTTGGTTATAAATCGAGCGGGTCAGAGAATCGATTACAGCCGTCTCTGCAGGACAGGGCAGGAACACGCGAAAAAAATGATTTGCCCGAGTTCCTCAGTATTCTTCCGAGTCTGGGACGTTTAGTTGGCCGTTTTTTCTCTTCCTCCGTTTTCAATAAACGGATAAATCGCCGTTACGCCTCTCGGCATTGACATGTTACGAATTCAGACACGGACTGGAATAATCATCGCGGAAAGCATCTTCATAATAATTCTATCAGTCTCGCTTGGCTGGTACTATTATCATGTCCAGAACAGCCTCCAATACACTGGAGATCCGTTATACGACCCTAACGGCTACCAGACGATGTGGATCATTGGAACAGCCACCAACAACGCCACGTCCACAGTCTCATATTCCAGCCAGTACCCAACGTCAAACCAGACCGCACCGTTCCGTGTCCAAGCAAGAATGATGAACAGTTACCTGGCAATGTCCTACGCTCCATGTTCCAAGTGGACCGTCCAGAACACCACTGGACCCAGACCTCCCCCGACGTGCAACGAACCAGCAGCGATGAACATGATCATCATCAACAGCGGCGTCTGCCTTCCATCGTTTCCAAAGCCTGTAATACGAGAATCATACAGTGTCCAGTACCACATCTCAAGTAATGTCCTCTACGAGAGCGGCAACACAACATCATCTGAAATGACAACCGTCAGGTTCTTGGTACCGGCCGGCGACTACTGCATTATCATCATCGACACCGGCCAGACAGACCTGTCTGTCTTGATGAACGCCAAAGTCGAGTTCACAACATTATAACATTACGACAACCTATCCTCAAAGTCAACCCCTAGAAACGGTTCATCATGAGACAAAAATTGTGTTCTAGACCCGCGGACTAGGCCATGGTCTTCGCGTACCGATAGTAGATGAGGTCCCGGATAGGCTTGACAGCGGCCGGAGGCATGGCCTGTCAATACGCTCAAAGTTAGCTGACTTGGGTTTTTCGGTTACGACGCTTCAATGTTCGCGCCAGTCGCTCCGCTTACCCGACATCTTAGGGATTGACCTATCCTAGTCTTATTGCTCGTACATGGCGCCGAAACTGTTCCTTGTATCGTCTTTGGAACCATTCTTACTGATTCGTAGCCAGTGGAGGGTAGAGTCCGAAGAGTTCCGACAACGTTCCTACCCATCCGTTAGGACCCTCATCAAGTATCATCCACGTGAGTTTGAAGTGATGAGTCCTTTCGAACGTTTCGAATGAGATTCTATTAAATGGAGACCGGAGTTGGCTCACTCCGCGCTCTTTCGGAATCACCATTAAGAGCTTCGTATATGATGGACCAGCGATTAGCATCTTGAATAGAACCTTGTGAAATTCGTATATTGCCTTCCCCTGAAACATTGCAAGCTCTATGGCAAGATCATGAACTGGGGAATAGAGATCAAACGCGCTTTTAGAGCGCCTATGAAAAACAAATTCCTTTCGAACAAAGGGAAATGCCTCAAGGACCAGCTTTTGCGCGTCTTTGGACCATTCTGTGGAACCTCGCTGTCTTCCCTTGGTAGCCTTGTAAGTCACGAAGTTTGCCTTGTAGTGTTTGACTAGAATTGTCTGGAGATCTTGTAGGAACTTGGGTTCATCGGGGAAATCCCGCATTTCAGGCCAAGACGTTGTTTTTCAACGCACCTTTACTCTGACTCGAAACCTCCATATTCATTGTACGGTTACGAACTTCATACTTTGGACCAGCAACCGCAGGAACGGGTGACCCTCTGCGGAAGTAGGAGTTTGAATTCTTGAATAGCAATCTCCAAAAATTCGAATCGTGGGTTTCAAAGGCGAATTCAACAATTAGCGAATGTGCTGAGAAAGGATCCTCAAGCACGCGATGTGCGGTACTTCGCGACGCTGCGAAATATGTAAAATACTGGGGTATGAAAATTCAGACAGAGAACTCAGAACTCTTTCGCGAAAAGGTTTCAAAGTCAGAGAAGCAGGCTCTTGAACAATCCGCTGACTGTATTATCAAATACTACAAAGAATGTGCAGGGCTCGCACGAGAGAAGAGGAAACTTGGAAGCAAAGGCCGAGTGGACGAGCTCTTCAAGCTTGCCTATTACGCAGAAAGCTCAGCCATCCCGTTCTGGGTCCGTTCAGGTAACTTAGAGAAGGTGCGGGCTATTCTTCATGAGATCGTTTCCGATGTTGCTCCTGAGATTCCGGTCAACTCCGAGCGATTCAGGATCAGAACTATCGCACGGCTTCTCGATTATGCAACTCGGGTCGGGGAAAGCGTTCCGACTTCTCTGAAAGAAAGATTCGCCATCGGGGCTGACGATCAGAGCATTGTGCGGCAAGAGTGTTCGAATATGATTCGACGCGCAACGGATGCTCTGGCGACTCAGGACACAATTAGTGCACTAATCCTATCGGACCAAGCTCTTGAACTCTTTCTCAGGTTCTTGTGTAGGGTCTCGGGGTGTTCAGACGATACGATCTCAAAGACGGGATCTCGACGACAATTTCCTAAGTGGGGCTTCGTTGAATACATGATTTTCTTGGAGGATAAGGAAATCTTCACACCAGAACAGAAGTCAGATTTTCTTACATATCACGATTGGAGAAATAAAGTCCAACATTTGGGAATCGAACCATCGGCACGGCAAACAACGAAGGTGATCTCAAACATTCAAGATTTCATGGAACAATGGGAAGAATCCTGACCCCTCTTAGAGAAAGTCATGGTGAGTCTAACATCGGCATCGTCTGCAAGACTGACGGTCTGTGCGAATCGGTAGCCGATAGTGGACCGCAGAATCCAGGAGGAGTGGCGACTTGGGGCTTTTTCATCTGCGATGAGGAAGGGCGACCCATTGCCAAAGACTCAGGGGTTATTGGGAAAGGCGTGGGGATGGGTCATATGGTCGCGGAATACGAGGCGGTCCTTCAGGCCCTCAGCTACCTCATACGAGAGAAAAGAACGAAGGAGCAAGTGGTCGTCCAAAACGACAATCAGCAACTAGTTCTTGAAATGAAAGGAGAAAAGAAGTTTGATGGAGGACTCCACGAGAGCCGGTACTATGAGGCTAAGAGGCTAACTTCCCTGTTCCCAAGTATCTGCTACAAACAAGTTGATCGCGAGCTAATTTGGGAGGCAGACTGCCTAACCTGGAAAGAATACCGACGATTCTTGTCCGAGCAACGAAGCCTGATTTAGAGTTGGAGACCTCTTCGAGGCCACGAGGGCCATTTATTGCTCGGACCCGAAAACGAAAATGCTAGAAAGGTTATCTCAATCCGCATGATATGATTTCAAACCCTAAGACCCGTGGGGTGTTGAATTGGACCTTCTGTGGTTGGTCCTCGGACTCGTTGTCGCCGCGATCCTAGCCGTTACGGTCTTAGTTATTCTTCCATGGTACCGGAAGCAGAGCGTCGAGAAGGCCAGAGCTTCTTTGAAAGACATCCCTTCGGTTCTTACTAGAATCGACGATTCTCTCCAGCTCTATTTGTCCTCGAAGGAGTACCTTCCCGAGCGCATAGGTAGACCTCTGAGGTCAGAGATCAGTACACTTGTTGAATTGACCTTGTCATCTTTGGAGAAAGGTGTTCGGCGGACGCATGACAATGTAATGAGGAAAGAGTTCGAAGCCATTACAATCGCTGCGAATCAGCTGCGTCAGAGGCTTGTGGGGCACAACTACCAGTATGTCCAGCGAGCAATCTCTGAGCATTCAAAGTTGCTTGTCGAAGAGCTGAAGCTCGATACTGCTCAGCGAGAGGCGACCGTTCGAGACGATGAGCGGAACCTTGTCGTTGCAGCGGCTGGGTCGGGCAAGACTCGCACCCTAATCGCTAGGGTCCGTTATCTCTTGGAACGTCGGGTCGCTCCTACCAGCATCCTAGCAATCACTTTCACGGACAAAGTGGCTAGGGAGATGGAGAATCGCCTCAAAGAGATGGGCGTACCTGTCGCAGTTCAGGGAAGCGACGGTGTGACTGTCTCGACTCTTCATGCTCTCGGCAAGCGCATAGTCCAAGCCGCCACGCCAGGACCGCTTAGTATCGCTGACGAACATTGGACAAACTCGCTTGTCGCTAGCGCGTTGCGCGATGCCAGGGAGGGTCGAGACCAGCAGCTTTCGAATTTGTATGTCAATGCGATCCTGAACTTCCATCGTGATCTGGACGAGCGGACCCCAGCTCTCGGTGCGGATCTTACTTACAGAACTCGTCGTGGAGAACAAGTTCGGTCAATCGGCGAGCGAATCATTGCAGACTTTCTAGTCACCCACCAGGTTCCTTACAAGTACGAAGCCACAGCCTCATGGGCACAGGTCGGCGGAGGTCGCACCGCCTACGACCCCGATTTCACACTCCTTGACACCGGAGCCTGCATCGAATATTGGGGCATAGACCGTGCGGGCAATGTCCCTGGAAATTGGTCAACTTCCTCCGCTGATTATGGCAAGGGAATGGCATGGAAGAGAGGAGAGTTCGGCCGCACTGGCAAGAAGCTCATCGAATTCTACGATTACGAGCGCAGAGAAGGAACTCTTGAGGCGGTACTCGAAACGCGCTTGGCGGGTGCCGGCGTACAATTACGACCGATGACACTAGCTGGGTTAGAGAAGATCTTCGGGGATACGAAGTACATCGGCAGCGTGATCGAGAGACAATTGGCGGGATTCATTGAGAATGCTCGTTCATTTCGAATGTCGACTGAGCAGATTCTCCAGCGTCTAAAATCGGCCACGCCACGTGTTCATCATTTCGGGAACCTTGGTCTAGCCGTTTTGCAAAGATACGAGAGAGAATTGGCGTCGGAAGGGAGAATTGATTTCTCGGACATGCTTCACCGGGCCGCTGACATCGTAGAGAAAGCTGCGAGTTCACTCCCAAAGTTTGAACATGTGCTTGTTGACGAGTTCCAAGACACCTCGACGGCCATGGCCCGCCTTGTGAATGCACTTGTTCGAACAAACCATGCTCATCTCTTCGCCGTGGGTGATGAATGGCAAGCCATCTATGGTTTTGCAGGCGGAGACGTAGATCATATCGTGAACTTCGAATCTCACTTCGGACCCGCCTCACGAACGATGCTC
>WNGL01006052.1_pt1 | contig 17934 bp, 13 predicted proteins | sample 5400591 | NCBI WGS metagenome assembly WNGL01 (sample SAMN13153377, study PRJNA577476) | soil metagenome | isolation source: 80 cm soil or saprolite under Garry oak tree replicate 1 | place: USA:California | collected 2016-06-15 | reverse complement strand
GTCCACGAGCCGCTCCGAGAAGCCGTTCTTGGCATGCAGCGGATCGCTGAAGAGGTAGTCCTTCCACGCCCGGAAGGCCGGATGGGCCGGGGTGAGCGTGACCTCCGCGGCGATGCGCCGCGACTCCGCCGGCGTGCCGAAGAGGTTCTGCAGCGAGACCCGAGCGCTGAGGGCCTGGGGCGAAACCCAGCCCTCGGCCCGCTCGGCCGACAGGTGAGCTGCGATCCGCATGCGGTCGGGCAGGAACTCCTGGACGCGCACCGTCGTCGAGCCGACGAGCGCGCCGCGCCTCCCGTTCACCTCGACGAGGTACAGGCTCGCCACCCAGGAGCCGGTCTGCCCGTTCTCATCGGTTCGATAGGACAGCTCGGCGAAGCCGCTGGCCGGCAGCGCGATACGCTCCTTCTGCACCTCGAGGCCGCGCGGATCGGTGACGACCGCCTCGAGCGGCACGCCGGTGAGCGGCGCGCGCCAATCCTGCGCCTTCACGATGTATGCGACGTGGAAGAGGTCGCCCGGACGGTACAGGCCGCGGTCGGAGAAGAGGTAAGCGTCGAGCTTGGGACGGCCGCCGGTGACCACGCCGCCCACCTCGAAGCGCGACAGCTCGAGCTTGCGGTCCGAGCGCTGGAACGGCAGGAAGGACAGATCGTCGCCGCGGAGCGCCAGGAACGCCACGGGTGCCTTCTCCTGCTTGAAGTCATCGAGCCGCGGCAGCCGGGCGTGGCCCTCGGCGTCCGTCGTGGCCGAGACCACCGGGAGGCCGTTGCGGCCGAGGACCTGCACGGTGACGCCGGCCGCGGGTGCGCCGCTCTTGATGGACTGGACGAAGACGTCGTGGCTCTTGTCCGCGTTCATCTTGGCGACGAGGCCGAGATCGGTGATGAGCAGGAACCGCCGGTCCTTGGCTCCGGTCGTGCGGTCCCGAACTGGATCCCAGCTCTCGATCTCGAGCAGGAAGAGGCCATGGCGGCCGTTCCCCTCGCCCAGGTACCTTCCGAGATCCAAACCGGCGTACTGGGCCTTGCCGGGCGGACTCTTCTGGAGCGGCCGCTTCTCCTCGAACCGCTCCGTGAGATCGTCGGCCCCGAACCGATAGGAATCGAAGTGCGGCTCGGAGAAGGTGCCGCTCGTCTGCGTCACGAGGTGCGCCACCTGGCCGGGGAGGACGCGCGCCACCTCGATACGGAGCCCGTCGACGTCCCGCGCCAGGATGGACACCCTCTTCTCGCCGGAGAGGCTGAGGAGCGCGCCGGGCTGGGCGATCTTCACCTCCTTCGGGAACTCCGGGACGCGCGCCACCGTCGCGAACTCCTGGGCGAGCACGTAACCGCCAAAGCTCCGCGTTCCCTTCGCCACGCGCAGGTAGACGTGGGCGCCGACAGGCGCTTCGAACTTGAAGCTGTGGAGCGTCGCGTCGTCGCGGTCCGCCGGAACCGGGATGAGCGAGAGCTTGGTTCCGAGCGCGAGGATCTCCGGACCGATCTCGAGCGGCGAGCTCCAGCGGTAGTCCTTGATCGCCTCCTGGCCGTCGCGCGCCGGCCGCACCTTCGGGAGGATCCAGGCGGCCACGTTCTTCGAGACCTGCTCCTCGGTCGCGCCCGCCGTCGTCTCCACGACCAGCACCTGCTCCGGCTCGAGCCGCTCGTTCGGGACCAGCGCGAGGCGCGCCTCCGAGACGCGGAAGTAGGTATACATCCCGGGGATCGCGACCTCGGCCGCGATCGCGTGGTCGGCAGGCCTTCCTCCGCGCGCGGCCCGTGCCCCGGCCTCGACCGTCACCGTCATCGCGGTGTCGTCATCCGGAATCGCGATCGGCTCCGAGCGGACGTAGGCCTCGCCCTTGAGCTTGTCGAACGACAGCGTGAAGGAGCGCCCCTTGCCGCCGCGGAGGCCGAGGAGCCCGGTCCGCTCGCCACGCAGGCGCAGGGAGATGCGCTTCGCGAGATCCGTGCCGTCGACGGGGTGGCTGAAGGAGACCGTCGCCACGACCTGCTTCAGCTGCGGGTTCGTGGGATCCTGGTAGAACTCCGAGCGGGCGAATTGGGCCTCGAACGGTGCGGACCGGAACGAGAGCTCGTAGTGCTCGAGCAGGACGTGTCCCGGGAAGAGCGAGCGATCGAGCGTGATGCGGTAGTCCTGTCCGACGCCCCAGTCCTGCGCGGGGCGGAACACGAGCGTCCGGTCGTCCTCGAACTTCCATTCACCTGGAACCTGGGGATCGAGCGTCACGCCTTGGCTCACCGGCTTCCCGATGCGCTCGAGGCGTGCCGCGGAGGCGCCGAAGACGACGCGGACCGGCTCGGGTCGAAGCGCCGCCTCGATGCGCGTGAGTCCCGGTGCAGCAACGGAGACGCTGAGCCGGTTCGGTCGGCTCTCGAGCCAGCGCACCACGCCCGCCGCCGCGATCACGGCGAGGGCGAACCCGGCCGCACCCAACATGACCGCCCGCCGATGCGAGCGCGCGAGCGTCCTCACGGCCTCGGCGAAGCGCCGCGCGCGCTGCGCACGCCGGCCCGACGCAGCGAGCCAGTGTGGCGGGGCCCAGCTCAGCGTGCCGAAGGTCGCGCCGAGGACCGCGGCGATCGCGTGGAGCACGCGCGCGACGACCGCGAAGATCCGGGGTCGGCCTCTCGGCGCCGGCTCCGGCGTGGGCGGACCTCCACCTGCACTGTCAGTCGGCTCCATGGACGCTCCCCCCGGTTGGGTGCAATCACCTTGGGTCACGCCGGAGCGGGAGTCAATGCGCCTGCTGCGGACAGCGAGACATCTCGCACTGGGACAGGCCCGCGAAGTCGCACTCCATGGCTTCCCCGCGTAGAAGCGTCACTGTGCGGCCAGACCCGCAGCCGGCCCGCTCGCGACCGGGACATGGAGCATCCCACCGCTCGGTTGGATTCAATGGAGCGCCTGAGGCGGTGACCGAGCGCACCTCGCAACGCTTGCACCGGGGGCACAGTATCGCGATCGCGATGTGATGCTGAAGACCGGCATCGTCGATGGTCCGATCGCTTCGCCCATTCTCCAGCAGCGCGCGAAGCTGGCAGCCGCGTTCGATGACAGCCTGGAGAGTGGTCACGTCGCACGGCTTTGCGACGAACTGGTTCACGACGGGAAGGACGTTGGCCACCGCCTCCGGCCACGCGTGGCCCGAGAGCACGATGCGCACGACCGCCGGATAGTCATCCTTGACCCGCCGCAAGAGCTGTGCGCCGTCCATCCCGGGCATCCGCATGTCCGATACGACCACGTCGAACGGCGACTTCTTCAGCTCTTCAAGGGCCGCCTCGCCTCCGCCCACGAAGACCATCTCCCACCTGCTGCGGTCCTTGCGCAAGACGTTCCGCAAGCCATCGAGCACCGCTGGCTCATCGTCCACGAACAGGATGCGCTGCATGGTCGTCACACGTTCGCTCGGTGTGCACCGTTGACAGGGCGTGCGAGCTGCCTCCTGACGGTCCCCTGGCCGCGCTCGATGCGGAACGATGCCACCATCGCCGCGAGCTCCTCCGATTGGCTCGAGAGCTCCTCGGCGGCGCTGCTCGACTCCTCCGAGCTGGCGGCGTTCTGCTGCGTGACCCTGTCCATGTCCGTCACGGCCTTGTTCGCCTGTGCGATGCCTTGCGCCTGCTCCTTCGCCGAGGCGGTCATCTCGGCCACGATCTCGTTCACCTTCTGCGCCGCCCCCACGATCTCGACGAGCTTCGCGTTCACCTGCTTGGCGGTGGTCTCACCCTCGCCCGCCTCCTTCACGGATTGTTTGATGAGGTCTTCGGTCTTCAAGGCCGCATCCTTGGCGCGAAGCGCCAACGAGCGGACCTCCTCGGCGACGACCGCAAAGCCTCGGCCAGCCTCGCCGGCCCGGGCCGCCTCGACGGCGGCGTTCAGCGCGAGCAGGTTCGTCTGGAACGCGATCTCCGATATGTCCTTGATGATCTGGCTCGTATCATCCGCCGAACGCCGGATCCTTCCCATGGCCCCGCTCATCTGCTCCATCGCGGCCGCGCCATCCGTCGCGGAATGCTTCGCCCCGGCCGCCAGCGCGTTCGCCTGCTGGGCGTTGTCGGCAGCCCGCTGCGTCATGGAGGCCATCGACTCCAGGCTGCTCGAGGTCTCCTCCAGCAAGCTCGCCTGCTCCGACGCGCCCGAGGCGACCTGCTGGCTCGAGCTGGCGATCTGGCCGGCGGCGCCGGAGACCTGCCCCACCGCGTCGGCGACCTGCCCCATGGCATCGCGCAGGGCCTCGCCTGCGCCGTTGATCGCATCCTTGATCCGGGCGAGATCGCCCTGGTACTCACCCTGCATCCGGGCGGTCAGGTCTCGCTGGGCCAGCTTCTCGAGCACCTCTCCCGCCTCGTTGATGGGAGCGATGACCGCGTCGAGGGTGGCGTTCACGCCCTCCACCACCTTGCGGAAGTCGCCCTGGTGCTTCGAGGCGTCGGCGCGGGTGGAGAGCTTCCCCTCCACCGCCGCCTGGGAGAGCGCCCTCGCGTCCTGCACCAGCAGCGACACCGCGTCGATGCATTGGTTCAGGTTCTGCTTGATGGCGTTGAAGTCGCCCTCGTACCTGTCCGTGATCTTGGCCGGGATGTCCCCCTTCGAGATCCGGTCCACGTAGCAGGCCGTGACCAGGATCGGACTCACGAACGCCTCCATGATCTCGTTCATCGCCCCCGCGATGGGCGCGAACTCACCTGGCACCGCTTCCAGCGCGGCGCGGTGATCGAGCTTGCCGCGCGCCACCGCAGCAGCCAGCGTACCCGCCTCCTTCACCAGCGCGCCGATCCCGCGCCCCACCTGGCGCGCCGTCAGCACACCCATGCCCACCCCGACCACCAGCACCAGGAGCGCCACGACCAGCAGCAGCGTCAGCCGCGAGCTGAGGATGTCTCGCCCGGTCTGCTCGTCGAGCTTGGTTCGCTCGTCGCTCAGCTTCACGAGCTCGAGCACCTCCTTGCGGTGTGTCTCGAACAGCTTCTCTCCCCGAGCCAGGGCCTCCGTTGCGTCCTCCCCTCGTAGACGTGCCGGGACGAAGTCGCCGAGGACCGTGGCCAGGAAGGCCCGGCCGGCACGGTAGCTCACCTCCATCTGGTCGCGGAGCGGGCCCGCCTCGAGCTCCTTCCCCCAGAAGTCGTGGCGATCGTCGAAGTCCTTGCTCAGCGCCCGCAGCCGCTCGGCCAGCTCCGCCCGCCGGCCCGCCTCCCGCTCGCGCGCGAGCTGAAGTTGCACGTCGTGCGCCTCGAGTGCGTACTCGGGTGGCGGCAGGATATCGCCAGTGAGATCCTTGCCTTGCACGATGCGGGCGTAGAGCGGGCCGTTCACGCGCACGCTCTCGAGGGTCCACAGCCCGATGCCCATGAGTGTGAGGAGCCCGGCAAGAAGCGCGATGCCGATGATGGAGAGCCTGGCTCTGGTCGTCATCGAAACTCCCTGGTGGTCAGTAGGGTTCTCCATGCGGCTGGAGTGCGGCTACCGTGCCATCCCACTCGAGCAAGGCTCAGCGCGGCCAGGTGTATGGACTTCTTGGTGTCGGCCGTGCGGACTCTGAACACTGCGGTTCATCCGGTGGGGCTGCGCGAAGAGCGCGCGCGCCGTGCTTTGCGGGCGCGAGGCCCTGTATACGAATAGTTACTGAACCAGGTGCGTGCGAGACACTGGCACCGGCTCTGGCGCGACGCTGACCCGCGGGTTTCGATGGTCCCAGCGACGCGGCGTTCCGGCGGCGGACCAGGTAGACACTCACCTCCCGACGTGCTTCCGTCCACGAGCAGCGGACGCCCTGCCGGATTCCCTCCGGGCGCCGCGGAAGGGGCCATGTTCGCCGTTCTCGAGCGGGGGTGGAGCGCGCTTTCGCGCCGCCGCATCCTCACCGCTGTAGCCGCCTCCGTGGTCGTGCTGCGCGCAGATGCGGCGCCGCCCGCGCCGACGCCAACCCACCTCTTCCCGCAGATCCAGCTCTTCGCCCCCGAGCCGATCCGCGTCGTCTGGCCCGCCGCGGGCCGAAGTGTCAACGCGCCTCCGCTGCGCCATCTCGTCGTGCCGGGCCAGGGGATCGCGATCGCGGTCGTCGCGGAGGGCGAGGGGCGGGACGCGCTGCTCCAGGGCGCCACGTTCGTCTACCGCATCCGCGTCGACGGCGAGGAGACCGCTGTCGGCCCGCAGCGGGCCGACGCGGTGAAGGCGGTCAAGGCGGACGGGGCGGACTTCGTGGTGCAGGTGATCGGCGCGGCCGGCGTCGCCGACGCTGATCGCAAGAAGGCGGAAGAGGCGACGACGCGGGTGAGCGTCGCCGCTGTCGTGCCGGCCTGGACCGCGCCCGACGTGAAGGCGCGGAGGGAGGCTGTGGTCGAGGGCGAGGCGACGCTCGTGGACGGCCGGAAGGTCGCGCTTGCGCCGGCGCGGGTCGCGATCGAGACGTGGGCTGCGGCCGCGGCCGCGCCGCCGTTCCGCGACGCGACGACCCTGCAAGGGTGGATGGACGGCTATGCGCTCGCCCCCGAGCCGCAGCACCTCGGGGCCGCGCTCCGGATGGCGGCGGGGAGCGGGGCGCACCCGCTCGCGGTGCTCGGGTTCCCAGCACGCGCGATCGAGGCCGCACCGCCCGGCGCCGTCGCGGCCGTCGTCGCCGCGTTGAAGGGGGAGAACGAGCGGTCCCGTGCGCTCGGCGCGGTCGCCTTGCGATGGGGACGCAAGGACGCTTCGGCGCTCGTCGCGACCCTCTCTCCGGAGTGGCGCGCACGTGTCGAAGCCTTCCCGGCGCCGCCCGAGGGATACGCGCTCGATCCCGCTCCGTCGTCGCTCGACGCGACCACGAAGAAGATGGACCTTCTCTGGGGCGAGCTGATGGCGACAGGCCGCTCGGAGCCGGTCCGCGCAATCGTGGGCCTTCTTCAATATCGCGACGACTATGCCGTCTTCGTCGAAGCGCGAAAGACGCCGGGCCAGAAGAAGGAGACGACCCCCGCCCTCGCGCGCGGAGTCCTGTACATGACCGCGGGCTGGTCGCTCTCGTCGTTCGTGCGGAGCAGTCCGATCGTCGCGGATTATGTCGCGCGCTGGCAGACGGACGACGCGGTACCGCCCGTGGTGCGCGACGAGCTCCGGCGGCTGCTCACGAACGAGGCGTTCCGGCCGCTCGGTAAGGGGAAGTGACAGGGACCCCACCCTCGGATGGAGTGGGGTCCCTTTCCCGACCTCCCAGGGGGGAGCGGACGGGAGAAGCTACTGGCCGATGACGACCACCACCTTGATGATGTCGGGACAGGGGGGCTTGGTACCGCCGGTGAACGCGTCACGGACGTTGAGGAGCACCGAGCCCACGTCGTGCAAGACGTACTGGGAATCCATGGGCGTCCAGTGATTTCCGGGCACGCTCCGCTTGTAGAAGGCGTGGACGGCGACGTAGTCGATGTTGGAGTCGGTGATGAGCGGCTCCACGTAACTGAAGTTGGCGTTGCAGCCAGGCAGGGCCGAGAAGTTCGTCATCACGTGAACATTGACGTTCGCGTTTCCCGCCGGACCTGGCGGACCCTGCATACCCTGCGGACCGGCAGCACCGTTGAGACCAGGCGGCCCCTGCAGTCCACTCAAACCGGGAGGCCCCTGGTCTCCTCGAGGACCGGGCAGGCCGTCCTTGCCGTCGAGGCCGGGGGGGCCCTGGAGGCCGGGCGCGCCGTCGCGACCATTGGCGCCCGGTGAGCCGTCAGCACCACGAGCCGCGAGGAGCTCCCACCCGCTCGTGAGGTCAGGAGGGCAGACCAGGACCGCGTTGGCGGCGCTGGGGGCGGTGGCGATGTAGGTCTGGCCTTGGAAGGTGACGACATCGCCGACGTGAATGGTCTGGGTAGGAAGCAGCGCTTCGCACGATCCAAGGAAGTTGATGCGCACGGCACCCTTCTCGCCCGGGATGCCAGCCGGTCCGGCCGGTCCGGCCGGTCCAGCCGGGCCCTGCGGCCCCGTTGCTCCGGTGGGCCCCGCAGCACCAGCAAGTCCCTGTGCGCCGGTGAGGCCCTGGGGCCCGACCTCGCCCAGTAGCCCAGCGGGGCCTTGCGGGCCGGCAGGGCCCTGTGCCCCCTGAGCACCGACCGCACCCGTATCACCCTTCAATCCTTGCGGGCCCTCCACGCCTTGCGCAGCGCTCGTTGCCGATAGGCCGTTCTTCCCGTCGCTGCTACACGCGGAAAGGCCCAGCAGCAGCAAAGCCGCGATCTTCCACAATCTCCCCATGATATTGATCCCCCCAGCGTGAGTTACCAGGTGCGATGACGATGGCAATCACACGCTAAGGAGCTGGGCCGCTACGACCAATTCCTAGCTTCAAGTGACAAATGGAAAACCCAACCCGAACAGAGCGCGACGCGAGGGGCAGGCAGAAAGCAGGGGGCCAGCCTCGGGAAGGGGTCCCCCTTTTGCCCGGCGTGGAGGGAATTGCAGCGCGACGGACCTAGCCTACGGGTCTCGCCAGCAGCTCCTCCGCGTAAGCGTAGAGCGCGGCCGTTCCGCCGGTGTGCCAGAAGAGGACGGTCTCCTGGTCGCCGAACTCGCCTTTGCGGATGAGATCGATGAGGCCGGCCATGGCGCGGCCGGTGTACACGGGGTCGAGGAGGAGGCCCTCGTGGCGGGCGGCCAGGAGGATGGCCTCGCGTTCCGGCTCGCCCATGACCGCGTAGCCGGCGCCCAGGTAGCCGTCGAAGGCGACCACCTCCTCCGGCGCCAGCGACAGCTCCAGTCCGAGCCGCTGGATGGTTCGCCGCGCGATGTCCGCCACGCCCGCCTGCAGCTCCGAACGCCCGGCATCGATGGCGATGCCCGCGATCTGTGGCCGGAAGCCGAGCGCCTTGGCGCCCACGCACAGGCCGGCCTGCGTCCCGAAGGAGCTGCTGGCGACCACGATGCGGTCGATGGCGAGCCGCCGCTCCTCGAGCTGACCGCGGAGCTCCTCGAGCGCCGCCACGAAGCCCACCGCGCCCACCTCGTCCGACGCGCCCACCGGGATGAGGTATGGGCGATGGCCGACGCCCCGCTGCTCGGCCACGACTTCTGCCGCGATCTCCTCGCGCGTGCGGTCGCCCGAAAAGATCACCTGGGCACCCAGCAGGTGGTCCAGCAACAGGTTGCCGGTCGCCGCCGTCGGGGCGCGGCCACGCAGCACGAGGACGCAGCGGAGGCCGCACCGCGCCGCGGCGGCGGCGGTCTGCCGGGCGTGGTTGGATTGCACGGCGCCCAGCGTGACCAGCGTGTCGGCACCCTGCCTGAGCGCCTCGGCCACGCTGAACTCGAGCTTGCGCGTCTTGTTGCCGCCGGAGGCCAGCCCCGTCAGGTCATCGCGCTTGACGAGCAGCCGTGGCCCGCCGAGCGCCCGGGTCAGCCGGGGCAGCTCCTCGAGCGGGGTGGGCAGATGGCCGAGGCGAACGCGGGGCACGGCGTCAGTGAGCATGCGATCGCCTCCTGGAGGGCAGCTTACTTCCTCCGTGGCGTATGGGATCTTCTTGGTCGAATAGACATTGATGACCGACGAGGCCGGCGGTTTCCTGGCATCCTTCGTTCCTTTCTGGTCTTATTCGGCCAACGCAGGCTGTGGAGGTCACCACATGGCGACGAACAGGTCCGAGGCAGCAAAGAAAGCAGCGGCAACTCGCAAGCGTCGAGCAGCAGGGAGGAAGGGGGCGGCCACCCGCAAGCGTAGGGCGGCCGGACGCAAGGCTGCCGCCACGCGAAAGGCCCGCAGCGCCGGCAAGGCATAGCTGCCACGGGTGGTGACGTTTGCGGTGCACGAAGAGGCTGCTCGCTCGAGTCACCCGCCGTCGACATCCCTGAGCCGACCCCGAGCCTCGGCGGCTGGTGCGCGACCTTCTCTCCAGGCCGGCCCTCTCTCGGTGTGGCGAACGTGCTGATGCCTCACCGCACGGTGGGCTACACTCAGCGATCTGGAGGGGACCCCAATGGAAGTGATCGAGACCGCACCGCCGCCGGTTGCTCCGGCGCTACCGCTGCCGCAGGTGACTGCAGGGACCATCATCGGGCGCACGTTCTCCGTGTGGGGTCAGAACGCGGTCGCGTTCTCGATCGTCATGCTCGTGCTGTACGTGCCGGTTCTAGCGGTGCAGCTGTGGCTCGGGCCGTCGCCACAGTTCACGCCGGGCGTGACCGCCCCAGGCGCCATGATGCGCTACCAGGCCGGCGCGTTCGGCCTGGTTCTTCTCAGCATGGTGCTCAATTTCGCGACGATGGGCGCGCTCACCCGCGGCGTGCTCCAGTCACTCGACGGGCGGCGCCCCGGCGCCGGCGAGCTTCTCGCCTTCGGCTTTCGAAAGCTCTGGCCAGTGTCGGTGACTGCGATGAACGCCAGCGTGCGCATGGTGCTCTGGTCGCTGCTGCTCATCGTCCCCGGGATCATGGCTGGCTGCCGCCTCTTCGTGGCGGTCCCGGCGCGGGTGGCCGAGCCGCACCTCGGCTCCAACAAGGCGCTGGCGCGCAGCCGTGAGCTGACCCTCGGCCGTCGCAACGCCATCTTCCTGTCGCTCATCGTCGTCATGGTCGTCGGCACGCTCGTCAACCTCGGGGTCAGCCTCATCGGGCTGCGGCGCGGCCTGCTGCCGTTTGCCGTCGCGACCACCATCGTCTGGGCCGTCAACGCGGTGGCGAACGGCCTCTATCCGACCGCGGCCGGGGTGACCTACCACGACCTGCGCCTGGAGAAGGACGGCGCCGACACCGCCCAGCTCGCCCGGGTGTTCGAGTAAGGGGCGTACGGGTCAGGCCCGCTCGTCGCGATCGTGCTTGTCGGCGCGCCGTTTGCCGAGCAGCATTCGGTGCTCGAGGCGGGCACGCAACGCGGCGTAGAAGGCGCGCAGGAACGCCTCGTCCCCGGCGGTGGCCCCGTCCGAGCCGATCTTCGCGCGCACCTTGTCGGCCACCGTGGCGAGGGCGGCGGCATGGCCCGCCTTGCCCTCGTCGCGCAGGACCTGCTCGAGCACCTGCAGCTCGTACACGCCGTAGACGTCGAGCTGCGAGGTGGTGAACGCCACTGCCGAGGCCTGAGTCCCGGCAGCTTGCGCGGTCACCAGATCCTCGAGCAGCGGCGCCGCGGGAAGGCGCACCACCAGCGTCCCGGCGATGAGGTCGCCGACCCGCTGGCGGTCGCGGTTGAAGAAAGGGAGGAACCCGAACAGCAGCGCCCAGGCGAGCGCCGCCAGCCCGGCCCATCCCGGCGCGTCCGGGAACAGCGTCGCAGGGGCGGTCAGCGCCACGAGGGGCAGGAACAGCTCCAGCTCACGCGTCAGGTTGCGGGTCAGGACGGCTTCGGCCGAGAGGGCGCCACCACGCGCGTCCACGACCCGCAGCCCGGCGCGGCGCTTTCCGGGCGTCTGCCCGCGCCAGGTCAGCTCGAAGAAGGCGAAGTAGAAGGTGCGCAGGAGGAAGCTGGCCAGGAGCAGCACCGCCGCCACCAGATCGCCGTTCAGGCGGCCGGTGGCCCCCGCCAACGCGTACGCCACCACCAGCGCCACCAGCACAGCTCCCGTCCCGAGCGCGAGCAGCAGGAGATCGACCACGAGCGCGCTGAGGCGATCGCCCAGGCCCGCGACCTCGAAGCGCAGCGGCACGCCCTCGGGCGCGACAACGTCGCGGAAGCGCCGCTGCAGGACCGTCGCGCCCATCACTTGCGCCCCCGGCCGGCGAGCGCGAAGTAACACGCCCAGGCGATGGCGGAGCCCGCTGCCACTGCGTACCGCGCCGGCACGGCGTTCACGCGCTGCCGAAAGATGCCCTCGACCAGCGCTGCCAGAAAGAACATCCCCACCGCGCCGAGCGCCACGACACCGGCCTCACGCCCACGGGTGGCCAGCGCCACCCGCCGCTGCTCCTGGCCGGGGAAGATGAGCGCCTGTGCCAGCGCGAGCCCGGCCGCCCCGCACAGCGCCACTCCGGTGAGCTCGGTGACCCCGTGGGGGAGAATCCACCCCCAGAAGTCCACGCCCAGGCCGCGCCCCTGATAGAGGGCCGCGAACGCGCCCAGCGCGAGCCCGGTCGAGAAGAGGAGCAAAGCCGTCGGGACGCCTCCCGCGAACCCGACGGCGAAGGCGGTGATGCCGACTCGCGCGTTGTTGTCGAAGAGGAACATCGCGAACGTCTTCAGGCCGCGTGCCACCTCGCCGCGGGTGTAGAGCGCGTCGCGCAGGGATGCGGTGGACGAGGTCGGACCGCGGCCCTGCGCGTACTGCGGGGACACGAAGGCGTAGAAGCGCTCCGGATCGGAGCGCGTGAGCGCGAAGCCGGTGGCCGCGCCGGCGACCAGCAGCGCCAAGGCGGCGGCGAGGTGCCGCCGGTGGGCCCGAACGGCGGACGGGAAGCGGCTTCCACAGAAGTCCACCAGCGCGTCGCGCAGGTGGCGATGGTTCCCGTGCACGAGGAGGTAGGCGCGCGCCGCCAGCGACTCCAGGTACTCGACGACGTTGCGGTCGAGCGAGATGGCCCGCGCGACGGACAGCGATGAGAGCGCGCCGCGGTAGAGGGCGGGGAGGCGGACGAGGTCGGCCGGCGCCAGGGCACGCACGCCGCCGCGCTCTGCCGTCGCCAGCAGCCGCTCCAGTTCGCGCCACGATGCCTCGCGCTCGGCGCGGAAGGCCGCGCTCCTCAGCCGGATCGCGTTCACACCAGCTCCCTCCGCTTGATGTCCAGGTAACGGTTGAGGAGCCGGGTCGAGATCTGGCTGGGGGCGGCGTCCACGCACTGCACCCCTGCGCGCCGCAGCCGTGCCAGCACGAGCTCGCGCTCGCGCACCAGGTCGGCGGCGACCACGGCGCGATAGAGGTCGGTGCTGCGGAGCGGAGCGCCGCGCGCCACCGCCTCCAAGACGGGGTCGCGCACGGCGACGAACACCACGAGCTGCTTCCGGGCGAGCCGCGCGACGTTCTCGATCATCAGCTCGGCCGTGACGGTGTCGACGAATTCGGTGAACACCACCACGAGCGAGCGGCGACGCAGGCGCGCCGACAGCTCGGCCAGCCCGAGTGTGTAGTTGGTCTCATCGTGCGCATAGGCGAGCTGCGCTGTGGCGGCTCGCAAGCGTGGGAAGGCGCCGAGACCGCCCTGAGGTCCGGTCCAGCCGCGCGCGGCGCGGTCAAAGGCGAAGAGTCCGACCCGGTCGCCCAGGCGTAGGCTCGCGTAGGCAAGCTGGAGCGCGGCCGAGATCGCATGGTCGAGCCGCGGTACGCCAGCGACCTCCTCAGCCATGAGGTGACCGGTGTCGAGGGCGAGGATCAGTTGGTGGTTGCGCTCCGCGCGGAACTCCTGGCAAAGCAGACGGCGATGCCGCGCTGATGCCTTCCAGTGGATCGCGCGATGGTCGAGCCCCGGGGTGTACTCGCGGATGGCATCGAACTCCGAGCCGTCGCCGACGAAGCGCTCGATCTGCAGACCGGCCTGAGCCGAGGGCGAGCCGTGGAACCGGAGGGCCACGGCGCGTACCGGCGCCAGGTCCGGAACGACGGCCACCGGGCGCGCCAGCGGGCGGCAGACCTGGCAGCGCACCAACCCGAGCGGCCCGGGCCAGCGGCACCAGAGCGCGTCGACGGTAGGCCGCCCTCGCCGACGCGCCACCAGCGGGATCTCGACACGTGCAGGAACTCCCGAGCGCAGTGCGGCGCGCACCGGCGGCGCGGGCGCGAGGTCGGGGTGCACGTCGAGCAGGAGCTCGACCTCGGCCGGCCGCTTCGCCAGGGCGCGGACGATCACGCGCCCCCGCTCGCCGACCACGAGCGTCTCCGGGATCTCCACGTCGAGCGCAAGGCGCCCGGCTGGGAGCGCCAGAAGCGCATCGCACCCGACGGCGAGCGCCGTGAGCGTCCAGATCACCATCCACGCGGCCCACAGCTTCGGGTGGACGAGCGCGGGCAGGAGCGCCGCCGGGAAGCCGGCGGCGGCGAGCAAGACGGCGCGGCCGGTTGGCTGGATCACCGGGGTGCCTCCACCTCCTCGAGGACGCGCGCGATGACCGTTTCGGAGGTCAGACCCTCGATCTCGGCCCCGGGCGCCACCACCACGCGGTGGCGCAGCGTGGCCGTTCGGTGACCGTGCACGCGCACCATCTCTCGCTCCTCGTCGCGCCTGGGGTAGCCGACGCCAATCTTGAACAGAAACCGGTCGAGCTGCGCCTCCGGCAAAGGGTAGGTGCCTTCCTGCTCGATCGGATTCTGGGTGGCGAGCACCATGAAGCCGCGCGACAGCGGGTAGGTGGTGCCGTCGATGGTGACAGCATGCTCTTGCATCGCCTGGAGCAACGCGGCCTGCGTCTTGGGCGGCGTGCGGTTGATCTCGTCCGCCACCAGGAGGTCCGTGAACACCGGACCCCGGGTCAGCGTGAACGCGTTGGTCTGGAAGTTGAAGAGGTTGGTTCCGATCACGTCACCGGGCATCAGGTCGGGCGTGAACTGAACCCGGCCGAACTCCATCCCGAGCGCTGCCGCGAACGCGCGCGCCAGGAGCGTCTTGGCGGTGCCGGGGACGCCCTCGAGGAGCACGTGGCCGTCGGAGAGAAGGGCGACCAGCATCAGGTCGAGCGCGCGGTCCTGTCCCACCACGGCCTTGTGCACCTCGGCGCGCAGGCGCTCGCCGCGGTCACGTATGGCTGCAACGTCCATCGGACATCTCCTCCCTCCAGCGGTGAATGTCTGCGGCGAGGCGCAGCGCTTCGTGCGCGCGGGCACGCGGCTCGAGCGCGGCGACGCGGGCAGACAGCTCCTCCAGCTCGTGCGCGCGGTCGCGCGCGGCGGCATGGCGGCGGATCCAGGCCTCGACCCCACCGCGCTCGCCGGGCGGCCGCAGGTCGTGGGCCAGCTGCTCCTGCGCGGCGCGCCAGTAAGCGGCCACCGAGGCGCCGGCGTGGCCGGCGTGCGCGAGGAGCGCGCCGGCGCTGGCCACCAGCGTGGTGGCCCCGGTGGCCTCCGGTGGCGCCGCTGCTCGCGGCCGGCCGAAGCGAACCCAGGCCGCCCACGCAAGCAACGCGGCCGTGAAGAGCCCCTGGAAGGTCGCCAGCACCAGAGGAAAACGGAGCAGTTCGCGCCCGAGGGACGGCTGCAGCTCGTGGCCGTGCAGCGTCTCGTCGACCAGGACCACCCGCGGTCCGCCGCCGAGCCGCTCCAGGATCCGAACCAACAGGATCGCGTTGTCGCCGCGGCCGAGGCCATGGGTGGCGAGGACGTCGGGATCGGCCAGGACCACGAGGTGGTGCTCGCCATCGCGCCGCTCGGCCACCAGCGCCCCGGCGCCCGTGGCGAGGAGGGGTACGAGCCCGGGCGTGCTCATGAGCTGCGGAGCGTCGAGCGACGGGACGGGCAGCGCGCTGCTCCAGGCGGGTAGCGCGCTGCTCCAGGTGAACGTACCCGCCGCCGGCCGCACCACCTCGCCCGCCGGATCGGCGGTGCGCAGTACGGCTCGCGCCTCGGCCAGCGGCCGCAGTCGCGAGGCCGCGAGCCACCCCGGCCGCGCGTCCTGCGGTACACCGGTCCGCTTCGGGAGCACCAGCAGGACGGCAGGCGCCCGCTCGAGGATCGACTCCAGCGCGGCGCTGCGGGGGCCGTCGTCGTCGAGCGCGGGTTCCGCCACCATCACCACGACGTCCGTGGCGCGCGCGGAGGTCGAGTGGCGGGACTGCTGCACCTGCAAGCCGAGCCGGCGCAGCGTCTGAAGCGCGGCGTGGTGGCCGACCGCGGAACGGCTGTACGCGTCGGTCCCTGCCGAGCTCGTCTCGAAGACATCAGGGCCATACAAGGCGAGGAGCCCGGTGGCGACCATCGAGGCGCACGCCACGGCCACCAGCCCGCGCACCGTCGAACGCGAGAAGGAGGCGCTCACGCGCCGCTCCGGTAGGTGGCGAGGAACGTCTGGAACCGTGCGGTGCAAGCCTGGTATTCGCCGGCACCAGGCGTGGCGCCGCCGAAGTACGAGACCTCGACCGCCGCCACCAGGTCCGCCAGCGCGGCGCGCGCGGCGGGGCCGAGGCGCGCGTGAGAGACGATCTCGCGCGAGGTGAGGGAGGGCGCCAGCTGCGCGGCGCCAGCCAGCGCCGCCAGCGTGTCGAGCAAGAGAGCATGGATTGCCTCCGCGAAGCGCCCCTCGGCTGCCAGCCCCGTCGCCGCGCCGGATGGACCGCCGAGCGCGTGGGCCTCGGCTGAGGGCGTCTGCAGCACCGCGTCGTCGCGCCGGGTGCGGAGTCGTCCGACCAGCCAGACCACTGCCAGCGTGACCGCGACCAAGGCCGCGGCGGCGAGCACGACGCGTGCGATCATCGCCGCGGCGGGGGAGAGGTGCAAGTCGAGGAAGTCGAAGGGCCGTGCGAGATCGCCGGGGAGCCCGGTCTGATACGCGCCGTCTCGCAGAACCTCCGCCGCATGCGCGCGCACACGCTCCGCCGGGAGTGGGCCCGGAACGGCGGCGAGCGCCGCGGCAGTCGACATCCGGGCAGGCTAGCTGGGGGCCCGTGCGGGGGCAAGCACGGCGCGGGCCCCGTGGGTGGCTGTCAGTCGCCAACCGCGAGCGTGAGCCCGTCGGCGCGAGCGCCGCGGCCATCGACGCGGGTGCGCGCCGCGAGCATGGCGCGGAGCAGGTCGTCCATCGCTCCCTGCGCCGCGAGGTACCAGCTCGCCATCGATCGCGCGGTCCTCCCGACGCGCACGCCCACCTCGACAGCGCCGAAGGCGTCCTCGTCGGTGCGGTCGTCGCCCACGTACAGCACCGGGCGCGGGCCGGCACGCCGCAGCACCTCCTGGACGGCGGCCTTCTTGTCGGGAGCCTCGCGCGGTACGACGTGGACCACCGCGTGACCTCCGCAGACGCGCGCCCCCTCCAGCGAGGACGCGACCGCCGTCACGAGCGCCCGGGCCGAGGCGCGCGCCGGGACGTGGCGGTAGTGCACCGCGACCGAGAACCACTTGTCCTCGACCTCGAGGCCGGGCAACAGGCTGAGGTCCTTCTTCAGGATGCGCACCCAGGACGCGACCTGGGCTCGGCGCGTCCGGTCGAGCCTTCCGAACCCCGGCTCGGCGCCGTGGGTGCCGACCAGCGCGAACAGCGGGATCCGGTCGACGCGCGCGGCGAGGTCGGCCCGCGCGCGCCCGGAGACGACCGCGCACGGATACAGCAGCGACAGCGCGCGCAGCATACGGCGCGTCGTGCTCGGAGCGCAGGCCGCGACGCGGTCGCCGACGATTGGCGCGAGCGTCCCGTCGAAGTCGAACACGAGCAGGGCGCGGCGCGCCGCGAGGTCCTCGAGAACGCCGCGGCCGTTTGCAGACAAGATGGAGTTCATCCGTGCATCTCCTCGACCGTGTGGAGACCCATCGAGAGCCGATCGGAGAGGCGACCGCGCTGCCGCACACGCGCGGCATCGGCGAGCATCCGCCCCGCCCAGCGATAGACGTTGAACTCGGCGATGTGGCCGCGCATCGCGCGCATCCGCTCCAGCTGCTCGTGGGCGGGCATCGCGACCGCGGTCGCGAGCGCGGCGCTCGCCTCCTCGAGGTCGTACGGATTCACGATCAGTGCCTCGGTGAGCTCGCGCGCGGCGCCGGTGAACCGGCTCAGCACGAGCACGCCGCGCTCGTCGTCGCGTGCCGCGACGAACTCCTTCGCGACCAGGTTCATCCCGTCGTGGAGGCTGCTCACGTAGCAGACGTCGGCGGCGCGCAGGAACCGGAACACGGCTTCGGGCGCGTGATTGGCCCGCAGGAGCACGATCGGCCGGTACCGGCCGGACCCGAATCGCCCGTTGATCCGGACCGTGAGCGCCTCCACGCTCTGGTCGAGCAGCCGGTACCGCTCGATGAGCGTCCGGCTCGGCGCCGCGAGCTGGACGAAGGTGAACCGTCCGCGCAGGTGAGGAAAGCGCTCGAGGAGCCGCTCCACCGCGAGGAGCCTCTCCTCGATGCCCTTCGTGTA
>WNGL01003915.1_pt1 | contig 17943 bp, 18 predicted proteins | sample 5400591 | NCBI WGS metagenome assembly WNGL01 (sample SAMN13153377, study PRJNA577476) | soil metagenome | isolation source: 80 cm soil or saprolite under Garry oak tree replicate 1 | place: USA:California | collected 2016-06-15 | reverse complement strand
ATGCATTGTTCGTAAGTAAGTGGCGTGCCGCGTGCGGCGACGTTCAGAATCGTAAGCCGTTGCATCTCCGGTTCCGTCTTTTTCAGGATGTGCGCCATTAATCGCGCCATGTCGTCCACGTGCACGAATTGAATGCGATTCTCTAGGTATTCTTTGCCTCGCGGTAGCATGCAGGGGAGTCGCTTGCCTTGCTCCCGCATACGTGCCGCTCGTTTGCTGGCGCCGCCGGGAATTCCGCGAAAAGCCTCCATAAAATAATTTTGCACACTGGCGCCCGCAAAAATATGCGGCCGAAGAATGTAGACGCTGCAACCGCGCAGGGCCGCCGCGCGCTGCTGCACAACGCGGTCCGCGTCCATCTTGTGGATGCCGTAGGTGTAAGTGTGCGCAGCCAGCGGAGTCTCTTCCGTCACGGGTCGAGAAAGCTGTGGACCGTACGCGGCCACGCTGCTTACAAAGATGAACTTCTCGACCATGGGCCAATCACGATTCACTTCCGTGACCGCTTCCATTACTCGCGCAGTTCCGGCGACGTTTGCCTGCCAGATGCGATCACGATCAAGAACTCCCGTGCGCACGGCATCAAGAACGAAAGCCAGGTGGATGACAGCAACTGGGCGAACCTCACGAAGCAGTCGGATAAAGTCCAGGCACGAGGATTCCAAGGCAAGATCCATCTGCACAAATTGCCATGGCATGTGCGTCTCGGGATGACGGAAGTCAACTCCGACCACGCGGAATCCGTCCAGCAACGGCAATAGCCTCCGCCCCAGGTTCCCGGAAATTCCGGTTACGACAACTGACGGAAGCGGCTCTGGCATTACTTTTTTCCGGGAGGTGGAGTTTGCGCCGCCGGAGCTTCGCCAGGATTTCTCAACGTGGGAGGAGCAGGAGGCGCGGGTGTTGCGAAATATGCGTCATCGAGCGTGGTCTTGGCCGAATTCTGCAGCGCGTCGAACGAGCTCTTGATCTTGGCGGTTTCCAGATTGCGCACGATCTCGTCGTGAACACTCGTTACCGGCAGGTCCTCGACGGCTTCGATCTTGTAAACCATAAATCCGCCCGGATCGTCGAATACCTGCGACACATCGCCCTTCTTCAGGTCAAAAATACTGGCGTCGGTAGGAGGGATACCGGTCTTGCGGACATGTTCTACCTTCGCGTTCGAAGGTTTCAGCGTGGAACCGGCAAAGTCGTAAGCCTCTTGCTGGAGCTTAGTGAAGTCTTCTCCGGCGGAGGCGCGGGCGCGAAGTTTGTCGGCTTCTTCTTTCATTGCCGCCTCCGATGCTTCCCGCTTCTTCTGCGCATCAGGATCGTTCGGCTTCAACGCAGTCAGGTCCGACTGCTTCTGCTTCGGGATGTAGAGCTTGTCGAAACTGATCGCCTTATAATCCCCAGCGTGCTCGCGATAGTAATCTTGCACTTCAGAATCTGAGACCTGCGCCGCTTCTTTCTGCAAGCGCTCACCTGCCAGACGCGAGAGAATTTGTATGCGCGACAAGTACATTTGCTGGTCAAAATCCGGACCGCTGTCCAATCCCAGTTCGTGCGCTTTCTCAGCCAATATAAGCACCGTCACATAGCGGCCCGCAAATTGCTTCTTGGACGCCGGCGGCATGTTGGGTTGCACCGCATTGACCACCTTTTCAAATTGCGCGCGTGTGATAACGGTCCGGCAATCCGAAGGCGTTGCGCTGCTTCCTGCCGGCCTTTCGCACAGGCCCTCGACAGTAATGACTGGTGAGTCCGCCGAGGTCGAAGGGGGCTCAGTCGCAGACTTGGATTCCGGAGCGGGAGAACTGGCGCGTGGCTTGAGCGCGGGAGTAGGTGCATGAGTGGCTGGCGTAGAAGATTTCGTTTGGCCGAGCGCAATGCCAACCGTCAGCAGGCAGACCAAACCAGTGCGAAACAGGATCAAGGATTCCTCCAAAGAATAGGGAATAAGAGCGGCTAAGAGAGAATCGTAGCACAGAGCAGAGTTGGTTCGCGCGGCTACGCGCTTGGCGGATGCACCTGCCAAAGCGATAATGCAGACATGGTGGGATCGCCCGCAAACTTCACTTCGAAGACCAGCTCGGAGATCACTTCGGAGTTCAGCTCGGAAGCGATGCGCGCGGAGAAGCGCACCGTCGCTACGAACTCACTGCTTGCGGCGCTGGCGATCACAGCTCTGAAGATTGTTGTCGGAATCACGACCGGCAGCCTGGGAATCATCTCCGAAGCCGCGCACTCAGGATTGGATTTGATTGCCGCCGCAGTCACGCTGTTCTCCGTACACGTTTCCGACAAGCCTGCCGATGCCGATCATCAGTACGGCCATGGAAAAGTAGAAAACTTTTCTGCTTTCATTGAAACCGGCCTGTTGCTGCTGACCTGCGTGCTCATCGTTTATGAGGCCGCAAAGCGATTATTTGTTCATCATGTGGAAATCGATCCCAGCGTCGCCGCATTCGTGGTCATGTTCTTTTCCATGGCACTAGATTTCTGGCGTTCCCGCGCGCTCGGCAGGATCGCCGTGAAATACGACAGCCAGGCTCTGCAGGCCGATGCACTCCATTTCTCAACCGACATCTGGTCAAGCGGCGTGGTGGTGATGGGGCTGGTGCTCGTGATGCTCGGCAGGAAGCTTCACATCGCGTGGTTAAGTGATGCCGATCCTGTCGCGGCCCTCTTTGTGGCCGGCGTAATAGTTTTCGTGAGTGCACGGCTGGCGCGCAAAACCATCGACGCGCTTCTTGATACCGCCCCGATCGGCGCCCGCGCGAGAATCATCAATGCAGTCTCTAACGTGGAAGGCATTCTGGAAGTCGGTCGCGTGCGTATCCGTCGCGCCGGCAACCGCTACTTTGCGGATGTTTCCGTGGGGCTCGCCCGCAACGTCACTTTTCAGCGCTCGGGGCAGGTAGCTGACGAAGTCACTCGAACTGTACACCAAGTCCTCCCTAATACTGATGTGGTTGTTCACTCCATCCCTCGGCCCGCCTCGGCGGAGAACATTTTTGATCGCGTGCGAGCGGTTGCGACCCGTCACAACCTCAACGTGCATGATGTGAGCGTGCAGGACCTCGACGGCAAACTGCACGTTGAGCAACACCTTGAAATGGACGAGCACCTGCCACTGAAAAGCGCGCATGACCGGGTCACCATGCTCGAATCCGAGATTCGCGAGGAGAATCCCGAGATCGAGTCCATCCTCACCCACATTGAAAGCGAGCCGGCCACCATCGAACCCGGTGAACAAATCGAGCGTGACGCCCGCCTTGAGGAGCGCCTGAAGACCGTAGCTAGAGAATTTCCCGAGATCCTCGACATGCACGAAATTGAAGTGAAGCGGGTGCGGGACCACGTCTATGTTTCCTGCCACTGCACGTTTCCCGACGAATTGCCTCTGTCGCGGGTGCACGACCTATCAACCGCCCTTGAAATACGTTTTAAGCAAGAAGCTCCCGAACTCTTTCGCGTTCTGATCCACCCCGAACCCAGCACCGACAACCGCAGGTGAGCAATGTCATGACTCAAGCAAGCGTGAAATGGCAGTCAGAAACTCAATTTGAAGGCAAGTCAAGTCACCCTGTCATCGTGGATGGCGACGGCAAAACCGGCAACAGTCCAACGGCACTAGTCCTAATCGCGCTTTGCGGGTGTACCGCTTACGATGTTGTCACCATCTTGCAGAAGAAGCGCGAGCCGTTTACGGCTGTTGAGGTGCACGCCCAAGCCGAGAAGGCTGCGAGTCCGCCTCGCGTATATACCGAGATCAAGCTGATCTACCGCGTGGCGGGCAAGGTTTCCCCTAAAGCCGTGGAAGATGCCGTCCGCCTCTCGGAAGAGAAATATTGTTCTGTTGCCGCCATGTTGAACAAAACCGCCACAATTACATACGAAATCCATGTGGACTCGAAATGAGCGACGTGGCGAGCACACCGGCGTCTGATCTCAGCCGCCAAACGACAGAGCGTCACCGGCAGAAGTCCTATCGTGGCTATCTGTACATTGCGGCAGCGACCTTCTCCTGGGGAATAAGTGCAACGCTCGGCCGCGCCGCATTTACCGGACGATTGCTTCCGGGCTCGGGAATCACCAATATCAACCCTCTGATCCTCTCGCAATGCCGGACCACCTTTTCATTTTTGTTAATAGGGCTCGGCCTGCTTCCCAGGCGTGGCTGGAAGAAGTTGCGTCTGCCTTTGCCCGATGTAGCAAGAATGTTTCTACTGGGTGTCGGCGGGGTCGCTGCTTCCAACTACTTCTACTATCTTGCCATCCAGCGGACGAACGTTGCCACCGCCATCATCGTGCAATACACCGCGCCGGTTTGGGTGTTGCTATACATGGTCGCGCGAGGCGCCGACCGTCCCACGCTTTCAAAGATCAGTTCCGTCTTCATCGCAGTCGTCGGAATAGCGCTGGTAATAGGCCTGTTCGGACCAGGAAAATTGCACCTAGATACGCTTGGCGTCGCAGCCGCACTGGTCGCAGCCTTTTCGTTCGCTTTTTACAATATTGGCGGGCATTCCATTCTCGCCCGCTACGATCACTGGACGGTTTTGCTTTACACCACCATGGCCGCATCGTTGTTCTGGATTGCAGCAAATCCACCGAACCGGATTTTAGCCGCTCACTATTCGTCCGGAGCCTGGCTGTTTCTATTGATTTTCGCAATTTTGTCGGTGCTGGTGCCCTTCGCCTTCTACTTCGCTGGCTTGCAGCACCTGGAGCCGACAAAAGCAATCGTGGTGAGTTGTCTGGAGCCCGTATTTTCGATTCTGATCGCTGCGATCGCCCTTCATGAATTTGTGCGCCCGCTACAAGGGCTTGGGATTCTCATGGTTCTGAGCGCTATCGTGATCGTGCAAAGGCCGCAACGGGCGGTCGCGCCGATCGATTGATTCCCAGCGAGCGTTTTCATACTTTGTTAACAATCTCTTTACAAAGTGCAACCGACTTGTCACTTTCTGACTAGCGATTGCCGAGTTAATTTCTATGTAGCTGAAATCGCACCAACAATGAGGATACGAATGTGAAATCCTTTTGCTCTGTAGTCTTGCTTGCCTTGGTGTCCACCGTTCCTTGTTTTGCCCACCACATGGCGGTTGTGGTTTCCAAACAAAACGCGGTTTCCAACATGCCTGCCGCGCATCTCGGCAAGATTTTTCGCGCCGAGGTCAAGAAATGGCCCGATGGCAAAGTCATCACACTGGTGCTACACCGCGACTCTGCCGGCGAGACGTTGACTCTGCAGCATCTGAACAAAATGTCTCCACAGCAATGGCATGCCTGGGTCGCCGAGCATAAGGACACCGTAAAGATTCTGGATTCAGACGATGAAGTGTTGACCTACGTCGAAAGCACGCCCGGTGCGATCGGCCTGGTTGACGTCCGCACCGTCACCGATCGCGTAAACATCGTACGGGTGGACGGAAAAGTTCCTATGGAAGAGGGATACTTGCCGCACTAGGATGAAAAATGTAGGGGTGGACTCCCCTTCGACTACGCTCAGGGCAGGCTCTCGTCTGCTCGCTTCGTCGAAGACGAAGGTGTTCTCTACAGACTAGCTTGAACCGGCCGCGCCAACTGCCGCAAGCGAAAATAGCGCGAGGCGCGCCCGATGTCCTTACCAATCTGCTTCTTTAAATCTTCGACAGAGCCGAACTTGATTTCATCGCGCACCCGAGACAGAAACCATATTTCCACGTCAGTGTCAGCCGCCACTTCCAGCGGATGGAAATTCAGCAGATGACTCTCAATGGCAAACGACTCCGTCCCAAACGTAGGTCGCTTGCCGACATTGGTGACGGAATCGAAGCATTCATCAGCCACCCGGGTCTGAGTAATGTACACACCATCTCGCGGGACGAGTTCGTCGTAATCACCCAAGTTGATCGTCGGCACGGTAAACTTCGCGCCATATCCACGCCCTTTTGCCGGCGTCGAGCGAACGCTGAACGGTCGTCCAAGCAGAAAACGAGCGCGGCTGACCTGCCCTAGCTGCACCAGTTCGCGAATGCGCGTACTGGAGACCGACTCCCCACGCACCCGCATCTCCGGATACACGACGACCTCGAAACCCAGTTCATGGCCCAACTGGAGTAGCGCCTCCACGTTGCCGGCCGCCTTGTGCCCAAACCGGAAGTTGTAGCCTTCATGCACTTCGATCGCCTTCAACCGCTCACATAGCACTTGCTGCACAAATTCGCGTGGACTCATTAACGACATCTCGCGCGTGAATGGAAGCAGCAGCACCGCATCAATTCCAGTTTGTTCCAGCAGCCGAATTTTCTCCGCTGAAGGAGTCAGAAGTTTTAGCCCTGACTCAGGTCGCAGAATTCGCATGGGATGCGGTTCAAACGTCACCGCGACAGATTTTGCCGTATTCTTCCGTGAACGCTGCACAATTTCGCGCAGCACATGAAGATGGGCCCGATGCACACCATCGAAATTACCCACGCTAACAATGGATGGCCCAAAGCCGCTTGGAACGTCCTCGAGTTTGCGAAAAATCTGCATAGAAACGCTATACATCTGTGAATGTGGGGACAGTCGCTCCCGGCTGCCTGGCTCGGCCTGCTGAGCCTTCTTCGCCTCTAAATCTCAAACTGCAGCTTCATTCCATCGTAAGAGAGCCTCACATTTTCAGGCAGCGCAGCATTGGTTTCCTGGTGAGGCAGATCGTGACAGATATGGGTAAAGAACGCCCGCCGCGGCTGCAGTCGCTTCACCGTTGCAAGCGAGTGTTCTACGGTGGAGTGCGTCGGATGCGGCTTGTATCGCAACGCGTCCAAAAACAACACATCCAAGCCTTCCAGCTTCAGTAATGAACTTTCTGGAATGTCGCTGTGGTCCGTCAAATACGCGGCGCTACCAAACCGGAATCCATAAATTTCCGCCTCACCGTGGATCAATACAATCGGTTCAAACTGCGCTCCAAACAGCTCAAGCGGTCCACACATTGGCCGGAGTTCCACTTGCGGCAGTCCGCCGAATTTGTATTCTGAGTCAAAAATGTAGCGAAACATGCTGCGGATGAATGCAACCGCATCGGGATGGGCATACAGCGGAAGCCGGTTCGGCTTGTGGAGAAAACTTAGGGGACGCAGATCGTCGATCCCCAAAATATGATCGGCATGCGTGTGCGTATAGAGGACGGCATCCAGGTGGCCTATTTTTTCCCGGATCGCCTGCTCGCGAAAATCCGGGGTAGTGTCTATCAATACCGCCCGCCCACCATACTCAATCAGCACCGAGGGCCGGGTCCGACGATCACGCGGATCCACTGAGTGACAAACCGCGCAGTCACAGCCGATAGTAGGCACGCCCATGGACGTCCCACTACCCAGCACGGTTAGCGTTGCTCTCATTTTCCGGCGGGCACCTGCGCCGGGCCTTGGGCAATCGCATTGGTCACTTCTACGTAGGCCATTCGCAGTTCATACAGAGCATTCTGCAGGAAGTTTTGCTCCGTGGGGGTCAGATTCCCTTTGGTCTTCTCTGAAAGCAGAGAAAGGGAGTCAATCGTCTGGCGGGCTCCGATCAAGTCAAGCTGTGGGGGAGCTCCCTGCTCACGCATCAACCCAAGCTGCAGCATTCCCGTCATGTACAGGGACGCTAGAAAACGCTCGAAGGTGATTTCCAGGTCTTTTGCCGCCTGTCCACTCAGTTCGACCTGACGATCCATTTCTTCAGACGACTTCTGGTAAGCGTCGGCCTGTTGCTGCTGCTCTGCGGCGCTTGCGGAAGGCGGTTCTGCGACCTCTTGAGTAGAAGTCGGGGCTGGCGCTGGCCTTGATGCGACGAAAGTCTCCGGCTCGTCGGTCACGTCCTTGCGCAATTCGCCTTCAGAAGTAAACAGCCGCCGGTCAGTCACTGTGAAAGTTTCATTTCTCTTCTCAGCCATAAGTGTTCCTCTAGATCGTGTGGCGCGGGCGTCCTCGCCCGCGATCAAATTTCTAATTTCTAAGTCCCGAAAATCCTAGAAAAGGGAAGCCTAGCGACTCGCAACTTGGTCTCGCCTGCCGTAAATTCTTTTCCTGGTGTCATGATTTCCTTCCGTCCATATCCCAGAACCAACGTGCGCTGACCGCTTTCAGTGGGGACAGTCGCAACACTCGTAATTTCCGCCACGTCTTTACCTTGGTCCTGAATTCTCAATCCCGGCGAGGGACTTGGTCCCTCCACTTCGAACCCGGTGAAGATGCGATGAACCGCTCCACGCGAACGAATACGTTCAACGATCTCTTGCCCGATGTAACATCCCTTGGTGAAATTCAGCGCCCGCTCCTGACCCGTTTCCTGAGGCAGATCGCGCTGCCGGATATCCTCCCCAAACTTCGGGATGCCGCACGCAATCCGCAACGCTTCCAGCGCATCCGCGCTGACCTCATGTGCCCCGGCTCGTACCAGAGCTAGCCAGAGCGCTTCTGCGCCGTCTCGGGAAATCCAAATCTCGTAGTTAGGGACCGCTGGATTGTCGCCGCAAACCAGCGTAGCCTCCGCACCCTCCCACTTCACGCCCTCAAACTCAAGGGTGCCCCGTCCTTGTCTCTCCGTTTTTTGGAGAGACAGGGCGGGGATAGTCGCAGCCAGCGCTGCCCCAGATTTCGGTCCGGCCACTCCAATAACAGCAACCTTCCCAGTCAGGTTCTCGACTTCGACATCATCCATAATGATGTAGCGGTCAAAAATCTGCAGCACGGTTTCAACCTGCGCGTTCTCGGTCTCGACGACCAGGCTTTCTCCGCGATTGAATGCACACAAGTCCGCCTGAATCTTCCCCTGCGGATTCAGAAGGAAGGCGTAAACACCCTGCCCGACGGCCAGGTCCCGAACATTGTTCGTCACCATCCCGTTCAGCCAACGAACCCGGTCAGAACCAGTCAGAGACATGTGGGCGCGATCTAGCCTGTAGATTCCACAGCCTGAAGTCAGCGCGCGGAACTCTGTCCGAAGACTTGGACCGTTAGCCTGGGTAAGTTCGTCTTGTGTCGCGAGCCGCATGCTGCTTTGATTATAGCGAAGCAATTCCGGTCGCATTCTGCTGGCTTTCCTTTCTGAAACTTAGGTAAAATGCTTTCGCTCACCAAAGCAAGTCACGCCCCTTCAGAAAATGCGGTTCAAAGGAGGTGGATATGAGAGGTTGGAAGCAGATAAGCCTTCTCAGTTTTTGTACGCTCATCCTCATGGCCTCGACTTCGGGAAAGCCAGCATGGCAGATGAAAGCTGATTACGTAGAAGCCTGCAGCTGCCATCTGTTTTGTCCCTGCTATTTCAATAAACACGCCGAGCATCCGCACTGCGAGTTCAACATGGCGGTCAAAGTGCGCGAAGGGCATTCGGGTAACACGAATCTGGCAGGGGCCAAATATTGGCTGACCGGAGATCTGGGCGACGAGTGGGGCACAAACAAAAAAGGAGAATGGGTGGTGGTGTCATTCGATCCATCCACGAACAAGGAACAACGGGACGCGCTAGCCCCCATGATTCTCAAAACATACGGTCTTGAATGGGGCGAACTGAAAGTGCAGGAAGCTCCGATCGAGGTCAATCGGACTGGAGATATCGTCACCGCCAGTCTTGGTGGTGGTCAAATGGCTTCGATGAAACTCCAGCGCGAGGGCGGTGCTGACGGCAAAGGCGTCGTATTGAAGAACGTCAAATACTTCGGAGCACAAAACAATGACGGCTTCGAAATGTATCGCTCTCTCGATCACAGCGCCAACGTACAAGGACACAAATTTTCCTACTCCGACCGAAATGCTTTTCTGATTTCGATCGATACACACGAAGGCGAATCCGGCGGTATGTCGGGTAGTCATTGAAGGGATCTCGTTCGATCTTGCCCCCTCGAGTGGCGGCGGCTTTATTGATCGCGATTCAATCATCCGAGGGTGCCCGTTCTAGTCGCGTCCGTTGCGACTAGGGCGGGGATTTTTTCGACACAAAAGTCCCCGCCCAAGCGAAGCTTGGACGGGGCACCCGCCTCACTAGCTAAAGCCGAAGTCAATTGTGGTGCTTTTACGGCACGGCTGAAAGTCGTTCCCTCCCGGTACTGAGCTGCGCTCCGGCGCGTGGTCGCCCCAACCTTCGAAACGCGCGAAGGGTGGGGCAGCCGCGCATGTTTGTCCGAGCTGGATTTCTGATATCTTCCTTCGGTGAATTCGAAAAAGAAAATTGCGGTCATCCCCGGAGATGGCATCGGCAAAGAAGTAATTCCCCAGGCCGTAAAGGTCATCGAGGCCACGGGAGCACCCGTCGAACTAACCTGCTTTGACTGGGGTGCCGACCGCTATCTCAAAGATAAGACCACCGTTCCTCCGGATGGTTTTGCAATGCTCGGCCGCGACTTCGACGCCATCCTGGCCGGCGCATTCGGCGATCCTCGCGTGCCGTCTAATTTCCACGCCAAAGAAATCTTGCTAGGCATGCGCTTCCAAATGGACCTTTATGCAAACGTTCGCCCTGTGCACTTGCTCGACGCATCGCTTTGCCCACTGAAAGGGATCGAGCCGAAAGATTTGGACTTCGTCGTCATCCGCGAAAACACCGAAGGTGTTTACGTGGACCGCGGCAGCATCTCGCAGCAGGGAAGTGAGAACGAAGTTGCGATCCAGGAAGACGTCAATACCTGGAAGGGCGTGCGCCGCATCATCCGCTATGCATTTGAATATTGTCTGAACAACAAGAAAGCCGACGGTAGCCCGCGCACCCGTGTCCTGATGTGCGACAAATCTAACGCCATGACATATGCCGGAGGCCTATGGCAACGCCTGTTCAAAGAGATCGGTGCGGAATATCCGCAGATCAAGTCCGAGCACATGTACGTGGACGCGCTCTGCGCCCAAATGGTCCGCGACCCGCGCGCCTTCGACGTAATTGTAACCAACAACATGTTCGGCGACATCATCACCGACCTCGCTGCGGGTTTGCAGGGTGGCCTAGGAATGGCCGCCAGCGGCAACATCCATCCCGGCCAAACGTCAATGTTCGAGCCGGTCCACGGCTCGGCGCCGCCGCTAGCCGGGAAAAATGTCGCCAACCCGATGGGCGCAATCCTGACAGCGGCTATGATGCTGGGTCATATCGGGTTCCCGGAGGCCGCTGCGAAGATCGAAGCCGCGGTGCTGGAGGCAGTGCACCAAAAACGAACCACGGTGGACGTCGGCGGCAAGCTCGGGACAAAAGAAACCGCCGAGGGGATAGCAGCAGGAGTTGCAGCGCGGGAAGATACAGCTTCAATCCGAGCCGATAAGTCGCCCTCCCCTGACCGGCTTTAGCCACTCGAGTTTGCCTTCCGGCCCATTCCTGTGTCAGCCTACCCTCCCGCGACCGGCTTTAGCGGGTTTGTCTTCCTCCCATTCCTGTGTCACCCTAAAAGTGCCATGCTCGAAACTCTTACCCTCTTGCCGACCCTCGACGAAATCGTTGAAGCCCAGAAGCTGATCTATTCCCTGATGCAGCCAACCCCGCAAATTTCATGGCCGCTGCTCAATCAGAGGTTCGATGCCAAAGTCTGGGTCAAACACGAGAACCATACTCCCATTGGCGCATTCAAGGCGCGCACTGCGGTCGTGTATGCAGCCGAGCTCTTCAAGAAATCAAAGGGAATAAAAGGTCTGATCACGGCAACTCGTGGTAATCACGGTCAGTCCGTGGCGCTCGCCGGACAGCGGTTCAATGTTCCAGTGACTATTGTCGTGCCGTACGGCAACAGCAAAGAAAAAAATGCCGCCATGCGGGCGCAAGGCGCGAACCTGATCGAGTTCGGAAATGACTTCCAGGAAGCTCGCGAGCACGCTGGCGATCTCGCCCGCCAGCACGGCTTGCACTTTGTGCCGGCTTACCATCGCGACTTCGTGAAGGGAATCGCCTCGTATTGGCTGGAGTTGTTCACCGCGGTGCCCGATCTGGACATAGCCTATGTCCCCATCGGAATGGGCTCCGGAATTTCCGCTGCTTGCTCGGTTCGCAACGGACTGAATCTGAAAACGAAAATAGTTGGCGTCGTTTCCGAGGGTGCTCCGGCGTATGCGCTGTCGTTTGAGGCAGGAAAGAAAATCGAAGCTCCGGTTACCACTTTCATCGCAGACGGCATGGCTTGCCGCGTGCCCGATGACGAACCGCTCGAAATCATCCGGCGAAACGTGGAGCGAATACTGCGCGTCACAGATGATGAAGCGCGCCACGCAATGAGAATTTACTTCACCGACACCCACAACGTTGTCGAAGGTGCAGGAGCAGCTTCCTTGGCAGCCGCTTTGCAGGAAAAAGACAGTGTCAACGGAAAGCGTGTGGCCGTGATCGCAACCGGTGGCAACGTGGACCGCGATACCTTCGCCGAAGTATTGCGGGAACAGGACTGAATCCGGCAGATCCGGAATCGTCTCCTATGTGGACAACACTCTACTGTAGGGATAGCCGCCCAAGCCTGCCCTGAGCGCAGTCGAAGGGCTCCCCCGTCGAGCGATGCTCGGTGCCAGTGTCAGAGCCGCAGGTTCTGATTGACGGCCTCGCCACACTGGACTACAGTCGCGCTTAGGGGATAATCCTATGCAAATCCGAATTTGGACGGTTAGGCTGATTGTGGCCTTGATGGCCTGTTCCGGCAGCGCACTGGCTCAGGCTGCGGCCGAGGCTGCCCTCACCCACGGGTTGTCCGCAGGTGCCTCAAGCAGCGCCGGTTCGGCCTTTGGCAAGCTAGGAAATCAGCTAGCCGGCCGCCTTGGACAGCAGGTCTCGACGGCCGCGCCACGCCAGGTCATTACCACGGTTCGACCGGGTGTCCAGAAGCGCGGAGGAGTCTCCCGTGCTCCTACTCAGACGACACCTGGGCCGCCGACGACGACTGGCGGTTCTTTAATTGCGTCAATCCAAGGTGCAGAACCGCAGGCATCGACTTGCGCCTCGGCAGTTCCAGCCGACACCAAAGTAGCAGCGACACCGGCGGCTCAGAAGCCCGGCAATTGTTCAGTACCTGCGTCCCCTAACGCGATTCTGTATAAGTCGGAGATTACCCTGCCCGCTTCGAAGTAGTCGTTGAACTTTTATCCGCTGCGCGACCGCCCCTAGGCAAACACATTTCCAAACTCGGCCAGACAAATTCAGACAAATGCACGATAATGAGCTTTCATTTTTCGCATACGCGGGCGCATGTTCCAGGGACTCTGACGAGTGATGGCAGACACAATAGTAGTAACCGGCGGGGCAGGATTCATTGGCTCGAACTTTGTGCTGCAGTGGCTTGCGGCAGAGGCGTCAAACGTTGTTACTCTCGACAAGCTGACGTACGCGGGAAATCTGGCTAATCTTGTTTCCGTCACCACCGACCGTCGGCACAAATTTTTGCAAGGCGATATTTGCGATCGCGAGCTGGTGGCTGAGCTGCTCCTGACACACTGTCCCCGCGCCACCGTTCACTTTGCCGCCGAGAGCCACGTGGACCGTTCCATCCACGGCCCGGACGACTTCATTCGCACCAATGTCAATGGAACTTTCTGTTTGCTCGAAGAGGCGCGAGCCTACTGGTCCGGCTTGAGCGACGCGGAAAAGAACGCATTCCGGTTCCTTCATGTTTCAACTGATGAAGTCTATGGTTCGCTCAGTGAGAATGATCCGGCGTTTTCTGAGCACACGGCCTACGCACCGAACAGCCCGTATTCTGCGTCAAAAGCCGCGTCCGACCATCTGGTCCGCGCGTACTATCACACCTACGCCTTGCCGGTACTGACCACGAATTGCTCGAACAATTATGGTCCGTTTCAATTCCCCGAAAAGTTGATCCCTCTGGTCATCCTGCACGCGATCAGCGGAAAGCGAATACCGGTTTACGGAGATGGTAGCAACGTGCGTGACTGGCTGTTCGTGGCCGACCATTGCGAGGCCATCCGTCTCGTCTTGGCGCAAGGCAGGATCGGCGAGACTTACAACATCGGTGGCCAAAACGAATTGAAGAATCTCGAAGTCGTAAACACAATTTGCGCTGTGCTAGATGAACTACGCCCGGGCGATCCGATTGTGCCACATTGTAAGCTGATTACACTTGTGCAGGATCGCCCCGGGCATGACCAGCGCTACGCCATGAACGCAGGCAAGATCCAATCCGAACTGGGATGGCGCCCCCGCGAGACGTTTGAAACCGGCATTCGCAAAACCATTCAGTGGTACCTGGACAATGAAGCATGGATTGAAGCCGTGACCAGCGGCAGCTATCGGCAATGGATGGCAAGACAATATTCTCTTTAGTGCTGCCTCGTCCTGATTGCAAATTGAGCAGGGTCTGGAATTTCTAAAGCGCATGGTAAAAGTCGGGCAAGCCTCAAAATACAAAGGGATCATTCTTGCCGGCGGTTCGGGCACCCGCCTCTACCCGGTGACCCATGCCGTCGGCAAGAGCCTGCTCCCCATCTACGACAAACCCATGATTTATTACCCGCTCTCAACCTTGATGCTGGCGGGTATTCGCGAAATTATGATCATTTCTACACCGGAGGATCTACCTAAATTCCAGCAACTTCTGGATGATGGTTCAAGGTTTGGTCTAAGTTTCTCGTATGCCCCGCAGCCGCGGCCTGAAGGAATCGCTCAAGCCTTCCCGATCGCGCAGGATTTCATCGGGGCCTGTTGCTGTGCGCTGGTGCTCGGCGACAATGTTTTCTACGGGCACGACCTCGCTAAAAGTGTGCTATCGGCGGCGGAAGTAGAAGCCGGGGCGCGAATTTTTGCATATCCCGTGCAGGACCCGGAGCGCTACGGAGTTGTGGAGTTCAATTCTGAGGGCAAAGTCTTAAGCCTGGAAGAAAAACCGCGGAGTCCGAAGTCGCGCTATGCCGTCACCGGGCTTTACTTCTACGATTCGCATGTCGTCGAGATTGCGAAATCCTTAAAGCCTTCCGCGCGTGGCGAATTGGAAATCACCGACGTAAACCGCGAGTACTTGAAACGAGGGACGCTCGACGTGGTCGTCATGGGCCGTGGCATGGCGTGGCTGGATACGGGAACTCACGAGGCCATGCTTGAGGCCTCTCTATTTATTCAGACGATTGAAACTCGGCAAGGCCTGATGGTGGCGTGCCCGGAGGAAATTGCCTTTCGCTACGGTTACATCAGCGCCGAGCAAGTTGAACAAGCGGCTGCCGCTATGAACAACAACCGCTACGGCGCATATCTGCTGCAGATGCTGAAAGAGCGCGTATTCTGACCACCACACTCGCATGAAGATTCTCGAAACTCCTCTTCCCGGCGTGCTGCTGCTCGAACCGAAAGTCTTTGAAGACGAGCGCGGATTTTTCCTTGAGAGCTACAACGAGAAGACACTTGCGGATATCGGCATTCGCGAAAACTTCGTGCAAGACAATCATTCTTTTTCGTTACATGGGGTCCTGCGCGGCTTGCATTATCAAGTGCAAAAGCCGCAAGGGAAACTGGTCCGCGTCGTAAGCGGGGAAGTGCTCGACGTTTTTCTCGATCTACGTAAGAGTTCACCCACGTTTGGTCGTTGGCACGGTTTAAGACTGTCCGGCGAGAACCGGCGGCTGGTCTGGATTCCAGCCGGCTTTGCCCACGGTTTTTACGTGCTCTCGGAAATTGCGCACGTTCTGTATAAGAGCACCGCTTTTTACTCTTTGGCGCTAGAGCGGACGATTCTGTGGAACGACGCTGAATTAAAAATTAACTGGGAAAACGCAGACGAACCGTTGCTCTCGGAGAAGGACTTGAAGGGGTCTCGATTCAGCAATGCGGAACTGTTCCCGTAGCCGGGACTATCTCCCAGCGCGTGGGGCAAGGGCCGCGGCGTAGGACTCTTTCGCGGCATTATCTTTCAGCCATTTTGCCAGGCGCTTCCGCGCATACAGTGCCATATCTAGGAAACGGACGCCAGCCGCTCCATCGCTATCCTGCCAAACCAGTTCGGCGGTTGCGCGGAGAGCTTCCGCATCTCCGGGAAGGGTGAACTCCAGGTTCAAATTGCCGCAGGTGGGCAAATCTCCGGTTGCGCAGTGAAGCGCCGCCCCCGAATCGCTCAGATCGGCGATCAGCACCTGCCGGATTGAGATTTTTCCGAAGTTGAGCCTGGCGGGAACCATAGTGGAAACGCGCCCGGCCCCCCGCCTCCGGTCTCTCGCCATCAAGTTACGAACTGCGCGGAGTCCGTGCCGCACACGCTCGAGCGACAGCGGCTTGTAAAGAATGACTTGGGTTCCCGTTTGGAACACTGTGTTCAATTGTGCTACCGGCTTTGCGAGCACGATGCGCACGGATTTGTTGCAGGATGGCAGTTCGAGCAACCGCTCCACCACCGCCGCAGCCTGCTCGATGTAATCGTCAACCACGATGGCTTCGTACCGATTTCGGCTGGCATCGAGCAACGCTGCACTCGCGTCTGAAAAGTGCTCCGTTTTGACGTCTAGATCACTGAACACCCTTCGGATGATGCGGATCGTATTGTCGTCGCGGCTGAGGAGAAGACTGCGCATGCTACACCGATCCTAGAGACCCGCGACAGATTACGACAAGTTACGGAAGTGACCGCAAGTGACCAGGCGTCCAGCAGAAGACCCGGCGCAGCAGCAGGACGCACGAAGTAGAGAAAGGTTTTGGGTGGAGCAGGGCCTCTGGCCCTGCGTTAAAGGCGTATATGAATTACGGCTTCAGGCGCTGAGGTACTTACAGTGTGTCCCGGCTAAACTGTTTTCCACATCCCCGAGGCGGCCGCCGACTCAACCGCCGCCAACACCGCCTGCGTTCTAACCGCATCCCAGAAATTGGGATGGAATGCTTCGCCTTTCGCAAGCGCCATCAGAAAATCACCCAGCGTGGCAATAAATGTATGTTCATAACCAATAATGTGCCCGGGCTTCCAGAATACCGAAGAATACGGGTGATCCGGCCCGGTCACCAGCAGGTCGCGTCGAGCCTGTAGCGAAGCCGGTTCACCGGCATCAAAGAACTGCAGCCGATTCAAGTCTTCCAGATCGAAGGCCAGACTGCCTTTGGATCCGTAAATCTCGAACCCATTGCCGTTGCGCCGTCCGGTGCCGAAGCGGCTGGCTTCGAAGCTGCCGACGCTTCCATTGCTGAAACGCGCCATCACCTGCACGGCGTCATCCACGTCGCGGCCAGGCGCGAACGTGTGGGTCGTCGCGGAGAGTTCGCTGATCTCCCTGTTCAGATACTCTGCAGTGTCGATCGAGTGGGAGAGCAGATCGCCGATCGCGCCAGAACCCGCCTCCGCCCGCCGGTAGCGCCATGTATTAGTTTTCGCGGGATCGATTCCTGATTGATTGAAATAGTGTGCTCGGTAGTGGAACACCTGGCCGATCCGGCCTTGTTCGATGAGTTGTTTCGCGAATGCGATTGCCGGCACACGGCGGTAGTTAAACCAGACCAGGTTGGGCCGATCACCAATGGCATCGGCCATCTCGTGCGCTTCTGCAACCGAAAGCGCCAGCGGTTTCTCGCAAAATACGATTTTCCCCGCTCTTGCGGCCGCCAGGGCGATGGTTGCATGCAGAGCGTTCGGCACCGCAATGTCCACAATGGAAATATCCGGACGGGTGACAAGGGACTCCCACTCCGTGGCCTTTTCCTCCCACTCCCACTGCGCGGCGAAGGCTTCCAGTTTCGCCTGGTTTCTCCCGCAGACCACCTTGGTGCGCAACGAGAATGGCGCATCAAAGAAGTGACCGACCTGGTGGAAGGCATTGGAGTGGGCGCGCGCGATGAAGCCGCTTCCGACCATCGCGACGTTGAGTTGCTGCTTAGGTTCTGGCATTCAGTCGAGTTGCAGAGAAACGATAGTTTATTGCACATCTGGCCTTCTCCGCTGTGCAAACATTTGCGGCCTGGCAGTGAGCAACTTCCTGATTTGATTTGGGTTTCAAAAAGTTGGAAGTAGAATAGGCGTATCTGTGGGCAACGACGACCCGGATTCGAAAAGAGAACCAGAAGACG
>WNGL01003914.1_pt1 | contig 17944 bp, 25 predicted proteins | sample 5400591 | NCBI WGS metagenome assembly WNGL01 (sample SAMN13153377, study PRJNA577476) | soil metagenome | isolation source: 80 cm soil or saprolite under Garry oak tree replicate 1 | place: USA:California | collected 2016-06-15 | reverse complement strand
CTAAGGCTTCTCGCCGGATAGGGCAGAATACATGCAAGCGCGAAGCGCCCGGCAAACTCCGTTTGACCCACCCTCACCTGGGCATCTTGCCACCCCAGGCTCGAATCATTCTTGAACTCATCCTGCCTGAACGACGAAGAAATCGGTTTGTTCAGCGACAAGGTCGTGGTAAACTTCGCGCCGTGATTAACCGCCAGCCGAGTGCGCTTGGTTCGATCGTTGGAACCGGCCCGATTGGCGACCGCATCACCGGGTATGACCATTCCAGACGAGACGAGACAAGAGTGTACCGATTCAGCTCTTAGGTGCTTCGGCACCGCTTACATTTTCGAGCGGCGTGCAAGTCCGATTCGGAGCCGGCTTCGGTGGTTAGCGTTCTTGGGCATCGCTGGTCCTGCCGCTCTCGGCGCTATTGTAGCCACTTTTAATCTCAACAAGACGGCGCTTACGGTTGCAATTGGGGTCGCAGGGCTGATCGGAATTGGGCAGCTTATCATCTCAATCTGGTCCCTGGTCGCCCACTGGGACGATAGCCTCGCGTACGACATTGAGTCTATGTCGGTCAATTATAGGCTGGCGGGGGACTACTCGAAGCTCGGCAAAGCTCAGTCGCTAACTCCACAGGAGTTTGATGTGCAGTTTCGCGTTCTGGAGGCAGAAGCGGGCCTCCGAACAGGCCTGGACCAGCGCCAGGACTTAACTGACCGAGAGAAACGCATGGGCATGAGGGCTGCGCTTCGACAGTACGGGCGAGCGTGTGCTGCTTGCAAGGTAGTGCCGGTCTCACTAGAGTCCACGAACTGCTCGGTCTGCGGGCAGTTCTGAGTTCAGATCTGTATTTATGAGTAAACAATCAGACCAAGTACTGGCTGGCTTCATTCAACTGTCACAGAGTGATCGCAGGGCAGTCATTGACGACATCAATCGCCTAGAACAGGCTGCAGAGCGCGACCGAAAGAAGCTGGAGGAGAGCATAGCAAATCGCGCGGGAATTGATCTTGGCCCGATCGACAGCGGCAAGTGCGTGTGTTGCGGAAGATAGTCACCGCCTGAATTCAGGCGGGGCAGAAAAAGCCGTCGTCGGTCTGAATTATATCTCCTCCGCCTTGCACGATCAATCCTCGCTTCGATTTTGTCTGCGCCCACACAAGCAAGGCGCGTGCCGCGCTTGGCTACCTCGCGCGTGTCGGTTTCCCATCGGCATCCGCTTCACCCCTCAGATCACCTTGGTTGAGGTAACCACGACGTTTCCTCAATGATCCAGAGTGCACAGCAGACCCACGAGTCTTTGGTCTACTGTGTCAGCGATCACTCAAAGTGTACCACCTCCGGTCGAAATGAACGGCTTCAAAATGTACCACCTGGGCGGGTGGCGTAGGGCTACACATTGACCGGCCAAACCGGGAGTATGTGTGGCAACTATGGCCAACATACTCCAGGTGAACGAACGAGAAGCAATCTTACTCTAGCCGCGCGGGGCTGGGCGATTCGACGGATCGCCCGTGAGTTGAAAATTCATCGGCACACGGTCCAGCGCTATGTCCAGCAGTCCAGCGAGGGTTCAAAATGTACCACCATTTCGACCGCCGGGAAAATGGGGCGAAAAAGCGTCTGTGGATTCCATGAAAAGTTGATTGAGCAGAAGGTCACGCAGGGACTGACTGCGCAGCGGGTTTACCAGGATCTCAAGCTGGAGGTTCAATTCACTGGCTCCTATGAGTCGGTCAAGCGCTTTGTGCGCCGTCTCCGCAAGGCCGATCCGGCCCGAGTCTGGCGCATCGAAGTGGAGCCTGGCGAGGAGGCACAGGTTGACTTTGGAGTGGGTGCCCCCATCCATTCCAGCGAGGGCCACCGGCGCAAGAGTTGGGTGTTCCGCATCGTTCTGAGCCACTCGCGCAAAGGCTACAGCGAAGCGGTCTTTCATCAAGACACCGAGACGTTCTTGCGCTGCCTGGAAAATGGGTTCCGCCATTTCGGCGGTGTCACTCAGACGATCAACCTGGATAATCTCAAGGCGGCGGTGCTCCGGTTTGATTTTGCTGATCCAGAGCTCAATCCCAAACTCCGGGAGTTCGCTCGGCACTACGGCACCGTGATCCTGCCTTGCCTGCCCAAAACGCCGGAGCACAAGGGCAAGGTCGAGAACAGCGAGCACGTACACGACCGACGGGAATATGCTATTGAACGGAGACCACTGAATGCTACGCCACCAACGTCTCGAACATCGGTTCGTTCATTACATTCCGGAGGAGCTTGAGCCGGGCATAATCTATATTTCGATGCATTACGCTACCGCAGCCCATAGTTGCTGCTGCGGGTGCGGCGAACAGGTCATTACGCCATTCACGCCAACCGATTGGAAAATGACATTCGATGGGGAAACCATTTCTCTTTGGCCGTCGATTGGCAATTGGAATTTTAGGTGCCGGTCACATTACATAATTCGGAATAGCCGGATTCTCGTCGCGGAACCCTGGCAGGACAAGAAAGTCGAATCCGAACGTCGCCACGATAAAAAGGGAAGGCCAAAGCAGCATGGTGAGAAAAGCGGCGGCGAGAGACAATCGATCCCGCCTGCGATGCCACCGGGCAATAGCCCGGGGTTGTGGGATCGCCTCAAGGAAAAGGTCCGCAAACGGCGACCATAGTTACCAGCCCATTGTGGGTGGAAATCCTCTGGCTTTCTTGCACTGATCAGATCTGCAGTACCCGCCTGTTTGCCGCTCAGATAAATTGACCGCTTCGGCTCAGCCAAAACTAATTCTCCGGGCCCTCCTCTTTTTGCTTTGCAAGTAGCCTCCGCATGGTTGCACGCTTTGGCAGGTTCGTCCGCCGCCCTACTTCGTCCTTCTGCCTGCAACCCTCATCCTTCCCGTAAAATCGTCCATCAACTTGATCGGAGGTCCCGGGATGCGGAGTTTTAACTGCTATTTCAAGTTTGAAGAGCCGACCCCGCTCATGTGCCACATCTTGAACGGGTCGATCCGTTGAAAGCCCTGGTTCATGTTAGCCCGAGACTTTCTTGCGCAACTCCTCTACCTGATTGGCGAGATGACTCACCTGCTTAGTCAAGCCCGCTACAGCCTGGATGATTTGTTCCATTCTGGGATCCGGTCCCACAAAGGGTCCAGGATCGATCACATGCTCCCTCTCCAGCTTCTCGTTCTTGGCTTCCTTGACCTCGCTCTTCTCGGGCTTCTCGATCTTCTCGAACTTCTCGATCTTCTCGAGTTTCTCGGGCTTCTCTAACTTGTACTTCTCGTAGTTGGCCTCTTTGACCCAGTCTTTAGCCACTTCTGGGAAATCCTTATCGAAGAAATCCTTCAACGAGGTCTTGCCCACCTCGAAGTTCGGATTCTTGCCAGCCAGAAAGCCCAGGATGGCTGATAACTCCCGTACGCGCAACTCGTTAAGCGGCGTATCCAGGTTGATCCGCACTTCAGGACGGTCCTTTCGCGGAACAAAGGCCTGTTTGGCCCCTTCTTTTGGATCCCTTGTACCTTCATCAGACTTTGTCATTTTTCTGTTCTCCTTATTCGATTAAGACTGAGATTATTCAACACGCATTTATTACACGACCGATTGGGCTTATCATAGGCATCACATAGCCATCCTCCTCTCGTCGTTGGATAGTGGCCTTAACCCATGGTAGAGCAGGTCGGCAAGTGCCCTGCTGATGGGCTGGCCAGTATATTGTTCATAAAACAAGAAGCCGGGAGATGGATTGATCTCGAAACAGTAGTAGTCGCCGTCCGGAGTTTCTTTGAGGTCAATGCCCGTCATTAGGAGGTCCAGTTGGCGTGCTAGTCGCAGGCACGACTCCGCCGTCGCCGGGGGTATTATCGCAGGCTCCATCTCCACCTTGTGTCCATCGTGGCCGGCGTACCGATAGTCCACTGCCTGCGAATGCACGCGTGTGGCGAACAATTGATTGCCCACGGTGTGCACCCGCACGTTCTCTCCCGGTATGAAGGACTGGAATTGGGCCGGACCGTGGCGCAGCAAGGACAGGCGTTCCAACTGCTCAGGCTCCAGACGCCGGACGATGGACCGTATGCCGCTCAATGACTTGTAGATAACCTCGCCCTGACAATCCTCGTAGAAGCGACGTGCCGCCTCGGGGTCAGTGGTAACGAGCGTGGGCGGTGTCAGAAGACCACATTGACGCACCAACAACGCCTGATAAGCCTTACTATTGTTGGACGTAGCGCCTCCGAGACGGTTGACCACCGCACAGAGTAAATCCTCCAGCAAGGCCATCAGGCCAGTGTCATACTCGGAATACATGGCCGGTACGACCGCCGGTGCGATGTTCGCCGGCGGTACACGACCTTCCGGTCCAAGATAACGGATATAGACACCGGTTAGCTCATCTAGGTCGAGCTTCCAGTCGGGACCTGCGATGTAGCCAATGGGGTTGGATCCCTGCCAGTGCCATTTGATCTGGAAACCAGCAGGATAACGTCCCAAATCAAGCAATCGATAAGGGTAGGCACATTCCACCAGCCGTGCACATACTAATTCGGTCACGGTATCGGCCAATCCGCCAATGACAAGGATCATACGAGGCCCCTTTGTAAGCTCTGCGCGCTGCCCTTGCGAGTGTAGCGAATCTCGGCCGTGAGGAGATGCACTAACCCCTCGACGATCTGGTGCCGGGCAGCGTCGCCAAAGCGTTCAAAGTGAGGATTGGGCTCAACGTCTATGACACAGATGCCCTCAGAGGTGGGAGCTAAAGCCAACTCCACAAAGGCCAAGCCTGCTGCCGTGGCGAAGCGGCGTAAGGCCGGCTCAAGTAGGGCTGTCTCAGGAGACGGTTTACCTTCCCACACCACCTGATCGCCCGCGACACAGACTAAGTGTGCTTCTCCATGTGGATAGGTCAGACAAACCGGTGCATAGCGCTGCATGGTGGCCAAGCCGTTCCAGTCCTCATCACTGGTCAGCAAGTAACGCACATCGCTGGTGAGCGGACCGTAGACCGCACCTGCGACCCCTTCCTGAGCAAGACGTCGCCCGAAGACGCGGGCTTCCTGGTCTACGTTAGTCACCAATGTTTCCAACGTAGGAAGGCCGCAATGCCGCAACAGCCGTTGCCAGGACAAGAGAGGAACCTGTCGGTTGTACCATATCGCAGAGGGATAGCGATTAACAACCGGGCAAGCCAAACTCCATAGCCAAGCTAACAGCGCCGCCTGCGCCTCCGCCTGCATATAGGTCAGGTCATCGGGCTGCCAACCGATAGGGTCAATCCATCCGGTGCTGCGCACCAATACACCGGTGATTTGATCGTCAAACACCACCGGCTCCTCATCCCAGACGAGCTCGCTGGCCGATTGCTTGTTCAGCCACCATGAAAAACGCGACGGATGCACCAGTGGATTTGAAATAATACAGGTAGGGTGGTTCCGTGCCTCCAGCGCGGTGCGAACACTCAGGCAACAGGCATCTTGTGGATCACCTACCAGTAAATGCACAACCGTGCCTCCTTAAAAGGGTCAAAAGGGGTCAACGCTTGGCTCTTGACGGCCAGGCATCCCCCTTCATTTTTCCGTTTACGGCTGCCGGCGTATGTGGCGGATGGGATTTCGAAGCTCATGGAGTCTCGTTAATCCGTCAGCGGGCGGCCGACGGGCAGCAGGAAACCATTGCGGATGGTGGCGACGCCGGGGGTGCGCCAAGGCCAGGCTTGGTTAGACTTGATGGCGCAGGCCGGCCAAGGTGGCGATCCTCGCGATGATGTCTTCGAGCGTGCCGGACGCGGCGGTTTGTTGAGCGCCTTGGGCGGTGTTCTTGGTGTCGTCGAGCGCCAGGGCTTCGGGGAGGATGGGGATCATCTGCACTGAGTGCCGGGAGTGATTCTCCCGCATCCCAACAGAAAGTTTTCGGCACGAGGCCAAAAAATGCAGGCGAGACGCCCGCATTCCCTCGCGCGACCACACCGTCCTTGGAAAAGAGACACTTGTTTCCGCGAGGCCCGTTGTTGCTCCTCGATCCATGTGCAGCACAACACGATTTTTCCAACTCCCGCATTTCATAATCTGAAATACAAACCGCCTCTGCGTGTTACACTACTAAACCTCTTCCGCTGAAACTGATCGCAGTATGAAAAGGGCCGATTCGCGTGCAAGCAAAAAATCAAAAAGTTATTCACAATCTTCTTCACATACCAAAGGTTGCGGTTCTTAGCTGTCAGTTCAAGGTCGGCTTTGACCCCTGCTATGGGGGTTTAAGTCAAGCGCAGGAAGCGTTTTTCTCTAAAAGCTTTTTCTATTTTTGTTTTTGTCACGTACAGGGGCCCAGGGTTCCCGAACATCATTGACTCGCACCCTGAAAAATTTTGTGAAGCAGGGCAGCGCCTGAAGCCATTCGCCGCCGTCTTGGCTCGGCGGTTCCGGTCACGATTCTTAATGCTTACGACAAATGTATCCCGCCGGGCCTGCTAATGCGATTTGCAGTATTGAGGGCTGTGCCGACGACTGTCGAGCCGATGCAGGTCTCGCCGATGCTGTCGTCGAAATCGAACAGGAAGGATTGGGTCGGTTGGCCGGATCTAACGATTGCGGAGGGACGGTCCAGGCTACTCCAGAACTCGTGCCATTCAACGACTGATTTGGTGATATCGTAATCAGGAACTTCCCACCGGGCGGTATTGCCGAACCAGTCGGTTCCCACCTTTTTCCAGCGCGTGCCGCTGGGACCGTAGCTGATTTTCTCCTGGAGCGTTATGCCCTGCATGTTCTCACCTGGATCACTCGCTCCCAACCAGTAATCGTGAGTCTCCTGGACAACAGCGGTCCCGGTCCGAGTGTAAAGCCGGCGATCGAGGTAATTCTCTTGAATGTCCGTGGCGCCGCTGGGCAGAGTGGTGGTTGTTCTGCGACCGCCAAGAGCATAAACGACTGATGTCACCAGTCCCTTTTCATCTGTATTGCTTACTGGCCGCCCGGCAATATCGAAGGTCAACTTGTTCGTCAGGCTGAGCGTCCCGCTGCTGACAGCTTTTTCCAGGATCTTGCCCGTCGGGTCGTAGCGGAAGGTGGTAACGATGTCGGCCTGAGCAGGAAAGCCGCCGGAAGCAGAGACCCCTTTCTTGGTGATGGCGATTTTCCTCTTGAGCGTCTCATAAGAATATTCGGTCCGCACCCCGGTTTCATCTGTCTCCCACAGGGGCAGCTCGCCGTCGTTGGAGGCGGATCCCTTGAAGTCGGCCTGGTAGATGGTGCGGGAGATCGCGGAATTCGCGCCGTCGTACAGCACGATGTTGGTGGCGTGACCGAGGGAGTCATTTTGATACACGTACTTTCGATAGAGGTCAAACTGTGGCTCACCAGTCACATTGGTTCCCGTGAAAACCGAGAGTTCTCGCTGGACGAGTGAACCGGCCTGGAAGATGCGCGCTTCCTTATAAGAGCCATTAGGTTTGAGAAAAACGCCCGAGAACCCCGGACGCTCCTGAAGAGTCTGACCTTCGGCAGAGGTCACATTGACCCTGTCATCCTCCGCCGGCTCCAAATGCTCCGGGTAACCGTAATAAATGACCGACTGGCGCCAGTCAGGGCCGTCGGCCACGCTCGTCGAATTAGTTGTAAAAACCTTTGTGGCCGGATTGTAATTCCCGCCGTAGTAATACATGACCAGGTTGGTTTTTCGGGACTCGTCCTGAAACAGTGGGTGGCCCGCCAGGCCGTTTTCCTGAGCCTCTGAGATCGGCCAGGAGCGCCGAACTTATGTTGGTCGTGCCGGCGTTGCGATTGGTGCTGCCATCGGCCAGATAGTAAGCCGCTCCGCCAACGACCCGGTAAAAGCCGGCGGAACTGCCGTTCGTGGCGCAATTTTGAAGGGTGCCCACCTGCCCCAGGTTTGTAACCGCAGTCGCTATGCTATTAGTCAGGTAACCATGGGTATCTGGCGCACTGTAGAAAGTGCCCACCTGATCGGCGCTCACGTGTTCGCCGCGCAAATAAGTCCCGCTGTAACTCTCACTGACGACCGTTGGGCACCAGCAGAAAAGCACATTGTGCAGCCCAACGTCGGAGTTGTTCGCCACGATTGCGGTCGTGCACCGCACCAACTGACAGTGCCACACTCCAGCAGGACTCCCAAGAATCCCCGTGCCCGCGTAGCACAGGCGCAGGTATTGGTACGTGCCGGAGCCTCCGTGCAGGAAAGTTCCACCGTTGTAATTTGTGGGTGAACCCGTTGAGCCAGAGATGGTTTCCCCCACAGTATTGTCGTTTCCAGAAGTTAACACGGCCATGCGATATGGCCCGGTTGCACAAACCAGAGAACCGTTTAGCGTCAAACCTGCATTTGGCGAGTTAGTGCATTTTATGACTGTATTTCCTTCTATTGTCGTGGTACCGCTCAGAGAAACAGACGAAGAGCTGCTAACCGGGTGTGCTGCTGGATTACCAAACCATAAACACCAGCCAGAGCAATTATACATTTAAGGCGGATACGACCTACTACCTGCACTCATTCAGCCAGGACCATCTCTGGTTTAGCGATTATGAGACATTTGTCGGGTTGCTGGGCGCTAATGGCGCGGTGAATTCTCTGAGCTTCGGTCGAAATATCAACGGCATCGAATTGTATTGTGGCTGGGTCACGGGCAACCCGATATTCCTGAAAGCCTGAGCGGAACAAGGGTCAGAGTCTGACTGGCTCCTCCAGTGAGACAAGGGATCAGACGGTTGCTGGCAGACCCAACAACTCTCTCGTTCTCGTGCAATCGGCCAGCCAGCGCGGAAACGTGGCAATTCGTCCAGGAATGGCTCAATCGATTCTCGCTATCTATCTGAGGGAACGTCAGCACACAATAATGGGTGCGTGCCGGGCGCGAGTTGCTAAGCTCCCATTATGGATCGGCGGCCGCAACCAAGCTCAGGACGATTTCACTCCCGATTTGATCTTCAATTTAGCGATCGCCGCGTTAATGAGTTTAAGCGGCCATGTTGATCTTGGCATGAAGCGCGAAGCGTTACGAACGGCGCGGCGCAAATTGAACGACTCAATCATGACGGCCAAAGCACTCAACGATGCCCTGAACGCGATTCTCACGAATGCAGACGGATTAAAGTCTTGGACGCAAACGGTCGAATCGTCTTATAGCTTCTGCCCAAGCGTGAGCGACCATCGGCCCGGTTTTTCATCATGTCATTTCGCGCCAGCCGGCATGACTATGAAGGCGTTTTGCGAGTAATGCCGAAACGATTTGGCGGCACTTTCGGTTTGGTGAACCTGGCTTATGTGATGGAAACCGCATTTGCTTTGGACGACGAGGAGCTTGTGAGGAAGTTGGTCAAGCGATTGCCTCAGGCGATTGTGGATGCGGAACACACGATAATAATGCGTGATCACTTGCGATTTTGTCTTTCGGAGGTTCACACACGGTATGGGAAGTAGGAACCAGCGCCACTACCCTGGGCGAGGATCTGGTTTGGCTCAGGAACCGAACGGCGCGTCAAGACCTGGAGCCAGCGTGTGGAGTATTCGGACGCCTGGTCGGCGGTTTAGTTAAGCCTTGGACACCGCCAACTTCAGAGGCCGATAGGTTTTGGAAATGGTCTTGATGGGCATGCGCGAGAGGTTCCTTGCATCACGCCCGTTCAAATCCTGTAGCTCATAGGAGTCACCTTCCCACATTACGCTCCACCCATTCCAGTCCCTAAAATTGTGGGTCATACGCTTGGGGAGGCGGACGTTCAGATTCTTTATTCGTTTTCTGGCAGCGGCACTTTCACACCACGCGGCAATCAAAATACTGAAACTGTCCCCGATGAACGGGCGGTGCACCTTGGAACGAAACACATAGTTAATGTAAAATCCGGATTTCGAAAGCGGTTCGACGCAAAACTTAATTTCTGGAGGATTGGCTGCCCTAGTCGGCCATTGATCGTAGCTACATTTGATCCCCGGCTTGGTAGAATAGTCCTTTGCCGCTTTTTTTAGGCGATCGCACACGCCCTCCAAAGTCGGACGATGTTCGAAGATGGCTTCCAGAACATTCCGATGCTCCCTGTTCCGGTAGAGCCTGCGAACCACTGCTTCAATTTTCGTTTTCATAATGCCGGTGGCTAGGATGTTCCGATCAATAAAGTCATGAAGGCTGGAAAGAAGGAGATTCGTCCCTTTGGGAGCAGATGACAGCACCCTGTCACACATTTTCACGAGAGTCCCGTATGAACACGGGCGGCAGGAACACGACCTGTTCTTAACCCCCGTTAGAGGTTCCCGCTCATCCGGCGTCAAGAATATAAGAATTTTGGGGACGTCAGGAAACTGTTCGCAAAGAGCCTCTTGGTAATCCTGAAGCTGGTTGTGCTGCTCGCCACTCCAAACCTTGTTCTCAACCCCGACAACGCCGATCAGTCGTCCATTTGGGTCCAGCAGCTTGATGAGGATGTCCAGCCGTCTGCGTTCCATCGTTCCCCACTCGCAAAGCGCCACACTCGACACTGCACGCTTACCCAACGCTTTGAAACGCCTGTCCCCAACCAGCGACAGCCATATTTCTAACGGGAGCATTTCCAAATTGTGACTGCCGCTCGAAGTGAACAGCGCGGCAAGAATGCGCGACCAGGAGTTCTCGCAGACGGCATCATCCAGAACGCGGAACACGTTGAATGCATCAGCAACCTCCCACGTTTTGGACATCCGACTCCAGTCCATCGACTGGGTAAGCGACCTAAATTTCTTTTCCAGATCGGCCGCGTCGATGAAGCTTTGGTCCATGCTCGGCAGCGAGATTCTGGTAAACCTGCCATTAACACAAGCGCCGATATGCTGGCTTATGTTGGCTGTTGAATCAGACGCGGTTCGATTCCAACTCTCGGGATAAACCCACAGCAAAAAAGAAGTCCGCCGTTACAGCAGACTTCTTTTTTGTTTTTTCCCTACGCCGCCCGCCGCTCAAAGCGACAGGCCAACTTTTCCCGGCTCGCTGCGAGGTTGTCCATCCAACGCGGCGACTCCTGGACCCGGGAATGGCGTCCTGGCGAACCGCGCCGCCCCTTGGCCAAACTCCTCAATCCGGTTAGAGTGTGCCCATGAGGCAATTTTTTCTGACTCTTCCTCGTAACATTCTCAACTGCTTCAATGGAAGGGTGATTTTTCGGCACCTTCTCGCAATTATTGTTTCCGTCGCGTGCGTGATGTCTGGCTTCGATTGGCTTTATTTCACTGCCACCCGGAATTCGACACTTCAGATCTGGATGTTTCCCGCCATCCCGGTTGGCGGACTCCTGCCTATAGCGTTGCCATTGGCGCTGCTTGTTGGTGGTTGGTTGTTCAGAAATCCCACCATCAAGCTGACCGGTTGGGCCACGGGCCAGGCCGCGTTAATCGGTTCCTTGATCTCCTCTGCTTACAAATCCATTACCGGCCGCGCTCACCCCGCGCATGACCCGGGCACGGACATTAGCCATGTGTTTCACTTCGGCTTCCTACGCGGCGGAGTCTTCTGGGGTTGGCCGTCTTCTCATGCCACGATCGCATTTGCGGTAGCTGGCACGATCTACAGGCTGTTTCCCGAACAGAGATGGCTGGGGATCGTGTGTTTTACCTACGCACTTTACGTCGGCGCAGGCGTTTCTATTACAATTCACTGGTTTTCAGATTTTGCTGCCGGGGCCATCATCGGAACGGTCATCGGGATGGTGGTCGGAACGAGTTTCCGAGGTTCCGGGATTAAATAGCTAAAAAGAGAGCCAGCCTCGCGGCCAACTCTCTCGTCGGCTGTTACGCCGACAATCGTTCATACCGACACGCGATTCTTTCGCGGACTACCGTGACATCGATGCGCCATTGCGGCCGATGTTGCACTTGCTGCATCAACTCCGCTCCCATGAACGCTTGCACCGCCGCGCTGAGCCGCTCTTTGTGCAGTTGAATCCCGGAACGACTCATTCCAACCGCGTCTGCGAGTTCTCGCAGCGGCCGGCCTTCAGCCAAATATTCCAGTATTCCCCTGGCCAGTTCATCGAGCGTTTTGACAAACGCCTGCCAGTCTAGGTTGCGTGCGCCGGTGGCTGATGGGTCTTCCGCTTCGCTGGCCAGCACTTCGCCAAGGATGAGCGGCTCGCCGCTGACCTCATCATAGCGGACTATTTCCTGCAGCGAATGCATCCGGCTGCGTCCGGCCATTTGTGTGGCCGGGTGCATTGGATCAGTTTTACTCAGGCCGGTGCTACGGCGACCCTGCCGGATAAGCAGGATCACGTAGTAAGCGATATTACTTGGCGTAACTTTCTTGTCCCGCGCCTCAAGGCTGTGCAATAGTTGTGCTGCCGTCGCGATAGCATCCTGTGCCTGTTCCTCAGCATCCTCGCAACCGATCGGTTTGAACGAACTTTTGCCAGAGCGGATGCGGGGTGCAACTTCTTCAACCAATAACTCTCCTGCTTGTGGACTCATAAGGTGGGTATTTCTGTGTTGGATGTGATTGCAAGCACGAGAGCCTCTCGGTGTGCTATGCGCGGCCAAGCACCTAAGCTTTGGCTCAACAGATCGTGACGTTGCCATACGCGCTCGGTCTTTCGCCCTGTTCCTTAGCCTGCAATCTGCTGCGCGATCAGCCTTCGAGACCGGCCAAGCGATGTCAGCACTTCAACAAGGTTCTTCTAATCACTCCTAGGATTTGTAATCGACAGGGAAGTGGATGTTCGGAATCTTCAAGTCGATGCAAAATACAGGTGAATATGCAGTTGGTTGGTTTACGCTTTCGCTCATCAATGCGGGCTTGGCGCAATCCAAGGGCCGAAGTGGGTTGGGGTGGTGGCTAGGGTCATTGTTCCTCGGACCGATTGGCACCCTGCTCATTGTAGTTCTGGACCCAGTGAAGCCGAAACTGTGACTCACGCTGCCAGCCTTCTCAGTTTCGGTTCGGCAGGACATGAAGTCGCAACCCGCGCTCGCCCCTTTGCCCAATTCCGTAGCCCGGCAATTTGTTCGGCCATCGTTTTGGACAGCGGCACAAACTCCGTGAGCACCCGGGCGATGTTGAGGTCCGTCGGTTCCTTTTCTTCACCGAATGCGGCATACATTGATTCGATGAATGCGTTCTCGATTTCGCTCCCGGTCAGCCCTTCGCACGCACGCGCCAGTTGAACGATATCGAACTCCTTGGGGTCGCGACCATATTTGGCGATTTGAATCTGCCAGATGGCCTCGCGTTCGGCCTGATTGGGAAGATCCACGAAGAACAACTCGTCCCATCGGCCTTTGCGCAGCATTTCCGGTGGCAGTTGCGACACATCGTTGGCGGTGGCCACGATGAACACAGGCGCCTTCTTTTCCTGCATCCAGGAAATGAATGAGCCGAACACCCGGGCCGAGGTGCCACCATCGGTCGCGCCAGAGCTTTTGCTACCAGCCAGCCCCTTCTCAAGAGCCGCTTTGCCTCCATGTAATGAATCGGGTTGAGTAACTGCGGCAGGATGCCGGTGACCCGGTCAGCTTTGTCGGTGTGCTGATAGGGAGTTCCGTTTTCTCCGGGTGTGTAACCTTTGGCCATCTTCTCCCGGACCAGCCTGTCGTAAGTGTTCTTCGCGGTTTGGTAATCAACCGGGGAAGAAGTCTTGACGCCGGTCTGCAGGGTGGACCCGCGCCGGCCGAAGGCGAAGTTGACGACAAACAATTCGCCTTTGGGTTCGATGGCTGCTTGATAAACTTTATCCGTGGAACCCTCTCGGAAGTAAAGCGTGATGGTTTCCGCGTGTGGCGGCGTCATCGTTGCGTTCATTTGAGTCCTTTCTTTGGATGTTGTGTGAGTGAAGATCCGAAAGTCCTTCTCTTACCAGACGGTTACAATTCAGGTCCGTGAATGATGGGCTGATTGGCCGGACACGACTTTGGCAAGGACGCCCCGGTCAAAGTTCCTTCTGCCGGGCGAGCGAAAACAGCTTGGCGCCGATTCGGCAAAGAGCTTCGTGATACTCGGAACTTAAATGGTCCGGGCTGTCTTCGTGCCCAAGCTCATGGATGAGCAGGCGAACGACCTCCTCGGTGATACCATGCTCGAACCAGTCAGTCCCAAGGCGGAACTTGTTGAAAACCAATTCTCCGCTCGGCCCGTATGAAGCCCCGCCCAGATGGTGGGCCGTCGCGCAAAACTTCACGACGATTCGGCGGCATAGAACCTTTTCGGCAACTTTCATTGCAAAGGCGGCAATTTCGCGCATCCCGGCTGTCCATTTCGATTCAGGAATCCAGTCGTTGAAAACGGCTGCGCTGGAGTCATCTTCACCTCTCCAGACCTTGGGGCCAGGCGTGACTTGGCCGGCAGGCAGAATGGCATTGGCTCCTTTGGCATTTTTCCACGCGCCAGCAGACATCATCGATCCGTGGACAACCGAATAGCCTTGGCTCACAGCCAAGTTGTTCGCTTCGGCATCAGAGGGGTCAAAAGCGACGCGCTTCTCCCCAAAGCGCCGGCTCACGTAGCTCTGCACCGCTTGAGGTTCGCAGTCCGGCGAAGCAATGGCTGTTTCTGTCCACTCGCTATTCACGTCCTCGGCCGCAAGCTGCTGGTGCATTCGATTGAATACGGCAACCCGCGCCTGGCGCAGGAAACTCGGTTGAACGTTCTCCCGGTCCAGAGTAAGCGGCACCTTCTGTCCGATGTCATAGTGCCATTTATCATTGGTCTCTACGACCGGGATGCCCATTTCATAGAGCATAGCGGTTTCGTCGGCCAAGACTTCATACAGGCGAATACTCGTCTCCCGGTTCACACGTCGAAGCAGACCCTCCTCGCCAGCAACTTCCGTTGGCAAAATCACCTGCCAGTTTTCCAACGCCAACCGCGGCTTAAGGAGCGAGCCGTTGATCGTCGTCGTGATGTGAGCGGGCGAAATTAACTTCCGGGCCTGTCGTTCGATGGCACTGCACTCCGGCTCTGTCATGCGCAACAGGCACTCAACCCGGCTCCCGACTGGTTGTCGCGAGCGTAGAATATGCCTGCCCTGTTTATCAAAGCGAATGCCTCCTTTGGTCGTGCAGATAGTCACTTCATCACTCATGGCCAGGACCAGCTTTTCACCCAGATTGAAGCGCCCCCTCTGTTCAGGGTTAGCTTTCTTGGCCGACTCCGCGAACAGAGTGAAGGCGTGACTCAAATCGTTGAATCCTGCCGGGGCATCATCCTCCACGATCAGCCATGCCCTGTTCCGTCCCTTGTATTCGAGCGTTGCGCTCACCTTCGTCACGCCGGGTTCATCCCAGCCGTTTTGGATCAGCTCAAATAACGCGAACTCTTTCCCCTTGCGTTCAAGGATTTTCGCCAAGCCTTGCTTGTCCACTTCAAACCAGTTTTTCATATTTCCTTTCCACGGCGTTTTGGCCGAAGAATCTGCTGACGGCGCACAACTCGCCATCGACAGGGCTGATCTCCAGGCACTCCCTCTCCGCACCTTCAGTGTCATAATCCAGAACCGTGATCTGGATATTTGGCGGCACATTCAACACCTCATGGACCACGCCGCCTTCGACCAGGATGCGGATTTCCTTCGTAGTGAACGCTATGGCCTTGTCCACCAGCGCGGCCTTGGCTGAGAGCACCGCCTTCGCCAGTTTCGAGAGGTTTGCAAAGGCGAATTTCCGGGCCTCGCGCCATTCGTGCAAATAGCAAACGGGCCGGTCATAATCGAGCACGACCACGTGGGTTTCGGCATCGAAGCTTGGATCAATGACCAAACAGAAGTTGAAATCCGTGTGTTGTTTACTGCCCCGTTCTTTCAACTCCGCTTCCGCCAGTTCAATGGCAATTTCAAATATCGCGGAAAATTTGCGGCGAATGGGTTGGAGCACATCGTCGCCGATTTCTTCACGGGGCACGCCTCCTTCTGACCTTTTCATCAAATTGAGCGCACCGGAGAGGCCCGCATCGGAGATTTCGATGTTACTGCTGCCCAGATACTCTGTCACGGCAAGCACAGCCTGACGTTCTTCCTCCGACAGGGCAGTGAACTGTTCGGCGGTAAACGGATATTTGGGTTTAGTTTTCATATCATTGTGAAGTGGCTGTGTGCGTCGAAACGCCCCATCAAATCGAAAGGCCGGGAACAGCTTTCACTGTTCCCGGCCTAATTCTGTTGCTGGGAAGATTCGTTCCGGGTCAGAACGATGTTAAGCGACACGGTTGCCCATCCAAAGGACTGGGCTTGAGCTCCTCTTTCTCCATGTCCTCTATGTCGTAATCAATAAGCACCACCCGCATATTAGGCGGCAGGTTCGGCACCTCTCGCACCCGGCCCTCTTCCAGCACGATGAACAATTCCTTGGGATTAAACTCCATGACCTTGATCACCAGGGCGACCTTGGTAGAGAGCACCGCGCCAGCCAGTTCGGCCAGGTTGGCAAATTTGAAGTGCCAAGCCTTGCTCCATTCATGCAGGTAGCACATCGGCCGGTCGTAATCGACAATGGCTACACGCGTCGAGTCCTCGTAACTCGGTTCGATGACCAAAGAGAAATCGAAGTGCTTACGCGGTTCAAACCCGCGCTGTTTCAACTCGGCTTCCGCCAAATCCATAGCGGTTTGATACACGGCTGCAAATTTGCGGCGGACCGTGTTGAGCAGATCTCCGTCAGCCTCCTCGCTCGGCACGCATCCCTTGGCCGGTTTCATCAGGTTCAGCGCCTCTGACAATTGCTCATCGGAAATGTCGATCGTGCTGCTCGTCAGATATTCCGCCACGGCCAGGACCACCTGGCGTTCCTCCTCCCTCAGCGCCTTAAACTGGTTGGCTGTAAATGGATATTCGGTATCGTTTGTCATTGGCTTCCTTTCCTTAAATTCTGGCCTGGAGATGCTTCCGGGTATGCTGTGCGAGTTCATTGCTCCTCGTCCGTCAACCAGGACTCGCGATGCTTGGCAAGCACTTCGTTGACGTATTCCTCAAGCGCCGCCTTATCGTCCTGGCCCGGGACGAACATTTCCGAGTTCACACTTCTGACCCATTCCAAGTAGCTGTCGTCAATTTCGATGAGCATGATCGTATTCCTTTCGAGGCTCCTGCGTGGCAGCGTAATCTGCAATATGCCACCGCGCCCGGTCTTTTGGAGAAAGCCTGGGCACACCCAGATCGTATGTCCAGCCTGCTCCGATTCAATACCGGATTTGGTGATGTTCCAGCAGTCCGGCTCTGGCTTTCGCCAGCCCCTTGGTTCGCCTGGCCTCCGTCTCGTAATCCAGCAGGAGGATTAACCCTGCCCAACGCCCTGATAGCTTTCTCAAGCTTTCCAGTGGGGGAGACTCGGTTACGAATTGGCACGAGAATCTCTTGGGGGAGTTTTCGATTAGTTCACAATACTGGGCACGGAGAGACCGTTCCCAATCACCGTTTCGGAATGATTGCACGTTCCGTTTTGAACCGAGCACCGTCAGCCGATTTTCGGTCCGCGCCATATAAACCGCCTCCTTTCAATGTTGTTTGCAGTGGTCGCTTAGTTTTCCGGCTTGGGCTTGTGCGCTTCCGGTAAAGCCGATGCCGCATTCATCGTATTCCAGGTCGAAGGTCAACCGAGGCCAATCTTTTGAGATATGCTCAATGAACTCCAAAGGAGGCACCCAGGCGGTGTCGAACTCGTAGATAACGCCTCCATCCCATTCATCAAGGATTTGAGTATCGCGGGCGCCCCGTTTGCAACCCCAGTTGTCCCGTTCCCAGTGATACGCGGCTTCGTTGTAGCCCGCGTTCATTAACTCTTCGGGCACGGGGAACAGGCTGTGAAAGTTTAGTGGGTCTGGCTTTTCCCGCCCAACTTCGGCCGCCGACAGCCAGGGAGAATGACCAACGGCTTTCTCTTTGAACTGCTTAACCTCGTCGGCTGGGCCGCTGACGGTCAGTTGATTGTGGCACCAATTAGGCATGTGTCTCCTTTCTGCACCATTTGCGGCGCTCGTTGATGTATTCGCAACCGGCACACTGCAAACCGGGCG
>WNGL01011411.1_pt1 | contig 17948 bp, 14 predicted proteins | sample 5400591 | NCBI WGS metagenome assembly WNGL01 (sample SAMN13153377, study PRJNA577476) | soil metagenome | isolation source: 80 cm soil or saprolite under Garry oak tree replicate 1 | place: USA:California | collected 2016-06-15 | reverse complement strand
CTTGTCGTACTCGGCCCGCTCCGTCGGGCTCAGGGTGCTGAGCGGGGCCCGCAGCGCGCCGCCGAGCCGCAGCACGCCGCCCAGGCCGGTGATGGCGGGCAGGTTGGAGCCCGGCACGAGCACGTCGATCGGCCGACGGCCGACTCGCGCGTCGACGGTCTTCGGCTGGAGCAGCCGGACGAGGTACTCGAAGTCGCCGACCTCGCCGGTGCGGAAGAACCACCGGTGGTAGACCGGGTAGAGGTCGGCGTCCGGGTCGGTGCGCCCGGCGACCCAGGAGCCCTGGGTCGGGAAGGCTGCGGTCGTGGGGTCCTTGCCCAGCCCGGCCAGCCGCCCCGACTCGAAGGTCGGCACGACGAAGGCGTGGTAGCCGGTGTTAGGCCGCAGCAGCCGCGGGCTGATCAGGCGCGAGTAGGCCTGGTCGCGGTCTGCCGCGACCGTGGCGCCGAGCCGCACCGCGTTGCCGACCTGGTCGTGCGGGTCGCCGCCGAGCGCGCCGTTGACGTGCACGTGGGCCCAGGCCCAGAGCGTGCCGAAGCCGGGGAAGGTCCCGGCCGGGTCGGTCGCCTGGATCACCGGCAGCCGGCCGTCGGCCAGCGGCGCGTGCTCGGTGAACTCGGTCTCGGCCAGCACCAGCAGGGTCAGCCATGGCCGCATCCGGCGACCGCCGTCGGCGGACTTGGCCGGCGTGTAGCGCCAGGGAAAGTCCTCCTCGTAGAACTCCACGAACGGCAGGTAGTTGGTCTCGAAATTGGTGATCCAGTGCCGCGGCTCGGTTCGCACGATGCTGGCGGTGTCGATCCCGGCGATGTCGCCGGGGCCGTACATCTGGACGTTGCGCGGGATGTCCTCGCTCGTGCTGCCGCCGCCGACCTTGTCGGCCGCGATGGTCAGGGTCACGCCGATGGTCGCGCGGATGCCGGGCACGACCGCCTGGTCGGCCTCCTGGACCTGGCCGCCCAGCCCCTGCCGTACCCACGGCAGGAAGGTGTACGACGCGATCGGCAGCTCGGTCATGCGGCGAGGTTCACCTCCGCCATCGGGATCACGTGCACAGACTGGGCCAGGTTCGGCTCGGCGGCGACCGCCGACGCGAGGTGGGCCATCGCCTCGGCGTGGCTGGCGAAGGTGCGGCCGCCCGGCATCGCCGTGTTGTCGACCTGGCTGGCCACGACGTACTGGTCGCCGGTGACGCCGATCTTCCCTGCGAACGGCTGCCGACGGCGCTCCGCGGCTAGGGACAGCTCGCTCGACGCGATAGCCTCGTACGCTGGCGCCGAGAGCTTGGCCGCGTCGTCCATCGTGCGGTACTGCGCGACCGCGAACCGCTCTCGGGCCGGGCCGCGGACCGCCAGCACGCTGCCGGCGTCGACCGCGACGGTCGCCTTCGTGATGTCCGACGGCGTCTGGTTGCCGACCTTGTCGATCGGCAGGTTGAGCGGCACGAACCGCTGGCTGACCTGCAGCACGCCGACCGGGTGGAGCACGAGCAGGTCGGGCTCGCCGAGCTCGCGCAGGGTGACCAGGAGCCGGGACCCGGCCGGGAGCGCGGCCTTCCAGGTGTCGAGCTTCTCCAGCTCGGCCCGCAGAGCCGGAAGCACCGGCAGCGGTGGCAGCGTCTCGGCCTTGCGCTCGCCGAAGGTCTCGTCGACGTCGACCGAGATGCTGAAGAAGAAGAAGTCGATCGAAGCGGATCCCGAGATGTGCCAAGGGGTCGGGCCCTCGAGCGAACCGCGCAACTGAACGCCGAAGACGCCCAGGCCGAAGACCTTGACCGAGAAGCCCGCGGAGATCTCGATGATCAGGTAGAACGGCGAGAACCGCAGCAAGGCGTCGAAGCTGAAGTATCCCTCGACGCTCAGCGCGCTCATCCCGAAGTACGCTTCGGCCCGCGCCCCGAGCTGCACGCTGTTGGTCGTGACGGCGAAGTAGGTCTCGATCCGGACCCGGGCGTAGCTCTCGTCCAGGATCGACAGGGCCAGCCGCTTGGGCGAGGGGAACGGCAGCGGGGGCGGGCTGAACTTCGGGTGGAAGCCACCCACCGTCAGGACGAAGTCGGGGTTGTCGCTGTAGTCCATCAACAGCCCCATCTCACCGTCCAGGGTGATGAACAGGATGCGGGACTCGTACAGCGAGGCGAAGAACCACAGCCGGCGCTTGTCGAACTCGAGTGCGCCCATGAAGCTCAGCTGCAGGACGACGACCGGGTCGTCCTCGGTGGGCAGGGCCAGCTTGAGCCGGCCGAGGATCACGATGTTGCCCGGGATCTCGATGATGACGCCGAGCGAGACCGAGATCAGCGTCGGCGTCATCCAGCCGATCTTCGCCATCGGCCCGATCAGGAAGGTCCCCGGCTTGGGCGGGAAGATCGCCCGTAGGTCGCTGAGGATCTTGGGGGCGTTCTCGATGATGTTGGTGGGGAAGAGGATGCTTCCGATCGCGCCGGTCCGGATGCCGCTGGCCAGCGGCTCCAGCAGGACCCCGCGGTTGAGGCCGAGCAGACCGCCGACCCCGATCAGCTTGAAGCCGTAGCCGAGCTGGAAGCCCGGGCTGAACTCCGCCGTGATGATCACGAGCATCGAGAAGCCGGGCTGGCCGCCGGGGAGCTTGGTGTTGATCAGGCCGATCGCGCGCAGGGTCAGGAAGTTGCTGATCGCGAGCTCGAGCGCGCCGGCGTACTCACCCTTGTCGAAGTCCAGGTAGAGGTAGCCGCCGCCCTTGACCACGCCGGCGTCGATCGAGAGGCCGACGCCGTTGGGCGGCTTGAACCCGAGCGCGATATTGGCCGGGCCGAGGTTGCCGTGCTGGTCCGGCGGGAAGGTCACGGTGGCGGTCAGGCCGATGTTCTCGACGACGGCCTTCAGCACGGCCAGGTCGCCCTTGATGGTGGCCCCGAGCTCGATCGGTATGCCGCCGTCGCGGATCTTGACCGCGATCAGCGCGGACATGATCTCGACCGGGCCGAGCTGCAGGTGCGCGGGGATCGCGATCTCGAGACCGCCGCTGCCACCGAAGTACAGGCCCTGCGTGGTGGAGAAGCCGACGGTCAGGTCGGTGCCGATCGTCAGCCCCTCGGGCGGCAGCAGGCTGGAGAGGAACGAGTCGCTGTCCTCGCCCGGCTTGATGACGATCCGCGCGCCCTCGACGGCGAACTCGACGTACACCTCGAAGGCGCCGCTGGAGTGGAACCGCACGCCACCCACCGTGGAGGCACCGTCGATCTCGAACCGGCTGGCCTCCGGGTCGCCGATCAGCACCATCGGCTCGCCCGCGCCGGCCTTCAGCCCGATGCTGACGGTGCCCGCCGCGGCGGAGGGCGTGCCCGGACCGAACCCCACCAGGAACTGCAGGTCCTGGCCCGGCCGGACCAGCGCGCCCAAACCGCCGTCGATCGCGACCTTGCCGCCGATCACCAGGCTGAGGGTCTCGCTCAGCCCGATCTCCGGCTCGACCCCGGCGCTGCCGTAGGGCATGACGGCGAAGCCGGGCTTGGTGGCGGCCGTCTCGGGGAGCAGGAACAGGCCCACGCCGACCTCGTAGGACTCCGTCGACTGGCTGCTGACCAGCGGCAGCCGCAGCACCGTGTCGACGGCCGTCGCGGGGGACAGCGCTCCCTGCATCAGCTGGGCCAGGGTAAGCGCGTCGAGCTGCACGATGTCGGTGTCGATCCCCCAGGCGTCGGCTAGGTCGGCCAGCGCGTCGGTGAAGTCCTCGCCGCGGAAGCCGGACGTGCCCCAGCCGTACCCTGTACGGAAGAAGGTCAGCGGGTCGTGCACCAGTTCGCCGAAGCCCTCCCAGTCGACCGACTGGCTGACGTACTCGGGCCGGGTCGCGGTCGCCGCCACCCGCTCGATCCGGATAATGCCCAGCGCCCGCAGCAGGTGCCCCCAGCGGGGCTGGTTGAGCAGGAGGTACTCGGACACGACGAAGTCGGCGATCTGGCGGGGCAGCTCCGCCGCGGCCTCGGCCGGGAGCCCGCCGCCACTGGCGACGTCCGAGATCGCGACGTACGCCGCGCGCAGCCCGGACAACAGGGTGGTCAGGTCGACCGAGTCGCCTGGGTCTCCGCCCTCGACCAGGTCGTAGATGGTCGACGCGGCCGCGTGCAGGGACTCGGCCATGGCCACGACCGGTGCGATGTCCCAGCCGAGCTCGAGCAGGAACGACTGCAGGCTGTCGACCGACGTCGTGGCCTCGGCGAGCGGCTGCAGCGCGCGCCCGAGCTCGCTCGCGATGGTGGCCAGGGCGTCGTCGTCAGCCATCGCTCACACCCCGGCGTAGTAGCTGAGGTCTGTGGTCTGGATGCCGGTCGTGATGGCGGCCTGAGTCGCGCCGGGGGCCGGGAGGAAGTTGAAGATCAGCTTCGGCTTGGCGCCGCTGTTGTCGGTGATCGGGAGGAGCACGGTGTACTCGATCCGCCGGCCGATGGTCAGCGGGGCGGCGCCGGCCGCCGGGAAGGTCCAGTGGTGCCCGGCCATGTAGTCGTCCATCGAGGTGTAGCCGGCACGCACGTACATCGGCCACAGGTGGGCCGGCTTGAAGCGTGCGTCCAGCAGCATGTTCGTCTTGAGCGCGGCGATCTTGTCGGCCAGCGTGGTTGCGCTGGCGGGCGGGGCGAACTTCCACTTCACCTTGATCTCGCTGACCCGGAACTGCCGGGCGCCGCGCCTGAGGGGCTTCTTGTGCGGCCGCAGGGTGATCTCCTTGAGCCCGGCGACGGTCTGGCCGAGTGGCAGCGCCATATAGAACGACTGGGCCTTGGTGATGTCCTTGGGCACCCACTTCTCCCAGTCGGCGGTCGGCACCTTGACGTCGCCGAGGTACACGTGGCCGGCGCCGTCCAGCGCGGTGACCAGGTCGGCGCGGGTCTCGAAACCGTGGAAGTCGTTGCCGTTGGCGTTCGGGACGGCGGCGGTCCGGACCTGAAACTCGTAGCACATGTACTCGAACGAGCCGCTGTTGTTCTTCGTGGTCAGCGCGACCACGGCCTGGAAGTGCTTGGGCGCGGTTACCAGGACGTGGTCCCCGAACGCATGCTTGATCTTGGTCAGGAACGGCACGGCCTTTCCCAGGTTGCAGCCCTTTAAGTGCACGAAGTGCGTGGGTGGCGGTGCGGTCCAGGCGACCAGCGAGTCATCGAAGCGGATCCGGCGGGCCAGCCCGGCCGCCGTCGTCTCGAGGGTCTGCTCAATGTTCTCGAACTCGGTCCGGCCGGTCGGCTGGCCCGCGACATCGACCTGGTTGGGGTAGAGCCGGATGAACCACTGCCCCTCGCTGTTGGCGTGGGCTCCGATGACCAGGTCGCCGGCCGGGTGGAGCGCGAGGTCGTCGTTCAGCCCCTTGATGAAGCCCCGGACCTCGGACGCGGTGCGCATGGTGGTCTTCGGGACCCGGCGCGCGACCATCTCGTTCAGCAACCCGGTGGCCTCGTCGGTCACCGGCACGAAGCCGTAGTCCACTGCGGATCACCCCACCGCCGCGGGCACGCTCGGAGGTCGGCCTGCGCGAGCCCGCTCTGCGCCAGTATCGCCGATCGGTGCGGCGGGCGGTAGCCCCGTGTGCAACCGATGTTGATCACACGGACCGTAACGGTAGTGTTACAATCCGACCGAATGCGTGGAGGGAGCGAATGGGGAGAGCAGGGGGGCGATGAGCGAGCCTCACGACATCCCGTGGAAAACACTGTCCACCCCGCTGGGCGATGTGCCCTTATTCGTCGTCGAGTTCGACGAGCGCGGTGAGTGCACTTCACCGACGGCGCTCGAGCGCCTTCTCAAACAGAAGCAGAAGACCGATTTCTTCCTCTTCTCGCATGGCTGGAACAACGACTGGCGTGCCGCGACAGAGAGGTATGACCGGTTCATCAACCGGTTCATCGAAGTGCAGCGGGCCAGATGGAATCCTCCAAGCCGCGCCTTCCAGCCGGTATGCGTCGGGGTGTTCTGGCCTAGCGCCGCGCTGACCGCGCCCTGGGAACAGGGTCCGGCCATCGCCGGAGAGACCGGGCCGGTCGGCCTCGACGACCCGGACGTCGTCGCGCTCGCGGATGCGCTGGAACCTCGGGCTCGCGCCCGGTTCCTGGCCATCGCGTCTGACCCTGACGCCGGAGAAGGCGATGCCGCTGAACTCGCAGAGATCCTCGCGCCGTTGCTGGCAGGTGAGGAGGACGAGGTCGCGCCGGGAAGCCACGCCGCATCGCCGGGCGATCTACTGGAAACGTGGCGGTCTGCATCGGCCGGAACCGAAGATCCGGAGCGGGCCCCCGGCGGATTCATCGACGACGACGTCCCTGCCGCTGGCGGCACGGCCCCTGAAGCGGCAGGCTGGGATCCGTTTTCGCTGATCCGTGATGGCATCAGGCTGACGACTGTGCTGCTGATGAAGGACCGCTCCGGACGGGTCGGCGGGAATGGAGTCGGCCGCATGCTGCGAGACATCGTCAGTGAATTCCCGGATGCCCGGATCTCACTGGCCGGGCATTCCTACGGCGCGAAGGTGATGCTTTCTGCCCTCTGCAACGGACCGGTCCCCGGCAGGACAGTCGACTCGGTGCTGCTCCTTCAGCCGGCGATGTCGTGCTACGCGTTCACCGCTGACCTCGACGGGCATGTGGGCGGCTATCGTTCGGCGCTTGACCGCGTCCGCGAGCCGATCGTCACCACGTACTCACGCCATGACGTCCCGCTGCGATGGTTCTTTCAGCGGGTGGTCCGGCGGAAGTCTGACCTGGCCGAAGCGGTTATCGCCGGCCAGGCGCCGTCAAGGTTCGCCGCGCTCGGAGGTTTCGGACCGCAGGGCGTCGACGCCGAATGGATTGAGATGCCCGCCGCGGGCGAGCCGTACCCGCTCACCGTCGATGACCGGATCATAGCCGTGGACGGCACGCGATTCATCTCAGGACATGGCGCGGTGGAAACCCCTGAGACCGCCTGGGCCCTGCTTAGTCAGGTACGGGGGTGACGCAATGGCGGCACTGATCCGATCCGATCTGGACCTGCCGACCCTGCGGATCTTGCTGGACCCGGCGAGCTTCACGTACGCGGTCTTCCAGCTCGTGCGGGGCCGGGATACGCCCACCGAGGTCGCTCGCTGCCACCTGCGCGACCTAGGCTTGCCCGCCACCCTAGAAGGCGTGTTGCCCGTCGCTGACCACCAGTTGCGCGTGCCCTCGCGCGTCCTTGGCCGGCTGGAGGCGTCCGCACCGAAGTTCGGGCTCAGCCCGATGCCTCCGCACAACGCGCTGTGGCTGGAGTTTCCCAGTCCGCGCGGCTGCCTGTACGTGATGCCCTGGGAACGCCTGCTGGAGTCGCTCGGGCGGAACCTGTTTCGGCTGCCCAACTACCTAGTCCGGCCTCACGCGCCTGGCCAGAACCTGGAGGTGGCGATCTGCGCCAGCGCGCCGGCGGCCAAGGCGTGGTTCAGCGCACCCGAGATCGTCCGCTCACTGACCGACCGCTACCTAATGCTTACCGGCCACCGGGTGAGGCTGCATCTGTTCACCGATGCGCTGGCTTATCCGGACGTCGCGGCCATGGCCAGTCCCGGCGGCGAAGTCACTGCCTATGACCCGGCCGCGGCGTCGTCGTACGAGCCGCCCAGGCGAGGATCTAGTGTTGGAACCGCATCGCGCCTGTCGAGCCCATGGCTGCTGTGGATGCGCGACGCCTTGCTCGGCCGTCCGCTGGACTTCGTGCACTTTGTCACGCATGGCTACATGCCCGGTGATCGCGGCGCCATCGCCCTGGCCACCGCGCCGACCGTGAACACCGACCAACGGCTGTCACGGTTCATCAGCGCGGCCGAGGTCAACACGTTCATGTCGCAGACCGGCGCCTGGGGACTGGTGCTGACCGGGCCGCCTAACAATTTCAGCAGTTCTGGGCTGCGCGAGTTGGCTGATGCCGTGGCGCAGGTCCGCCCGGGCATAGCCATGACCCATGATGCGGGCGTTGACGTCCATAGCCTAGAGTTCGGCCGGTGCCTGCAGACAGTCCTGGCGCAGGGTTCTCTCGACCGCCCGCTGTCGTCGATCACCTGCTGGGTGCATCCCGCCTTTGTCGAGTTCCCGGCCGAGGACCAACAAGATCTCCATGTGAACCACGACGGCAGCTCGGCGTTCCTGGGACCTGCGACCGTTGACGCCCTCTCCGGGCAGGACACCGAAGCGTGGGTGGCGTCAGCATCACGCGCCGTGGAGATGCAGCAGGTCCGGTGGCTTCCCGACACACCTGAGGAGTCTGCGGATCCGGCCGCGGTGACCGCGCTGCGCAATGTCGCCGATCTCGTGGAACGGCACGTGGGCCGCGCGTACCCGAGCGGAACTGGCCTGGGCGCGTCATGAACCGAATAATCTTCCAGCTCGGCAGCGCAATTGCCCCGGACGGCGCCCCGTTCCTCTTCATCTCCCTGGAGCAGCCGCCGGTATTCGGCAGTTACGCCATGCCATTCGACTGTCAGGCCACCGATCCCGCCTTCACCGCGCTACGAGCGGCCGTCATCGCGCCGGATTCGATCAAACTCGCTGGGGGAAGGCTGTTCGGGGCGGTCGCAGCCCATCCCGAGGTTCAGCAATACCTACAGACCGCATTGCAGACCGCCGTCGGCGGCCGATATCCCGTCTGCGTCGAGATCGCGACTCCTGCCGGCGCCGAGGCCCTGCCATGGGAGGCGCTGTGCTCCCCGAACGACGACTACCTGGGTCTCGATGAACGGTGGGCGCTGGCCCGCATCGTCGAGCCTGTAGCTGAACCGCCCGCGTTCTACACGCTGGTTCCGCCGCTGCGGATCGCGGCTGCGCTGTCCTGCCTCGGAATCTCCGCCGCAGGCGAACTGGCCGCCCTCCGGCAAGCCATTCGCGAGGCAGGTACCGACACTGCTCGGCTGCTGGTGATCACCAGCGAAGAACAGCTTTTCAGCGACCTCCAGGACGAGATCACCGCGGGCACGGCCCCCGAGGTAGCGGCGGTCAACCTTATCCCGCCTGACCTGTCGGCGCTGCAGGCGATGGTTGCGGATTTCCGGCCGCATGTCCTCCACTTGTTCTGCCATGGCTCGATCGAAGGCAGCCCGCATGTGAGCCTGGCGGTCAAGTCGGACTGGGAAGCCCCCGAGCCGACCAGCGGACTGCTGGCGGAGGCACGCGACTTCCACGGGTTCACCGGCAAGACCGACGACCTGCCGTGGCTTGTGGTGCTGAACTGCTGCGAGGGCGCGGCTTCCAGTGCCACCGCGGATTCGCAGTCCCTCACGCTCGGCATCGCCCGGGAAGGCATCGCTCCGGCCGTCGTGGGCATGCGAGAGCCCGTAGTAAGCGATACCGCGAATCTGCTGACGCGGACGTTGTACGCGAAGCTACTGGCTGACATCGCCATCAGGAGCAACGACGCCGGGCAGCGCCCCCTCGACTGGGCGCACCTGGTCGTCGCCGTCCGGGACAGGCTTGCGCGGATCCACGAAGGGATGGTGCTGAGCCTGGCCGCGGCGTCTACCAAGGAATGGACGATGCCGGTCGTCTACGTTCGTCCCGACGCGTTCCAGCTGCGGGTGAGGCGGGCACCCGAGGCCTTCGAGGACGAAGCGCCCCCGCCTGCTCGCCATGAGGCACGCCTCGAAATAGAGGCGCTCCAGGCGCTGCTGACCTCGTTGCCGCCCGATCAGGCCCCGGAACTGAAGGCGGATGCCGAAGCCCGTATCGAGCAGCTGGCGCGCCTGATCGGCCTCACCTCCGCTGCCGGATTCGCCGCCACGGGACAGTGAACACCCCCGAACTCGTGGCAGGCGGCACCGTCGCGATCGACGCCTACACCGGTGAGGCCACGGCCACCGGCCGATTCGCGGCCAATTACCGTGCCTGGGCGCTCGTGACACCGAAATACGGCCAGCCGGTTATGCGGCCCGATCCTCCCGATCCGAAGAACTGGCTAGATCCGCGCGTCGGCTGGGGACTGATCCTGCCCGAGCCGCCCGGGCGAACCGCCGATCAACTCGCCACGGCCGGGGACGCTCCCGAGCCGATCCAGGATCTGGTCGCCGCCAGGCATGGGAAGATACTGCGTTACCGGTCCGGCGCGAAGTTCGCCGACTGGACACTTCGCGACTACGCCGGCCAGGGCGATGTGCTCAATGCCGCGTCGCCGCTGGGTGCAGGCCCGCAGCAACTGCCGAAATATCTGCTGATCTACGCAACGCCCGCCGAGGTGCCCTGGCATGTGCAATTCGCGCTGAACCCGGTGCGATGCGTCGGGCGTCTCGACCTCGCCGGCGAGGCGCTCGCCCACTACGTTACTGCGCTGACGGACGGCTGGGCCGGTGCCAGTGCTGCGTACTGCAGCCCGGTCGTCTGGGCGGTCGATCACGGCACAGGTGACATCACCGCCCTGATGCGCGAATCAGTCGCGTCCCCAATCTTCGCCGAGCTGAGCCGCGACCCCGAGATGGGATCCGCCACCTTCGTCGACGGCTCGTCCCAACCCGCGACCGGTGCCGCGCTGCGCGACGCGCTCGCCGTCAACCGTCCCGCCCTCGTGGTCACCAGCAGTCACGGCATGACCGGCCCCCTCTCCGACCTCGACACGCTGCGGCGCAGCCTGGGGCTCCCGGTCGACCAAGAACATTGCCCCGTATCACCCGAAGATCTGCTCGCCGGCTGGCAGCCGCAAGGAGCCATCTGGTTCGCCCAGGCGTGCTGCTCGGCCGGCACGGACAGCCCGTCCGCGTACGCCGGGCTGTTCGAGCCCGGCTCTCTGCTGAACGAGACGCTGACAGGCATCGCGCGGGCCGGGGCCATGACGTCGCCGCTGCCGCGGGCATTGCTCGGGGCGGCCAGCCCGCTGCGCGCGTTCATCGGCCACGTGGAACCGACCTTCGACTGGACCCTCAGTTTCCCGCCGAACCGGCAGTCACTGACCAGCGACCTCATCACGGCGATCTACACCCGGCTGTGCAGCGGGCTGCCCGTCGGGATGGCGATGAGTGCCTATTACCCGGCCATTGGATCGCTGTTGCAGAGCTATATGACGGCGCGGACGGCCTACAACGCGACGATCGGCGCCGCGGCCAAACGATCACTCGACATGCTCGTCTACAGCCGGGTCACCGCGCACGATCGCGCGAGCACTGTGATCCTCGGTGACCCAACCGCCGCTCTTCCGCTTCCGAAGTACAGGCCTTAGCGCGAAGAGGCGCGTCACCATTCGGGCACGTGCCAGCATTATGTACATAACGCCCTATCCGCAATACAGTGTCCCGAGAATCCGGTCGCTCTCTGTGATGGCCACAGTGCCCTTGTGGTCTTTAGCGGGATTCTGGCAGTCGCCCGCATACGACGGTGGCGAGGACCAGCGCTAGATCGAGCAGTCGAGGAGAAGTATGCTGACGGACCTTTGCCAACGCGTCTTCACGCAATCCGGCCGCCGGATAACTTGGATCTTCATATAACGAGGCCGCTAACACCCGCCAGGCCCACCCTACCGACGCGGACCTTGCCGCCCTGGGCCGATCCACCGTCAGGATCGCGGTGTGCTACCGACGGCTGCTGAAACGACCACGCCGCGCGGTTCTTCGCCGATGAGCGCGGAGCCGCGATCAGCGTGGCCGGGCTGCTGAACGATCAACGCCACCGGATGGTGCATCTGGGGAGCATGGCAGTCACAAGCGTCAGACAGACCTGTTCGTGTCCGCGATCCGCCCCGCGTTCAGGTCGGTAACCAGATCGCTCAACGTCGCGACTGTCATGGACGGCGCGTCCTGGGGCAGCGTGCCCGCAGTCATCAGCTCTCCTGGCCGCAGAATGTAGCCCCACGATCCCCGCCGCACCCATACCGTGACCAGTCCAGCCTGGGCGGCGGGCGCGATGTCGTTGTCGAGCCGGTCACCCACGTATGCGATCTCGTGCCGGTCATGCCCGGACACGGCGGTGAGCTTGTCGAAGAACGCGACGTCCGGCTTGGCCACGCCCCACTGATCCGACGTCGCCAGCACGTCGCAGGGCAGGTTCAGCTCGCGCAGGAACCGCCCCGCCCGCGCCGTCTGGTTCCCCGCCACGCCCACGTAGTACCCGGCGTCCCGCAGCGCCGCTAGGCACGGCCGCGCGTCCGGGTACAGGTCATAGCCGTTCAGATACTCCCCGATCCCCGCGTCCAGCCTGGCCTGGCGCTCCTTCTCCAGGTCAAAACCGGGCCGGAAATGCTGGAACACCTCGCGATAATCCCCGCCCCTAGCAATGACGGCTCCGAACGTCGCCGAGAACGTATGCCGCGGCACTCCGAGCCAGTCCGCCCAGGTCCCGTATTCACGGCTCTCATCGATCAAAGTCTCGCCGACGTCGAACCACACCGCGCGGATCGTCACCAAGTCCATCCTTCCGTCGTTATCAAAGCACCGCGAGCTGCTCGTCCAGGGTTCGCACCGGGGTGGCGTCGGCCCACTGTTGCACCGAGCGCCGGAACTCCCGCAACCTACCCAAGCCCACGGCGTACCCAGCCCGGCGAAGCAAATCGGCGGCCTGGCCCGCGCTCGCGCACGCCTGATCCAGATCCCCGCCCGCCAGTTCGACCGTCGCGATGTCGGCGAGGAACACGGCCTTCTGTTTCACCGCCGCACGAGGCAGATGCCCGGCTGCGTCGGTCAGCGAAGCCTTCGACGCTTCGATCTGCCCTCGCGTAGCAGCGCGTAACCGGCGAAGCCCGACAGCCGGGTCGAGTCGTAGTAGTCAAACCACGGCAAGTCCGCGATCAGGCCAGGGTTCGCCAGTTTCTCTCGCGCCTGGTCAATCGCGGCGAGTGCCTCAGAATGCGTGCCGGCGTTGGCCCGGATTTCCGACTCCACCGCCGACAGCCACGACGCTACCCGGCCATCTGGATGCTTTCCGGTCTGATGGTTGGCCGCGCGCAGGTAGTCAAGGGCAGCGCTGTGGCAGAACTCAGTCGCCGGGATGAACGCCACATGCCCGAGCGCCGCGGCCGCCTGCAGATGATCCCCGGCCTCTCGCGCCGACTCCAGTGCCAGGTTGTAGTACCCGCGAGCCGCCAGCGAGTCCTTCAGATCGAAGAACGCCAGCCGCCCGGCAAGTGTCGCGACCCGAGCCCGGTTCGCGAACAGCCGTCGGCGCAGCGACGCTGATGCCCCCTGGCGCAGGAAATCACGCAACGTCTCCAGGTGAGCCACGACCGGCGTCATCAGCACTGCCGGCGCTGTTGAGTGGTACAGCGCCTGATACCGGTCGGCGAGGTGGTCCAGGTCCTGCACATCGTTCGGGGTCACCTTGCCTGACCGGGTCGACTCCCGATCAAGCGCGGGCACCACGCCCGCAGAGGTCGCCAGACCCATCAGCTTCAATAGGGCACGACGCTGCATGAGCTCGTCCTTCCATACATCGAACATTCGTGGCTGCAAGATCGACCCAGCAGCCCCGAGCTGGTCAAGCAGCGATGCAGCGCCTCCGAGCATCTCGATCAGCGAGTTACCGTCAACCTCGCTGTGCGTGCCTGCCTCGATCGGCGCAGATCCGCCCAAACCGAGCGAGTGAGCGTCGGTCTCGAACACCAAGCCGAGCAGCTCCCGGTACCGCGGGCTCGGCCGCTTCTCTCCCCGCTCCCACTTGGAGACCATGTCGGCGTTGATGCCTACCCGCTCGTGCCGGCGCAGCCACGCCATCCGCGAGACCTGGTCAACCACGTCCTGCTGGGTCCAGCCGCGCTCCTCGCGTAAAGCTCTCAGCTGCGGCTGCGTGCTCGTCATCGCCAATCGCTTCCTTCAAGTTCACCCAGATCAGCTAACACGCCCGAGCCTAAGCAACTGGTCAGCCGGTCCGCCAGACGGACTACCAGACGGACTAGTGCGGGGCTAGTCCGCAGACCCCTTCGCTAGTCCTTTTCCGGCGTTTGATGAGTGCGCCAGGAAATGCGCAGCTCACAACGGAGATCATCATGATTGTCATCGCATTCGCCGTCACGGCCGGCATTGCATCTGCCGTGGCGGTCGTCCTCACCGTGGTGGTAGTCAGCGTCCAGGGCGAAGACCGCCATGGCGAGCTACCCCACCAGGCACCCACTCTCATCACCCGGGGCGTTCGTAGGCTCACCGGCCTGCGCGTCTGCCGACCCGATGAATCCTGGTTACACCAAACACCCGTCATGCAGAAAGCAACCCGCCGGGTTCATCGTGCCGGCCCAGCTACCTCACCAGCACAGGTCATCGACCAGCCACCCCGCACCCAGCCCGGCAACCGGAGATCAGCATGAATCCCGCGGGCGAGTGCCAGACGACGAGCCTGGCCCAGGCCGTCCTGGACGGCAGGCTCGCGTTGGAAGACCCGGGCGAGCACCGAGTGGCAATACTCTCGGCCGCGCTGCTCCAGGCCGTGATGAACATGTACGGCGAGGACCATGAGCGCTTCGCCGTCCGTGCAGGCGTAGCGGCCGATGTCGTAGCTGAGGCGGCCAGCGGGAGGTGCCCGGCATGGGCGCTGCCCTACGACGAGTTCATGGCCATAGCCGACGTGATTACAGCCTTGTGGCCCTGCGCGGTTTTCGAGACGGCCGCGGCGTGTGACTTGTTGCTGAGCTGCGTCCTCAGCGGCGATCACTTCATGGCTACCGACGTGCTGACGGAACCTTGCTCACAAGATCTTGCGTGGCCACTGCTGAGGCTGGCCATCACCAGCGAGCCTGACAACGTGATCCGCAAGGCAGAGGACCCCCTGCTGCCTGAGAATCTGCTCGCGCTGTTGGGCGAACGGGCGGCAGCACTGGCCGACTCCGAGTCGCCGGATTCGTGGGTCGGCGCGGAGATCCTCGGCGCATGCCTGGGCAGGCTGTCATGAGCGGCCAGTTCGGGCGCAGGCAGCGGGTTGACGCTAGACCTGCCCAGCGCGCCGCGGCCAACTTCCGGACCGGGCGAATGGACGCCAACGGCACCGCCTGGCGGATGCGCTCGCTCATCGCGATGGGTCATGACGCCACCAGGATCGCCCGGGCATTGGAAGTCGCCCCCGGCGTCGTCCGGCGGCTGATCCGGGGAGATCGCCGGACCGTCACCGTAGCGTTCCACCTTCTTGCCTGCCAGCTCTGGGATGCCTGGTGGGACAAGACGCCGCCCGAGCGAAGCACCGCCGAGCGACGCGCAGCGGCGCGAGCGCGCCACCAGGCTATGCGCCACGACTGGCCGGCCGCTGCGGGCCTCGACGAAGACCTGCTCGACAAGCCCGGTTACCGGCCCTGGTGCCGTTACCGCCCCGCTACCGGCACTGGCATCGCTGCCGATTTCGACCCCTGCAAGATCAGGCAGCCGAAGGCAAGGGAAATCGCATGACTACCCGGCACGATCCTGACGATCAGCGGCGGGTGGCCCGTAACCTGGTCCGTCGGGCCATGCTTGATCTGGCCCGCGCTGTCGGAGCCCAGACCATAACCCGGTCGGCGTTCCGCGGCTCGCACGCCACGATGCCAGACGTAGATCCCCTCGTTGGGCTCACCGCGAGCCGGCGCCTGGAGCTTGCTGCCCGCGAGCACGCGGCCGGATATGTCCGTGCCGCCCGCGAAGCCGGGCGCTCCTGGCAGGACATCGGCACTGCCCTTGGCCTGGTCTCAGGCGGCGACGCGCAGCAGGCGGGCGAGACTGTCGCGGAGGCCGCGTTCACCTACGCCGCCGGACATCCGGACACCGAGACCGCCCGCCGTTACGGCCGCTCTGTCACGTGGACCTGCGGCTCGTGCGACGCGGCGATCAGCGACCACGGGCTCTGCAACGGCCCAGCCGAGGACGAACGCGGCCACGCCGCGAACTGCCCGAGGCTCGCCGCCACCATCGCAGCCTGGGACGCCGAATGGGAAGCCCTCAACGCGGACTGGGAAGCCGGTCAATGACTCTGCCAAGCGCTTGCCTTGAGCGCTGCGTCACCCGCGGCTCCGACCCGGGGCGCTCTGGTGACCTCATTGGCAGCGCTGACGCACCGTCGGCCCTCCCTGGCGCGCTGACCAGCTGGGTCGACAGCGTCTACCAGCACCTCGTCTTCATCTCGGCCGACGGCCACGTCCATGGGCTGCACTTCTGGGCTGGTCCCTGGCTGGCCAACGACCTGACCGCCGGGACCGGGGTGCCGCAGGCCGTGCCGACCTCACCCGCGCGGTCGGCGGCACCCGGACGGTTGGCTCGGCCTGCGGCCTGGCAAACTGGGCAGACCCGGCCCACCGGCACGTGGCTTTGCCTCGCCGCCGGGCGGCATGTCCACGAGCTGCACTTCGCGTTTTGCGCCGGCCCGTGGCTTGCCAGCGATCTCACCGCGGCACCGGACGCCCTCCGTAAATCTTGCGCGCCCAGATGTCGCCTGGACCAGATCCCCTGATCAGGGTCGGCATTGCCGTGCTCACGCGAACAGGAACTGAGCCAGGCCGCCGGAGCTGCTGACCGCGGCGGCGGTGCCGCGAAGCTCCGGCCAGCCCGGCTGTCGTGGAAGGAGATCGCTGGCGGTCAGCGGCGTCTGGGTGCCGTCCGGATGGATCGCGGTCACCACGCCGCCGGCCAGCGCGAAGCTGTAACGCCTGCCTTCGTCGCGGTGCAGCCACTGCACCCCCGCGACGTTCCGCGCGAAAGCGTCCGAGGGCGTCGAGGCGATCTCGGGGCGCTGATCCTTGCTCCGGTCCCGGCCGATCGGGGTGGCCAGCAGTCGAGCGCGTGCAGGTTCGTGCTCGTCGGTCTGGCGAACCACGCGGGGCCGGATGGCACAGGTGCATTTCCGTCGGTGGCCACCTTGGTGCGGTACACGGGGCTGTCGGAGCGCACTGTGCGCACGTGCCTGGACCGGTTGGAGGCCGCGGCCATCATCTCGCCGTGCGACCCGGAGATCGTGACGCCGCGGATCAAGCGAGCGGATCGGCGGCCGCAAGGTTGGGACCTGAGCCTCGAGCGCGAGGACCTGGACGAAGCCGACGCGGCGGTACTGGAGCAACCTCCGCACGCCGGGTCCGACGGCGGCAAAGTTGTGGATGACCCGTCCAGCGAGGTGCATCGCTTGCACCCCATGCCAGGAGCGGGGTGCAAGGAGCGGGCCGGCGAGGTGCAACTGATGCAGCCACGGGGTGCAGTGGTAGCACCCGAACCGACCAAGAAACCGTCCGTAAGACCGTCCGCCGCCAGCGCGCATTTACGCGAGGCGCTGCCCACCTACGATGCCAGACTAGGCGGACCGGTCGGCGAGTTCTTCGCCGCGATCGCAGCAGCCTGGCGGTTCACTGCTGCCCAGCGGGACAGGCTCGCCCCAGTCGTCGAGACCGCGCTGAACGCGGGATGGACTCCCTCGGAGCTGGCCGCGTTCACAGGCGGCAGCACCAATGGCGTGCGGAACCCGTACGCGGTGCTCGCCGCCCGGCTGTCATCCGCTGAACTGGCTGCCCGTCACAGGCGGCTGGGTGCAACACCTGCTTGCCAACCGCTCCTGGTGGGCCAATGCTCATCTGACACCGGCACGTGGGACACGGACTCCGCCCGCCCGGCTGCTCAGACCGCCGCGACTCGGCCATATCGCGCTGCCGACCTTAGGCCGGATCTGATTCGATGGCAGCGGTGTCGGCCGCGAGCTGGTAGAAGCCGAGCACCCTCTCACCTAGCGGCGTCGCCAACAGGGTCGGTGTTGCAAAGTCCGTCATATTGCGGACCGCCAGCCCGTGCCTAGCCAGAGTTCCCATAAGGATTCCCAGCACAAGTTGTATGCCTGGCCTCAGAGCGATGATGTCAGGCTCGCCCCAATAGCGGTGATCACGTAGCCGACGCGCCACGTAGGGTGCCTCCATCTCGGTGCCGGTTGGCTGCCAGCGGGTCGCGTCCAGGATCCGGTGTAAATGAGACGACGGGCGTAGGTTCCCCTTCAAGACCTGCAAGTCAACGAAGGAAGGACCCACGCCCGTGCCTGTTCGAGTATCGCCTACTGACCGTATCCATGCCAGGATCGATGA
>WNGL01003911.1_pt1 | contig 17950 bp, 20 predicted proteins | sample 5400591 | NCBI WGS metagenome assembly WNGL01 (sample SAMN13153377, study PRJNA577476) | soil metagenome | isolation source: 80 cm soil or saprolite under Garry oak tree replicate 1 | place: USA:California | collected 2016-06-15 | reverse complement strand
GTCGTATGCGCACCAACGTTATACTTGCTCACATACCAAGCATGCCTGTTTGCTTCCGGAGACACAAGACTTTGTGTCTCCTCCAGGGAACCATTCATCCCCGGGCTAAAGCCCGGGGGTCTCTGGCACGGTTACTAGACCGTTTCAGAAACTGGGCTTACCCGAGTCTGCACCTCCGATCGCCAAACATATGGCAACGAAAAACGCTGCCTTGCCGGATTATACCCCTTGTATAACAGGTGGATTGGCACATATAAGACCGAGGTAAATACTGCCATGGGATACATATACCGCTGGCCGCGCAGCCCATGCTCGACATACACTTGCGGGCCAGACCAAACGTACTGATAGAAGTCATAGATGTTAGCGGCCGCTTGGCGGGGCGCGATGGTTACTCGCATGTTCGGCGTAAATGTAACACGCTTACGGGCGTGCGCCATGTGCGCCGCCAAATCCAGGTCCTCGTGCAGGCGACGGATGTGGCAGACATTGCCCCGGACAGCTTCCCAAGCGCTGCGACGGATTCCCATGTTGACGCCGTACAAAAAAAGTTCGTTGATAGCGCTCGTACGAGCTGCGAGATAGCGACGAAAGCGCTCGTCGATAAAGTTAAAAACTTTTTTGAGACCCACGTCGCAGTACTCGATCACACCGCTGGAAGCGTCCACCGTTGGATCCAGAAAAGCTTTTTGCAATTCTTCTACCCAGTTGGGTGCAAGTAAACCATCGCCATCGGTGCGGCCAATAATGTCACCGCGCGCGGCGTTAAAGCCAGCATCGCGCGCATAAGCCACGCCTTGCCGTGGTTCATGCAGGAGCGTGACGAACGGATACTGCCGTGCGACTGCCGCCGTTCCATCCGTGGAATTGTTGTCCACCACAATCACTTCCAGCGGACGCACCGTCTGGCGCGCAACAGCCTCCAAGCAAGCCGCAAGATGGCTTTCTTCATTGTAAGCTGGTATAACTAAACTGACAGTTGGACGGCGTTCAGGCATCGTTCTTAGTCTACTCATATGGCGCACCACTTTCCACTTTTATTCAAAAAAATCGCAGGCAAACTCCGGCGTTTGCCCACCTGGACATGGTACTGGTTTGCACGGTATTGGCAGCGAAATATTTGGCATAAGATTGTGGTAATTTTTGTCGGTCTGTTGCTGCTTTGCCTGGGCACGATGTACGGCATTGCGCGTTGGTATACTTTGAGCGAGTCGGACAAGCCGCTGACACTCGGCGTGTCGTTTATTCCGGATTACGCGCAAAGTCTTGGCCTTGACCCGCAAAAAACCATGGATGCCATCCTGAACGACTTGCATGTGCGCCACCTTCGCCTCACGAGCTACTGGAGCGACATTGAGCCAGCGCCCGGACATTACGATTTCTCGCAGCTCGACTGGGAATTTCAAAAAGCCGAGGCCGCGCACGCCAAAGTCAGCTTGAGCCTGGGCTTGCGCCAGCCACGCTGGCCGGAATGCCACATGCCAACTTGGGCCGTGAATGAGCCGGAAAGTACGTGGCAGCCGCAGCTTAGGCAGTTCATCATCGCCGTTATCAATCGCTATAAAAATTCGCCGAGCCTCGAAAGCTACCAGCTCGAAAACGAGTATTTTAACACGTTTGGTGAGTGTACCAATTACGACCGTCAGCGATTGGTTGCCGAATTTAATCTGGTCAAGAAGGCTGATCCGCGGCATCCCGTTATCGTTTCGCGCAGCAATAACTACGGCGGCTTGCCGCTCGGCCAACCAACACCCGACGAGTTCGGCATTTCCGTCTATCGCCGTACCTGGGATGCCAACGTCACGCACCGTTATTTTGAGTATCCGTTCCCGGCCTGGTATTATGCTTTTTTGGCGGGCGCGCAAAAACTGCTCACCGGGAAGCCGTCCGTTGTGCACGAACTTCAAGCCGAGGCCTGGCCGCCGCACGGGCAAGGCATCACTCAAACATCACTGGCTGAGCAAAGTAAATCCATGGACGCAGCGCGCCTGCGGCAAACCATTTCATTTGGCGAAGCAACTGGAATGCGCACCATTGATTTGTGGGGCGCTGAGTATTGGTACTACCGCCTGACGGTTCTGCATGATCCGTCGCTTTGGAACGTTGGCAAGCAGGCCATACAACCAGCCAATACAGACGCCATGCAGGAGAGTTGACGAGCAATATTTCTAAATTCGTTGTGCGCCCGGGTGTTCTTGCAGAAGTAGCTCGAGGCCTTGTAATAATGGCTCACCCAATTCTGGCAACGATTCAAAAGCCTTCGTCCGACTATCCGCAACTCCCACGCTCATTTGCGATGCGTGGGGGCCTACACGAAAAATGGCCTCTATATTCGTGAGTGATGCGGCCTCAGCAATACCTTCAGGAGGTGCGACAGGCTCAGGCGGCGGGTCGTCGAGCCAAAGCCTTGTCATCAAAACAGCGCTGCCAATGGCGCAGGCGGCGGCAGCATATCGAGTACGGCAGCCGGTTTGGTTATCGCCACCAATGCCTTCACGCAGTGTGTCGAGCGGCGCCCGCAGTAATATGCCATGATGCCAGTTTGACGGATGCCACGCAGCGTCCGGAATGCCTTCCGCCTCTTGCCATCCAATGCCCGCGGCAGCCGTGCTACTCACACGCCATGTTCGGCGTGGCCAGCCCGGGCCAACCACTAGATTACCAAGGCGAACCGAATGCGCGACGAGCGGCGAAAACTTGGCTATGCCGTGCGCTTCCCACCTGTCGCGGCGCGGAATTTCATGGCTGTATTTCATATACACATCATCGTAGCATACGTTAGAGTGGATCTGATCGACTATACACGCACTGCATGTGGATAATCGCGGACTAGGTCTGCGATCGGTTGCGGCTCCGACGTATAAACGGTGACGTCTTCACAGACAATAATCCCTGGCTGCGGAACAACTCCAAAGTCAAGCGTGCCAATGGCAGCCCGCAAGACACCCGAACCTACACCAAAAATTGCCGCCCGCTCATCACTATATGGCTGAGTACCCTTTTGCAAGAGTTCAGTTGCAAGGTACGGCTTTGCCAACAGCATAAAAGGCAGCCGGCGTCCCGAAAAGCTCTTGATTCGGCCTAGAAAGTTTAATGCGGGGTACGCCCAGCACTACACCTTTGTGATAATCCGGCGGCAGGTGGCCGGCCTCGTCATCACCGGAGAATTCCTGCCAGGGAATGGTATCGGCGTGTGCCGTAGTTGCGTACCACCGCCGCGGCTTATTGTCGGGCCCGAACCAGCGGCCCAGAACCCCAGGAAACATCACCGCCCACTGTGATCCGACATCCAGCAAGGCAGCATGTAATCGATCTCTGCGGGGAATTTCTCGTTCACTCACGCAAATATCGTATCATATCGTAATCTGTTGGCAAGCTGGGTAAACTGGAGCATACTAGAGGTAATGAAGCAAAAACAGGCGACAACCAAGCAAATTACGAATCGCCGTGCCCGCCACGATTATGAACTCGGTGACAGTTTGGTGGCGGGCCTGCAACTGACCGGCGCCGAAACCAAAGCGCTGCGCATGGGTCACGGCCAGCTGCGCGGTGCGTACGTCACGCTCAAAGGCAGCGAGTTGTGGCTGCTGAACGCGCGCATTAGCGGCACCAGCGGCATGCCCATCGACGAAATCACGCAAACGCGCAGCCGCAAGTTGCTCGCCAAAAAGCGCGAGATCGAAAAGCTGATCGAAGCCAAACAACAAGGCCGCAGTATCGTTCCACTGCAAATACTGACCGGCGGCCGGTTCATTAAAATTCGCATCGCCATCGGTAAAGGCAAAAAGCACTATGACAAGCGCCAAACGCTCAAAGCCCGCGACGAATCGCGCACCATTCAAGCCGTGCTCAAAAACCAGCGATAGCCGCTCCTCGATTTCGGCAGGCCTACAAAAATAACAGCTATCTTGCCAGCTTAGCACCCGTTCGCTATAATCACCCTTGTCGTCAACAGATATTCCGGGGTAGCTCAGCGGTAGAGCGGGTGGCTGTTAACCACTAGGTCGCTGGTTCGAATCCAGTCCCCGGAGCCAAGATAAGAAAAACTAACTGTCGTAGCGCTCTGTGAGCGCCTGGCAATTCAGCTCTCATGCAGCAAAACTAAATAAAAGACATGCACGTATTAGTTTCTTGCTACTACTCTGCTATGATTTATCCATGAGCTTACAAAACCGCAATATACAAATAACAAAATTTCTTATGTGGCTGGCTACGGTTAGCGCCCTCGGAGCGGCAGTTTCGGTAATACCTTCGGTTGCAAATGCCGACAGTGCCACTAAGTCACTCGAAACTTGGCAGCTGTATGGCTACATTGTGTTTGCCGGACTCTTCGCGCTATTGGCTTGGCGCCCAAAAGATTATCGTGGCATATGGGAACTTGTTATTTTTAACAAGGCTGCATTAACCATAACTGCTTTGGCATACGTTATACATGGCGGCATAGATGGTGCGAGCACTATTATTGTCTGGGATGGCGGCCTAACAATCGTACTCATTGCGGCATATATTCTTTGCCAGGGGTGGAAGGCGAGAGTTCGCTAAGCTGTCCTTACAATTGTTTATTGCGGTTGGTTTTATTTGCAAACGCGTGCCTGTTAGGTGAAAGGGATTGGTTTCGCCGCCAGAGCAGCCAAAGCAGGCCGTCAAAGCCGCTGCCACTGTCGGTGAGCCGCACCTTGAAAGCTTACCAACAACTTGTCGGTTGGTCGGCAAGTATCTGCGGGCGCATCAATGTACACCTGCGTTAAAGGTAAGCAGGTGCAGGGATAAGGCGCGACCGTTTATTACTTCCCAAGTTCTTACAACGTTGTTCGATCTTTTGCTGCCATACAAGCAAAAGAGAATCCAACAGATTGCAGTCCAAGCACGTAACAGAGGTAGATCCGGTCTAGGGAACAGTGAACGTGGTCTGGCCTTATTTTTATGTTACGTCTCTGGCCAATCTCGCCCTGTTAGCTGGTTCGAACCGGACCAAGACATGTGCACAGTGTATTGCCATATGCAGGGGGAACATCAGGAAGTCTGCGGCAGCTCATGCAGAAAGTCAGCAGGCAAGCTATCTCGTAGATCCTCGCGCGTGTAGCGGTGTAGCGGCTCATTCGTCATGAGGTATTGCTCGAGATAGAGGTAAACTTTAACGAGGGTGGCTTTGTCGGCCGCTGAAAGCTGGTCGGAAGTACGGGTTGCGGTGATGGTGCGCACGGTATCGAGTGTCTTGTCGATGTCCTGAGGGCGAGAAACGAGGCCGGCAACTGCCGTCACAACATCGACGTAGGTTGCTTGAGCCGGAAGCGACAGGCGTTGACGGTTCGCGGCCGCAAAATCCAAACTGGCTTTAAGCAACAACACACCAACAAATAAGAAAGGCCACAGGGACCAGCTGGCGCTAGCGTAGGAACTAGTGGCAAAATAGATACGCACGATAAATTCATGCAGTGCGGTGAACGCGAGGACACCAAGCGCCACACTCACCCACCGTAAGGCCGGCTTGTAAGCTGGACCAATGACACTTTTGACGCGAAGCGAAGACATCATGGCCATAAAACTAAAGACTGCGCTCCAGGCGACTGAAGCGTAAATAACGGCCGCAATCCGGCTGGCGGCATGTTGCTCGTGCGCGTAGTAAGCCAGAGCCGCTGCTGCGGCCATGACTGCCGACACGACCAGTCCAAGCCAAAATTTTGTTGCCCACATGCTCTGCACTTTCAGCAACTGCGCAAACTTACGCATCCCGAGAAAGATCACGAGTGTGCCAGTCGCATATGGGATGACGATGGCGAAACTGCTTAAGTCGGCATTTTGGCTGATGATGCTCGTAAAGACCGACAACGAAGGCACAAGCTGGGCGAAACTGAAGAGGAAAATACCACCTGCGAACAAGGCGTAAGCTGCTTTCAGCCCGCGTTTAATCGTCGGAAGGCTTATCAAAAAATAGACAACTGCCAGGAATTGAGTGAGCGTAGAAGCAAAGGCGATGGCGACCGCCGGCGCTACTCCTGCCGCTTTGACCGCTGGAAAGAAAAAGAAAGAGGTGGAGGCAGCCAGCGCGCTAGCAATAAGAAGAATCGAAAATTGGAGTGTTGTTTTTATTTTCATTACCATAACCTTTTAACATGCTTTCATTGTGCCGACTTGTCGGGCATTCGTCAACAATTTTGTGGCGGGCAGTGGCAGAGTGTATGACGTATGGCGAGGTCCGGTCCACATCGGGGCGATGGACGCGGGACGGAATAAGGACGCCGCTCAATGCTTCGATTCAGCGCGAAAAACCTGTTGAGTGTGGTTGCGCAATTTACTCATAACGCTTAAGCTTATATACAGAAGCTGCCGGCGCGGCTCTCAGGCATACAAACCGCAATCAAAACCAGGGGCATCAGTTGGAAAGTATGAGCGAAGGGGGATGATGAGCAAAAAAGAACAGGCCGGACTTGCACATATCGTGCAGGTCTATGCTCTGCTTGCCTGTATCTCGCTCGGCGCGTTCGGACTGTTGCATGTGCTGTCGGCTACACAGCATCGGTTGGGCTATATTGAGATGGGCGGCAGCGGCTTGTTTTTGTTTAATGCCGGCCTCGCTGCCGTACCTCGGCGGTTAGGGCTGGCCAAAAACTATTTCCTTATTCTGGTGCTCGCTTTTTTGCTTGTAATGCTAGTGAGCGGCGGGACGCAAGGTACGGGTGTATTTTGGTATTTTGTATTCCCCGTGGGAGCGTTCTTTTTTTCGGGAAAACGCCAGGGTCTTTGCTGGATGGTCGCACTGCTCATGGCAAGCGCCGTTGTATGGCTGCTCGCTGAGCGTCGATTTATAACGATCGCGTACAGTTCAATTGTTCTGCGCCAGCTCTTCGTTAGTGTCGCGGTCGTGGGTCTGGGCATATATGTATATCAGGAAACGCGGGAACGTCTGAGCGACCAATCGCGCGCGAGCAGCCAGAAGTTACACTCGGAAAAAGCCTTAGCTGCAATGGTGGTGCATCACATTCAAGAGGGAATTGTGGCGACCGACGCCGATGGCAGGGTAACGTTTATGAATCCGGCCGCCGTACTTTTGCTCTGCTGGAAACCGGCGGAGCTGGTGGGCAAACGATTCGTAGAGGCGGTACCACTTCTGGAAGACTCGGGCGATGTGCTAACGCCGCAGCACCGTCCCCTTTATATGGCGCTACGTGAGGGCACCTCGCATACCGTGCGAGCCGCATATCGCCGCAAAGACGGCGCCTCCGTTGCCGTTGTCATAACCGGAGAGCCGATAAAGGTCGATGGGGAAATTACCGGTGGTCTCACGACATTTCGTTCGATCGACGAAGAGCGAAGCATCGCTAAGGCAAAAAGTGAATTTGTGACGCTTGCATCTCACCAGCTACGCACACCGCTCTCGGCGGTTTCGTGGCTGAGCGAACTTCTTCTTCACGGCGACGCCGGGCCCCTTACGACAGAACAAACGGAACACGTACAGGCCATTTACCGCAGCAACCAACGCATGGGAGACATCGTGAACGAGATGCTGCTTGTTTCAAGTTTAGAGTTGAACACGTTGCCGGTAATGCTGCAACCGCTGCATGTACCCGAAATAGCTTCGCAGATCGTTCGCGAGCAAGTAGCGGCTTACGGCGAAGCGCACCGCGTCATCGAGCAATACGAAGCTGAGACGCCACCGCTTAAATGCGATGCGGATGTGCTGAAGATGCTATTGCGTCACCTGCTATCGAATGCCCTAAAATACACGCCAAAGACTGGAACGATTGACGTTGGGGTGAGCGTCGATCGGACAGCCAAATTGCACCCCGGCAGCCATGGCAGTGTCGTCATCACGGTGCGCGATACGGGCTACGGTATCCCGGAGGCGGCCAAGGCGCGCATTTTTACGAAATTCTTTCGAGCGCGCAATATAATCCACAGAGACACGGACGGTACGGGACTAGGATTGTATATTGTCAAAGGACTGCTTGACTATGTGGGAGGACGCATTTCGTTTGACTCGACTGAAGGCAGGGGTTCGGCTTTCACCGTCTTCTTGCCGCTCGAAGGCATGAAACACCATGAGCCGCAAGGCGACTCGGTCGGTCCGATAGCGCGCCGAGGCATATTGGCGGCCAAGACCGGAGGCACGCATGTTTGAACGATTGTCCTTGCGCTTTAAACTGGCCTGCGCGTTTTTGTTCCTTGCCGCGCTACTCGTAGGAGCGAGCTATTACCAGGTTGCGGCAATCAAGCATTTTGACGATTTGTTTGTCAATTTAGTCGGCGTGGATTTCGGGCGGCTCAACGCGCTTGATAACTTGCGAGCCTCAAGCGCGCAATTGTACGAGCAGACGGTCGCTTATCAACAGACTGTCGCCGAAGGTTCTCCCAGTGAGATTACGGTTTTCCAAGCGGAGCATACATCGCAAGCCAACGAATTAGCTAGTGATAGAGACACCTATCTTAAGCTGGCCAAAAGCGGGAGCCAAGTCGATGCGGGACACCTGCAGGCATTGAACAGCACCGTTAGCAACGTGATTGAAGCGTCGGATGCAGTTATTGCCGCCACTGGCCCGAAGCCCGCCCAAAAAGCGCCTGTTACACTTGTGACAACATTGACGACTGCGCAGGACAGTTTGAGACAAACGGTGGGCGGCGTTATTGCGACCGAGCAGCGAAATATTGCCGCCGGAGATACGGCCATTGCAAAGACTGTACGACGACTGCTTGGCACGGTTGTGACACTCGCGCTTGCTATCACGGCACTTGGAGTCTCGCTCGGCGTGTTTGTGGCAAGCCGGATCGCACGGGCGATTTCTAGGCTGCGCATGGGCGCCGAGCGAATTGCTAACGGCGATTTTTCGGAACGCGTACGCGTGGCATCGCACGATGAAATCGGGCAGCTGGCCCGTGCTTTTAACCAGATGTCCGATCGGCTACGTGATTCTTATCAGCGTTTGGCACTCGAAACCGCGCGTAATAAAACCTTGCTGCAAAGTCTGGGCGAAGGGGTAATTGCCATTGACGAAGATACGAACATTATGCTGATTAACTACAAGGCGCTTGAACTATTGGAGTTGCCCGACCGCGAAAAAGTGATGGGTATTCCGGTGAATCATGCCTTCACCGTAAACGATGAACACGACCAACCAATAACGGCCGTCCAAACGCCGGTGGTCGTGGCGTTACAAACCTCGCTGGCTGCCGGCGGCGTGTTTACATTGCACACTAAAGCGGGCGCGAAGCGGAAACTCGCCATTGCCGCCGATCCAGTGATTGTGAACGATGAAACGGCCGGCGCTATAATGACGCTACGTGACGTGACCAAAGAAAAAGAAGTGGACCGCATGAAGACGGAGTTTATATCGCTCGCATCTCACCAACTGCGTACACCGCTGTCCGCCATCAGATGGTTCACTGAGCTGCTCATATCAGGCGACGCCGGCGAGTTACAGCCCGAGCAGCTGGAATTCACCAAAAATATTGCCGACTCAACCGAACGCATGATTGCACTCGTCAACGCGCTGCTCAACATCTCGCGCATTGAGTCAGGCCGCATTATGGTCGATCCAAAGCCCACTGATCTCAAAGAACTAGTGTCGGGCATCGTGAACGACCTGAAGGCAAAGATTGAGGAACGCCGGCAGACCCTCATTATCAGCGTGCATGAGGGCTTGCCCAAGATCAATCTCGATCCGCGTTTGATCGGTCAGGTTTATCTCAACTTACTTACGAATGCCGTCAAATATACGCCGAAGGGCGGCGAGATCTCAGTCTTTATCTCACGAAAAGACGATGACATTATTTCGCAGGTGACAGATAATGGTTACGGCATTCCGAAAGAGCAGCAGGGGCACCTCTTTCAAAGGTTCTTCCGTGCGACCAATGCCGTAAAGGTAGAAACCGATGGGACGGGTTTGGGCCTGTATCTCATCAAGGCTGTGATCGAATCTTCGGGCGGCCGGATTTGGTTCGAGAGCGAAGAAAACAAGGGCACCACGTTCTGGTTCAGCATCCCGGCGAGCGGCATGCAGCCGAAGGAGGGCGAGGTGACGCTCGATGCGTAAGAGCCAGCCCTGCACCAAGTACAAGCGACAGCAAGAAGCGCTGGCGAGCGTGGCTTTGCCCGGCTGCTTTGTTTCAAAGCCGCGGAAGGGAGAGTCATCGCCACAATTTTAAAAAGCGAACAAAAAGGCGAGCTAGAGACATAATGGAGGTGCTACAATAAGCTTATGTCAAAAGAAAGCCCAACGATTATGGTGGTCGAAGATGAGACGCTCCTGTTGCAGGCCATCACGAAAAAACTCAAATTGTCCGGCATGGACGTGCTGTCTTGTGCGAGCGGCCAGCAGGCTATAGATTATCTTAAAAACCTCGACGAGCTGCCTGACGCTGTCTGGCTCGACTACTACCTCAAGGACATGAACGGGTTAGCGTTCATGCAGGAACTCAAACAAAACGGCGCCTGGACGAACATTCCGGTAATTGTAGTCAGCAACTCAGCCAGTCCTGACAAGGTGCACAATATGCTCGCACTCGGTGCCAAAAAATATATTCTCAAAGCGGAATACCGGCTTGACGAAATCATAGCCATGATTCGGGATTTCATAGCCGGCAGAGACAGCGGCGCTTCACCCTCCCCTTCGGCCGAGGATTACTCTGCTGGCGCGCCGGAAGCCGAAGACGCGGCCGGCCACATGCAATAAAAGACGCACCAGCGCGTGTTACAATTAAAACAAGTTGGAGCAAGGAGCGCATGGCTGAAAACCAAAAGAAAATTTTGATTGCCGAGGATGAAAAACCGCTGGCGCACGCCTTGCAGCTCAAGCTTGAGCATGAAGGGTTTACTGTTGCGGTTGCGTCGAACGGCCAGGAATGTCTTGAGCTGCTCAAAAGCCAGCAGTTCGACGTGTTGCTGCTCGACTTAATCATGCCCGTGCTCGACGGCTTTCAGGCGTTGGAACAGCTTAAACGGCTGCCCTTTCAGCCGGTAGTTTTTGTATTGTCCAATCTGAGCCAGCACGAGGACGAGCAACGGGTGCTGGCGCTTGGCGCACGTAAATTTTTCATCAAGTCAGACACTTCTTTAACCACTATTGTAGATGAAGTAAAACAGGTGTAGCAAGGAGGGGGGTGGGTATGTATCCGGATATTGCCACAGTTAAGTCGCTCTTGCTCAAAGAAAATTATATTTCCGAGGAGGACAGCAAGGCGGCGGAAGCCGTAGCCAAAGACAGTGCCGGGTACATCGATTACCTTATCCGAGCCGAACTATTGAGCAAGTCGTTGCTCGGCCAAGCGCTTGCCGAGAGGTATCGCATACCTTTTGCCGACCTGGGCGCCAATCCACCAAGCAAAGAGGAGGTGCAGGCAATTCCTGAGCCAGCTGCGCGACAGCATCGTATTGTAGTCGTACGGATGGACGACAAGGGCGTTATTGTGGCAAGCGACGCGCCGGAAAAGGTGGACGCCACAGTACTCAAACAGATTTTTCCTGATAAACGGGTCGGCGTTGCATACACGTTGCCGGACTACATCATGCAGGCATTCGAACAATATGAGCAGCCGCTCGAAACGCGTTTTTCCAAAATTTTGAGTGGCAGCCAGCGCGTAGCGCCGGAAATCGTTGACGAGATCATCAAAGACGCGCTCAGTTTTCGGGCTTCCGACATCCACTTTGAACCGAGTGCCGAAATGGTAAAAGTACGCTTTAGGGTGGACGGCAGCCTGCGCGAAGCCGGAACGCTCCCTAAAGAGTATTACGACAATATACTCAATCGCATTAAAGTTGAGAGCGGCATGCGCATCGACGAACACTTAACAGCACAGGACGGCGCGCTGCAACGCAGCATGGACGGCCGGCAGGTTGACTTGCGTATCTCGCTGGTGCCGACAGTCGAAGGCGAGAAAGTCGCCATGCGCGTGCTCGGTTCGTACGTGCAAGGCTTTACATTTGCAGACGTCGGCATGAGCAGCATGCACCGGGAAATTATCGAACGCAGCATGGCCAAACCGTTCGGCATGATCCTGACTGTCGGACCTACCGGCTCGGGCAAGACGACGACGTTGTACTCGTTACTAAAAATGCTCAATAAACCCGATGTCAATATCACAACTATCGAGGATCCGGTGGAGTATAAGTTGGCGGGCGTCAATCAAATCCAAGTGCGCGAAGCAAGTAATATGACGTTCGCCAAAGGGCTTCGTTCAATTGTTCGCCAAGATCCGGACATTATCCTGGTGGGCGAAATTCGGGACCAAGAGACTGCCGAGATTTCGGTCAACGCAGCCCTTACCGGCCACCTGCTTTTATCGACCTTTCACTCCAACGACGCCGCAACCGCAGCACCACGCCTTATTGATATGGGGATTGAACCGTTTCTGCTTGCTTCGACCATCGAGGTCATTATTGCGCAGCGCCTCGTAAGGACAATCTGCTCGCGGTGCCGCTACAGCCTCCCGGCCAAAGAGGCAGCCGCCACTATCCACGTGGCCGGTTTTAACCTCAACGACTATTTCAATCCCGACGACAATGTATATGCCGGCAAGGGATGCAATGTGTGCGGCGACAGTGGTTACCAGGGGCGGACGGCTTTATTTGAGATCATAGAAATAACACCTGAGATGCAGGAGTTGCTCCTTCGTTCCCCCTCAACGCGCGAAGTGGAGCAGCTTGCGCGCGCTCAAGGCAGCCGTCCGATGTTTGAGGACGGCATCGCCAAAGTAAAAAACGGCGCTACCACGTTGGCGGAAGTATTGCGCGTGGTGCCGCCCGTACTAACGGAGTCCGGAGCGAATGGCCGACGCTCAGACTAAACTCCGGCAAGAGCCACCCCGTCCGCACAAGGTGCGTTTGCGGTTCAAGGACCAGGAATATTTTATTGAAAATCTGGCGCTCCTCATGAAATCAGCCGTTCCGGTTGTCGATGCGCTCACCTCCCTCACCAGCACGGTGCATAACAAGCGGGCACGTCAAGCGCTTGCCCAGATGGGGACAGACATTGAAGCCGGCTACAGTTTGGCAAACGCACTGGAACGCTCAGGGCTATCGGCCGGACAAACCCTCGCGCTGGTGCGGCTGGGGGAAGCCTCGGGGCATTTAGTCGAAAACCTGCAGCTCGCCGCCCAGCAAGAAGCAAAGCGGCATATGTTACACTCAAAAATCCGTTCGGCCCTCATCTATCCGAGTTTTGTGCTCAGTTTGACGCTGCTTGTAGGTTTGGGCATCGCGTGGTTTTTGCTGCCGCGTCTGGCAACCACCTTTTCAGAGCTGCACGTCAAACTGCCGCTTATTTCGCGCGTTATGATTGGCTTTGGTCTGTTTTTGAAGGCACACGGTCTGGTAGTCGTTCCAGCTATCGTTGTAGGTGGCCTGTTGTTGGGCTATGTTTTATTTAGCGCGCCAGAGACCAAAGCAATCGGCCGGCGATTCCTGTTCGCGCTTCCTGGCATCGGCCGGCTCATGCGCGAAGTCGAAATCGCCCAGTTTGGCTACCTGCTTGGTACGTTACTTGAGGCAGGCCTGTCGATTACCAAATCTATCGAGTTATTGGCGCATGCTTCGAGCGCCCTCCAATATCAGCGTTTTTATAAATACTTGGCCCATTCGCTTGACGACGGCTATAGCTTCCGGGAAAGTCTAGCGCGTTATAAGCAAAGCGCCGCGCTGCTGCCGCGTGCCATGCAACAAATGATCGTGGCTGGTGAGCACTCCGGTTCGCTATCCGAAGTACTGCTGACCATCGGCCGCGCTTACGAACAAAAGGCCGACATCACCACGGCTAATCTCGAAACAATCATGGAACCGATCCTGCTCGTGATCGTCTGGCTGGGCGTGCTAGTAGTTGCCGTAGCGGTCATCGTGCCGATTTACAGTTTAGTTGGAGGATTGGGGAAGTGATGCGTCCGCCGTCCGCTGCGGGTTTTACACTACTGGAGGTGCTTTTGAGTGTCGTGATTATCGGGCTGCTGACGGGGCTGGCCTCGCCCGTGTACGAGTCGTTCGCTCAGCGCAATGATCTGGCAATCACCACACAAACGATTGCCAGTCTGTTGCGCCGGGCTGAGACGTACGCCCGAGCCGTTAACACCGATAACGTATGGAGCGTCGAGATTCAACCGAGCGGCGCAACGCTATTTCAAGGTACAAGCTTTGCATCGCGCAATATGGCTTATGATGAAATCGTTGCTATACCGGCAAGCATGACGCCTGGCGGCTTAGGTGAAGTTCAGTTCGCCAAAGTAACAGCCCTCCCCAACACAACGGGCAGTATTACGCTCACGAGCACGACGGGCGACACGCGCACCATTACGGTTAACGCGAAAGGCATGGTGGATGACTAATGGCGGGTGACAACCGGGGTTTTTCGGTGGTAGAAGTACTGCTGGCAGCGACGGTATTCGGTTTGATCACAATGGCTATTATCGGGGCCATCGTATATGGACGGACCGCAACCGCCAGCACCGGCGATCACAATCGAGCTACTATGCTGGCAGAAGAAGGGCTGGAAGCAACGCGTAACATCGCCCGGGCATCCTACGCCAATTTGGTTGACGGCACGTACGGTCTGGTCCAAAGCGGCAATCAGTGGACATTGTCGGGTAGTTCGGATACGTCCGGCATTTTCACGCGCCAGATTACCATCGCCACGGCCAGTACCAACCATCGCACTGTCACCAGCACGGTCACCTGGAGTCAGACGGGTAGCACCGGCAACGTCACGCTTACGGCTCGCCTCACTAATTGGGCGGCGGCGCTTAAATCGTGGAGCAATGCCGCGGTAGCCGGTAGCTTTGCCTCGGGAACGACAGCCGGTTATCGAGTGGATACCCTCGGTAATTACGCTTATCTCGTCCGCAATACAAGCGCCACTACGAATTTTTTCATCATCAACATTTCCAACCCCGCCAGCCCGACGCTTGCCGGCTCACTTACGTTGCCTAACACACCGACAAATGTTTTTGTGAGCGGCAGCTACGCATATGTATCTAACTCAAGCACTTCCGGCGAGATGCAAATCGTCAATGTCTCTAGTCCCGCTTCACCGTCGCTCACTGCCACCTTTAACGCGCCCGGTACGGCAGGCGGCGGCTTGAGTGTTTTTGTGAGCGGCAGCTACGCATACCTTAGCCGTGCCGCCAACAGTGGGAATGGCGAACTTACCATTGTCAATGTCTCTAACCCCGCCAGCCCCACTCAGGCAGGCATATATAGCAATAACTTGGCGATGAACAAGGTCATAGTGACCGGCACGACAGCTTATATCGCTACCAACAGTGCGTTAAGCGCGCTGCTGATCGTCAATGTCTCTAACCCCGCCAGCCCCACTCTCACTAAAGCGATGAGTTTTAGTCCGTCGGCGGCGGCCACTAGCCTTGCCGTAGTGGGAACCAATGTGTTTGTGGCCGCCGGAACGATGGTGGTGGCAATAAACGCCTCGACGCCGGGGTCGCCGACACAAACAAGTACTCTCAACCTCACCGGCACGGCCACGGACGTTGATGTGGATATTACGGGTTCCTATCTTTTCTTAGGCTCGACCAATACTTCCGGCGAGATGCAAATCGTCAATGTCTCCAACCCGGCCAGTATGTCTCTTGTTAAATCGGTAGACGTATCGGGCACTACCAGCACCGTGAACGGTGTCAGCTATGACAGCTCGCTTGACATGGCTGTGGGCGCCAGCACTTCGACCACGCAACAACTCGTAACAGTGACGAGGAACTAACCATGCTACACACAAGCACCAGGAAGGAGCGACACGCAGGCTACACGCTTATCGAGCTGTTGCTTTACATGGCGATTGTTAGCGTACTACTTAGCTCGGTGGTCACATTTTTCGGCGTGACGGTGGATGCGCGCGTCAAAAACGAAACGATTAATGAAGTTAACGAGCAAGGCGCGGGAGCTATGGACTACATCACCCAAACAATTCGCAACGCTACGTCCATAACGACGCCGGCTGCGGGCGCCAACTCAGCCTCGCTTACATTGGTGGTACCAACCGGCAGCCTAAGCCCGACTGTGTTTGATGCGAATACCACCGTTCTTGGCTTTAACCAAGATGGCGGCACCACAGACAGCAGCGACAGCAACTTCATGAACGCCACGAAGTTTATAGCCAGTGCGAGCGGCACCGTCTCAACTTTGTATGCACTGGTTGGCGCGACTATTGGAAGCAGCCCGAACAATCAAGCGCAAATGGCGATTTATAGCGGCACATCCGCGCCAAGTACGCTACTTGCCAGCAGCGCGAGTGTTACACTCACGGCTAACAGTTGGAACGCTTTTCCAATTTCGACGGTAAGCGTCGCCAGCGGCCAAACCTATTGGCTGGCTTACAATACCAATGGCACGGCTACGACCCAAAACGATTTGCGCCGCCAAACCACCGGCACCAACCAAAGCATGTTTCTCGCGCAGACGTTCAGCACTTGGCCTGCTTCCTGGTCCGGAAGCGCTGACGCGATACAGGCGTCACTGTATGCCCCAATTACCACGGGCAGCTCTACCGCACTGCGCGTCACCGAAGGAGTTGGTTCACCCGTACTGCTAACAGGTTCACGTTTGCAGGTCAGCGGCCTGACATTTAAAAACCTTACACGCAGCGGCACAGCGGGAGTTGTGCAAGTGAGTTTCACGCTAGGTCACCTCAATCCCGCTGGCAAAAACGAATACGACTACCAAAAAACATTCGCCTCGAGCGCGGAGGTAGGATGGTAGCCGTGCACAGGCAGGCCGGCTACGTGGCGCTCATTACGGTATTGATCGTAGGCGCAGTAGCGTTGGCCGTTGGCGTGGCTCTGCTAAATATCGGGGCAGACAGCCAGCGTTCGGCTCTTATCGAACAGCAGTCCAAGCAGGCCAGGAATCTAGCTGCAGCGTGCGGCGAAGAAGCGCTCCAAACTATTCACGACAACATCGCCCTTTCCGGCACGAATAACTTAAGCTTGGGTCAGGGCAACTGCACTTATACCGTGAGTATAATTACCGGAACCACGCGGACGATAACCGCCTCGGGGACGGTAGGAAGTGTTGTGAGAAAAGCGCAGGTTAGTGTTACAATTGGAACATCAAGCATAAGCATTACTTCATGGCAAGAAGTGAGCTAATGTCTAAGGGTTAATTAAGAAAGGTAGGGCGCATGCTTAACATCAAGGATATCAGACAAAAAACCGACGGCTTCACGCTTTTGGAAGTTTTGCTCGTGGTCGCCATTATCGCTATTTTGGCCGGCATTGTGATCGTCGCGATCAATCCGGGTAAAAACTTAGGCGATGCGCGTAACTCGCAACGGTCCGCGGACGTCAACACCATCATTAATGGCGTTTATCAATATGAGTTGGACAACAACGGCTCCCTGCCGGCAATCGGTGGCCGCACTGGTGCCGTAGCAATTACCACGACAGCGACGGAAGTATGCTCCAACTCGGCCGTTTCATGCACAGGCTTGGTTGACTTGGCCGTGCTGGCAACGAATGGCAAGTACTTGGTAGCACTGCCTACCGACCCCAGCTGTCCGACCGGCTGTAACGCCAATGGCAACGGCTATAAGATCGCACTGACCAGCAACAACCGCTTACAGGTATCGGCTCCGAATACCGAAAACGGCAAAGCGACTATTACCGTAACGAAGTAAAAACGTTCCGTCAAAGCGAGCATCGCGCGATGTAAGAGCTTAAATGCGTTTCGAGCCGGAAACAGCTACGGCATATCGGCGTCCCGTGCAGCTCGTATTGCAATCTAAGCCTTTCCCAGACACAGCCCTCCCTATGACAAGAAGTGACACGGTTCATGACCGTCAGGCTGAGCCAAAATACATGAGCCCGGTAAGCCTTCACGCCGAGCTTCTAGAACCCATCTCAAAACCCCATGCTAAAATTCCTGTGTAAACAGGAAAACAAACATGCAAGTACTCACCGACCAGCAATGGTCGCTTTTGGAGCCGCTCCTGGCTCACCCCGCTTCTGTTCGAGGTGGTCGTCCCCG
>WNGL01004476.1_pt1 | contig 17952 bp, 20 predicted proteins | sample 5400591 | NCBI WGS metagenome assembly WNGL01 (sample SAMN13153377, study PRJNA577476) | soil metagenome | isolation source: 80 cm soil or saprolite under Garry oak tree replicate 1 | place: USA:California | collected 2016-06-15 | reverse complement strand
CAGGAATACCGGTTGTTCATCACCAAGGCAGACAGGCTGATCCTGACGAAGTAGCCCGAACCAGCCAGCCCGCGCTTCTTCGCCTCCGGCGCCAGCCAGCCACAGTCGCCGGAGGCTGCTCCGGCATGAAGGAGCTTCCATGCGCCATGCCTGCGCGCTGCTGGCCGCCCTCCTGCTCTGCCCGATGTCCGCGATGGCCGACGAGGAGCCAGACATCAAGTTCTTCTATCCCGTCGTCACGCGCCGGCCCGTCATCGAGCGCGAGCTGGAAGCGAGCTTCCAGCACTCGAAGTCCCGTGAGGGCCGCGCGAGCCAGTTCTCGGGCGCTCTCGAGTGGCCCATCACGCCGTGGTGGCAGGTCGAAGTCGAGATGCCATTCGTGTATCAGAATCCGAACGATGCGGCCTCGACGGCGGGGCCGGGCGATCTCGAGCTTCAGAACAAGTTCCTCCTGTGGAAATCGGTCCAGCACCTCGTGCTCGTCTCCGGCGGATTCGAGCTGCGTCTGCCGAGCGGCTCGGAGCGCCGGGGCCTGGGCGGCGAGATCGCCGTCGAGCCCTTCGTGACGGGCGGGATCGGCCTGGGCCCCTTCGACGTGATCGCCGCCATTGCCTACGAGTGGAACCTCAACAATGTTCGGGGCCCCCGCGAGCAGCAGCTCACCGCCGACCTCGCCGTGGGCTGGCCCCTCTCGCGCTGGTTCACGCCCTTTCTCGAGCTCAACACGGTGAGCAAGATTCAGGGGCAGGAAGGCGAAGACGCCGTCAAGCTCCGCGGCCGGACGCAGCTCTACCTGACCCCGGGCTTCAACGTCCGTCCCCTGCCGGGCGCGACCTTCCGCATGGGAGTGGAGCTGCCGGTCTCCGGTCGCCGCGAGTTCGACTATCGCATTCACGCCGGGCTGGTCTGGGAATTCTAGCCGAGCTAGAATCACCGTCCTGATGCGACTCCTGCCCGATGTCGTCGTTGCGAAGGGTCGTTGGTTCAGCGACGAGATCGTCACGGTGCGAGACGGTCGGATCACGGACGTGGCCCCACGCTCGTCCGCGGACGCGACGGCCACGGACATCACGCGGCTCCCGGGGAAAGCTCTCCTCCCCGGCACCGTCAACGCGCACTGCCACGCCTTCCAGTCGCTCCTGCGCGGGCTCGGCGACGACCTCGACTTCATCGCCTGGCGCGATCGCGTGCTCTATCCCTACTCGGCGCGCCTCGACCGCGACGGCATCTATCTCGGCGCGGCCTTCGCCTTCGCCGAGATGCTCCTTCACGGCGTCACCACGTGCGTGGACTTCTTCTATCTCCAGGACGAGGGCAACGACAATGCCGAGGCGGTGATCCAGGCCGCGCGCGACGTCGGCATCCGGCTCGTGCTGGCCCGGACCATGTACGACTGGGAGGGGGCGCCCGCGCGGTATCGAGAAAAGCCGGCCGAGGCGGCGAGGCGCACCGGGGACCTGATCGCGAAGTATCGTCGCGATCCGCTCATCCGCGTTCAGCCGGCCCCGCACAGCCCGCACGGCGCCTCCGCCGGGATGATCCGCGCCGGCTTCGAGGTCGCTCAGTCCGCCGACACGCCTTTCCACATCCACGTGGCGGAAGGCCAGTACGAGGGAGCGCAGACGCTGAAGGACCATGGGGCCACGCCCATCCGCTACCTGGACAAGCTAGGCGTGCTCGGGGAGCGGATGGTCGGCGTGCACTGCGTGTGGCTCGACGACGAGGAAGTCCGGCTCATGGGCGAGCGGGGAGCGGGGCTCGCGTATTGCCCGTCGTCGAACATGATCCTGGGCGACGGCATCACCCGGATCACCGAGCTCGCGGCGGCCGGCGTCCTCATCGGCCTCGGCACGGACGGCGGCTGCACCAACAACCGCCTCTCCGTCTTCGAGGAGATGCGCATGGCCGCTCTGCTTCAGAAGGTGCGACACCTCGACGGCACGCGACTTCCCGCCGAGCACGCGTTCCGGATGGGCACGCTCGATGGCGGGCGGCTCCTCGACCTCGAGGTCGGAGACATCAGGCCGGGAATGCTCGCCGATCTGGTGGCCGTGGACCTGAGGCACCCGTCACTGCATCCGCCTGGGAACCTGCTCAAGAGCGTCGTCTATGCCATGTCGCCCCAGGCCGTGACCGACGTGTGGGTCCACGGACGCCCGATCGTGGAGGACGGGAGGCTGACCACGCTCGATCAGGATGACTTGATGGTGCGGGTCGCCGCACTCACTCGCGGCTGGACGTCCGCATGAGCGAGCTGCTCGAGACCGTCGAGATCGAGTCCGGCCCCTCTCCGCGTGCCTCCATCATCTGGCTGCATGGCCTGGGGGCCGATGGACACGACTTCGAGCCCATCGTGCCCGAGCTGGGCCTTCCGGCGTCCCTCCCCGTTCGGTTCGTCTTTCCCCACGCACCGCTCATGCCGGTCACCATCAACGGGGGCGCGGTCATGCGCGCCTGGTACGACGTGACGGGCGATGGGCGCGAAGACGAGACCGGCATTCGGGCCTCGCAGGCACGCGTCGAGACACTCCTGGCGCGGGAGAAAGCCAGGGGCATCGGCGCCACCTCCATCGTCCTGGCCGGATTCTCTCAAGGCGGCGCCGTCGCGCTTCAGACCGGACTCCGCTACCCCGAGCGGCTCGCCGGCCTTCTGGCCCTCTCGACCTATCTGCCTCTCGCCGACAAGCTGGCCGCCGAGGCGAGCCCCGCGAACCGGACCGTCCCCATTCTGATGTGCCACGGCCTCCACGATCCGCTCATCCCGCTGGCCCGGGCCTCACGGTCCCGCGACGCGCTACGAGCGGTCGGCTATACGGTGGACTGGAAGGAGTACCCGATGCCGCACGCGGTCTGCGCCGAGGAAATCGCCGATATCGGTCGCTGGCTCCGCCGTGCCCTCGCACCGTCTTAGCAGGGGTTGAGCACACTCGCCTGGGCTATTGGCGAGACAATGCCACCCTCACCCAGCCCTCTCCCTCTCCGAGGGAGAGGGATTCATTTCTATCCCTCGCCCCCGGAGGGGGAGAGGGCAGGGTGAGGGGGAGGCCAAATGGATACGCCCGCTGGTGAATAGTTCGGGCTAAAGGATGCGGCAGGCCTCCTCGAACGACGGCCGCGGATTGCGCGGGCGAACCTTCGCCGGATCGCCATAGCCCAGATTGCAGAGGAAGTTCGACTTCCAGCGCCCATCCGGGAAGAACTCCGCGTCCACCGTGGCATTGTCGAAGCCGGACATGGGCCCGCAATCCAGGCCGAGGGCGCGGGCCGCGATGATGAAATAGCCGCCTTGGAGGCTGCCGTTGCGGAAAGCGGTATCCTGGGCGAGCGGGGGATTGTTCGCGTACACGGAGCGAAAGTCCCGTTGCGGTGACAGGCGCGGCAAGAGCTCGTAGAACTCGGTGTCATAGGCGATGATGGCCGTGGCGGGGGCCTTCATCGTTTTCTCGACGTTCCCTTCGTTGAGAGACGGCTTGAGCCGCGCCTTGGCCTCGGCCGATTTCACGAAGACCACTCTCATCGGACAGCTATTGGCGCAGGTCGGTCCAAATTCCGCCAGATCGTAGACTCGCCGCAGGAGATCGTCCGGCACGGGCTTGTCCTGCCATCCGTTGTGGGTGTGCGCCTCTTCGAAGATCGCCTTCGTGTCGATCATGAGCTCTCCGCGGGCTCATTGCCCGGATGTGAGGAGCCGCAGGGCCTCGTCGTGCAGCAGGCCATTGGTGGCGAGAACGCTCCCGCCGTAGATGTCGGGCTTCCCGGCGAAGTCGGTGAGCCGGCCGCCCGCCTCCTCGACGAGGATCTTCATGGGCGCCACGTCCCAGGGCTTGAGATCCACCTCGGCATAGATCTCCCCCTTGCCCGCCGCCACCACGCAGTAGCCGAAATAGTCTCCGAAGCCGCGCTGGCGCGAGGTCGCGTCCACGAGCCGCTCGAACCCTTTCCAGTACCCCGCGGCCCGAAACAGATTCAGTCCCGAGTGCATGAGAAAAGCCTCGCTCATTGTCGAACATGACGAGACGCGGATCCGCTCGCCATTGGCCCAGGCGCCTTCGCCCTTGCGCGCCCAGAAGAGCTCGCCGCTCACGGGATTGTGGACGACCCCGGTCGTGACCTGGCCGTCTTCCTCGAGCGCGATGAGCACGGCCCAGATCGGGATGCGACGGACGAAGTTCTTGGTCCCGTCGATGGGGTCGATGATCCATCGCCGCGTCGTCGAGCCTTCCTGGCCGAACTCCTCACCGAGAAAGCCACACTCAGGGAAGGCCCGGGTCAGGATGGCGCGGATGGCCTGTTCGGCCTCGCGATCAGCCTGGGTCACGGGGGTCTGGTCGGCCTTGATGGTGACCTCGAAGCCGCCGCGATAGTAGCGGAGGGCGATCTCGCCGGCCACGCGGGCCGCCTCGAGGGCCGCGGTGACGGTGGGGTGGGTCACTCCCACTCCCCGCGCTCCTCCAGCACTTCCTTGAAGACGCGGAGCGCCTCCACCACCACGGGCATGCCGCCGTAGGTCACCTGCTGGAAGATGACCTCCGCCACCTCCTGGCGCGTGGCCCCGACGTTGAGGGCGGCGTGGATGTGGGCGTGCACCTCGTGCTCGCGGTTCAGCACGGTCAGCGAGGCGACGGCGCAGAGCTCCCGCTGCTTCTGGGAGATGACCTCGCGGCTGTACAGCGTGCCCGTGAAGAACATGGAGAGCTCGCGGGCGAGATCCTTGTCGAACTTCTTCCACGTCTCGAAGCCCGTGCCCCCCTTGAGCGTGTGGAAGAGCATCTGGGCAGTCTTTCGCGTCTTCTCCTTCCGCGCCTCGTCCATCATGGGTCTCCTGTTGGGACTACGACGGCTCCGCCTGCCCGTCCGAGAGGGCCCGCGCGACGATCTCGCGGATCTCGGGCACCGAGAAGGGCTTGGACAGCCGCGGCCGGGCTGCCTCCGAGAGGAAGGCGGCCATGGAGGAGCTCAGAGCATCGCCGGTGATGAATACGAGCCGGCGCACCAGCTCCGGTCGCCGCTGCTGGAGCTCACGGTAGAAGCCCGGGCCGTCCAGGACGGGCATCCGGAGATCGCACAGGATGAGATCGTACTCGCGCCCCTCGACCAGGGTCAATGCCGCTGCCCCGTTCGGCGCGGTGTCCGCGTGATGTCCCTCGCGCGTGAGGATCTCGACGAGGAGGTTCACGATGTCGGCCTCGTCGTCCACCACGAGGATGCGGCGGCCCTTCCCATCTCCCCTGGGCATCTAGACGCCTCCCACGGGCAGAGACTCGGGTGGATCCGCACTCGTCATGAAACGACTCCTCGGGGATGCTCGAATGGGCCGCGGGGAAGATACCATACGCGCGCCCGCAGCTGCGCCGGACGATCAGGAGTCGACCCGCTCCAAGATCCGGCAAAGCCCCTCGGGACGGGCGACCTCTTCCCGGCACCACGCGCCATGACAGGCGCCGTGCACGAGGAAGAATTCCTTCGGCATATGGGTTCCCTGGAATATGGGTTGACTCGAGCGGCGCGCGCCTCTAGCGTAGAGACCGCCACACGCGAACGGCGTCGTCATATTCACCCATTACGCAGGAGCCCTCAAGGAGATTTCACATGGCAGAGATCCAGCGGTACTGCGCCCCCGGCGTGTTCGATCCTCCCACGTACTCGCAGGGCATCAAGGTCTCCGGCGCCCAGACCATCCTCTTCATCGCGGGGCAGGTCGCGTATGACGGCAAGGGCCAGCCTGCTCACCGCGGGGACTTCGCCGCTCAGGCGCGGGAAGTCTTTCGCTCCGTCAAGGCCCAGGTGGAAGCGGGTGGCGGCACCATGGCGAGCATCGTCAAGATCAACACCTACCTGACGGACATCCGGCACCGGCAGGACCTGATTCCCGTGCGCGAGGAGTTCTTCGGCAAAAAGGGCCCCGCCTCGACCCTGGTGGCGGTGGCCGCCCTCGCCCAGCCCGAATGGCTCATCGAAGTCGAAGCCATCGCTGTCGTGTGAACCTGGAGAATTCGTGACTGACATCAACCCGTACATCTTTCGCGCCTACGTGGCTGTTCGAGCCGAAGCGTGCCGGCGAGCCGAAGGCGAGCGGCGCGATGAGGCGACGGCTGAATAAATCATGACCGAGATCAACCCTTATATCTTCCGGGCGTACGATGTTAGAGGCAAGGTCGGTATCGACATCTTGCCGGAGGTGTTTTCGGAGGTCGGCCGCGCCTACGGCACCCTCGTGCGCCGCCGGGGTGGCCGCACCGTCGCCATCGGGATGGACAATCGAACCACCTCTCCGCCTCTCAAGGAGGCCTTCGCCGAAGGCATGCTCTCCACCGGCCTCGACGTCGTGGACATCGGCGTCAACCACACTCCGCTGCTCTACTTCGCGGTGGCGCACTGGCGGCTCGACGGCGGCGCCACCGTGACGGGCAGTCACAATCCCGTCTCCGACAACGGCGTGAAGATGGTGCATGCCGAGGCCGCGCCGCTCCGCGAGGAAGAGATCCAGGGATTGCTCGCCACCATCCGCGCCGGAGACTTCGAGCGCGGACAGGGCAAGCGCACAGCCCGGAGCCCGCGCGAGGATTACTTCGCCGCGATCACCGAGCGCGTGAAGGTGGCCCGGAAGCTGCGCGTGGTGGTGGACGCCGGCAATGGCATCGCGGGCAGCTTCGCTCCCGAGCTGCTGCGCCGGCTCGGCTGCGAGGTGACCGAGCTCTACTGCGAGTCGGACGGAACGTTTCCCAACCATCTGCCCGATCCCGAGATGGAAGAGAACGTGCGCGACCTCGTGGCCAAGGTGGTGGAGACGCGGGCCGACGTGGGGATCGCCTACGACGGTGACGCGGATCGCATGGGCGTGATCGACGATCGCGGGCGTCGTCACGAGGCCGACCTGATCCTCGCCCTCCTCGCGCGCGATCTTCTCACCCGTCACCCGGGCGCCCCGGTGGTCTTCGACGTCAAGTCCTCCCAGGCCCTCGCCGACGACATCCGGGCCCACGGCGGCAAGCCGATCATGTGGAAGACCGGCCATTCTCACCTCAAGCAGAAGATGCGCGACGACGGCATCCTCCTCGGCGGCGAGGTCTCGGGGCACATGTTCTTCGGGGAGAACTGGTACGGGGTCGACGACGGTATCCTGGCCTCGTGCAAGTTCCTCGAGCTCGCCGCACAAACGGGCGGATCGATCTCGGCCCTCTTCGACACGCTCCCCCATCTTGTCTCGACGCCGGAGCTCAAGGCGCCCTGCCCCGACGACAAGAAGTTCGCCGTGGTCGCCGAGCTCGCGGCGGAGTTCAAGGGGCGCTACGAGACCATCGACATCGACGGGGTGCGCATCCTCTTTCCCGAAGGCTGGGGGCTCGTGCGGGCCTCGAACACCAACCCGTACCTGACCCTGCGCTTCGAGGGCCGCACCCAGGCCGCCGTGGACAAGATGAAAGCCGAGGTCCTGGCCGCGCTCAGCCGCTACCCGTACGTCCAGCCCCCCGGGTAGCGTGCCGGCCGTGTTCCCGGGTGGGGCAGGGGGGCAGGCATGCCCTCGGGAGCGAATCCGACGAGCCGTAGCGCGCCCCGAAGCGCAGGGCGCTTCCGCCGCGCGAGCGTCCTGCGCAGCAGGGCGGCGAGCGCACCCCCCGCCTCGGGGGGATGGGGGGGCAGGCGGAGGCGCCCGAGCGAGGTGGCGCGCGAGGCGAGGAGGTTGAGCGGACGAGGGCATGCCTGCCCCCCTGCCCCACCCGTCGCCGCGCGCCGAGCATCCGCGATAGCGATCTGGTCGCCGTGTCGGCTCACGACGCCGGGGCGACTTCGATGATCATAGTGAGGCCGCCCCCGCCCTTCTCCTCCACGTTGTTGTTGGTCGTGTGATGGGGAATGTGGCAATGCACGAGCCATTTGCCGATCCGACGCGCCTTCCAGATGACGTCCCAGCGCTGGCCGGGCCCCACGTTGACAGTGTCGGCGAGATAGCGTGCCGTCGGCGGGAGGGTCACGCCATCGAGAGCAACGACCTCGAACGGACCGCCGTGGACGTGCATGGGGTGGATGAAGTTATTGTTCGTGCCGATGAAGCGCAGCTTGACCGTCTGGCCTACTTTCATACGAATCACGTCGGTCGATGGATACGCCTTTCCGTTGATCGTGAAGAAGTTCGGCAGTGCGCCTTCCATCAGCATGGCGGGATAGGTGAGCCATCGCCGCTTGAGCCACTCCTGCAGCTGTATCGTGTACTCGAGATCCGCGCGAGGCTCCGTGCTTCCTCGTGGCTCGATCAAGAGGGCGCCATAGAGGCCGAAGGCCTGCTGTCGATCGGCATGGTCGTGGGTGTGATAGAAGAACGTGCCCGACTGCTGCACCGTGTATTCGTAGCGGTAGCTCCCGCCGGGGGGGACGGGCTTTTGCGTGATCTCGGCCGGGCCGTCCATCTCGTTCGGGACGATGAGGCCGTGCCAGTGCACCGTGGTCGATTCCGGCAGCGCGTTTCGAAAGTTGATCCGGACGCGGTCCCCTTCGACGAGCTGCAGGCGAGGCCCAGGCACCAGGCGGTTGAAAGCGTACGCGTCCACCTCCACTCCATCGAGAATCGTCCACCGAATGACTGACGCTTCGATGTCGAACACCTTCACGCCATTCTCGATCCGTGCCTCCAGGACCGTGTCGCCGCGGGCATCCTTGCCTGCTCGATAGGCGACCTGCCTCGGGTGGATTGCCGACATGTCCCGCATGGCCGCGGCCGGCGTGTCGAAATCCATGATCATGCCGGGCGGCATGATGCGGCCGCCCACGTCGTGGGCGCTCAGCGACAGGTTGACGTGGAACCCCGGGACGACGAGGCCGGCCAGGAGCATCAGCGCGGTGACGCCGGCCACGGCGGTCAGCTGGGGCGCGGTGATCTCGCTCTCGATCTCGTGACGTCGCGGGTGCTCTTCCGCGGCGTCCAGCGCGTGGCCTGTCCCGTGGCCTCCGGCGTGGTGTCCCGTCTGCTCATGGCTCTGCTGGAGGTCGAACCGCGAACCCGGCCGGCGCTCGGTCATCAGCCCGTGCTTCAGGCCCCGCTCGACCATCCACACATTCACCGGGTAGGCGACGATGAACCCCGCGATCACCCCGAGGGACATGACGCCCCAGAACAAGAGCTCGGTCGGCACCATCGCCCGCATGTCACGGCCCATCATCAGGAAGCTCATGACTGGCGCCATGCCTGCCATCATCGCGTTCATGCTGATGAATTCGGGGAGAAAGGTCTTGCGGACATTCTCCAGGTAGCTCCCGCCCATCATCTCCTTCATGAAGAGCGACTGGAAGATGAAGAGACCGAAGGCAAATCCCGCCGCGTACTCGACCACGAGGTCCACGCGCATGGGAAGGCCGAGCGTGGCCGTGATCGCCGCGGCCAGAATGATGCCGGTGGCGTCCCCCGCCACGCAGTGAATGGTGCTGCCGACACCCTGCTTCCACAGAGCGGCCGTGAACCGCTCGTGTGTCCCGGGCCGGGGCTCTTTGTCGGCGAGCACGTAGAGGAGGAGTCCGAGCGGGCCCATGTAGAGCGTGACGAGGATGAAGCCCCACTTCATGACCGTGGGCTCGGGGTTGTTGTGAAACTGGTCCCAGGCCACGTACGCCGTGGACACGGCGGCGAGCAGGAACCAGGCGACCAGGAGGTAATCGATGGGCTGGATGATCACGGCCATGCTCTTCCCGACCGCAGCTTGTCCTGCTTTCCCTAGGGCTTTTCGATCGGATTGCGCCGGACGGTGGGAACCGCGATCTTGATGAAGGCGTGCTTCTCGGCAGCGTGGCAGGCCGAGCAGGAGGCGCGCAGCGTCTCGATGCGCTCCTTGAAGAGGGCGGCGTCCTTCTTCTGGATCGCCTCCCCGATCTGGACGAAGGCCCCCTTGAGGAAGAGCTGCTCGGCGCTCTTGCGGTAGACGGGCCGCCGCTCGAGGCCTAGCTCGAGCGCCTTGCCCATCTCCCCCTGCATGTGCGCGGCATACTCCCAGTTGCCGTCGATCCCGCCCCAGTACATCTCCGTGTACCGGTACGCCACCTCCGCCATGGTCGTCTCGAAGCCTCGGAGCTGACGCTGGATCGCTTCCGTGCGCGCTGCGGGGGCAAGCTTGACCAGCCAGTCTGGCTTCTGCATCCCCTCCATCGAGGGCGCGTGCTGGTGCTGCGCCATGGCCACCGTCCACGCCGCGACGGCGCCCACCGTCACGAGTCCGGTTGCCGCGATGAGAGCCCACACGAAGCGGACGAAACGCCGTGAGCCACGCATTGCCGTGCCCCTTTTGTGAACGAAGTGGACGACAGCCTAGGTACCGACTGGACCGAGAACCATGAGGATCACCTCGGCAAGATCGCGCGCGACTGCGCAGTCGCGCGGGCCCCAGAAACCGCGCGGGTCCAGGAGAATCGGGTGCAGGCCCGCGGCCCGGGCGCCCAGGACGTCGACCGAGTAGAGATCGCCCACGTAGGCCGCCTCGTGCGCGGCCACGCCGGCCTGACGGACCGCCAGCTCGAAGATCCGCGGATCGGGCTTCTCCACGCCGACCACGGCCGAGTCGATGACGAAGTCCAGATCGGCGCCTATGCCTGCCTGCTTCAACAAGGCGTGAGCGTTTCCGTTCGAGTTCGACACCACACCCACCACGAGCCCCGCCGCCTTCACCCGACGGATGGTCGACTGCGCCTCCGGAAAGGCGCGGTCGAAGAGCCCGGCAGGCGCGTTGTAGCTCTGACGAAAAGCCGCGGCGGCCTCGACCTCGGCCGGATCGGTGATGCCGAGGCCCTCGAGGAGATAGGCCAGATAGCTGTCCTGTGCCGCGCGACCTTCCGTCGAGACGCCCCGCGCGAGGTCGGCGTCGAGCCGCACCCGGGCGCGCAGCTCGGCCTCCTCGATGGCTTCGGCGGCGGCGGTGTGGCCGCGACTTCCCAGGTGCCCCGCGATGGCCGGGTAGTTCATCCTGAGCAGCGTATTGCCGGCGTCGAAGAGCAGGGCCCGGGTCACGGGAAGCGCTGAGGCGGGCCGCATGCGCCCATTATAATGTCGACGTGACGCGCACCCCGCTTGCTTTCGCCGCCGCCCTCCTCATTGCGCTCCCCATGGTCGCCGCCGCCGATCACGGCGGCCCGCTCAGGGCCGCGCCCATGAGCCCTCTCGTCCTGGCCCTGCTCGCGGGAGGGCTGACCCTGCTCGCGGGCATCCTGCTCGTCGTCATCATCACGCGGCTGCGCGGGCCGGCCGGCCCGGACGAATGATCCACCGCCGGGTGGCCATGGCCGCGCTCTCGGTCGGGCTCCTGCTTGTCCCTGGGCCGATGCTTGCGCATTCGCTGCTCGTGCGCTCCCAGCCCGAGCGCCGGGCCACGGTGACGCGCGCGCCCGAGGAAGTGCGCCTCTGGTTCAGCGAGCGCATCGAGCCCGCGTATGCGCGGGTGAGCGTCTGGGACGCCGGAGGCAAGCAGGTCGACGCGGGCGATGCGGCCGTGGATCAGGCCGACGCGACCACGCTGGCCGTTCGAACGCCGGGGCTGCGCGCGGGCCGTTACACCGTTCGCTACCGCGTGCTCTCGGTGGACGGGCACATCGTCGAGTCGAGCTTCGATTTCACGGTCAGGCCGGCCGTCGCGCCCACGGGCATCCAGAAGTGAGCGCAATCGGCATCGCCCTCCGCGTCGCGCATCTGGGCGCCGGGCTCGCTCTCGTCGGGATCTTCGCGCTGAGTCTCCTCGTGGGCCGCAGCGACAAGCCCACGGTGCGCGCCTGGCACGACAGGCTCGGGCGCATCACGCTCGGACTCGCCGCTCTCGTCCTTCTCTCGGGATTGGCGGTGCTCGGCTACCAGGTCACAGTGGTGACGGGACGCTCCGCCGCCATTCTCGAGCCGTCGGCCTGGCTGCGGCTTCTCGGTCAGACTCAGTTCGGCACGGTCTGGCTCGTGCGCCATGCCCTCCTTCTCCTCATGGCCGCCCTCGTGCTTCTGCGCGAGCAGGATGAGGCGCGCCCCGACTGGCTCGCGTGGCGGCTCGAAGCCTGGCTCCTCGCCGTCCTCGGCACGGGCGCGGCTGCGTGGGCCGGCCATGCCGTCGGCGTGAATCCGGCCAGCGCCGTGCCTGCCCTCGTGAATGCCCTCCACCTCGTGTGCGTCGGCCTCTGGCTGGGCGCCCTGCCGCCTCTGGCCCTGCTCTGCGCGGCCGCCAGCGGCGAGACGGGCGCCGATGCGCGCCCCTTCGCCGTGCTGGCGGCGCGGCGCTTCTCGGCGTGGGCGCTCGTGGTCATGCTCGCCATCATCGCGACGGGGATCTGGAATACGTGGAACGAGGCGGGTGACCCGGGCTCGCTGCTCGGAACGCGCTACGGGCATCTGGTGCTGCTCAAGAGCGCGCTCCTCGCTCCCGTTCTCGCGCTGGCGGCCTGGAACCGGCGACGCTTTCTGCCGCATCTCGGGGGAGACGCCGCCACCGTGGGTCGCCCGGCCATGCGAGGGCTCGCGCGCTTCATCGGACTCGAGGCCCTCGTGGGGCTCGCCATCCTCGTGGTGGCCGGCACCCTCGCCGTCACGCCGCCCGGCCGCCACGAGACGCCTCTCTGGCCCTTCAGCTTTCGTCTGGCGCCCGAGGTAACGTGGAGCCTGCCCGGGGTCAAGACGCAGGTCATGATCGGCGCCCAGATCGTTCTGATCGGCATCCTGGCCGTGATCGCCGGAATTCTCGTGAGGCGCTGGCGCCCGCTCTTGCTCGCGGGCGCCGCCATCGCGCTCGTGGCCGGCTTGCAGCAGGCGCTGCCTCCCCTGGCCGTCGACGCGTACCCGACGACGTATCTGCGCCCCGCCGTGCCCTACACCGCGGCCTCCGTCGCTCACGGAGGAGCGCTCTTCACTGCGAGCTGCGCCGCCTGCCACGGCTCGACCGGGCGCGGCGACGGACCAGCGGCGGCCGGCCTGCCCAGACGAGTAGCGGATCTGACCGCGCCGCACACCAATGACCACACGGCGGGCGACATGTTCTGGTGGCTGACGCATGGTTTCGCCCCCGCCATGCCCGGCTTCGGCGATCAGCTCTCCGTGGAGGACCGCTGGGACCTGATCAACTTCACTCGCGCGCTGTCCGCGGCCGAGCAGGCGCGGAGCTTGACCCCGATCGCCGAGCCGGGCCGCGCGCGCCTCACCGCCCCCGATTTCACGTTCGCCACGGGGCCTGCCCAGAGCAGCCTCAAGGTCTATCGCGGCCGCCAGCCGGTGCTCCTTGTACTCTTCACCCTGCTGCATTCGCTGCCGCGCGTGCACCAGCTCGCCCGTGCCTACGGTGATCTCCAGGCCTTCAACACCGCGGTCATCGCGGTGCCCATGGACGGCAGCGACCGGGTGCTGACCCGGCTCGGTCCGAGCCCGCCCGTCTTCTTTCCCGTGGCGACGGAGGGCGCGGCGGACATCGTCGCGACCTATGGCCTCTTCCGGCGCACCTTGACGCCGGCAGGTATCCTTCCCGATCCTCCGTTGCCCCCTCACATGGAATTCCTCATCGACCGGAGCGGCTATCTGCGCGCCCGCTGGATTCCCGGTGGCTCTGGCCCCGGGTGGCTCGACATCAAGGCCCTTCTCGCGGAGCTGCAGGCGCTCAATCAGGAGAGCGTCGCGGCGTCGCCCGCGGACGAGCACGTGCACTGATGAGGCTCTGGCGTGCCGTGATCCTGCTCAACCTGGCCGTGGGGGTGGGCCTTCTCCTCGGCTGGCTCGCCTGGGGTCAGCAGATCCCGCGGCTCGAGCAGCGGCTGCGCGATGCCCAGCAGCGCGTGCTCGTCGTCGGTGTCGAGCGAACCTGGGTGGTATCGGGTGTCGTCCGCGCGGTCATCCCCGAGACCCAGCTGATCGTGGTGACACACGAGGAGATCCCCGGCTACATGCCGGCGGGCATGACCATGGGGTTCAAGGCGGCGAGCGCGAAGGTGCTCGAGCAGGCGCGGGTGGGCGACGTCGTCAAGTTCACCCTCAAGGGCGTGCCCCCCGACGTGGAGATCACGGCCATCGAGCGGGAGGGAAAATCCTGAAAGCTCTCGACACCCAGGAGGGACGGGGCGCAGCGCCCGCCCCTTCCATATTCCGGTGTATCAGCGCGGTAGGGCGACGTGGTCGAAACCCTCGGCGTACGCATAGCCTTTCGCCTTGCCCAGAACGGCTGCACGCGCTCGCATCCGGGCCTCCACCGCACTGAAATCGCCGAGCTGGCTCGCGTGACAGCTGATGGCCTTCAGCTTCACGTCCATGGTGCCCGTGATGTCCAGGACCAGGCGAGGCTGCTCCCATTGGATCAGATATACCTCGCGTACCTGGTGAGGCTCGTACTCCGGGAGGAGTTCGGGAAACGCAAGGTGGTCTCTGGCAAGCGGGTAGACGCAGTCGAGCACGACGCCTCCGATGATCCGGTGGTCCCGGTGCCAGCCCGGGAAGTTGCTGTATGTTCGGTCCGGGTTTTGCGTGATGATCAGGTCGGGCCGCCATCGGCGGATCTCCCGTGTCACGTCACGCCGCAGGCTACGCGTGTCCTCTACCTCACCGTCCTCGTAGCCTAGAAACTCTACGCGCTCGACGCCCAGCACCCGGGCGGCACGCCGCTGCTCGTCCTCGCGAATGGGCGCCAGGCGCTGCGACGTGATGGTCCGGTCGCCCGAGCCTTTGTTGCCGTTCGTCACGATGACGTAGGTGACCTCTCGGCCTTCCTTGACCAGCTTGGCCACGGTCCCTCCCGCCAAGAATTCAGGGTCGTCTGGGTGCGCGCTAACCACCATCACGCGCTCAGTCGTCGTCATGAGTCTCTTCGTTCGGGAGTAACGGCAGCCGACATTCCGCTGGCCTGGCGGCGGCACCGCCACGCCATCGCCGTTAGCAATGCCGCCCCCAAGAGAAACGGCGTGGAGAGATCCACCGCATCCGCCAAGGCGCCCATCACCAGAGGTCCAAGGATCTGGCCACCATCGGTCATCATGCGGAGCCAGCCGATTGCCACTCCTTGCAGCGCTGGTCGAACCTGGTCGCCGATGACTGCGGTCGGCATAGCGGCCACAAAGCCCGCGGCTGCACCGATTGCAAGGCTCCACGCGCCGAGCACTACAGGATGCGTCAGGAACGTCAGAGTGCCGAGCAATGCGGCATAGCTCAGCAAGCCCGGGATCAACACCAGCATGCGGCCCCGCCGGTCCGACACGTTGCCCGCTAGCCAGAGCGCGAGAAGTCGGCCGAGCACGCTCAGACTGACGAGGAGCCCGACGGTTTCCGGGCCAACACCTCCCCGATTGACCAGGTAGAGGGGAAAGAGGAAGACGAGGACGCCGGTCTGAATGGCGATCAGTGTTGCGTTGATCGCGCCCATGAGGAGCACACTGGGTGTGCGCAATATCGCTCTAAGGAGGCGCCAGTCGCCCGATCCTCGCGGGATCGCCGAGCCTCGGGTAGCAAACGAAGCCCACCGCCCAACCGCCACGGCCGCCACGAGCATGCACGCCGCCTCGAACAAAAATGGGCTCGCCGCTCCGAGCTCCTGATACAGCCAGCCGCCGACAGCGCTGCCGAGCAAGAGTCCGGCCGTTTCGCTCATCAGCAGTAGACTTACCGCGCGCCCTCGCCGCTGTACGGTCGGGACATTCACCATGGCCGTCGTTGCGACCGTCGCGAACATGGCCCACCCCACTCCGCCCAGTGCGCGCAAGCCCAGGAAGACGGTGTAGGTGGAGGTCATGACGCTGGCGAGGTCGATGAGCGCGATCAGCAGCAGGCCCCAGATCATGAGGGGTCGTCCGAGGCGGCCGAGCAGGTATCCGGTCGGCAAGCTCGCGATCCATTTCCCCGCTCCGAAGACCACCGGGATCAAGGTCACCATCCTGTAGTTCGCCGCGAACGATCGTTGAAGGTAGAGCGGCAGCGATGGACGTAGAACGCCCTGGCCAAGGTTGAACAAGAACGCCGCAGCAAGCACCGCGAGCGGCGCTCGTTGCCGCCGGTCAGCGTGAGGCCCGCTCACCCGTCACTCTCAGTGACGTTCGCGCGCGGGCGGTTCTTCCGCGCGGCTGGCGTTCACCAACGCTCTCGATGTCCAGACACTGACATCCTTCTCTGGGCCGCTCACGAGGCGAAGTCAACAGGCGGTGCAACACCTGTTCAAGCTGCTGCTGGAGCAGTCCGAGCTCAGCGGACTGGTGCTGCACCGCAGAGAGCTGTCTCCGGACCAGCGCCAGCAGACGAGGACGCACGGCCACGCGTGGTCCCCCATCCAGGCCAACAATCACTGTTTTGACGTCACGAAGCGGCAGGCCCAACGAGCGGGCCCGCCGGATGAAGCGCAGCCGCTGCACGCCAGCTTGATCGTACTGTCTATATCCCGCTGCCGTGCGGTTCGGGGTCGGCAGCACACCAATCTGCTCGTAGAAGCGAATTGTCTTGGCTGCTACGCCGGTAGCCTTTGCGAGCTGACCGATGGTGAGAGCGTGTGCCACCGGCTCACCTCCCTGTTTGATATGGGCAGTCACCATAGACCTTCCAGTAACTGGAAGGTCAAGGAGAATTCAGAGAGCAGTCCGGAGGGAACGCCGCCGTCGGCGCTTCCAGTAGAAGTACGGGATAAGCCACCGAGATCGGGAATAAACGTCGTTCGCCGCCCACTCGTGTCACACTCGGGCCAGACGAGGAGGCTCCGGGTGTACCAGATCGGGGCCATTTGTGCAGCCCCAAGTCTTTTGGCCGTCGAAGAGTTCCTACGGGGCGAGGGGTTTACTGATGTAGTAGACGTCGCGACGGAGGGTAGCACCGACGTTTTCAAGTCACTTTCCTCCGGTAGAGCGGACATGGCCCTGGATTTCGTCGGGGGACACATTATCCACGTGGACAAGGGAGATCCAATCGTCGTCCTAGGCCCGGGCCACATCGGTTGTTCTGAGCTGTTCGGGACCGACCGAGTCCGGGCCATTCGCGACCTGAAGGGAAAGACGGTGGCCGTCCCCGAACTCGGACCCGGATCCATGCAGCACCTGATCGTCGCCAGCATGGCGACGTACGTGGGCATGGATCCGCGCAAAGACATCAAGTTTGTCGTACATCCCGACGACATGGCAATGCAGCTTCTCGCCGAGGGCAAGATCGACGCCTTTCTAGGCTTTCCTCCGACCTCCTTGGAGCTCCGCGCGAGGAAGACCGGCCACGTCGTGGTCAACACCCTGATCGACCGGCCATGGTCCCAATATTACTGCTGCGTGATCATCGGGAACCGCGAGTTCGTCCGAAAGCATCCGGTGGCCATCAAGCGTGCGCTGCGTGCGTTCCTGAAAGCCACGGACCTATGCTCGCGCGAGCCGGAGCGGGTCGTCCGCATTCTCGTGGACAAGGGCTGGACAAAGCAGTACGACTACGCGCTCAAAGCCATCAGAGAAACGCCGTACGGAAAGTGGCGTGACTACGACCCGGAGGATTCGGTCCGATTCTGGGCTCTTCGCCTGCACGAGGCCGGGTTCATCAAGTCGAACCCAAAGAAGATCGTCGGCCAGAGCACCGACATGCGCTTCTTCAACGAGCTCAAGAAAGAGCTGAAGGGGTAGGAATCGCCGGCCGTTGCGGCCATAGGCCAATAACGGCGCGGACACGTCGGCCAAGATTAGGAAGGAGGCGCCGACGCGACAATAAACTCACAAACCTTGGTGGTACAGCACACGGCTGAGGCGGAGAGTCAGCCCGTGCTTGGCAAGGAGCTCCGCGACGATCGTGTCGAGCACGCGGCGGTGCTCGTCGGTGCGGGCATCGCGGTAGACCGCCTGCACCTCCGCTGGTGCCGATCGAAGCGCGCGCAGCATTCTCTGCTGAATGTACGGGCGGAGGTTGATGTGCTCGACGTACAGGGAGCGCACGCCGGCGCGCGCGAGGCCGGCGAAGAGGGCATCGAGCGCGCCGCGATCGTACCGGAAGTGCGGCAGGAGCGGCCCGACGAATGCGTA
>WNGL01012336.1_pt1 | contig 17954 bp, 16 predicted proteins | sample 5400591 | NCBI WGS metagenome assembly WNGL01 (sample SAMN13153377, study PRJNA577476) | soil metagenome | isolation source: 80 cm soil or saprolite under Garry oak tree replicate 1 | place: USA:California | collected 2016-06-15 | reverse complement strand
CCACGTTGCGCTACACCCCTTGCCACTACTGCAACATAAGTGCTGTAGGAAGAGGCTCTGGTCAAAGTCCATCCACCGCTCACAGGCATCTACTCAACTGGCTCCTGGGGTTCGCTAACAAGGATGCGGACAAAACTCCCCAACAGCCAGAAGAGCAACCAGTAGATGCCCATGCCAATGAGAGTTGTTATTTCAAAGGCCTGGTTTACATGCAGTGATGGATTGTGGACGAGAGTACTGAATGGGAAAAGGATAATATCGGTCAAAGCATACAGAAAAGCTGCGAAAGGGTTGCTGGGGTCTGCTCCAATCAACTTTAGGAGGAAACGTATCCCCAGCATCACCTCCAGCACTATAGAAAACCAGCGGAGGAAATCAGCGATTTTGCCAATAACAAACTTAAGAGTACGCGCCTCGTCCTGCCGTAGCTCTATATTCTCTTCTATCTCATTATGCATCACAGGTTCACTGGTAGGTGGCGTCGGTGCAACCGGCTTTTGTGGTAAATCTGGCATCAAATCTGTACGCTGCGTATTGATTGGGTCATTTTGATATGGATCGTACATCCTGCTCTCCTCCCTTAAACCTTAACAAGGTGACAGAAACGCCATAAAACGTGCTATTATTGCCTCTCATCGATTATAGCATGCTTTGCCCTTGCTGTGCTACGTGCTACGTCTGACGAGTAGTACGACGCCTTCCGCACGGCCAATCTCGATGTATTGACCCGAGCGCTTCAGATGGTTAAGTTTATTCGTAGTAGGGCCACGATCTTCCGGAAAAACAGCATTCAGATCAACAATAATATATTGAACAGTTTCAGTAGAATCAATACCATTAACATTGATCGCAGGAAATACTGCCAGGAGCTGCCGTTCACTTACATGCGGGTTAATGTTGCTACTGGCAGAGACTGAGGCATCAGGTGGTATCAAGGCGAGTAGTTGCTGAATATGTTGTTCCCGGCTGCCCGGTTCATGATCGGCCCAGAAACCATCCAGGAGCGGTTTGGCAAGGAGAAGATTGAGACCAAGCATCACCGTGATCCAGGCAAAAGTGATCCATTGCAGGCGCAGCACCGAAATACCCCTGGCAAGAGGAACCATACGCTCACTGAAACGTTGCCATTGGATAATCAGCCATTGCGCCAGTGCAGAACGCCAGACCATGATGATTCTAGCGAGGCGCATGTATATGTGCCTTCTACACACCCATTCTACAAGCCGGTTAAGGAATCGTTTGCCAGCAGAGAGACTGGCTTTGATGACCGCAGTGACCGGAGATACACGAATATACGCACTAGATTTCATGGCGCCGGATAAGAAATGGTGGGAAACCCCTGGGCTATTTTTTGATTGCAAGGTAATGTTCTCGCTCTTTTCCCCACGCCACCCTTGCCAGAGCGATATCAAACGCCGCGTGCCATGAATCGCCGAAAGCATGACGAAAGGAATAATACCGGCGTTGTAGTGATAGACGCCGCTGTAGCTGAGGGAATCAGTGCTCAACAGGTTTACGGCCAGGCCGGGTAAGGCCAGCAGCAGCCACTCTGGAGCCAGCAGACTGAGAAAGCCGGTGCTGCGAAAAAGACTGGCCAGGTAATAGAGGCGGTTAAGCGTAACAAATGTAGTGAAAAATAGCCAGGGATGGATTATCAGATTCACGATGGCCTCGCCGGGCGAACTGCCTAATGCTTGATAGCGATACCAGAAATTATTATGCTGCGCGCCAGGGTAGAAGTGTGAAATTATGCTAAAACCAATAAAAGACCAGAGCAGGCCTCCTATAGTTAATGTGATACCCAGGCGCGGCAACTTGTATTTCCAGATCAGAAAAAGACCCAATACAGCAATAGTAAGGGGAATATCTTCTTTGCACATAGCCGCCAGAATACAAGCAAGGATAAACCAGCCGTAACGCTTATGGTCCAGGGCCAGCATGGCATAGAGCAATAGAGGAGTAGCCAGGCTGATGGGATGGAAGTCAAAGATATTGATACCAAGCAGGGCAGGCGAAAGAAGATAAGCCACAACCATCAGCGCAGCAAGTATAGGCCACTCCGGCAGGTACTTACGTGTTAGAAGAAAGACGGGCAATGCTCCAGAGACCAGCACTAATGTTTGGAAAACCAGCAGGATACGTGGATCTGCATAGAAAAGGTAAAGTAAGGATAGTGGTAAGATAATGGGCTCAAAATGTACTGCCAGGCGCGTGGGCGGCCCATAATAATCGGTAGCTTGATTGGTGAATTGAAACCAGCGCCCGTGAATAGTATTCCAGATTACCTGGTCCATATTGCCAAGATCGAAAGCGGTTGCCTTAAAGGTATCATAGCGCAGCACTGCTTGATGGCTCATCTCCAGGGCATATACCAGCATGACCACTATTAAGAGCCACCAGGCTATCTGTCGTTGTCGATGTATGTCAAATCGCTTCACCATGGCTAAATTACTATGATCGATTGCCAGATGCCTATGCCGACCAGAATCATAAATGACCATACAATGACGAACTCAGGCCAGGTACCTGTACGAAAACGCCAGTGTGGATTGGGTGGAATACCAAAGCGTTTATGATTCGGCCATAGGAGGGGGACGCCACCCTCAGTCATAGCATCGGCTACAATATGCATGATACAACCAAATAATACCGCATAAAACACCAGGTGTGTTCCGCGTACAAAGCGCGCCGGAATGGGAAATCCTTGCTGGTACAATAGATAGGTTACCAGCTGTTCCAGCCCAAAGGCTATTAACGAGCCAAGCAGCAGGCCCAGTAAACTATGAAAGAGCGTACGATGACCTGCCAGACGCTGGATGCTTTTACTAAACCAGCCCAATTTATGTCCAAGGGTGCTATGTGCGTTATCGATATCCGGCAAAAGTGAGCCAAACCCCACCATAAAATAATAGACGATCTTTTTCACTACGAGGGTGAGGGGAACGACTTTTGCCATTGTCAATGGGTCACCTGTTAAGTGTACCACACTATCCAGAACAACTCCCGCCGTCAGCCCCACCAGTAGATGCGATCTACCTTCCATCTATTTTCTTTTCTTCTCCTCATCTCATTTCTTTCGACGGCGTTGATTAGAACGGTACTCCTGGTAGAGATCGTCGTCTGCACCTTTCACGCCCTGTTTCATAGCAGGAGGTGTATTTCTTGCATTCTCTGATGAGTTCCGGTTAGTATTGGATGAGCCGCCTCGCCTGCTTGATTGTGATGAAGACATGCCGGTCATTGCACTAAAGTTGCGTGGTATCAAGTCAAAACGTGCCAGCAGGACCAATAAAATAACCAGAATCGCCAGGTAAGCCAGCGTTGATGTTCTAACCACTATCAATCCTCCAAAGAGGTTAAATGTGGTTAAAACGCTATCGAGGTGGTTACCCTGAAAGAAGCTTGTTACAAAGACGCCGATGAAGTTTGCGCCGAGCAGGTAAATACCCATGCCAATGAGATAGCGCGTTTTAAAGGCGCTGGCCGGTCGAGCCGGTTGAGTAGTCCTGGCTGGCTCCTTTTCTCTTGTGACCTCCGACTTCTGCTCACTGGAAGTTGATGACCTGGTAGGAGAAACCTTGCCACGCGTGGCACGAGCCAGTCTGGCTTGAGCTGCATCTGTCTCCTGGGATGCCGGCGCTGGGGCACGTTTACCTACTGTCGAGAAAAAATTAGGCAATCTCCGCTTTGATGGCGCTACTGCCGGATTCTGAGCCTGCACTTCAGCGAGACTCTCCTCTAAAGTTGGACTGCTATCCTCTCCAAATTGCTCATTTTGTTCATTCCCCTCGCTCTCAGTCGAGGTTACAAGCACAGGTCGATTCCGCGGAACACGGGCGGAACGTCTGTGTGTAGAAGAAGGCCGGCGAACAGGTTCTTGCGTCATTGTTGTCCTCCAGAGCGGCTATCATTGAACTGCATCTTATCATTATACGGATTTTCTTCTTCTTGTGTTTGGTCTGAAACAAGATGTTGAGTACCCGCTTGCTGGTCAACCGGAACATTCTGCTGCTGACCTACACCACTATTGGATAACGGCATAGATGGATTATTGGGCGCTGGCATGGATGGATACGAAGGAGTAGGCTGCATGTATGGTCGTGAATGCTGCTGCTGTTGTGGTTGCAAAGGTTGAGGGGGTTGAGCAGGAATAGCGGGAGCCATTACCTCCAATGCTCCTAAACCTGCCCGCGCAATCTCATCGTCTCTCCCCGGTGCATTGCCACCACTAACGCCTATGCCGCCCACGGTAGCTCCTCCTATACGGATAGGCCAGCCACCAGCAGCCATAATAAATTTTCCATGTGTCATCTCAGACATGCTCGAAGCAAAGCCAGGAATGCCAGCTCCCCACTGGGCCACGGCATCCGTGGATTGATTGAACATGACTGCCGTGCTTGCTCCTTTTTGCGAAGACGCATATTAAGACTGGCGTCTCCCAATAATTACTTATAAGGCATTGCTGCAAGTATAGCGTATTAAGCGTATACTCACAAGAGGGCTTTCCTTATACCAGACGAACCCGCTCTTTACGCCATTCCAGCTTGCTATACTTCTCCTCAACGAGCTGCTGGGCTAGCTCCCATTCAGATTGGCTCATTGCTCCTGGCACAAATTCAGCCCGTAAAGCTGTACTGAAACCTCTACGGAATGCCCCGGCTACCTGCTCCCACGAAGCTGCGGGGACAAATGTATGTAACGGCGTTGTTTTTTCCCGGTATAGCGCTAGTGCCTCCTCACGGGCACTCTCATCAGGAAAGCGCAGCATGGAGAAGAATTCAGAGGCACGATCATCAAGCGGCAGCGATCCCTGTTGGAGCAGCGCATCATCTTTCCATACCTGGGCGCTCCCTACCAGCTTAAAGCCGCCACTGGTGAGGTCGGCCTGGGTTGAAGAGGCGAAACACGCCGCCGAGGGTTGTTTGCTGACGCGCTCATCGCTTAGTACGGCAGGTACCCCCAGGCTTTGTAAGGCGGCGATGAGCCCCTGAGCAAGATAAGCATAAGCGGCAACGACACCGGCAGGTACGCCATCTCGCTTGCCGGTGACGATACTGTAGGTGAACTCATCACGGTGGTAGACCGCACGGCCTCCTGTAGGCCGGCGCACCAGGGCAACGCCCAGTTGCTGGCAGCGGTCGCTGTCGATTTCACGCTCAACGCTCTGGAAACGACCCAGCGAGATAGACGGCTGCACCCAACGAAAGACGCGCAAGGTTGGCGGAGCAGAGTTTTGCAGATAATGCATCTGTACAGACTCGTCAATGGCCATGTTCATGGCAGCATTCAGAGTTCCAGTATTGAGAAAACGATACTGTTCAGACATTGTGAGTTAATTCCTTCGTGCAGCCTTCCATTTTTCACGCTGCTCTTCCCGCATTTTTTCTGAAGCGGGGATATACCTGGCCATAAAATCGTCACGGAACGCTGCATAAGTTCCGGCAATAATGACCTCGCGCAAGTGATTGGCAAGCCGAAGCATATAGCGAATATTGTGAATGCTGCCCAGGCGGTAATAAAGCTGTTCCTCTGTTCGTGCTAGGTGATGGACATAGGCTGCACTATAGTTCCGGCAGGTATAGCAATCGCATCCCTCTTCGATAGGACCACGTTCAGCGCGGAAGCGGGCAGACTTGATATTGATGCGCCCATAGGGAGTGAAAAGCCCGCCATGACGAGCCACACGTGTGGGCAAAACGCAGTCAAACATGTCCATACCCAGCCCAACACCAAGCACGAGGTCTTCGGGTGACCCCACACCCAATAAATGACGCGGCTTGTCCCGTGGCAAGACGGGAGTGACATAGCGCAACATTTCCCACATTATCGCCTTTGGTTCACCTACTGACAATCCTCCTATCGCAAAACCCGGGAAAGGCAGGTTGCCAATAAAGCGAGCGCTCTGCTCACGAAGTTCAGGGTCAAAAGCTCCCTGCACAATGCCGAAGAGGGCCTGCTCTGGGCGATATTGCTCCTTGATGAAAAGCGCACGTTCAGCCCAGCGATGAGTGCGATTCATAGCTTCCTTTGCTTCTGTGAGAGTGCAGGGATAGGCAGCACAAATATCGAGCGGCAGGATGATATCCGCACCAAGTTCAGCTTCGATACTCATGACACTCTCGGGCGTCAATAGCTGCAGTGAGCCATCGAGATGTGACTTGAAGGTGGCACCTCCTTCGCTTAATTTGCGCAAGTGCCCCAGGCTAAATACCTGGAAGCCGCCGCTATCAGTAAGGATAGGGCCATCCCAATGCATAAAAGAGTGTAGTCCACCAAGCGAGGCGATCAGTTCTGAGCCAGGCCGCAGCATAAGATGATACGTATTGGCGAGAATGATCTGTGCGCCGGCCGCCCGCAGTTCCTCCGGTGAAACACTTTTAACGGTCGCCTGGGTACCCACCGGCATAAAGATAGGCGTGCGAATGCTGCCATGAGGCGTCTGGATCGTTCCTGCCCGCGCCCATGTCCCAGGGCATTCAGAATCTATTGTAAAAGAAAAAGATGACGTCATGTATCCCTAACAAAAAACCTACCCATGAAAAGGGCTGACCACCCTTTTGAACCCCCACTGACAACAAACGAAGGTGCTTGAAAGATAGCACACGTATTTTATATATGCAAGCCTCTCAAAATACCGCCTTTTATAGGCACGGCATATGCTCTGTCCATACAAATATCCCCCTTAGTGTAAAGAATACACATATAAAATACATCAAAATGCAAAGTTCATAAAAAATGGCTAAGAAAACTCTTGCAAATCGGCAAGGGATGATGTATGCTTCTTGCGGTATCCTAAAAGGTCTCGGTAAGTCCCACTATACACGTAGAGCGCAACGAAACGAACCAAAACGAAACAAATTGCATTCTACATAAGATGGCTCGTCCAGGTTTTCCGTCCAGTCCCTCGCTGGTAAAGGGAATAGGCGACTGGTGACATCTCTGTAAGGATATGGACCCGACATGGAAGGAATACCAACATATCACAAGGAGGTCCCTAGTTGAGCTTCGATGACAAACCCCTTAAGTGCCGTGAATGCGGAAACGACTTCGTATTCACTGCCGGTGAACAAGAGTTCTACCAGCAAAAAGGCCTGGTGAACCAGCCTGGTCGTTGCCCGTCCTGCCGTGCATCCCGCCGCAACGCGTCTGCCGGTATGGGTGGACGTGGAGAGCGTGCCCCACGCGAAATGCACACGGTGATTTGCGCCGAGTGCGGCGCCGAGACGCAGGTGCCATTCTTGCCCAAGAATGATCGCCCCGTCTATTGCAGTCCCTGCTACGACAGAGTCCGGGTCGCACGCAACTAACTCTCTGCGTATCTCCCGGGCAACGTAGAGGTTTGGAAGCATGGGTTGCTTCCAACCTCTTGAGAGTACCCAATCATTATGGGTACCCTCACCCACCCCGCACTGCATAGACACCGTTTCACCTCATGACAACACAGAAAGACAAGGTAGAGGTATGTTCTCCGCCTTGTCTGTTTTCTTGTCCCTTCACTCCTATTTACATCCCCTTTAATCCTACATTCAGCAGTCTTGTTTGTTCGCCGGTGTTCGTAGAAATCTGCCTATTTGGCTTGAACTACCTGTCAGATTTGACCGATTGTCTTCCCAGAAGATGAGGGTTGTCTTAGAGATCACATGTATATTGCTTATAGCAAGGCTAGTATTGCTATAGATGGTGGATGACTTGCCTCCTTCTGCTGGTTGCATGCTGATACTACTAGGACCGCTGAAGCCACTCTCATTACATTGACACGAGCTGCTGAACAGAAATTTGCTATCAGTACTATGACTGGTAGATACATTTTCATCTAAGTTTTTGATCCACTTGAGATCGCTATCGTTCTGATTCGCACCTTTGTTGATGTTGAGGAGATACAAACCGTGCCGGCAGGGACAGGATGGACTATTATCGTAGGATCTAATCATGTACACTCGAGTATTATCGAGCCAACTGAACGGTTTCTCATTGTATCCAGGCTCAGGGAATAGCTCTGGCTGCAGAACGCCGCTGGTAAGATTCAGCAAATATACAACTTTCATGGCTGAGTGGCTATATCGCGCTGTGGTGAATATGAGCCATTTTTGATCATCGGACCACTGGGGAGCAGTGAATTCGCCTGAGGTACAAAAGATCGTCTGTAAATCTCTACCGTCTACTCGTATCATTTGTACCTCAGTCTGTTCATTTCCATATTTGTATACGGATAAGGTGAAGAGAATCCATTGTCCATCCTTTGAGATCAGCGCATCACCAATCGATCCATTTGATGTCTTCATGATCTCGGTTATGTCGCCAGACCTGGTGTTATAGCTCTTCAATGTAGTAGTGGAAGGGCCGTTCTCCGAGTATTCATGATCGATGTAAACAATGTTTGGGCCGCTGTACTGTCTCAGTGAGCTCGTTCTGACAGCGCGTGCCGTTCCCGGCTGAGGACAACTGGTTGGTGGGGCAGAGCCTCCGGGAGGCGAGGATGACGTTGGAAAAGGAACTACAGGGGAGAGAAAGAGCTTTGGAAGAATGAGCAAACTAACTAGACCGGCTGATAGCAAAACTATTGCTGTGAGCAGAAAGAGATACGGGGAAAGCTTGTATCGAGTTGAGTGAAAGCGAGGGAGTTGAGGTAGGTCCAGCACCGGTGCTTTTCCGGTCGGCTTAGCTGACAGAGTGGTGGATGTTGACGGGTGCTCTGGTAATGGCTCATCGAGAGGGAGTTCATCATTCTCATCCTTTTGATCTGAAAGTAAACCCAATTCTCTCGCATTTTTATTGAACAGCTCACAGAGGCGTTGCCGGAAGAAGGGAGTAGGAATAGTTATCCCATGCTCCCACCTATACACAGTGTGAACATCTGCCCCAATCTTTTCAGCCACATCCCCCTGCGACCATCCACGTAGCTCGCGCTCATGTTTCAGTCGAAGATTTGGCTTTCTCTTGCTGTCTCCCTTCATGATTTGGCTCCTCCGTTTCCCATTTCCTATGTCGGATCTTGTACTTTTCCAGGACATTACTGACAATGAAAGAGTGCCTGGGAAAATCTGATCTCCAGCCCCATTTGAGACACCAGATGTCACGAAAGCGAAGTAGTGACAGAGCAACTCTACCCGTAAAGAAAAGGAAAGCTCGATGATACTGAACGATACAACAGTTGACTATTGGATGACGGTGGGTTGAACAAGAGATGACTATCCGCTGTCATTGTATCAAATTCTGATCTCAGGCACAATTTGGCAGAGAAGAAAAACCTTTGCAGGACGAGCTTCCTTTAATGGTACCAATGACGAGGTTCCCTGAAAGGGAAAGAGGTCAAGAGTGATGAATATCAATATAGATGAAGCCGTTAGCCAGATGAAGCTGACGGTCCTGGCAGACCTGAGCACCAATGAGCTACAGCGGCATCGTGGCAAAAAGACTTTTGATGATGTGAAAGAAATCTATCGCCTCAACCATAATATCGTCGAACGACTGCGGCGCAACCGGGATCGACTGCGCCATGTCCTTGGTGATGCTGAATAAGTAGGCGGGCAGCGTCAGCAGAACCGCCTGCGGAGGAATAACAGACCTTCATCCTGAATTGACAAAAAAGAGAGGCCGGGCAGGTGACCAAATCCTCTGCCCGGCCTCTCTTTTTTGTTCATGAGCCAGATTCTAATTTCAGCATTGTTCCCACAAATATTTACTTTTATTGACAGATGTTCGTCACACTCTATAATAGGGTTGTAACATTCGTTTTTTATGTTTGTATTAAACGCAACAGGATGTGGTGGATGAACGGCGGTTCCTACACGCGAATAGGGTGAACGCACGAGAAATAGACGGGGAACAAAGGGGTCTACCTCTTTTGTTTCTTATAGTATAGGAACATTTGCTAAAGTAGTTTTCGAGGTACCTCAATGATGGCTATCAATCCTGAAGAGTATCTGGCACCTGCGCACATGCCAGCCTCTCATGTAGGGAGCACACTACAAGATCTGTTAGCAGAGACTTGTCAATATCTGACTCCACTCGATATGGAGAGGATTGAACGTGCCTACGACCTGGCAAGCCGGGCACATAGAGGAGTGGTACGCCGTTCAGGGGAACCCTATATCCAACATCCGCTGGAGGTTGCACTGTTGCTGGCCGATATGCGTATTGATGCCGATGGAATTATAGCGGCCTTGCTGCATGATGTGGTAGAAGATACGACGTATTCATTGGAGGATCTCCGCAAGCAGTTTGGAGCAGCCGTGGCCAATATCGTGGATGGAGTAACGAAATTTGATGCGCTCGTACCAGGTGTAGCCGCAACTGCCCCTCCCGCCAACGCTGAGATAAAGGTTGTCCAGGATACCTCCGTTGAAGATGTCACCACTAGCCAGAATACCTTGGTCAAACAACCCCAGGACGATGAGCAAGGACCTCAGCAGATACGAGACTTTAAACGCCGCCAGCGATCTGAGACGGTACGCAAGATGCTGCTGGCGATGGCAGAGGATCCGCGTGTGGTAGTTCTCAAATTGGCGGATCGCTTACACAACATGCGCACGCTGGATGTGATGAATCCAGCACAGCAGCAGAATAAAGCTCGTGAGACCAGCGAAATTTATGCTCCGCTGGCCCGGCGCCTGGGTATGGTATTGGTCCAGGCAGAACTGGAAGACCTGGCCCTATCCTACCTGGAACCGGAGAAGTATGCGCGGCTCGCTCGGGAAGTAGAAGAAGAACTAAGCAAGCGGCAGGCGTATGTAGATGCAGTGTGCCGCATGTTGCAAGAAGAGATGGAGCGCGCCGGGATTCATGCCGAGGTACATGCATGGCAGAAGCACCTGACAAGCATTAACCGCAAACTCCAACGGAGTGGAGGAGAGCTTAGCCAGCTACATGATCTTGTTTCATTCCGCATTTTGGTAAACTCTGAGCACGACTGCTACCTGGCATTGGGACATATCCATGCCTTGTGGCGACCTAAGGACGGGCGGATTAAGGATTTTATCGCTACACCCAAGTTAAATGGCTACCAGTCGCTGCATACGACGGTGTTCTGCCTTGATAACCGGCTGGCAGAGATTCAGATTCGCACGCACGATATGCAGAGGACGGCAGATTATGGTATTGCCAGCTATTGGTACATGAAAGAGCGCGGAAGCTCACGTCTCTCCTATCGAGAGTTAATCGCGTGGATTGAGCAATTGCGAGAGTGGCAGCAGGAATTGCCACAGAGCGCAGACGAGTTTGTGGAAGCAGTCAAGGGTGATATCTTCCAGGAGCAGATCTTCGTGTTCACGCCCAAGGGAGAAGTCAAGGATTTGCCACGTGGTTCCACTCCCCTGGATATGGCCTATCGTATTCATACGGATATTGGTGAGCACTGTGCTGGGGCGCGGATCATCACCAATATGGCCGATACTGGGCGCCTGGTAACGCGGTTGGTGCCCCTCGACTATGAGTTGCAAGGAGGGGAGATTGTCGATATTGTGGTGAACAGTACAGTTCATCCCACCCGTGATTGGCTTTCGTTTGCGCGGACGGCTGCTGCTCGCAGCAAGATTCGCCGCTACTTGAAAACCTATGAACGAGAACTGAATGTGCAACTGGGACAGGAACGGCTGGACCTGGCATTGAAGGCTGCCGGCGTCCCGGGCATTGGGGTGGTGCGGGATGACGATTTCCTGCCACTGACGGTAGCAAAGAAGTTTGCGGCGCCAGAAGATATATACGCAGCGTTGGGACGCGATGATCTGCAGGTAGAGACCGTTGTCGAGTGCCTCTTACCAACCCTTCAGAACCGTGGAGATATTGTACCGTCACAAGTGACGGTATTGAGCCAGGAGGAAGCGCCCGAAAGTGAGCATACAGAAGCTCTATCTACGAGACTTGATAGCAAGAGCGTGAAAAATTTGGCCTCTGCCTCGGTGAAGTTGGCCCATTGCTGTTGCCCCATTCCTGGTGACGCAATTGTGGGCTTCTTCAATCCGGGCAAAGGCATGTTTGTACATCAGAGCGATTGTCGAACGCTGCGGCGCTACCGGGAGCACGCCCAGGCACGCTTCGTAGAGGTAAACTGGCTGCAGATTGAGCCGCAGCAGTACCTGGCGCCGATTACGATTGTGGCACGAGACAGGGCCGGGTTACTGCGCGACGTGGCAGCGGTAGTCGCCGATGCCGGCATCAATATGACAGCAGTAACTTCCAATACGAATACCTCCTTACAGAAAGCCACCATCAGTGCCACACTTGAGATAGAGACGGTCGACCAGATCGATCGCATCTTCAAGCGTTTACGGCAGGTTAAAAATGTGGTGAGTGTGAGTAGGACGCCCGCCAATGGTGCGCCTATAAACCGGCATTTTGAATAGAAGATAAGTGTACGATTATGATACCTATGTCTGTAGATAAACAACCACAAGCACAAGATGCTTTAGATGAAATGGCTAAGCAGCTGTTGAACACGGTAAAGCAGTCTATGGGCACTGCTGAAGTTGAACAGGTAGCACAGGCCATTCACCTTGCACAAGAGACGTGTGCAGGAGTACGCGAGCATAGTAAAGCCTCGCTCGAACCTCTGCGCCTGATTTCCCCCCTGGAACATGCACTGGCGATAGCAACTATCCTGGCTCAAATGCATATCGATGCCGTGGGGATAGCCGCTGGAGTGATTTTTGAGGCAGTTGATGCGGATCTCCTGTCACTTGAACGTGTTGAAGCTACCCTTGGTTCTCCGGTGGCACGTGTCGTAGGCAGCATGTTACGCTTGAATATCCTGGAGCGCAAGAAGCATGCCGGGGCTCAACTCATTGCCCCTTCCAACGGAGAGGCAGAGAATGGCCGCGACCAGAAGAAGCGGCGCATCCGCGAAGCTTTACGGCGCCAGCAGGCAGAGACTGTGCGTAAAATGTTCATCGGTATGGCGGATGACCCGCGTGTGGTGCTGCTCAAGCTCGCTTATCGTCTACACGCCATGCGCATAACCACGCAGCAATTGCGGCGATCTTCCCTTCAATATATTGACCAGCAAGAGTTGCTGACCATGGCACAGGAGACTCGCGAGATCTATGCGCCATTAGCCGGGCGCCTGGGTATGTCACTTGTCGAGAGTGAACTGGAAGACCTGGCTTTTGCTATCCTTGAACCTGACAAACATGCCTGGATTCTCTCCCATGTCGAGATGGAAAGCAAGCAGTGGAGTGCCTATGTTGAGCGAATCTGTACTATCCTGCGTCAAGAGATGACAGCCATTGGTTTGAAGGCAGACGTATCAGGGCGAGTCAAGCACTTATACAGTTTCTACAAAAAGCTCCGGCGTAACGCCGGGGAAACTGATCAGTTGAAAGACTTGCAGGCAGTGCTGGACACTGGCCAGATTCATGACTTGATAGCTTTTCGTATTCTTGTTGAGTCAACTTCTGATTGCTATCTTGCCCTTGGTCATGTGCATAGCCTGTGGAAGCCCAAAGAGGGCCGTATCAAAGACTTTATCGCCAATCCCAAGCCGAACGGCTATCGAGCATTGCACACGACCGTCTTCTGCATGGATGACCAGCTGGTAGAAATTCAGATTCGCACCTTCCAGATGCACGAGATGGCGGAATTCGGTGTAGCCATGCACTGGCATTACAAGGACGTCGGTGATCGGGCCTCGGCCTCAGCCAGGGAATTATTGTCCTGGCTGCGCCAACTGGCAGATTGGCAACGTGATCTGCATTCATATACGGCCAGCGATGCCGAGTTTGTGGAGGCAGTCAAAGATGATATCTTCCAGGAGCAGATCTTTGTGTTCACGCCCAAAGGTGAGGTGAAAGACCTGCCCGTTGGCTCGACGCCACTGGACTTTGCCTACCGCGATTGGCTCAATTTTGCCCGCACCACTGCCGCTCGCAGCAAAATTCGCCGCTACCTTAAGACGCACGAACGTGATATCAACATGCAGATCGGACGTGAGCGTTTAGATCGTGAGCTCAAAGTCTTAGGGGTGGCGCGCGGCGTTGAAGCACTGACCGAAGACGCCGAGAAATGGCTGGAAGAAGAGTACAACGGAAAATCTTTTGAAGATTTACTGGCTGCCATTGGCGGTGACGATATACGCCAGCACGCCGTTGCCATCAAATTGATTGAACGCTGGCATCAACTCCGCGAGTTACGCGAGGGTAAAGAGACCAGAGAGGAAAACGAACCGCTTCCGCTGCCTACGGCTACTCCAAAACAAACCTCCCCGGCACATTTGCAGGTGGCGGGTGTAAGCGGGTTGCTGACAAGTCTGGCCAATTGCTGTTGTCCATTGCCGGGCGATGAAATCGTTGGCTTCATCAGCCGGGGCAAAGGAGCCATCGTCCATCGCGCCGATTGCCAGAATATCGGCCGCTACCGCGAACGGGAGCGAGAGCGCCTCGTTTCTGTCAGTTGGACAAGTATGGGCAATCAGCGCTATCTTGCTCCTGTAGTCATTGCCGCTCGTGATCGTGCGGGGTTGATTCGCGATATTGCTACCGTCGTTTCTGAGGCCGGCGTCAATATGACTTCGGTCAGCTCAAATGTGAGCGGCGGCAAAGAGATAGCGCTGATCAGTGTCACGCTGGAGATTGAGGGCATGGAGCAGTTACAGCGCGTGTTTACCAAAGTGGAGAAGGTCAAAGGCGTGAGGCACGTCGAGCGTGATTTAGGCAAGAGCAAGAAGAAATAAACGAACCTGGTTACCTGTCCTCCAGACAGGTAACCAGGTTCGTTTAGCTAAATTCTAAAGTTAGCCGCGAAGCCGCTCTAAGACAGGGGGCTGGCGTAGTTTCGCCAGGGCTCCAGCTTCAATCTGACGCACACGCTCACGAGTGATACCAAGTTCACGGCCCACTTGCTCAAGTGGGTGTGCCTGCCCATTACCGAGGCCAAAACGCAACTGTAAGACAAGCCGCTCTCGTGGTGTCAATACCGACTCAAGCACACGCTGAACCTCATCTTTCAAGGTCTGCGTGGTGGCAATATCTTCAGGCGAGGCAGATTCCGTATCAGCAAGCACATCACCCAATTCCTGCTCTTCATCTTCGCCTACCGGCAGTTCAAGAGAGACAGGAGCGCCAGGTGCCGCTTGCAGTTCGACCATACGGATAGGGTCTAAGCCGGTCGCGTCTGCCAGTTCCTGTTCCGTGGGTTCACGTCCTAGCTCCTGTAAAAGACGCTGCCGCTCTCGACGAATACGGTTGAGCGCGGTATTCACGTAGACAGGCAGCCGTATCGTTCGCCCCTTATCAGCAACGGCACGACTGATCGCTTGACGGATCCACCAGGTAGCGTGAGTAGAGAAACGATGGCCACGACGCCAGTCATACCGCTGGACGGCACGAATGAGACCAATATTGCCTTCCTGAATTAAATCGAGTAGCGTGAGGCCACGACCAACATAGCGCTTGGCAATACTGACGACTAAACGAAGGTTTGCTAAGATAAACTGTTTCATCGCATCGCGATCACCTCTCTCGATGCGCTGGGCCAGTTCAATTTCGCGTTCGTGCGTAATCATCGGTACCCGGCCAATCTCGCGGAGATAGGTCATCACTGCATCTGACTCACCTGCATCGGTTGCATTGACCGTGTTCTCATCCTGATCTTCTGATCGGCGACGGCGCATAGCAGGGCGCCGTACTGGCGTCTCTGCATCAGTAGCCATCGACGGAAGAGTGAGAACAGAGGCAACCTCAAGTTCGGGTGAGCCTTGTAACTGAGTCAGGTCTTCATGCATAGCAGACATTTCTTCCAACTCAAGGGAGGCCGGCTCCAGACCGTTGAGGTCCTCTTCCAGCTCCTGCTCATCTTTACCAGTTTCCTCTTCTACGTCATCCTCCATTGTATAATCAAGATCTTTAGTAAGCAGCTGCTCGACAATATCGAACGACTGCTCCTGATCTGAATTCGTGTCTTTCTCGTTCAACGTTAGCGTCGTTCCCGTCATGGCACGCTTTTGTAGCTCTATCATTATTTTGCGCCCTCCATGAAAAGTACCTTGTAATGTATCTTAAACAGCAAGATTTATGTTTTATCGTCCGGTCCTACACTCAAGGAAAGCGATCCTTACTTAGATCGAACACCTGGTCCGAGTATCGAGTGGGAGGAAATCAAAGACGTGAAAATGTATTTTCACTAATAAAAACATAGCCAGATCGGAAAATATTCCTTCACTCTTTTAATTATAACGTATGTATGCCCTTTCGTTCTAGTCCCCAGCGCCTGTATTTGTTATGATCTCGTAAATTCGTATATATTTATTACGTCTGAAGCCCCTCCAGGGTGGCAAATGAGCATCATCTTCTTGCGTGCAGCGCATGACAAGATAAATTCTGCCATAAGCCTCCGCACAAAAATTGTGTTGCTCATCTATTACTATCTCTCTTGACGTTGTGTTACCACTACTCTAGAATAACATGCATGGACACATTCGCGCAACCCTTAGATGTCACCATCAAACGTATCGACAAAGGTCTACCATTGCCTACCTATGCTACGAGCGGCTCAGTGGGTTTTGATCTACTTTGCCGGGAAGATACCGAGATTGCACCCCGCAAGTTGGGGCTCATTCCCGGCAACGTCGTTGTGCGCACTCCCCCAGGCTACATGTTGCTGTTAACGATGCGCAGCCGTCACGGTGAAGCGCGGCGAGCGCATTGCCCAGGGTATCTTCGTTCCCATCATACATGTCACATGGCATGAAGTTGATGATATGGGCCAGGGACGCGGCGGATTTGGAAGTACAGGTGGTTAAGATAAATATGCCATTACCAGATTATTATGCTTTTCTCCAGGTTCCACCCACAGCAACACAATACGAGATTAAACGCTCCTATCGTCGCCTGGCGCGCCAGTTTCACCCTGATCTTAATCAACAAGCATTAGATAAACACATCAAGATTCTCAATGAGGCCTATGAAGTCCTACGCGACCCACACAAGCGTACCCTCTATGATGCACAACGTCGCAAGGCACAAGAGAGGCGAACAGTCGACCAGCAAGCCCTACGTCGTAAACAAGAACAGGCCAGGCAGGTCGAACAAGAGCCGAAAATGACATGGGTAGAAGGCTTCTTTGGCTTTATTAGAGAGTTGAAGAAAGGTTTGCGGGAAGATTGACTTCCGTTTAACTATTAGATAGTAATTTTGTTAGTGCCTCCTCAAATGCCTGGTAAGACCTATCTCCAAAGAGCACGACCATGACTTGCTTCAAGCTCGTCGGTTTCTTGATATGTTCGATAATAGTTCGCAGTGCGATAGGAGCGGCCAGGTCTAGAAGATATCCATAGATTCCTGTGCTGAGCGAGGGAAAAGCAATGCTCTCAACCTTATATTGTTCGGCCAGGTCCAGACAGCTCTGGTAAGCGCTGGCCAGGAGACGCTCATCCTCACTACCACCGCGATAGATCGGCCCGACAGCATGGAAGACGTACCTGGCAGGGAGCTTGCCAGCCGTCGTCGCCACGGCGCTACCGGTCGGACAACCGTTAATCTTGCGGCACTCGGCCATAATGCTCGGGCCACCTGCACGGTGAATGGCCCCATCGACGCCTCCTCCGCCAGCAAGCGCCGAATTAGCGGCATTCACAATGGCATCCGCCTGCACCCTCACAATATCTCCTTGCAGCAATGCCAGGGTCACGCCATGAATCGTATGCGTTGACATAAACACATCTCCCCAATTTCTCATAATATCAGGCCGAAGGGTTCCTCTAAGAGCCGTTTGACCTCCTGTAAGAAGCGGGCGGCCATCGCACCATCAATCGCCCGGTGGTCAGCTGAGAGGGTTACCTTGATGCGGTTGCGCACTACTACCTGGCCATCTACCACAACAGGGGTCGGCATGATCGAACCGATCGCGAGAATAGCCGACTCCGGCGGGTTAATGACAGCGGTGAAGCTATCCACATCGAACATGCCCAGGTTACTGACAGTGAAAGTACCGCCGCTGAAATCCTCTGGGCGCAGTTTGCCTTCACG
>WNGL01003909.1_pt1 | contig 17957 bp, 15 predicted proteins | sample 5400591 | NCBI WGS metagenome assembly WNGL01 (sample SAMN13153377, study PRJNA577476) | soil metagenome | isolation source: 80 cm soil or saprolite under Garry oak tree replicate 1 | place: USA:California | collected 2016-06-15 | reverse complement strand
TGCGATGCCAGCCGGATAATCGTAGTGGGCTTGAGCGGGTTTTTCGCAGTGCTGGTCACTGTCGGCGCAATCGGTGTTTTTTTGGAAACACCAAGCGACGAATCCCGGATGAAACCGCGCGGCCACGCCGGAAGGGACAGCATCCGGCTTGACTTCGTGGAACTCGAACTTGATGGAGCCGTCTGACTGTCCGTCTGGATTCACCGTTCCCAGCAAATATCCATACACATTCGTCCGCGCATCTTTGGCATTTTTCCAACCAGCGGTTCCTCCGGGCAATGGATTGCGATGGGCGCCTGCTGTACCAACAATCCACCCTGGCAAGACCTCGCCTTTGCCCTTCCACTCCGCGGTATTAAAAATATCCTCCATGTAGTAGTGCGAGTGGCTGGCTAGAACATAAACGTGTTTATGGGTTTGAGCCTGCCAATCCCACAACGCCTGGTAGGCTGTTTTCCCGCTCGCGGTCCCCTCCTCCGATTCATTCATGCTGTGACCCCGCGAAATGCTATCCGGCAGCGCGGCATGCATCCCCACCACTACCGTCTTAACGTCAGCATTCCTAGCATCCGTGGCAAGCTGATCTTGGAACCATTTCAGCTGCTCGTCGCTAAAAGACAGGTCCTTCTCTTTCAGGGCCGTTCCAGCATTATCCAAATTGATGAAATCCACGCCGCCGATCATCCAGTGGTAGTACGTGTTCAACTTGCCGGTCTCTAACCGTTGGGCATCCGGATTGAGCCAGTCTTTGAATGCCTTGATGAAATCCTCGTGATCGTGGTGCAGGATCATCTCATGGTTGCCAATGCCCAGGAACACAGGCACATTGTAGCTATCAAAAGCTCGCGCCTGATATTGGGTGAAGTCCTCCCATGCATGTTTTTCATAGGCGAGACGTTCTTGGACTTTCCTCCACTCACGTTCTTCATACGCGAGGAGTTCCTGCATGTCTTTCCACTCGTGTTTTTCATAGGCTGGCCGCTGGTGCTCGTGAGTCGGCCCACACTGCATGTCTTCGTCAACGAGTGCTATGAAGCGGAAGTCGCCCAGATGCCAGTAGAACTGAGGAGCGTGTGTCGAGACGTCTGCCGCAATCGTGGGGACAACTAGGTCACCACAGTTACGTGAGTCGCCTGACACCGCGAATGTCCAGGTGGACGTGGGCGGGAGCTTCATGGTGGCCGACTGCTGGCGTGTCTCCGTTACCGGCTTGGGCTTTCTTAGATACAAAACCCCTATCAACAGAAGAAGGGCTGCTATCAGAGCCAAGCCGGTCTTGACGGTCTTGGGAGTGCCCATTAACCCTGGATATATACGTTCTGTTACTCGCTGAGTCAAAACATTTCTGCGGTAATCTACTGTAGCATCAGAGTGCCGAGGCACTGATAAACGCTGCTGTTTGTGTTCACCCAAACTTGGACTTCTTTCTTCTGTTTCTCTGGCTGTTGTGCAGAGACCATGGACAAGGGGGGTATAGGCTGCCGGTGCTGCTAGGAGTATGGGCGGATTCTTGCCCAGCAAATTGTGGCGCTGAATGATGTCCTAGAGAGCTGTGGAAAGTGAAGTGCCTGCCGCGGCAAAGACGGTATCCATGTCCGCAACGGCGAGCGGGATGAAAGCCCGGACGACAAGCGGATCGAATTGGGTCCCGCTGGACTCGTTGAGCCGTCGAATCGCTTCTTCCAGCGGGAGGCCCCTTCGGTACGGGCGTGAGGAGACCATGGCGTCAAAGGCATCAATGACGGACACAATCCGCGCACCGATGGGGATTTCAGTGCCCTGAAGCCCGCCAGGGTAGCCTTTGCCGTCGAATCTCTCATGGTGGTGCAGAATGTACAGGCTTGCCAACTCCAGCCCTGGCAGTATCCGGAGAACTGCCCAGCCGTATTCCGGATGTTTCTTCATCAGTGCGTACTCATCTTCGTCCAATCGGGCGGGCTTGTTCAGGATCGAATCGGGCACGCCTATCTTGCCGATATCGTGCAAGAGCGCGGCGACTTCGATGTCATGCAGGCCAGACTCTTCGATGCCCATCTCCTGAGCAACACGGATGGCCCACTCGGCGAGTCGCGTGCTGTGAACCCCCGTGCCGAGGTCTTTCAAGTCGAGGAGCTGATTCATCGAGCAGATCAGGGAGTTGTGGAGATTGGCCAGTTGTTCTTCGAGCTCTTTGAGCCGCAGAGCCTCCGGGCCCCATCGTGGGTCGGATCTTTGCGCACGTGCCGTCCGAATTGAAGGCACTGCCGCGCCGATTCCCGCTGGGGAGAGCCCGGGGGCGGCAGTGCCGATGACGGTTTTGATCGCGGTTGCCATAGACGATAGCCGTCCCGTTCCTACTGCTGCAAGCTGAGCAGCGCCCGGTAGAGGTCTATGCGCCCGTTGACCAGGTCGGGCGTGAGCAACTTTGCGTGAGCAATCGCCCAGGCGGCTTCGGTCGGCGTTAAATCATGATCGTAGTTCAGCAGCAACGCCATGCCGCCGGAGACGAACGGCGCGCTGAAAGAAGTGCCGGAGCCGGCAGCATAAGACCCGAAGGGATAAGTGGTAACGATCTGTTCGCCCGGGGCGGCCACCCAGACCACTTGGCTGCCATAGTTAGAAAACGTCGAGCGCGTGTCGAAGTCTGAGGTGGAGGCAACTCCCATGACGTTCTTGATCGAGGCGGGATAGACGGACTCCTGCTTTCCGTCGTTTCCGGCCGAAGCGACCAGGATGACGGAGTGGGCATTCGCGTAGTTGACGGCTTTGGTGAGTTCGTTGGAAGAGCTGGTGAAATCGAAGCTCATGTTTATGACATTTGCATTGTTTTGCACGGCATAATACATGGCGCGAAGAATGTCGGAGAGATAGCCGGTGCCGTTAGCGTGGAAGGCTTTCAGTGGGAGGATCTTTGCCTTCGGAGCCACGAGGTGAATGATGCCGACCACCTCGGTGCCGTGCCCGAAGGCGACGTACGGCGCGGTATCCACGATGGCCATCGAAGACTGATCCACAATGGCCATGCTCGATTGGTTCACATAGCCGGGGGCGCAGCTGCTGCAAGCCGCCGTCGAAGAATAGTAGTCCAGCAACTCAGAGGCACCGGGCTGGTTCCGTGTGAAATCGTAACCCTGCAGCAGGATGCCTTGCAGCGCCGGGTGCGTGGGGTCTACGCCGGTATCAATGTCTGCGACGATGCCGGTTCCGGCTACGTTGAATCCGATGTGGGCGTCCGGAACACGGACAATTTGGGCCGCCGGCTGCGAGGCGTAGCCATACCAGACTGAGGTCCCGTAGTAATTGATGGGGGTCCTCTGCGAGAGTTGCCCTGGGGCGTAAGGCATCAGAGGGGCCGTTCTGGGGATATTCAAGGTCTGGTCGACTTCAACGCTGACGATCCCCAATGACGCTTCCAAGAGGCTTACTGTGCTGCTTAACAGGTTTGTGGAGGACACAACCAGAAAGAGCTGGCCGATCGTGCCATCCAATCCGCCTTGAACCTGGCATCCTAGAAGTGAACAGAGATTCAGAACGGACAACAAGCCACCCGTGGAGCGGACGATATACCGCTGCGAGGAACTGGGGCTGGATAAGATCGATAGGAGCTGAGCTGGGGCTGGCCGTGCTCCGACAAAGAGAAATAGCACTAGCAGAAGTGAGAGGTAGCGCTTCATTTATGTAAAGCTCCTTTTTTATTCGTCGTTTGCTCGGACACCCGTAGTTGTCCCGGTTCAGCCTTTTTTATTCTGGTTCGGCCGTATTTCCGCGACAATAGTACGAGCGACCAATTCCGTCCTAGCCTCCTCCACTCACCCTTACCAGTACTTTCGAACTACCGGCAAGGTCCCCGCATCCAGAACCTGACGCGCCTTCCCGCTCGGTGAAGAGCCGGCCCCGGGCGCTAATCAGTCTCATTTTTCTGGTGCGATCATGCACGAAAGTCTGCCTCGTTGGCTAAGTCCAATGGAATGAGCACTTCCCGTCCCATATCAACTCTGACCGACAGCTTTTGGCTCACCCGCGGACATTCCAGATGAAACTCTCCGAATGAATTTGTCTGCGTCCGAGCAATCTCATCGCGATTGCCCAGGACTGCCACCGCAATGTCGAGCATGGGCTTGTTTGGTTTGGTGGCATCCAGAATCTGACCGTCAATCGAAAGGAGATCGGAGCCAGTTACCGGCTCCACAGTCAAATCGATTTGCAAACTGCCGTGCCGGTACAGCATTTTTCGGATTGTCACGCTCGTTGCCCGCACTCCTTCCAGGGAAGGTTGCCGAAAGCTATCGAATATCAATTCGGCCATTTCCGCGATGCGGCTCTTGGTCTGCTGGCGTCCATACATTGCAAAGGCCGCCTCGACCGACTTCACCGCACTGGATGGCGGATCGTAATTCGGCAGCCGGCGGGCTACGTTCGAGACCTTTTCCCAAGTCTGGAGGATTTTCCGGCACTTCTTGCACCCATCTTCGAGGTGCCGGTGCATGGCTGCAGCCTGCTCGGGAGAGGCCAGCTTGTTGGCAAAATCAACCCACTCTTCGGACGAAAAATGCTTCATTCCGATACTCCTCAGTAGTTCCATTTGGACTTGACCGGCCCCGTGCGCCAATCACTTTCAGCCTTCCTTGTCAATAAAGAGTGAAAACCCTCGCCAAAAATATAGGCCTAAGCAAAAATCAATGGTTCCCAAAGGACACCTCGATTATCAGGGAAAAACCTTTCCTACGAGCACAAACGGCGCCCAGTAATAGGGATGCGCATACCGCTCGCGCAATTCCTGCATGGCTCCTTGGAGCGAGGTAGCCTTGTCTTGCCCCCCACAAAAACGCCCGTAAAAACTCTTCATCAGGTCTGCGGTTGTACGGTCGTGGACGTCCCAAAGGCTGAGCAGCAGAGACCGCGCACCGGCAAACAGCAAACCTCGTATCAATCCCAACAATTCGTCGCCCGCCGCAACCACGTTGAGGCCTGTGGCGCACCCGCTCAGCGTAACCAGGTCCGCCTGCAAGTGGAGCTGATAGAGGTCGTAAAGACTCAGATAGGACTCCCCCAGCCGGATCCCCGAGAACATCGGGTTGTCCTGCCGGAAATTGCCGTGCGTGGCTATATGAATCGCCAGGCTGTGCCGCCCTTTTTTCCGCAACAGCGATTCGCTGGCTTCCGGACCGATGAACAATTCAGCACCGGGCAGAATGGCCGCAACAGAGCGCACCTCTTCGGAAATGAAAGGAGCTTTCTCATCCGGAACGCCGAGAACGAGGGAAGTGGCCTGCGCATTTTCAACTTTCCGTTGACACAGGGCAAAGACGCTGGCGCTGGGTGCGTAGGAAATCGTGAAAGAGTCAATGAGGTAGTTCTGCCCGTCGTGGAGCGCGTGGAACGGCAGGTAGTGGAGTACTCCATGGGGCACGAGGATGAGATGCCGGGCATCCAGGTCTTTGCGCAGGGGAGCGATCAGCTCCTCGTAAAGTTCCTTTAGGTGCGCGAGCGTAACATCCAAAAGCGGTTGGTGAAACGTCCGGACGTAATCCGCCCCCAGAAGGAACTTGGAAAGCTGCAGCCGCAGCAGGCGAAGGGCCGTCTGGACGCGCGCGACGACCGTCACCGGTACGATCTTCAAGCTCTCGCGGGTCACCAACGCAGCGACCAACCGGTCCCCCACAGAGAAGTATTCCGCTAAGACAGCATCGCGGGGCAGGCTCGCGCGGATCTCCTCCGAAGAGACGCACGCGGGCGCCTGCAGGCTGCTGCCCGGTCCGTCGGTGGGAAGTTCGCGCAAGGCGCGGAGGAAATCGTTTTCGCGATCTTTCGCCTGCTTCTGCAATTTCTCGATGACTTCCGTGGAGCGTTGTTCGGGGCGCAATTGTTCGTGTTCGATCCGGTGGTAATACCAGTTGAGCTCTTCGCGAAGGTCCTGAATCCTCCGCACCAACTCACTTTGCGTCGCGTCGCTTGGCGGCGCAGGGGAAGCGCCCTGGAGAATTAATTCTGTGAGGCTGCGCGATTTGGCCTGTTCTATGTAGCCGAGAGCTTCCTCAAGAGATTCCGGGCGATCGCCATTCCCCAGGCAGATTCCAACGAGGGATTCATAGACCTCCAGCCTGTTTTTCATAAAGGCGATCTTCAGTTCTTCGGCTTTTAGGCTGCTGCGCAGCGTTTCCAGAGCTGCCCGCGCCTTCTGGTAGGCGGCGTAGGCGCCCTGGCGATCACCCGCGGACTCATGGATTTGCCCCAGCAGGAAGTTAGCCTGATAGTGCAAGGCGGGCGTTTCGAGGCGGGCCAGCCGTTCCAAAGCGATCCCGCACTCGCGTTTGGGCTCCTCGATTTCCCCATTGCGGAGAGCCAGGCGCGCAAGCAAGAGGTGGCACAGAACGGCCTTGCCCGAAAGGATGGAGGAATCAAAGAATTTCACCGCGCCGGCGCAGAGGCGCCGCGCTTCAAACAGGCGGCCTTCGTTGAATAGGACCAGCGCCTGATAGAGGTCAATCAGCCAGGGCCAGACGAGATTTTTTTCCCGGACAAACAATGCGCGCGCGCGGGGAAAAAGCTCAAGCGATCGAAACGCCATTCCCTGCTGACCCAGAGCAATCGCCTCGTTGGCTAGCGTTTTGGCAGATTCGTAGCCCATACCCAGTTTCTGAAATTGCAGATAACCCTCATGAGCCATCTGCCGGGCTTCTTCGCTTAAGTTCAGCTCCAGATAGATTTCCGAGAGGTCGAGATGGCAGAGGGCAAAATGATAGGTATCGCCGTTGGACCGGCTCTGCTCCCGCGTGGCCTGCAACATCTGGATACTGCGGCTGTATTCGCCGCGGAAATAATACAGGTAAGCAATGTTGTAATCGGCCTGGTTGACGGCCAGCGGCAGCCTCTTTTCCTCGAAAAGCTTTCGGGCCCGCTGATAGCAATCCAGCGCTCTGGGAAAATCATTCACACTGATCAGGCACATGGCCATGTTGCTGAGCGCCATCGCCAGGCGTTCGGTATCCTGAAAGGGCAGGAGCTGTTGATAGGCGCGCTCATAGTGCGCCAGCGCCTCCTCGAAACGGTCCTGGCGATGGAAGATATTGCCGACGTTGTTCTCGAGGCTCGCCAGCCGCCGCCCCTCTCCCAGGCGCGTAAAAATTGCCCGCGCCTTTTCGGAAAAAGCAACGGCGCGATCGTATTCTCCCAGCAGGATGAGAGGCTGCAGCGATGCGCTCAACGTGCGGGCTTCTTCTGGTTCGTTGTGCAGAGTTTGAAAGATGCGGAGCGCTCGGTCGTGAAACACAACTGATTTCTTGTTTTCGCCCATTACCCATAAAGCGTTGGCCTTGGCGCGCAGACTGCGCGCCAGGTTTTCCTTGTCCTTCAGGCGCCGGGCGATTGCGATTGCCGACTCCGCCCAGCGGAGGGCGAGCCGCGTGTCCACATGGAGATTGTCATTGGCCGCCTGGGTCAACTCTGCGACGACTTCGGACCGCAGGAGCTTGCGGTGATCTTCCAGGAACTTCTTCCGGGCGGCTTCGTTGCGAAGTTCACCCAACTGTTTGAAAAGCTGCCCGGCGGCGATGGGCTTCCTAGGCTTCGATTTCACCGAACCCCATCTCGTCAAGGCGCCGCCGCAGGCGGTCCAGACAGCGCTGGCGGATGAACCCGATCGAACCCACTGCGACGCCCAGAGTAGCGGCGATATCTTGATAGGAACGAACCGGCTCTTCGAAAAAAAGCATCTGTACGAGCCGGCGGCAGCGCGGTGCGAGCCCGGTAAGCGCCTCGCGCACGATTTGCTCTTGCTCGGCCTCCAGGAGCAGCCGATCGGCGGCCGCCGGCACCTCGATTTCGGGGATCCCTGCGTCCTCTGAATCGGACGAGACGAGGCGCAGTTGCTGGCGCCTCCAGTGAAGGCACTTGTGGGCCGTCACCTGCATCAGCCACTTGGGCAAGGCACGAGGCTCCCGCAGTTTTGGGAGCTCGGAAAGCAACCCGAGACACACGCCCTGGAAAACATCGGCGGCATCGTCGCGCGAAAGCCCATACTTGATGGGGATGGAGAAGATCAGATTCTTGTATTTATGGATCAGCGCGGACCACGCCTCTTCGCGGCCCCGCAGGCAGTCGCGTACCAGGCGCACATCCGAGGAGGCCACGCGCTTCTCTTCTTTCATCTCACTCAGCGTCGCCATTAGGGGGCTGACTTGCCGCCCTTCTGCCCAGATCCTCGCGGGCGAAGATATAACTCTTCCACGTTCCAGAGTGTATAGGGATCGAGGATTGCCGGGCGGAAATTCCCCAAAGCGTCCTTCCCCCCGACCAGGATATTGCCACTCGCGAGGGGAATAAGCGGGAGATTTTCCGCCACGAGCTTTTGAACTTCGTCATAAAGTTTCTTACGGGCTCCGTACTTCAGGGTAGTCAATTGCTGTTCCATCAGTTGGTCCAGCCGCGCTTCCCAGGGAGTGGAAGGGTGGGGTTGGCCGAGATTCCAGAGGTGCGTGCTTCCATTTGATTCCCAAACATTCATTTCTGGAGTGGGGTCCGCGTCGCCGCTGGCGAGCCGCATCACGGACGCTTCATACTCGAATGTTTTCAGCACGCGGTCCAACTGGGCGCGGAACTCCAGCGGCACCACCTGTACGTTCATCCCCAACTGTTTCAGGTCGTCTTGAATAATAGTGGCCATCTTGAGCCGCTCCGCATTCGAAGAGCTGGAGATAATCGTGAACTCGACCGTCTGGCCTTGCGAGTCCGTCAGCGTGCCGTCGCTTTTCCAGGAGAAGCCGGCACTCTTCAGAAGCTCGCGCGCATGCTCAAGGGAACGTGGCGGCTTCGGGACCGCCGTATTCAGCCACAGGCGGTTCCCCGGCGTGACGGGTCCCCACAGAGGCGTGCCTCGGCCGGCGTAAACCAAACGAACGATGCCTTGGCGGTCTATGGCAGCCGAAACCGCTTGCCGGAACCTCACATCGCGGAACCAGGATTGCTTGCGGGCGATGCCAGGAAGCTGCTTCGCGCTGAGGTCGTCCAGATTGAAAAACAGAAAGTTGAATTCCAGCCCGGGCCCCAAATCATAGAGACGATAGCCGCGCTGCGCTTGCTCTCGTTCCAGCACGTTGTAATTCTCCGCGCTGATACGGTCCAGGACATCCGTGTCTCCCGCTTGAAAACGAATCACCTGCGCGTCCTGATTCGGAACGATGAGGAATTCAATTTCATTCAGGTAGGGCAGACGATTTCCTTTGCGGTCTTGTTTCCAGTAATAAGGGTTTCGTTCGAGGACCAGGCGTTGGCCCGCAACGTACTCTTTCATGCGGAACGGGCCCAGGCCGGCGAGTTGACCCGGCTCGGTATTGAGAGCCCAAGCTTGTGAGAACTTCCCTTCTTGATAGGGTTTCTCCAGAAGATGCCGCGGCAGCACGGCCAAACTGTCGAAAATGCGCTCGGCGGCAGCGTAGGGCTGTGCCAGCTCGAAGCGAACCGTTGTCGCGTCAACCTTCTCGACGCGGATGGGCTGGCCCCCGATGATCAGGAGATCGCGCTGCGGCGAATGAATCTTTTCATCTTGATACACCTGAAAGGTGAACACTACATCGCCGGCGTCGAGCGCGTGGCCGTCGGAAAAGCGCAGCCCGCTGCGGAGCTGCAAAGTGTACCGGCGCCCGTCCGGAGAAACCTTCCAGGATTTTGCGAGGGCCGGTTCGGTGCGTTGCGACAGGCGATTGATATGAATCAGGTCGGCATGCAGGCAGCGAATGACGTCGCGGGAGACTTGGTCCACGGCCAGGACTGGATTAAGGGTTTTGGGTTCGGCGAGGAGCGAGACAACAAGCCTCCCGCCCATCACGCCAATTTCGCTGGCCGTCGTGAGAAGCTCTTCCCGCGGCGCCTGAGGCCGGGCAGAAGCGGGCGGGGTCCCCCGCGCCAACATGGCGCCGAGGACCAATGCCGTCAAGCTGAACATCCCTCTTCCATTCATCGCATAATCCCGGCGTGTAGCGAGCCTCCCTCAGACAATCACGAGCCTTGCGCGCTCGTGCAGCGCATCGGCCAGAAGCTGGTAACCCAGAAACAGAGGGATCAGCGCCGCCGCGGGCAGATACATCCACCAGTAGGATGCAAGAACATGATACTCCTGCAAGCTCGCCAGCATGTTTCCCCAGCTCGGCGCAGGTTCCCCCACGCCTAGGCCCAGGAACGAAAGGGTGACCTCGGCAAGTATGAATTGCGGCATAAGCAGCGCCGCCTGCGTCAGCAGCACACCGGAAATCTGCGGCAGAATGTGCCGCCGCAGCAAGTAGAAATCAGAAGCGCCAAATCCGCGCGCCGCCAGGACGAAGTTCCGTTCCTTTGCGCTCAGCACGACTCCGCGGACCAACCGCGCCGGACGCGCCCATCCAACCAAGCCAATCACCGCGACGACCAGCAGAAATGCCCTCGCTGGGGTGATCTGCAATGGCAGAAAAGCCCGCACGGCAAACAAGAGATACAGCCAGGGCAACGCCAGAAAAAGCTCCCCGCCGCGCATAAGGATTTGATCCAGGGCCTTTCCGTAGAACCCCGAAAGCGAGCCGATCAGCGCGCCGAGCGCCAGGGAAAGGCCCGCGGCCAGCCATCCCGCAAGGATGGAAATCCGCCCGCCATACAGAAAACGGGAAAATTGATCCCGTCCAAAACTATCCGTCCCGAACAGGAAAATCCGCGCGGGCTCATCCACGCCAAACAGATGCCAGGAAGAAGTTCGGCCGGGAATTTCGCCCGCATCCGCGCGGACAAAGAAACGAACCGGGACGGCTTGGCGCGTCTCTTCGCGCCGCGGCCCGCCCACGCCATTTGAGTCGAGGGCGACATAAACAAAAGGCCGCAGATGCAATTTTCCTCGTGCGTCCACCAAATGCAGGCGGGTCGGCGCGGCAAAAGGCATTTCGCGGTTTTGCACGGAGAAATTATACGGCGCAAAGAAGCCTGCGAAGAGGACGACCACATGAAACGCCGCGAGCAGCGTTAAACCAATCCAGAAATGGACGGGCCGGTTCATTGCTGATCTGCCCGGATACGAGGATCGAACACATAGAGAAGCATGTCCGCGAGAAAGTTTCCTGCGAACAGGAATACCGTGGAAATCATGATTGTCCCAATCACCAGGTAGAGGTCGCGCGCCAGGATCGCTTCGAGGAAGAGCGGACCAAGCCCCGGCCAGCTCATAATCACCTCGACCAGCAAGGACGCGCTCAAGAGCGTTGCGACAGACAATCCAAACAAGGAAATCAGAGGGTTTGCCGCCGCCGGAAGCGCATGGCGAAAGAGCAGCCTTTGCGGAGAAATGCCGTAACCGCGAAGCGCCCGAATGAACGGAGATTCCAGCACTTCGCTCATTGCCGACCGGACGTGGCGCACTAAAGTCGGCAGCATGCCCAAAAGAAGCACGAGCGCAGGCAGGACGAGATGCCAGACGAAGTTGCTCAGTTTTTCTAAGAAGCCGGACTCGCCGAATCCCGGTGAGACCATCCCGCCGGTCGGGAACAGGCCGGTTCGGACAGCGAAGAGCAATAAGCCCAGCGCCAGGAGAATCTCGGGTACGGCCAGCAGGACCGCTGTCGTACCGCTGGTCAACCGGTCGAGCCAGCCGCGTGGCTTGGCCGCCGCCCACACCCCAAGAGGGATTGCCAGGAGCCAGGCCATCCCCGTTGCAGTGCTCGTCAAAAGCAGTGTGTTCCGCGCGCGTATTTCGAGAAGCGGTCTGACCGGGCTGTTGTAAGAAAAGGAGAAGCCAAGCTCCCCTTTGGCAACGGACTGAAGCCAGCGCGCGTAGCGCACCGGCAACGGCCGGTCGAGACCGAACTGCTTGCGAAGGCCCGCTACGGTCTCCGCAGAGATTTGGGGATTCAAACGCATCTCTTCGAAAAAATCCCCCGGCGCCAACTCCAGAAGCATAAACGAAAAGAGCGAGACTCCGGCAAGCAGGAAAACGCCGTGGATGATCCGTCTGGCAAGGAACCGCATCTGTGCGACCTACTTTGTGCGAGACGCCACTCCAGTCTGTGCTACGGTCATGGAGGCGAGCAACGCTTGGGACGCGGGATGCCGCGCGTTGGTAAATAACTCCGGGGTTCTCGCCCTCTCCACAATATGTCCTTCGTGCATGACAGCGATTTCTTCGGCCAGCACGCCAGCCAGGGCCAGATCGTGCGTGATGAAGAGATACGTGAGAGAGTGGGCCGCGCGCAATTCTATCAGCAGATTCACGATCTGAGCCTGGATGGAAAGGTCCAGCCCGGAGAGAGCTTCGTCGAAAATCAAGAACTCGGGTTCCATCACCAGCGCGCGGGCGATGGCCAAACGTTGCCGTTGGCCCCCGCTGAGTTCCAGCGGCAGTTTTCCAGCCCATTCCGGAAGCAGTCCCGCTTTCTGGATGAAATGCAAAGCCTTTTCGTGCCGCGCCTCTCTTGTTCCCAGACCCTGAATCAGGAGAGGTTCGGCGACAATCTCAGCAGCATCGAGCCGCGGATTGAACGCCGAGGCAGGGTCTTGAAGGATGAGCTGCATCCTGCGGCGGACTGCGAACAGTTCGGCCCGCGACATCGCAAGAAGATTTCTCCCCTCGAACCAAATCGTGCCCTCGCTCGGCTCTTCCAGGCGCATCAGGCAGCGCGCCAGCGTGGATTTTCCCGAGCCGGATTGTCCCACCAGGGCGAGGCTCGCGCCTGGCGCAATGGAAAGATCCACGCAGTCGAGCGCCTGAATTCGTAAAGTCTTTCCGGTCACGGTTTGGCGCTGGGTGTAGCGCTGGCTGAGATTCCTGGCTTCGATAAGAGGCTTGACGGGCAGGGGCTTATCTTCCATAGATAAGACACTCAACGCGGCGCGATTCTTCCTGTCGCACAGGCTCAGGATTCGTTTTCGTACAGATCTCCATCCGCTCCGGACAACGGGGCGCGAAGGAACAACCACAGGGCAGATTCGCCAAGTCCGGCGAACTCCCTTCGATCGTGGTCAACTTCCTGTTCGCCGCCCCGTCAACGCGCGACGCCGCGTGCGGAAGCGACGCGAGAAGTCCTTTCGTGAAGGGGTGCAGCGGCCTCTCCAGGACATCCCGGACCATTCCCTCTTCCACGATTCGCCCGGCATACATCACCAGGACGCGGTCCGCCAGGCCGGCGAGAATGGCGGGATTGTGCGTGATCAAAAGCAGAGAAAGTCCCAGCCTTCCTTTCAACTCTCCAAGAAGGTTCAGGATGCCGGCTTGCAGAATCGTATCCAACGCCGCGGTCGGTTCATCGGCGAGCAGCAGAGCCGGATGGCAAGCCAGCGCTTGCGCGATTACGACGCGTTGTCTCTGGCCGCCGCTGAGTTGATGGGGATAGGCCGCATAAATGCGAGCCGGCTCAGGAAGACCAACGGCCGACAACAGGGAGAGTACCTCTACGCGGCGCTGCTTTCGATTCAACGCCCGGTGCGCCCGAATCACTTCAGCGATTTGTATGCCCGCCGGCAGCACGGGATTCAGGGCAATCCCCGGCTCCTGGGAAATCAGCGAAATGTCCGCCCCGCGGACCTTCTGCAGCTCGGGCTCAGCCAATGACTCAAGATTGCGCCCACAAAAGCGGATGGACCCGCCCGCAAGGCGCGCTGCGGGAGGTAACAGACGAAGGACCGCCAGCGCCGTCGTAGTCTTTCCGCAACCCGATTCACCCAACAATCCGACGACCTCGCCGCGCCTGACCTCGAAGCTGACGCCGCGGAGTACGGGCACGGGACACCCGGATTCGGAGTCAAATTGGACGGCAAGATCTCGCACCTCGAGCAGCGGTTCCATAGAGAAGATGCTCAGCCAGACAGCGGCTGTTTGGCGCGCGCCGCCTGACTGAGCTTCCCTGAGAATTCCTTCCGGAAGCTCAAATCGGTTCGACGGCTGCCCGCCAGCCGCGACATTCGATCCGTTAGGATATCATCCGCGTCCCGTATTCATGGTCTTGGATTCGCCTTGGCTCAACCTGATTTCACCACAGCTCTTTGATGGCTCGGAGCAGGCGGCGCGTCTCCGCGCGCGTTCCCACAGTGATGCGCACAAAGCCCGCGCGGCCGAACGCGGCACTGAGGTCGCGCAGGAGAATGCCCCTGGACTCGAGGCGCTTCAGGAGCCGCGGACTTCGTCTTCCAAAATCGGCCAGCACAAAATTGGCGGCGCTGGGAAAGGTCTGCACGCCGATGAATTGCAGGCCGCGCTCCAACGCGCGGCGCGAGAGCCGCACTTCCTGAACGTAGCGGGAAATGCTGCGGCGATCGCGCGTTGCGACTTGCGCCGCAGCCAGCACGGCCGCATTCACAGGGAACGGCGTTGCCGCGCGCTTCATCAGCGCAAGCACATCTGCGTGTGCCAGTAAACAGCCCAGCCGTAGTCCTGCGAGTCCGGCCGCCTTGGAAAATGTCCGGACGACGGCCAGATTCTTGTAGCGGCGGATCCAGGGGCATACCGTCAGGCCGGAAAACTCGTAGTAGGCCTCGTCGATCACCACCAAGGTTCGCGTTGCGGCGTCGAGAATCCTGCGCAACTTTGGACGCGCCACCAGCGTGCCCGTCGGGTTGTTCGGATTGGCCATGAACAAGACGCGAGGCCCTTTGCGAAGTGCCGCTATCGTTTGCGCAAGAGGAAACTGCATCGCAGAGTCGAACCGCAGCTCGATGGTCTTCGCGGCAAATAGCTCGGCATAAAAGCGGTACATCGGAAATGTTGGCTCCACGATGAGCACGGCATTTCCCGGATCCACAAACGTATCAAAGACGAGGCGCAGGGCATCATCGGCCCCATTGGTCAGAAGCAATTCGCTTGCCCGTGCCCCCAGGAATTTTGCCAGCCGGCGGGTTGGCGCCTCGTATTCGGGGTACATGGCAATTTCTTTCGACGAGAGCCCCGCGAGCGCGCGGCGGACCGCGGGCGAACAGCCCATGGTGTTTTCATTCAGGTCCAGACGTAACTTCCCCAGGCGCCCTTCTTTCGGGGGAAGGTAAAGCGGCATTCCCTTGACGGCGCGCCGCGCGGGAACCGGAATCGTCACTCCGTGCCTCCTCGCCTGGCTTGGCACCCGGCCTCAAAACCTTGCCGGCAAAGACTTCGGACCGCGACACTGTATCAAACGCTGGTCAATTTGGCGGAGATGATACAAGAGCCGCGCTCCGCGCGGAGCCTTGCCTGCCATTGTTGCATGAATCTCATGGCATACTGACAGTCGCTCCGGCTGCACGGAGAGGTGAGTGGCAATGGCTGAGAAAATGAAGAAGGCCGATGCCGAGTGGCGGAAGACCTTAACTCCCAATCAGTTTTACGTTACTCGCCAAAAGGGTACGGAGCCCCCGTTCACGGGCGAATATGAAGATACGGAGACGCCCGGGATCTACCGGTGCGTGTGCTGCGGCCAGCCGCTATTTCGGTCTGAAACAAAGTTCCATTCCGGCTCGGGCTGGCCGAGCTTCTGGGCGCCCATCGACGATAACAGTGTTGCGCCGGAACGCGATGCCAGCCACGGGGTGATCCGCACAGAAGTGAAATGCAGCCGGTGTGATGCGCACCTCGGTCACGTGTTCGAAGATGGCCCCGATCCCACCGGCTTGCGCTACTGCATCAATTCGGCGGCGCTGCGCCTGGAGGAAAAGCCCGAGGACAAATAGCGCGCCCGCGGTGAATTGAGGCGCATGCATGTGCCCGGGCGCAGAATGAGTCGGTGGGCGGGGGATGGTTGCTATATCATCTTCCTCTGAGCGGCGGTTTGCGGGGCTTGGGTCTTGCGAACAAATCCTTTTATGTGGTTGGGTGGCTCATGAGCTATATCGAGAAAAACCTGATCTCGGGAGAAACCGTCGTTTTTCGCGCGCGGCTCCACTGGATTGTCTTGGCCAAACCGGTTCTCATCGCCTGTGTTTTTGCAGCATTGGGAATCACTCTGCTCATTGTCCCCTTCGCGAGCCACGCCTCGCATGATTCGTCTGTCCGCTACACCACCGTCGCAGGCGTCGTCTGTCTTCTGATTGCCGTCATTCCCGTAATTTCCGGAACCACGCGAAGGTCCTCCGCCGAGTTTGCGGTGACGAACAAGAGGGTCATCTTGAAGGCCGGGGTTTTCCAGGTCAGAACGCTCGAGCTGTTTCTCAACAAGGTTGAAAGCGTCAGCGTGGACCAGACTCTCTGGGGTCGAATTCTCGGCTATGGCTCCATCGTCATCCACGGGACCGGCGGGTCTGCCGAGCCGTTCCATTTAATCTCTCATCCGCTGGAATTCCGCCACCAGGTACAGCAGCAGATTGGCAGCATTTCCTGAAGTTTCGGCTCCGTCCGGGTTGGCTAATTGACTTTTTGGGGGAGGTTAAGCAAAGCCGCTCGGATGAGCGGCATCCGAGCGGCGGTTAAGCCGCGGGGCGGGTGCAGGCGACGAACTGGGCCACCGGGTCTTTTTCCCAGACTCCCAGCAACATCACTTTGACTGCCGCGGCGTACACGAAGACATAGTACACATGCGACTGGCCATCCACTTCGTAGAAGCCGAGCCGGCGCGGATCAGGACGCGCAGGGGCGCCCGCGGCCAGCAATTCGCGAAGTTCGGCGAGCCGCTCTGGTGCGTGATTCCGCAAGTCTTCCAGGATCGCGTTTTTCTGATGGAGTAACATAAAGCCTCGCTTCACGGCCCCTTCGAGCTCTTCTGTACTAGATACGAGATTCGCTGAAAAATGTTTCAGGATGTTTGTGTCTGTTTGCATCCCGGCTCAGCTTCGGTTCGTTGCGTTCAAACCTATTAGACGACAAGAACTCGGAAAGGTTGCGCAGTTCCGGCAGATTCATTGCCGAATTTTTCTCGCCCCATAAGCCAATTTGGCTGTCTGCGAACATAGGTCTGCCCAGAGGTCTTGAGCACTCATCAAGGCTGGCCACGCCGGCTGGAATATGTTTCAAGATAAGGTATTATATTTATAGATAAGTAAGCCGAGCAACCCGTTCTGGGTTTGTCTTCGAGTTACTTCCGAGGTTGGCACTTGCGCCGCGCCCCGTAAGTTGCCATAGTTCTGGCGCCTGGAGTGGCACAGACGTGAAAAAGAGAAAGAGAACAAAGCTCGGCAAAGACAAGCGTCGCAAGCACCGCCATTGGCTGGTGACTGTGTTTTACCACGATGGCGAAAAGTTCGGTCGCGTCTATACCGATCGTGAGAAGGCTGGAAGGTTCGCGCAGCGGCAAAAAAAATCACCCGTTGTAAAGAGCACGCGAGTCGCCCAGGTTTCCTGACCTGGCGTCTGGAATGCTTCCCGCCGTTGGAAGCAGAGGTAGGGTGTGCCCGTCCGCAAGATGCATCGCAGGGGTTCTTGTGGCAATCGTTCCTGCATGCTATAAAGGATTTGCTGCGAAAAGCGGCCGTAGTATAGGGGTAGTACGACAGCTTGCCAAGCTGTAGGCGGGGGTTCGAGTCCCCTCGGCCGCTCCAGTCCGTCCCCAGTCATGCTTGTTTATCTTTGTGGTCCCATTGAATTCGCGTCTGACGGCGGGAAGATGTGGCGCCGCAAGCTGACGCCGTTCCTGCGGGATGAACTGAAACACCGGGTGTACGACCCCGCAGAAGACGAAAAGAAAAACCTGACCGATGACGAGGTGTCGCACTTCCGCCAATGGAAAACCACCGACGCGGATCGTTTTCGCCGGACGGTGCGCAAGATCATTCACTTCGATCTCGACCTCATCGAAAACAAGGCCGATTATCTGATTTGTTATTGGGACGACGCTGCCGCCAGCGGCAGCGTTTCGAGCGGAGGGACGCCTGCCGAGCTGACCGTGGCATACCGCAAGGGCATTCCCGTCTATCTGGTCACGCCTCTGCCGCCGGCGCGCCTCAGCGGGTGGATGCTGGCTTGCGCCGATCAAACATTTTCGAGCATCGAAGACCTGAAGCAATTTCTATCCGTGCGCTACGGTCCTGAGAAACAGGCGCAACTCTGGGAGGAATAGCGGTCCGCGCCAGAGGGA
>WNGL01003908.1_pt1 | contig 17958 bp, 18 predicted proteins | sample 5400591 | NCBI WGS metagenome assembly WNGL01 (sample SAMN13153377, study PRJNA577476) | soil metagenome | isolation source: 80 cm soil or saprolite under Garry oak tree replicate 1 | place: USA:California | collected 2016-06-15 | reverse complement strand
CGCCACTGTCCAGGTGATGGGAACGCGCTTGACGACGACGACCGACTCGGCGGGCCGGTTCGCCCTCACGGGGCTCTCCCCGGGCGTCGTGATGCTCGAGGTCCGCGCCATCGGCTACGCCAGCGGCAACTGGCGCCTCACCCTCAAGCCAGGCCAGGTGATCGACCACTGCTTCGACCTGGACCTGCTCGCCTACGAGCTGCCCGAAGTCGTGGTGGAGGCGAGAAAGGCGGCGCGGCGCTTCGCCGACTTCGAGCGGCGGCGCGCATCCGGGATCGGCTACTTCATCACCAAGGAGCAGATCGAGAAGGGCAACGCGGTCTCGCTCATCGACATCCTCGTCACCGTGCGCGGCGTGCAGCAGGTCTGCATCACGAATGACTGCATCGCGAAGATGGTGCGGGCGCCGCCCGGATGCTATCCACAGTACTTTCTGGACGGCCGCGAGTCGACGCCCTACTTCGCGCGCAACACGCCGCCGCACGACATCCAGGGCATCGAGATCTACCGCGGCGGCTCGGAGATCCCCGGCGAGTTCGGCGGATCGAACTCCGGGTGCGGCGTGATCGCGATCTGGACGAAGTCCTACCCCTGAGACGCATCGCGGCCGCCCTCGCGCTGCTGGCGCTGCCGGCGTGGGGCGGCCATCAGTCCGATCCGCTGGCGGCGCGGTCCCTGGGGCGCGCTGACGCCCCGGTGGTCGTGTACGAGATGTCAGACTTCCAGTGTCCCTACTGCCGCCAGTTCGCGCTCACCGTCTTCCCGACGCTCGAGCGCGAGTTCGTGCACACGGGGAAGGTCCGCTTCGTCTACGTGAACCTGCCGCTCACCGCGCTCCACCGCCACGCCCTCGCCGCGGCGGCCGTGGCGATGTGCGCCGCGCGCCAGAACAGGTTTTGGCCCGTGCACGACCTCCTGTTCCAACGGCAGGAGCGCTGGGCCGCACAAGAGGAGCCCGGACCCTATCTGCTCGCGCTCGCCGACTCGGCCGGCGCGGACTCCGCCGAGCTCGCGCAGTGCGTGACCTCGCGGGCCACCGAGCCCGAGATCCGGGCCGACGCCGCGCGCGCGGCCCGCGCGGGCGCGCACAGCACGCCGACGTTCTACATCGAAGGAGGCCTGCTCGAGGGAGCCGCGCCCGTCGAGGCGTTCCGCCAGGTGCTGGACTCGATCTACCGCAGCAAGACGGCGCGCGTCCGCTGATGCCCCGCCCGTCCCTCGCCTACCGGCTCAGCGTCACCCTCGCGGAGCGGGCCCTCCCGCTCGCCGCCCGCTTCGACAAGAAGATCAAGCGTGGGCTCGAAGCGCGGCGCGGCGTGACCGACCGTCTCGCCGCGTGGGCGCGCGCCCAGCGCGACCTCAAGCGTCCGCTCGTGTGGGTGCACGCGCCCTCGGTGGGCGAAGGCCTGCAGGCGAAGCCGGTGCTGGAGGCGCTGCGCGCCGAGCGGCCACAGTGGCAGCTCGCCTACACGTTCTTCTCTCCCTCGGCGGAACGCCTCGCCCACACGCTGCCGGCGGACGTCACCGACTACTTGCCGTTTGACCGACCGGGCGACGTCGGCGCGGTGCTCGCGGCCCTCGCGCCCGCGGCCCTGGTGTTCGCGAAGCTGGACGTGTGGCCCGAGCTGACGCTCGCCGCGGCGCGCCGCGGCGTGAAGCTCGGGCTCATCGCCGCCACGGTCGCCCCGCACAGCTCGCGGCTGCGCTGGCCGGCGCGCCAGTGGGCCGAGGCCGCCTACCGCGCGCTCGACCGCGTCGGCACGATCAGCGAGGAAGACGGCCGGCGGCTGCGGGCGCTGGGCGCCCGGTCCGAGGCGATTCAGGTGACGGGCGACACGCGCTACGACAGCGTGGTCGAGCGCGCCGAGCGCTTCGATCGCACGCGCGAGCCGTTTCTCCGCCTCGGCGCGGTGCGCGCGGACGCGTTCACGATCGTCGCGGGGTCCACGTGGCCGGGCGACGAGGCAGTCGTGCTCCCGGCCTTCGCGGACCTGCTGGCCCAGGTGCCCACCGCCCGCCTCATCCTCGCGCCCCACGAGCCCCACCCCGATCACCTGGCGGGCATCGCCCTCGTGGCCCGGCGCCTCAACCTGCCGCGTCCCGTCCGGCTGTCGCAGCTCGAGCACGCGGCGCCCTCCCCGGTCATCGTGGTGGACCGCGTCGGTATCCTGGCGGACCTGTACGCGCTCGCCGACGTCGCCTTCGTGGGCGGCGGTTACCACCGCGCAGGGCTCCACTCGGTGCTCGAGCCCGCGGTCTTCGGCGTGCCCGTGATCGTCGGGCCGCACTGGCACGGCAGCCGGGACGCGGCGCTCTTGATCGAGCGGGGCGGCGCTGTCGCCCTGCCCGCGGACGGCAGGCAACCCCTGCACGCGCAGTGGCTGGTATGGCACCACGACGATGGGGCGCGCGGCAAGGCGGGAAAGGCGGGGAAGAAGATGGTGCTGGCCGGTCGCGGGGCGGCCGGGCGGACGACGGCGCTGGTGCTCGAGCTGGTGGCCGGGTAGTGTCACATTCACCCATGCCGCGCCTTCCCTGGTGGGCTGCCCGGCTCCTCGTCGCGGCGCTCCCCCTCCCCCTCTTGCTCTCGTGCCGGTCGCGGAGCGCCCAACGCCCCGCCACGGCGGCGCCGCCGTGGCTGCTCGAGCGCGCCCGCCAGGAAGCCGCCCTGGCCGCGCACTCGAGCGCGTTCCACGACTTCCGGTTCACCGATCGGCGGGACGCGAGCGGCATCAGCTTCGTGAACCGGATCGTGGACGACGCGGGCAAGGCCTACAAGAAGGTCCACTACGACCATGGGACGGGACTGTGCGCGGCCGACGTCGACGGCGACGGGCGGCCCGACCTCTACTTCGTCACTCAGCTCGGCACGAACGAGCTGTGGCGCAATCTCGGCGGGGGCCGATTCGAGAACGTCACCGACCGGGCCGGGCTCCGCATGCCGGACGCCATCGCGGCCGGGTGCGCGTTTGCCGACATCGACAACGACGGCCTACCCGACCTGTTCGTCACGACGGTGCGCCACGGCAACCGCCTCTTCAAGAACCTCGGCGGCGGCAAGTTCCGCGACATCACGGCGGCGGCGGGCGTCGGCTACGTCGGCCATTCTTCCGGCGCGGTCTTCTTCGACTACGACGGCGACGGGCTGCTCGACCTGTTCGTCACGAACGTGGGCCGCTACACCACCGACGAGCGGGGGCCCGGCGGCTACTACGTGGGCCTGAGCGACGCCTTCCACGGCCACACCCATCCCGATCGCGCTGAAGCGAGCATCCTCTACCACAACCTCGGCGGCGGGCGGTTCAAGGACGTCACGCGCGAGGTCGGGCTCGTGGACCTGAGCTGGAGCGGCGACGCCACGGTCATCGACGTGAATGACGACGGGTTTCCCGACCTGTACGTGCTCGACATGCAGGGGGAGAACCACCTCTGGCTCAACCAGGGCGGAAAGCGCTTCCGCGACGCCACCCGCAGCTACTTCCCGAAGACGCCGTGGGGGGCGATGGGAGTGAAAGCGTTCGACTTCGACGGCGACGGGCGGTTCGACCTCCTCGTCACCGACATGCACTCGGACATGTGGGTCAACATCCCTCCCGGCGACTGGGCGGCGGAGGGCCGCAAGGCCGACTCCGCGCGCGCGCTCGCGGACTTCTTCCCGACGGGGAAGAGTCGCTTCATCTTCGGCAACGCGCTGTTCCATAACCGGGGAGGCGGCCGCTTCGACGAGGTCTCCGATGCGGTCGGGGTGGAGACGTACTGGCCCTGGGGGCCGAGCGTGGACGACCTCAACGCCGACGGCTGGGACGACATCTTCATCGCCGCCGGGATGAACTTCCCGCACCGCTACGGCATCAACTCGGTGCTCCTCAACGAAGCCGGCCGCAGCTTCCTCCCCGCGGAGTTTCTGGTCGGGGTCGAGCCGCGCCCCAACGGCGCGACGGAGCAGGTGTGGTTCACTCTCGATTGCGGCGGCGCGGATCGGGGGAGTGTCATGTGCGCCGCGTGCTCCGAGCCGGGCGGCGCAGCGCTGGGGTGCCGGCACGAAGGCGGGGGCCGCGTGAGCGTGATGGGCTCACTCGGCACGCGGGCGGCGGTGATCCTCGATCTCGACGGTGACAGCGATCTCGACATCGTGACCAACGAGTTCAACGCGCCGCCGCAGGTGCTCCTGAGCGACCTGGCGCAGCGGCGCCGCGTCAACTTCCTCGAGGTCCGCCTGCGCGGGACGCGCTCGAACCGCGAGGGGCTCGGCGCTCACGTCACGGTCGTCCTCCCCGACGGGAGACGCATCCTCAAGGCGATGGACGGGAAGTCGGGCTACCTGTCCCAGAGCGAGCTGCCGCTCTACTTCGGGCTCGGCGAAACGGACCACGCCGCCTCGGTCGAGGTGCGCTGGCCGTCCGGTCGGCGACAGACGGTCGCCGGCCCCGTCGCGGGCGGCCGGACGATCGACGTCATCGAGCCGTAGAAGGCTAGCGCGAGTCGGCGGCTCGGCCGCCCACGACGACGCCTTCGAACGTCACCGAACGGGGCACGATGAGGCCCAGCGTGAGCGCGGTCACGAGGAGATCGCTCCAGCGGCTCCGGACTTTGATCTTGAGGCTCGCGACGGACGCCCCCGTGCCCACCTGCCCCGCGAGCACGTCTTCCAGGTTGGGTCGCGACACCGAGATCAGCCCGAGCAACAGGTAGACCGGGTGCTTCGTCACCCGGAACGGCGTGCCCGCGGCCGGCGCTTGGGCGGCCTCCGCCATCGTCACCGGAACGCCGAGGTGCGTGCTGTCGAACGTGAGCGCGCAGCCGCTCACGGCGAGAGCGAGGGCGACGAGGGACCCGCGCACGAGGACAGACCGAATCACGTGACTCCTTGAGGCAGAACGGGGCGCGCCGGAACGGCGCGCCCCAAAACTAGCGGCCGGTCGTGCGGTTGTGAACCGCTCAGAAGCCCCCGGGAGCCCGGATGTCGAGGTGGGCGCCCACGCCGAATACGCCCGTGCTGCCCACGTCCAGCTTCTGATAGTCGTAGGCCAGATGCACCCCCAGCATGCCGAAGGTCAGGTTCGCCCCGAGGGCGTAGCCGAACTTGGTCTGCGACGCCGATGCGCCGGTGATCGCGTCTTCCAGCCTGATATAGCGGATGCCCGGCGAGAAATAAGGCTCGATGCTGACGCCCGGCGTGGGAAGGAGCACGCTCATCCCCACCGCGCCGGTGACGCTGGTGCGCTTGGGGTAGCTGCTCGAGGTGATCTTCGTGGATGTGCCGGCTCCGGCCTGCAGGTTGACGGCGAACGGCAGCAGGCTGCCGCCGATCACCCGGAACGCCGCCTGTCCGCCGACCGTGGTGGTCGCGTCGCTCGAGCCCTCGGGCTTGTAGGTGGCGACGCCCGCCGTCAGCGTGACCGTGCCCACGCCCAGCGTCGCGCGGCCGCCCCACGCGTTGCCTTTGCCGTAGGCGCTGTCGGGTCTGCCGTACTCACCGCTGATGGTGATCCCGGTGCCGCCCTTCGGGTCGTTCCACACCGGCATCCCGGTCCACTGGGCGGCCGCCGGCGCGGCGACGAGGACGGCGCTCACTGCCACGATCAAGGCGCTGCGCGTCATAGCTTCCCTCTCCAAACGAGTGATGGCGAATCGGACCGGCGTACGCTAGGGAACCCGCGGTCGCAAGTCAATCGTGTGTCGCGTCAATGCCGTTCCAACTTAAGGGGACCCGTCCCCCGCGTCGCTCAGGGGCCGCAGTTGGAACGGCATCAATGCACCCACACGGCGCCGATCGACACACCCTCGACGTCGCCCAGCCCGGCGCTGATGCGCGCATCGAAGACGCGGGTCAGGCGGAAGTCGGCCCCGAGGCCGAGCGAGAACTGGACGTGATCCGTGGCGTCCCCGGCGAGCAGGAACATGGTCGGCTCGACGTAGGGGACGATGCTCACCGTCGAGCCCTGCGGATCGATGCGACGGCCGAGCGACAGCCCGGCAGGGATCACCATCACGGCCGACCCGCTCACCAGGTTGCCCCCGACGCCCAGCAGCAGGGCGCCGTCGAGCGGAAAGTCGACCGTGTGCGTGATCACGCGCTGCCGTGCCTCGGCGCCGATCAAGAGCTCGGTGTGACCGGGTCCGGGCGGATCGAAAAAGCCCCCCTTGAACCCGAAGTCGAACCTGCCGCCGGCCATTCGATAGGCGCCCTCGATGGCGGTCCCGCCGCCGTCCGGGAAACTCAGCAGCACGCCGATCTCGGAGCGGGTGAACGCGCGATAGGGCGCGTTGAACGTCGTCGTCCCGGTCGCCTGCGCGGCGACCGGCGCCGGGACGGCGACGAGCCCCACGGCCACGACGCAACCAAGCAGCGCGCGGATGAGCCGCATGCACTCCTCCTCGTGTCTGGACGCAGCGTGGGTCAGGTACCCGAAGGCGGGGCCGACGTTCCGCACTCGTTGAAGAACGTGGCCCGGCCGCGCATGGGCGGCCGGGCCACCGTTTCAGACCCCGTGACGCGGCTCACGCCGCCGCGGGTCGAGCCTCAGAAGCGAACGCCGCCGGTGATGATGAACGTCTTGCCGCCGCCGATTTCCCCGCGAGCATCCACGAACGGCGTGAGCTTGCTGCCTTTCAATTTGAACGTGGTGCCGCCGAGCAGGTTCAGTCCCGCCTTGGTGTCGGAGGCGCTGACGGTCGTCGTGCCGACGGTCGCGGAGGCACTGGCGTGGGCGACGTTCAAGCCACCGCCGGCGTAGGGACGAAAGGAACTCCTGGCCGGGACGGTGAACCGGTATGCGACGTTGCCGTTGATCTCCCAGTAGTGAGCGCTGGTGCCGCTGGGATGGCTCGGAAAGAAGTAGTCGAACGAGACGATGCCATCGAGCGGGGTCTTGGGAAACAGGGAGTGGAGCGGGAACACGCCCCGGGCGCCGATGCCGAAGTCGACATCGCTACTCCAATTGAGCTCCGGCCCGAACGACGGGCGCTGCGCCGAACCGCCGGCGGGCGCGGCCGCGCGCCGCTGCGCTACGACTGACAGCGGGAGGGTCGTGAACAAGAGGGCGCCGAGAACTGCACAGCCGAGCAGCTTCCGCATGGGAGCCTCCGAGCGAACAGTGACGGGCGCGTTTCGGGCGCTGCCAAAACCGCACATCGCTACAAGCGCGGGGCCGATCTGTCAAGAGTTTTCGACGCGGTCCGCCACGATACGCACCTCATCCCCCACGACTTGCAGGAAGCCGCCCGCCACGCGGAACCGCCCGGCCTCGCCTCCGCTCACGGTGAGCATCCCGCTTCCGAGCAGCGTCAGGAACGGTGCGTGCCGGCGCAGGATCCCGACCTGGCCATCGTAGGCCGGGGCGACCACGGCGTCCGCGGGGCCGTCGAACACCGCGCGCTCGGGCGAGATGACGGTGACGTGCATCACTCAGGCGGAGGCAAGACGCTCGGCCTGCTGCGTCACCTCGTCGATGCCACCCACCATATAAAAGGCCTGCTCCGGCAGATGATCGAACTCGCCCGCGACCACCCGCTCGCAGGAGCTGATGGTGTCCTCGAGCTTCACGTACTTCCCCTCGAGGCCCGTGAACTGGGTCGCCACGAAGAACGGCTGCGACAGGAAGCGCTGCACGCGCCGGGCGCGCGCCACGAGCTGCTTGTCCTCCTCGGAGAGCTCGTCCATGCCGAGAATGGCGATGATGTCCTGGAGGTCCTTGTAGCGCTGCAGAATGCGCTGCACCTCCACCGCCACCTTGTAGTGCCGCTCGCCCACGTACTGCGCGTCGAGGATGCGGGACGACGACGCCAGCGAGTCCATGGCCGGATAGATCCCGAGCTCGAAGATCTGGCGCGACAACACCACCGTGGCGTCGAGATGCGAGAAGGCCGTCGCCGGGGCGGGGTCGGTCAGGTCGTCGGCCGGCACGTAGATCGCCTGGACCGAGGTGATCGAGCCCTTCTTCGTGGACGTGATCCGCTCCTGCAGCTCCCCCATCTCGGTGGCGAGCGTCGGCTGATAGCCGACGGCTGACGGCATGCGGCCCAGCAGGGCGGAGACCTCGGAGCCCGCCTGGGTGAAGCGGAAGATGTTGTCGATGAAGACGAGCACGTCCTGGCCCTCCACGTCGCGGAAGTACTCGGCGACGGTGAGCCCGGAGAGCCCCACGCGCAGCCGCGCCCCCGGCGGCTCGTTCATCTGGCCGTAGATCAGCGAGCACGACTTGAGGACGCCGCTTTCCTTCATCTCGATGTACAGGTCGTTCCCCTCGCGCGTGCGCTCCCCCACCCCGCAGAAGACCGAGCGGCCGCCGTGGCCCATCGCCACGTTGTGGATCAGCTCCATGATGATCACGGTCTTCCCGACGCCGGCGCCGCCGAACAGGCCGATCTTCCCGCCCTTCACGAAGGGGGCGATCAGGTCGATCACCTTGATCCCGGTCTCGAACACCTCCGTCTTGGGCTCGAGGTCCACGAACTTCGGCGTCTCGCGGTGGATGGGCCAGCGCTCGGCGTCCGCCGCGATCGGATCGCCTTCGTCCACCGGCTCGCCCAGGACGTTCAGGATCCGGCCGAGCGCCGCCTTGCCGACCGGCACGGTGATCGGCGTGCCCGAGTCCACGACCTCCATGCCGCGCACCACACCGTCCGTCGAGCTCATCGCGACCGCGCGCACCTGGTTGCGGCCGATGTGCTGCTGCACCTCGGCCACGAGGTGCACCGGCGGGGTGCCGTTCCCCGGGTGGTCGATGACGAGGGCGTTGTAGAGCTCGGGCAGCCGCTCCGGCTCGAACTCCACATCGAGCACGGGGCCAATGACCTGCACGACCTTGCCCACGTTCAGCTTGGGCACGCCGGCAGCCTTCTTCGATTCGTTCTTCGTTCTGGTCGCCATGAGTCCTCGAAATGACAGCGCCTCTAGCCTTTCAAAGCTTCCGCCCCACCCACGATCTCCGCCAGCTCCTGCGTGATCACGGCCTGGCGCGCGCGGTTGTAGGTGCGCCGCAACAGATCCAGCATGTCGCCCGCGCTGTCGGTCGCATTCTTCATCGCCGTGCGCCGCGCGCCGTGCTCGGCCGCCGCCGTCTCCACCAGCGCCCGGAACATCTGATTGCGCACGTAGAGCGGGAGCAGCGATTCGAGAATCGCGTCGGCGGACGGCTTGAGGATGTAATAGGCGGATAGGCGGTTAGGCGGCTGGGCGGATAGAGCATCCGTGCCCGTGCTAACCGCCGATCCGCCTAACCGCCTATCCGCCCGGGGCGGGGTGACGGGGAGGATGCGGAGGGTGGTGGGCGGGGTGGACACGGCGCTCTTGAATTGCGCGAACACCACCTCGACCGCGTCGAGCGTGCCCGCCTGGAATTGCGCCATCAGCGGCGCGACCAGCTCGGCCGCGTGGGCGGCGGTGGGCTTGTCCCCGATGTCGGTGCGCTGCGACGCGACGGCGCGCTTCGCGAACTTGAAGTAGCTGATCCCCTTCTTGCCGACGAGGTGCAGGTCGATGCTAGCCCCCTGCCCCTCGAGCTCCTGCATGCGGCGCCGCGCTTCGCGAATCAGGTTGGCGTTGAAGGCGCCGCACAGACCGCGGTTCGACGTGATGAGCACGAGGCCGACGCGCTTCGTGCCGTCCGCGGCCGGCTGGCGCAGCAGCGGGAACCGCTCGGCCAGCTCGGGGGCGTACAGGTCGCCCAGCACCTCCGCCAGGGCGCGGGCGTAGGGGCGCGCCCCGACGACGCGGTCCTGCGCGCGCTTCAGCTTCGAGGTGGAAACGAGCTCCATCGTCTTCGTGATCTTGCGCGTGTTCTGGATCGAGCGGATGCGGCGGCGCAGCTCCCGCGGCTTCGCCATCAGCGGCTCCCGAGCGCCGTAAACTCCTGCACGGCCCCGCGCAGCCGCGCGGTGAGCTCGTCGGTCAGCACCTTGCGGGTGCGGATCTCCTCGCCGACCGTCGGGTGCTGCGCCGTCATGAAGTCGAGGAAGCCCTGCTCCCAGGCCTTGATGTCGGCCACGGTCACGTCGTCGAGGAAGCCGCTGGTCGCGGCGAAGATGATCATGATCTGCTGCTCCACCGGCATCGGCCGGTACTGGGGCTGCTTCAGCACCTCGACCGTGCGCGCCCCGCGAGCCAGCTGCTTCTGGGTCGCCTGATCCAGCTCGGAGCCGAACTGCGCGAACGCCTCGAGCTCGCGGTACTGCGCCAGATCGAGCCGCAGCCGCCCCGCGACCTGCTTCATGGCCTTGATCTGCGCGTTCCCCCCCACGCGCGAGACCGAGATGCCCGGGTTGATCGCGGGCCGCACGTTGGAGTAGAAAAGATCGGTCTCGAGGAAGATCTGTCCGTCGGTGATGGAGATGACGTTCGTCGGGATGTAGGCCGAGACGTCGCCCGCCTGCGTCTCGATGATGGGCAGCGCGGTCAGTGAGCCGCCCCCCATCTCGTTCGAGAGCTTCGCCGCGCGCTCCAGCAGCCGGCTGTGCAGGTAGAACACGTCGCCCGGGTACGCCTCCCGGCCCGGCGGGCGCCGCAGCACGAGCGAGAGCTGCCGGTACGCCGCGGCCTGCTTCGAGAGGTCGTCGTAAATGCACAGTGTGGCCTTCTTCTCGTCGTACATGAAGTACTCGGCCATGGCGCAGCCCGCGAACGGCGCGATGTACTGCATCGGGGCCGGCTCGGAGGCGGAGGCCAGCACGACGATCGTGTACTCCATCGCGTCGAATTCCTTCAGCTTGTCGACCACCGCCGCAACGGTCGAGCGTTTCTGCCCGATCGCCACGTAGACGCAGACCACGCCCTCGCCTCGCTGGTTGATGATCGTGTCCACGGCGATGGCCGTCTTGCCCGTCGAGCGGTCGCCGATGATCAGCTCGCGCTGGCCGCGGCCGATGGGGATCATCGAGTCGATCGCCTTGATGCCGGTCTGCAGCGGCTCCTTGACGGGCTGCCGCTTGATGATGCCCGGCGCGACGATGTCCACCTTGCGCGCCTTGGTCGTGTGGATCGGCCCGAGGCCGTCGACCGGGCGGCCGAGCGCGTCCACGACCCGTCCCACCAGCGCCGGCCCCACCGGCACGTCGAGCACGCGACCGGTGCGGCGCACCTCATCCCCCTCGCGCAGCACGAGGTAGTCGCCGAAGATCACGGCCCCGATGTTGTCTTCCTCCAGGTTCAGCGCCTGGCCGACGACCTTGTCTCCGGTGTCCGACGAGGTGAACTCCAGCATCTCCCCGGCCATCGCCGACGTGAGACCGTAGACCCGGGCGATGCCGTCCTTGACCTCCAGCACGGTCCCGACCTCGCGCACGTCGATCTCCGCCAAGTCGGCGGCCTGGATCTCCTTGAGGAGGATTTCTTTAAGCTCGCCCGGTCTGAGGATGGAATCGGTGGCCATAGCGCCGCGCTCGAGAGATTGTGAAAAATATCACATTCGTGCTAGATCCGCGACCGCGTCCTTCCTTTAAGGAAGCGTCCCAGCACACCGCGCGGGCCGAGCTCGCGCAGCTCCTGGGTCGTCGCCCCCGCAACGCGCCGGGCGGCGCTCGCCAGGCGGCTCGCCGAGCCGTAGCCGAGGATCCGCACCACGACGCTCACCGTGTACCCCGGGTTCCCGAGCAGGTCCGCGGCGCATGCCGCGCGCGCCAGGTCGATCACCCGCTTCAGGTTGGGCGCGCCGCCCGCGGCGAACTCGCGCGACAGGTGCTCGCGCGTCACCCGCAGCGCGTGGGCGATCTGCGCCGTGCGCGTGGGCACCGCCACGCGCCGCAGGATTTCGTCCCAGGCCGCGAGCTGCAACCGATCGGTCAGCCGCAGCAGCTTGGGGGCGTCGGTGAGCGCGTCGCGCCGCGCCACTTGAGCCGTGCGCGCCGCCACCCACTCGCCCGCAATCGCGTTGTCCACGCCTTCGACCAGGAGACCCGCGAACCCCGCGGCATGACACTCGGCGACGAGCGCCCCATCGTCGGGCCGGAACGCCGACAGCGCGTACATCGGGATGCGCGGGAACCGACCCGGCAACCCCAGGGCGGGGGCGGCCTTGACGTCCAGCACCACCGCGTCCACGAGCCGGCTGTACAGCAGTCGCTCCACCCCCCCCAGGCTGCGACACAGGCGCACCACGCCCGCTGCGCGAGGATAGCCCTGCCGCACTGCCCGGCGCGCCTCGCGCCGCGGGTGGAACACGGGCACGAGGGGCGGCGTCATGCCGTGCCGCCCCCCTTGTTCTCCGCTCCTTCTCCCGCTCCCTCGACCTGCACGTGCGCGAGGGCCTGGACCATCTCCGCGGCGCGCTCGAGCACCCCGCGCGCGTTGGCGTACGAGATCGTGCGGACGGCCTCGGCCAGCTGATGCCAGGCGCAGTCGGTGATGCCCTCCTCCGCCTGCGGCACGGGATCTCCTTGCCGCGATTCGAACAGGAAGAAGTGGCAGTACTTGTGGATCGTCTTGCCGCGGAACCGGAAGTACCAGTCGATGACCTGGATGGGGCCGTGCAGCACGAGGTCGCCGAGCCCTGTCTCCTCCGCCACCTCGCGGCGGGCGGCCTCGGCGGGCGGCTCACCCGGCTCGAGATGCCCCTTCGGGAAGCCCCAGTTCTTGTACGAGTCGCGGATGAGCAGGAATCGCACCACTCCGTCCGCGCCGCGCCGGAACACCACGCCGCCGGCCGAGGTCTCGCGCTGGGCTCGCCGCCGTCGCTCCGCCATCCGACGCCTAGAACACGCTGAACGTGAAGTATTTGCGCGGATTGGCCTGGATGTCGGACAAAAGCTGTCGCAGCTGGATCATCGTGAGGGTGGTCTCGCGGTATAGAGTGGAATCGGCGACCAGCAGCCCCAGCGTTCCGGTCTTGTTGGCGATGCGGGACATCACGCTGTCGGCAGAGACGAGCACGCGCACCAGGCTCTCCTGGTTCTTGTGCGCTGCGTCGAGCAGCTCGCGAAAGTCCTGCGAGGCGGCGCGCAGGTCCGTGCTCGTCGCGGCGGAGTTGTTCAGGATCGTCGCGAGCTGGCCCTGGTTCGTGGCGGAGTCCACCCGCCCCAGCGTCGCCTGGAGATTGGTCGCCGCCTTGGCCAGGACCTCCGACCCCTGCTGCAGGTTCTGGCCCACCGAGCCGAGCACGTTCGCCTGCTCGTTCGTCACCCGCGCGATGCGATTCGCCACCTGCCCGAAGTCCTTGATCGAGCTGCGCAGCTCCAGCACCGCCTCCGAGTCGAACGCGCTCTGGATCCGGCTCGAAACCGTGGCGATGTCGGTGGCGATGCGGCTCGCCTGGGCGGTGAGCTGGCCGATGTCGGGCAGGGTCGCTCCGGGCCATTTGTTGCCGCCCGCCGCCACGGCTTCCGCGATCGCCTGTCGCACGTTGGGATCGTTGGGCAGCTGGTCCAGCGGCACGAGGCTCGCGGCCCACTCGCCGAACAGCGATGCGGATGCCGCGATCACGGCGGGCTTGGGAGGAGCCTGGACGCCCGCGTAAATCTTCAAGTCCGCCTCGACCCAGTTGCCCTGCGCCAGGCGGATCCCCTCCACGCGCCCGACGCGTACGCCCCGCAACACCACCGGATCGCCCACGGAGAGGCCGCCCACCGTGCGGAAGCGCGCGCTGTAGACGGCCTCCGCCTTGCCAAGATGGGCCCCGGACAGCCACAGGGCCCCGGCGACGACGACCGCCAGCGCGGCGATCACCACGAGGCCGACGGCGAACTCGTTCTCCCGCTTCACGCGGGACGGCCCTCGATGAACTGACGCACAACGGGATCCTCCGACGCTTGTATCTCGGCGACCGTGCCGACCTGCCGGATGCGGCCCTCGTACAGCATGGCGATGCGGTCGCCCACGGTGTAGGCGCTCCGCATGTCGTGCGTGACCACGACCCCCGTCGCGCCGAGGTGCTCTCGCGTCCGAACCATCAAGCGGTCCATCACGGCCGAGGTCACGGGGTCGAGGCCCGTGGTGGGCTCGTCGTAGAGGACGTAGCGCGGTCGCAGCGCGATCGCGCGGGCGATCCCGACCCGCTTGCGCATCCCGCCCGACAACTCCGCGGGATAACGCTCGTCCGTCCCGGTGAGGTCGACCAAGGCGAGCGCTTCCCGCACCCGCTCGGCCATCTCCTCCTCCGCAAGTCCGCGGCGCCGCAGGCCGAGGGAGACGTTGTCCGCCACGGTCAGCGAGTCGAACAGGGCCGCGAACTGGAACACGAATCCGATCTCGCGCCGCAGCGCCGTGAGGGCCGGGCGGTCGAGGGTCGAAACGGCGCGGCCGTCAACGATGACGTCCCCGGCATCGGGGTGCAACAGGCCGACGATGTGCTTGAGCGCCACGCTCTTGCCGCTCCCCGAATAACCGATGATCACCAGCGTCTCGCGGTCCCGTACCTCGAGCGTCAGGCCGTCGAGCACGGGCTTCGCGGCGAACGCCTTGTGGAGGTCCTGGAACTCGATCACCGCAGCAGCACCAGGGCCCAGAAGGCATCGAGCACGAGCAGCAGGATCGCGGAGTACACGACCGCCTGCGTCGCGCTGCGGCCCACGCCTTCCGCCCCGCCCCGCGTCCTCAACCCCACCACACAGCCCACCAAAGTGATCGTGAACCCAAAGGTCGCGCTCTTGAACAGGCCGAACCAGGTGTCCTTGAAGCGATAGAAGAGCTTCAATCCCTTGATGAACTCCTGGGTGGACAGATCGAGCAGCACGATGCTCGCAAGCCAGCCGGTCACGATGCCGGTGAGGATCGCCAGAGCCACAATCACGGGGAACATCGCGGTGCCGGCGATGACGCGCGGGAGGACGAGGAAGCTCTGCGGATCGTAGGCAAGCGTTTCCAGCGCGTCCACCTGCTCGGTCACCTTCATGGTGCCGAGCTCGGCCGCCATGCTCGCGCCCACCCGCCCGGCGAGCGCGAGCCCGGCCAGGACGGGACCGAGCTCCAACATCATCGTCTTCCCCACCAGCGTGCCGACGAAGTACAGCGGGACGGTGCCCGTGAAGGTGTAGGACGCCTGCAGGGCGAGGACGACGCCCGTGAAGGCGGCGATGAAGAGGGCGACCGGCAGCGAGTCGACCCCGACGCGGCGCATCTGCACGAGGGTGAGACTGCCCCAGGTCGCCACGTCCGGGACGGCCCGCACCATGTCGCCCACGAAATGGCCGAAGCGGCCGACCGCGTTGATGGCGCGGACGGTCCCCCGGCCGACCCGTTCGATCACGGGCTAAAAGCTAGATGCTGAGACGCCGGGACGCCAAGCGGCCATAAGCGACGAGTGGCCAGGGGACTCCCTGACCACTCGCTGCTCACAGCCACTCGGCGTCTCAGACTACGCTGCGAAGCTCGCCAGCGCCTTTCCCACGTCGCCGTCGCGCAGCCGCTTGAGCGCGCGATCCCGCAGCTGCCGTACCCGCTCGCGGGTGACGCCCAGCATGCCGCCGATCTCCTCCAGGGTGTGCTCGCGGCCGCCGTCCAGGCCGAAATACAGCCGCAGCACCTTCGCGTCGCGCTTCTGGAGCGTGTTCAGCGCGCTCTCGATCTCGTCCGACAGGAAGCGGTCCATCGCCCGCTCCTCGGTGTCGGGGAGATCCTCGGCGATGAAGCGCTCGATCAGCGAACGGTCGCCATCGGGGTCGAGCGGCGCGTCGAGTCGCACGTCACCCGTGTTGAGCGCGGCGAGCGACTGCACGACCTCGAGCGACAGCCGCGTCGCGTCCGCGATCTCTTCCGGCGTGGGCTCGCGCCGCAGCGTCTGACGCAGGTACTCGGCCGTGCGCACGATGCGCGACAGGTCGGCCGTGCGGTTGAGCGGCACCCGCACCGTCCGGCCCTGCCGCGCCAGCGCGGCGAGAATCGCCTGGCGGATCCACCACACCGCATAGGAGATGAACTTCACTCCCTGGTCGGGGTCGAACTTGCGGGCGGCGGTGAGCAGGCCGACGTTGCCCTCCCCGATCAGGTCGGTGAGCGGCAGCCCCCGGTTCTGGTACTTCTTGGCCACCGAGATCACGAAGCGGAGGTTCCGCTTCACGAGCTCCTGCATCGCCTCCTGGTCGCCCGAGCGTACCTTGCGGGCGAGCGCGATCTCCTCCTTCTGCGTGAGGAGCGGCGTCTTGGACACCTCGTGCAGGTACTGATCGAGAATGTCGCGCTCGTGCTCGTGCGTGGCGAGCCCGTTGAGCAGACCCCGGCGCCGACCGCGCCGGCGCGCGGCCCTGGGCGGCGACGCCGAGCCGACGGGCCCCGCCGCGGTCGCCTTGGCGGCGACCGCGCGGGCGCGGGCTCGCTGGGGAGCGACCGTCGTCTTCTTGCGTCGGGTCTGCTTGGACATGGCTATCGGGTCTCGCACCGCTCGGTGATACCGCTCAGGAAGCGAAAAGTTCACAAAAAAGCCTGAAAACGCTTGACACCGCTACAACGCCCCGGTAAGATGCCGTGTTCCCGCCGGGGCGCTTCGGGGGCGCCCAATATAATGGGGGCGTAGCTCAGTTGGGAGAGCGCGTGAATGGCATTCACGAGGTCAGGGGTTCGATCCCCCTCGCCTCCACTGAAGGCGGCACGGGGCGGCGGAGGGCGGGAGGGGGCGGTAGAGGGCGGCCCCACTGAGCGATTACATTAGCAACGCACGCGGGAATAGCTCAGTTGGTAGAGCACAACCTTGCCAAGGTTGGGGTCGCGGGTTCGAGTCCCGTTTCCCGCTCTCTAGCTGGTTAGGCGGTTAGGCGGATAGACGGATAGTCTGAGGATGGCCCGGAGTCGGATTCCACTAACCGACTAACCGCCTATCCGGCTATCCGACTCACAAGCGACGCGGGGTGGAGCAGTCTGGTAGCTCGCCGGGCTCATAACCCGGAGGTCGTGGGTTCAAATCCCACCCCCGCTACCTACTAGACGCCAAGGCGCCCAGGCGCCGAGACGCCGAGTGCATCTGACCCTGACAGCCGCTCGGCGTCTCGGCGACTCGGCGACTCGGCGTCTAGTCTTTCGGGCGGTTAGCTCAGTTGGTTAGAGCGCCACGTTGACATCGTGGAGGCCACTAGTTCGAGTCTAGTACCGCCCACTCGCGCCCATAGCTCAACTGGATAGAGCGCTTGACTACGGATCAAGAGGCTGGGGGTTCGAGTCCTCCTGGGCGCATAACGACTTAGCGGCGTCGCTGTCCGATTCCGCGACACCAGTGGGTGTGAAAGTGGCTGTGCGTCACGACGTTTTCCCTCCCGGCACGACGCGCATGCCCTGCTGCGGCAACAGCGCCCGCATCTTCCCCGCGTCCTCCCGGAGATAGGCGACGACCTCGTGCCACTCGTAGTCGTCCGTCACGTCGCGCTTGCCGTGACCGAGATATCGCTTGCGGCGCACGCGCGGGATTCCGGCATCCTGCATCCAGCGGTCGAACGTCTTCCGCGCGAGCTTCGGCGCCACGGTCCGATCCAGCCGCTGTAGCGCGCCGTGAGGATCGCCGCCTGATTTTTTTCCCCGTGGCGGCACCGCGTCGGGGCTAACGTCGGCGTCGTTGGCGCGGCGGGGTTTACCGTGCGGCGTCAGGTGAAGAGGGTAAACAGCACCGTCCGCTAGGGTTCTGCGCTCGCGCGGGATACCTTCACGATCGACCACCCCAGGTCGGTGATCATCTGGACAAGCTTCGCGAGCTGTTCGAAATTCACGGGCTTCGTCAGGAAGGCGTCTGCTGCGCGTACGGCGAAACGCTCCTGCTCGCTCTCGGACACTGTGAGCACCACAACCGGAAGCTCCCGCAAGTGCGGATCCTCTCGGATGCGAAGGAGCACGTCTCGCCCGTTCAGCTTCGGCAGATTGAGATCGAGGAGCAAGAGATCTGGGCGAGGGGCTGCCTCGTACGGGGCCTCGCGTCGGAGAAACGCGAGTGCCTCGACACCGTCTCGGACCGTCCAGATGCGGTTCTGCAGCTTTGCGCGCTCGAGACCACGCAAGGTGAGTTCGATGTCCTCCTCGCTGTCTTCCACCATGAGGATGGTGATGGGATT
>WNGL01003907.1_pt1 | contig 17959 bp, 15 predicted proteins | sample 5400591 | NCBI WGS metagenome assembly WNGL01 (sample SAMN13153377, study PRJNA577476) | soil metagenome | isolation source: 80 cm soil or saprolite under Garry oak tree replicate 1 | place: USA:California | collected 2016-06-15 | reverse complement strand
CTCACCGCGTGGCCGGCACCCGCACCCGGGCTCTACGTGTGCGGCGGACCGCTCGCGGCGGCGGGCCGTTCGCTCGCCTGGTTCATGTCGGCGGCGGGCTACGCGAGTGGCGGCGCGGCTCGAACCTGATCAGGCGACCTCGTGCGCGTACGACGCCGCGTATGCGACGTACCGCGAGCTCTACCCGCGCCTTCGCGACCTCATGCGCGCCGGCTAACGACGCGGCGGAAACGCTGCTTTCGGCACGCCCGCGTGGATCCCCATCCGCTGGTCGACGACCTGCGTGACGCCGAAATCCCCCGCGACGGAGAGCAGCGAGTACGCGTCGTCGCGTGAAAGGCCGTACCTGCGCCCGAGAAAGTCGAGCATGCGAAGCGCCGCCTGGCGCATGGCTTGATCGAGATCGGCGCCGAAGCCGTGCGTGTACCAATGGGTCGCGGTCTCGAGGAGGGGCGAGTCGGTCGGCAGATCCCGGCGGACGCTGAGCTGCAGCCATCCATCGGCCGACGATTCGATCGCCGTGCCCGAGAGCTCGCCGTCGCCTTCGGCCATGTGCGGATCGCCGACGAAGAAGAGTGCGCCCTCGCACTGGACGGGGTAGTACATCGTCGCGCCGGGACCGAGCCGCCAGTTGTCGACGTTCCCGCCGAACTCCCGCGGTGGAATGCTGTTCACCTTGCCGCGCTCGGCTGGCGCGACGCCCATCACTCCGAAATGCGGGCGCAGTGGAACGAGGACGCCCTCGAGCGCGGGCGTCCGCTTCGTCTTCTCCGGCGCGATGATCGTCCCGGGCGCGTCGTAGCGCGGGCTGTGCGCGTAGTCGAAGGCGAATGCGGCACGCGCGAAACCGCTCGCCGCGTCGACGCGGTAGATGGTGATCCGCTCCTTGCGCATCTCGTCGTACAGGTAGCCCCACCACGCCCCGATGTTGGTCCCGTACTCCAGGCGCGGTGACATCGAAAGGACGCGCACCTCGAGGGTGTCGCCCGGACGCGCGCCCTCGATCGCGATCGGACCGGTCATGACGTGCACGCCCGGCCCACGCTCGGATGGCGGGATGCCGTCGTACACCGCGCGCACGCCGTCGTCCATCAAAAGGTCCGGCGCATCGCCCGCCTGATGCGTCAGCGTCTCGACGTGGACGATGTCGCCCGAGCGGACGGTGAGCACCGGCGGGAGCCCCCGGTCGAAGAATCCCCAGAAGCAGGTCCGCGGCGTCGCGCGGAGGACGTGCAGCGCGTTGCCGCTCACGCGACGCTCGCGGCGCGCTCTTTGTCGTACGCGCCGGGTCGCAGGATCTCACCGCTGCCCTCGCGCAGCCGCACCTCGCCGTCGGCGAAGACGATCTCACCACGCCGGAGCGTGAGGACCGGCCAGCCTCGAAGCGGAAGACCTTCGAACGCGCTGGTGTAGCGGCTGTGCGTCATCTCGGGGGCGACACGGGCTTCGCGCTCGACGTCGACGATGACCGCGTCCGCGTCCGCGCCGACCGCTATCGCCCCTTTGCGCGGGTGGATGCCGAAGGTACGCGCGGGGCTGAGCGAGGTGAGCTCCGCGAGCCGCGGCGGAGTTAGGCGACCGCGGAGCAGCCCGAACGTGACGAGCACCGGCAGCATCGTGGCGAGGCCCGCGAAGCCTGGCCGCTCGTCCCACACCGTCGCGCCGGTCTTGAGGATCGGGACGTGGTCGGTGCCGATGAGGTCCACTTCGTTCCGCGCGATCGCATCCCAAAGGTGCTCGCGCTCGGCGGTATTGCGGAGGGGCGGACTCACCTTCCCGATGGCCGGTCCCTGGGAAGCGAGACGCTCGTCGTCGATCGTGAGTGCGAGGTAGTGCGGGCAGGTCTCGATGACGACGCGCGCGCCGCGCGCACGGGCGGCGGAAGCGGTGCGAATCGCGGCACCGGTCGTCGTGTGCACGACGTACACGGGGCAGCGCTGCAGCTCGCCGAGCCAGACGATGCGAGCGACGGCTTCTTCTTCGATGAAGTCGGGGTGCGACAGCGCGTACGCGCCGAGGTCGGTCCGTCCGGTGTGATGGGCGCGGTCATTGAGGAACAGATAGAGGCCCTGGTTTTCGGCGTGGACCATGCAATACGCGTAGGGCCCGAGCTCGCGGATGAGCTCCATCGAGCGGAAGAACACTCCGTCGTCGACCGCGACCAGACCGATCGGATTACCTGGCGCATACCCCCCCATGTACAGCTTGTAGCTGCGCACGCCCCAGCGCTCGGCGTACTGGGGGATCTCCTCCGCCTGAGCGAGACTCGAGATGATGAAGTGGAAGGCGGTGTCGAGCGCCATCGCTCGCTTTGCCGTCGCGAGGTCGGTCTCGAATGTCTCGAGAAACGTCGTTGGGCTGCGCCTGTATTGGAGGAGCGTCGTCACACCGCCGGCCGCGGCGCTCATGCACTCGGTCACGAGGTTCTGCTCATAGGGGAACGCGCCTCCGAGATGCACGTGGGGGTCGACGAGACCCGGAAACACGAGCCGGCCACGCGCGTCGACCCTGGTCTCCGTATCCGGGAGCGTGTCCTCGGTCCCGATCGCGACGAACTTCCCATCGCGGACCGCGGCGCCGCCCTCGACGATACCGGCGGGTGTGACGAGACGCGCGTTCGCGATGAGAAGGTCCGACTTCCGCATGCGGCGAGTACGGTACGCGACTTGACCCCTCTTCCGCCCGTGCCTACTGTCTCGCATCTGGACATGCCACCTCGCGAAGCGAGACGGGACGAGGGCGCGAAACCGGCGTCGGGCATGTCCGCGACCGTCGCCCCGACGCGAAAGGCCGTCGCCACCAAGTGGGACGACATCCCTGACGAGTTCGTGCGCGACGGCGTGCGGCGTCGCGGCTTCGGCAACGACGGCGCACTCCTCGTGATGAACGAGCTCACGCCTGGCATGAAGGTCTTTCCGCACGTTCACGAGGACTTCGACCAGATCGCGACGATCGTCAAAGGCACGGCGATCTACCACGTGAACGGGGTCGGTCATGAGGTCGGTCCGGGGTCGCTCATCCTGATCCCCGCGGGCCAGCCGCACTACATCGAGCCGACCGGCACGGAGAAGGTCCTCAACCTCGACGTGTTCGGACCGGCGCGGAAGGACCTGATCCACCTTCTGGACTGGATGAAGGGGCGCTGAGCCAGAGGACTGGCTCGCTCCTCACGCCGATCGACCTCTCGCGCATCCTCACGGTCGCCGAGTTTCAGGCGATCGCCAAGCAGCGCCTGTCTCCGGGCGCGTACGTGTACGTCGCGGGGGGCGCGGGCGACGAGCGCACGATGCGCGAGAACATCGAAGCCTTCGCGCGGTGGCGCTTCATGCCGCGGGTGCTCGTGGACACGAGCGCGCGAGATCTCTCGACGACCATCCTCGGACGTCGCGTGACGATGCCGATCGGGATCGCGCCGCTCGCGCTGCAGGGCCTTCTCGATCCTGAGGGCGAGGTCGCGACCGCGCGCGCCGCGACGGCCGCCGGCGTCTTCATGGGGCTCAGCATGGGTTCGAACCGCACCATCGAAGAGGTCGCGGAGGCGGCGACGTGCCCCCTGTGGTTCCAGCCGTACGTCACCGAGGACCACGCGCTGATGCGCGATCTCGCCGCTCGCGCGGAGGCCGCCGGATATGCGGCGCTCTGCGTGACGGTGGACTCGCCGGTGTCGGGGCGGCGGGACGGGGCCATCCGCGAGCCCGTCGAGCTGCCGGAAGGCATCGCGTGGGCGAACATGCCCGCTGATCTTCAGCGGCCCGGGCGAGGGAAGTGGCTCACCGGCGGCGACCGGTACGGCTGGAGCGACCTCGATCGCCTCGCCGCGGCGACCTCGCTGCCGCTCGTCGTCAAGGGGATCCTCGCGCCCGCGGACGCGATCCTCGCCGTCGAGCACGGCGCACGCGCGATCGTCGTGTCGAACCACGGCGGGCGCCAGCTCGATGACTCGATCGCCACGCTCGACGCGCTCCCCGCCATCGTCGCCGCGGTCGCAGGTAAGGCCGAGGTCTTGATGGACGGCGGCATCCGGCGCGGCATCGACGTGCTCAAGGCGCTCGCGCTGGGCGCGCACGCGGTCCTCATCGGGCGCGCGGCGGCGTGGGGGCTTGCCGCAGCGGGTCAGGCGGGCGTCGAGCGCGTGCTCGAGATGCTGCGTGTTGAGCTCTCGGTGGCCATGGCCATCGCCGGCGTCACGGATGTGGAGCGCGTGGACCCGGGGCTCCTCATCGCGCGGACGTGATCAGTACGTCGGCGTGAAGAAACGCGACAGCACGGGCTCCTCGCGGGTGATGAACTCGAGCACCGCGGGCCGGCCTTCCATGGTGATCGCGCTCGCGCGCGCGATGGCCGGGGCGATGTCGGCGCACCGCGTGACGCGCTCGGCGTGCGCTCCGAGCCCGCCGGCGACGCGCGTGTAGTCGCCGGACAGCCGGGTGACCCCGTAGCGCTCGGTGGCCACCGGCATGACCCTCGAGTACCCGCCCATCGCCGAGTTGTTCAGCAGGATCGTGAGCACGCCGATCCGCTCGCGGACCGCGGTCTCCACGTCCATGCCGACCATCCCGAAGGCCGCGTCTCCCATGACGTTCACGACGAGGCGCTCCGGCGATGCGAGCTTCGCGCCGAGCGCGAGTCCGTACCCGTAGCCGAGCTGGGTGGACTTGCCCCATCCGAGATATCCGCGCGGGACGGTGGCTTCGTAGAAGGGGAGCAGCTGGTCGCGCGGGTTTCCCGAGTCGTGCGTGACGATCGCGCGCGCGCGATCGATCGTGCGCCCGAGCTCCCGGATCACGCGGTAGGGGCTCATCGGCTCGTCGTCCGACTCAAGGCGCGGGCGCCACTCCTCGAGCCACGCCTTTTTCGTCGCCGCGATCTCAGCCGTGACGTCCGCGTGCGGCGGCGCGCTTCGCTCGCCGCGTATCGCGGCGACGAGCTGCGCGAGCACGAGCTTCGCGTCGCCGACGAGCGCGGCGCGGACGACGTAATCCTTGTTGAGGTCGCGCTCGTCGGACGTGAGCTGGATGAGCGGTACGGCACGAGGCAGCGGATGCGTGAACGGCGTGACCGAGAAGCTCGTTCCCGCGCCGAAGATCAGATCTGCACCTTCGAGGAATTTCGCGGCGGCAGCCGTCCCGGTCGCTCCCGCGGCACCGAGCGCGAGTGGATGATCCTCGGGAAACGCGCTCTTGCCGTTCATGGTCGTCATGACCGGCGCACCAAGGAGCTCGGCGAGCGAGCGCAGCTCGTCCGTCGCTTGAGCAAAGAGCACGCCCTGTCCCGCGACGATCACCGGCCGCTTTGATCCGACGAGCGCGTCGGCCGCCGCTTTCACGTCGCTCGGGTCCGCCCCCGATCGATAGCTGCGCGGCGGCGCGTACGCCGCGACAGCGCTCGGATCCACCTCGGCCCCGCCGATATCGTTCGGAACTTCGAGCACCACCGGACCTCGCCGCCCGTTTCGGAGCGCGCTGAACGCGCGGCGCATGAGGTCCGGGATGCGCTCCGGCAGGTTCACCTCGTCGGACCACTTGGCGACACCGCGGTATTGCTCCGCGGCCGAGAACGCGTACGGCACCCCGCGCCGATCGCGACGCGGTCCACCGGGGAGGACGAGGATCGGTATCCCGTCGGAGCCGGCCTGCGCGACGCCGGCGAACGCGTTCTCCGCGCCCGGGCCAGCCTGCACCGCGCACACGCCGAACCGCCGCGCGTTGTGGACGCGTGTGTAGCCGTCGGCCATGTTCACGAGCGTGCGTTCGGTCCGCGTGACGATCGGACGGATGCCCTCCGCCGCGCACGCGTCGATCACCCCATGAGCCGGAAAGCAGAAGAGAAACTCGACGCCTTCGACGCGGAGGATCCGCGCGATCGCCTCATTCCCGCGCACTGTGGAGCACGCTCGGGCTTGCCGCGTCCGCCGTCAAGCCACCCTGTACCGGCGCGGCGCGCGCGGCTGTTGACGACGCTATCCTCGGCTGGCACTGTCCCGCATCGGAATATGGCACCTCGCCAAGCGAGACGGCCAGCCGGCGGTGGGGCGCAGGCGACGGATGAATTCGCGGCTCGCGCGCGGTACCTTGATCACGTGGGCTATGGAAGGGAAGGAGACTCGAGCATGAGCCAACTAGGACTCACTCGCCGTCAGGTGCTGATGTCCGCCGCCGCCGCCGCGGTCGCGGCGTGCACGCCGGGCGCGACCTCGCCGTCGCCATCGGGCTCGCAGCGGGCGGTCGCGCCGTTCAAGTTCCTCTTCGGATTCACCGTGCAGGCCAACCCCTCGCTCCCGGTGATCATCGCGAAGGAGCTCGGCTACTACACCCAGGAGGACATCAACATCAGCTGGGACTTCACGACCGACTCGACGAGCATCCGGCTGATCGGCACGAACCAGTACCAGTCCGGAAGCGTGAGCGACGTCGCGACGGTCGCGAACTTCGTCAGCCAGGGCATCCCGCTGAAGGCCGTCTGCCAGCAAGGGCAGGCCAGCGCACGCGCCTTCGCGGTGAAGCAGGGCTCGCCGATCAAGCGGCCGAAGGACTTCGAGGGCAAGAAGGTCGGCGTGAAGCCAGGCGCGCCGTGGACCGAATACCTCGCGATGCTCGCCTACGACAAGGTCGACCGCACCAAGATCACCGAGGTCCCGGTCGGATTCAGCTCGGTCGAGCTCAAGGACAACCTCGTCGACGTGCTTCCTGTGTTCACCGGCAACGAGCCGTTCGTGCTCAAGAATCAGCTGAACACGCCGGTGGAGCTGATCCTGCCGAGCAACTACGGGTTCCCCTCCGTCGGCACGACGATGGTCGCGAACACCGACTACATCAAGAACAACCGCGGCGTGTTCCTTCGCTTCCTGAAGGCCACGATGAAGGCGCAGGAGTACTTCATCGCGAATCGCGACCAGACCATCCAGATCGCGATTCAGTACGGCGGCACGGCAACGTCGAAAGACCAGCACGCGTTCATCTACGACGTGTCCGCTCCGGACATGAAATCGCCGAAGGGCGTTGGCTGGATCGACAAGAACGCGTGGCAGCAGAACATCGACCTTCTTTTGAGCCTGGGGGTGATCAAGACCAAGCCGAACATCGACGACCTCGTCGACACTTCGCTCATGGACGAGGTCCTGAAGGACGGCAAGGTCGTCTTCCCGTAGCGTTTTGTGCGTGAGGGGGCGTCGTGTGACGACCGCGACGCCTCTCGTGCGTTTTTCTGGGGAGTCGCGGTGAAAGCGGCGGTCATGCACACCCGCGGCGCGGACCTCGTGATCGAAGATGTCGAGATCGAAGCGCCGCACGCCGGCGAGGTGGCCGTTCGCCTCGTCGCCACTGGCGTTTGCCACAGCGACCTGAACGGCTTGCGCGGGTCGCGCGAGCTCCCCCTACCGATGGTGCTCGGTCACGAGGGCGCGGGCATCGTCGAGGCCGTCGGGGCGGGCGTGACGAACGCGGCCCCCGGCGATCACGTGATCCTTTCCGCCATCGGCCGTTGCGGGCGGTGCGCGGAGTGCGTCGATGGCCGTCCGTGGCTCTGCTCGGTGGCCGGCGCGACGATATTCAGCGGGAGGCTGCCGGACGGCACCACGCGCCTCAGCCTGCGGGGACGACCGGTGTACCACTGGTTCGCGCAATCGTCCTTTGCGGAGCGCGCGGTCGTGCCCGAGGGCGCGGTCGTGCGAATACGGTCCGACGTCGCGCTGGAGAAGGTCGCCACGCTCGCGTGCGGCGTGTCGACGGGCCTCGGTGCCGTGTTCAACGCCGCGCGGGTCGAGGTCGGATCGACGGTCGTCGTCATCGGGTGCGGCGGGGTCGGCGTGAGCGCCGTCGTGGGCGCGGACCTCGCCCACGCCGGGAAGGTGGTTGCCGTGGACATCGCCGACGACAAGCTCGCGTTCGCGCGGTCGCTCGGAGCGACGCACACCGTGAACGCCGGGTCGGAGGACGCCGTGCAGCGGGTCCGCGAGATCACGGGCGGCGGGGCCGATCACACGTTCGAGTGCGTCGGGAACCCGGTCACGCTCACGCAGCTGGTCGAGATGATCCGGCCGGGTGGACACGGGTACGTCGTGGGCGCCGCGCCGCCGGGGACGCGGTTCCCGTTCCCGACCGACGGATTCATCCGCAACAAGCATCTGCACGGCGTCATGCAGGGGAACGTGCGCGCGACCGTGGACATCCCGCGTTACGTCGACCTCTATGCGGCCGGGAAGCTGCCGCTCGACCGGCTCGTCACGAGGACCTACCCGCTCGACGCCATCAATGACGCGATCGCCGCGTTGGAGCAGAGTGTGGGTCGAGGCGTAGTGGTCTTCGGATGAGCACGCAGGGAGAGGATGGCCGGATGTACGAGCCGCTCAGGCCCTACTGGTATCCGCTCGCTCTGTCGTCCGACGTCGTCGACAAGCCCGTCGCCGCGACGCTGCTCGACGAGAGAGTCGCGATCTATCGTGCGGGCGGGAGGGTGCGCGCGCTCCGGGACCTCTGCGTGCACCGCGGCACTCCGCTCTCGCTCGGGTGGATCGATGGCGAAACGCTGGTCTGCGCCTACCACGGGTGGGGGTACGCGCCGGATGGCGCGTGCACGCGCATCCCCTCGCTGCCGCCGGGCCGTTCCGTCCCGCCGAAGGCGCGCGTCGACGCGTTCCACGCCGACGAGCGCTACGGCCTCGTGTGGGTCGCGCTCGAGCAGCCGCGCGAGCCGATCCCCGAATGGCCCGAGGCCGAGCGTCCGGACTTCCGAACGATCTGGACCCAGTACCGCTGGAAGGCGAACGCGGCGCGCGCGATCGAGAACGTCATGGACTACGCCCACTTCCCGTGGGTCCATCCGGGCGTGCTCGGCGACCGGTCGAAGCCGATCTACCCGGACGTCGACGTGCGCACGGACGGGAATCTCATCAAGTACGTCGTCGACGACGAGGCCACGAACGCGATCCGCACCTACACCGTCAGCCTCCCGCTCACCCTCTACATGCACGTCGCGCGGCGGACGCCCGGGGTGGGCCAGGAGAACGTGACCTCGCTCTTCTTCATGGCACGCCCGATCGCGGAGCGTGAGACGCATTTCTATTTCGGGCTCTCGCGGAACTTCGGGCTCGACCAGCCGGACCAGGTCTGGGCCGATCGCAACACCGCCGTGACCGAGCAGGATCGAGTGATCGTCGAGGCTCAGCGCCCGGAGCTCCTGCCGCTCGACCTTTCCGACGAGCTGCACCTCCGCGGAACGGATGCGGCGGCCGTCGAATACCGGCGGGCGCTCAAGCGGCTCGGGGTCCAGTGGTGACCGAGCGCGCGGGAGGACGACCATGACGATCGCTGAGACGCCGAAAGCGAAGACGGGATCGGCGATGCGGGTGGATCCGATCACGTTCGAGATCCTTCGACATCGCCTCTGGAGCATCAACGAGGAGGCCGCGAACACCCTCGAGCGGGTCTCGGGTTCGCTCATCGCGAGCGAGGTCCACGACATGAACGCCTCGATCATGACGGCGCGCGGCGACTCCCTGGTGATCGCGCCGTACATGCTCGTGCACGCGATCTCGATGGAGACCCTCGCGAAGGACGTCGTCGCCACGTGCGCGGAAAACCCGGGCATCCGTCCCGACGACATGTTCCTCTGCAACGACCCGTACGCGGGCGCGCAACACCAGATGGACGTCGTCGTGCTCGGCGCGATCCACTTCGAGGGCGAGCTCATCGGATGGGTCGGCTCGACGATCCACCAGATCGACATCGGCGGCCCGGTCCCGGGGCAGGTCCAGGTCGGCGCGAAGGACATCTACGGCGAGCAGCCGCTCTTCCCGCCGATGAAGATCGTTGAGGGTGGCGAGCTGCGCAGCGACCTGGTGCGGCTGTATCTCCGAATGTCGCGCGTCGCCGAGATCGTCCGGCTCGACCTCACCGCGATGATCGCGGCGAACAACGTCGCGAAGGCGCGCGTGCAGGAGCTCTGCCGGCAGTACGGCGTCGAGACCGTGAAGGCGCTCATGCTCGATCTGCTCGACCACAGCGAGGAGCGCATGCGATCCCGGCTGCGCGAGCTTCCGGACGGCACGTGGCGCCATCGCTCGTATCTCGAATATGAAGACAAGATCTACACGGCCGTCGTCGCGATGACCAAGAAGGACGACCACCTCACGTTCGACTTCCGAGGGTCGTCGCCGCAGGCCCCGGCTGTCATCAACAACCCCATCCATGCGACGGTCTCCGACGTCCTCTGCTGCGTCATGACCTATCTCTGCTGGGACATGCCGTGGGTCCCCGCCGGTATCGCGCGCTCCGTCACCGTGGAGTCCGAGCCCGGGACGATCGTTCACGTGAAGTGGCCGGGCGGCGTCAGCAAAGCGACGACGAGCGCGACGCAGTCGGTGATCAACCTCGCCGACAACGCGCTCGGGAAGCTGCTGGCAGCGTCGGACACGCATCGCGAGCACGCGATGGCGAACTGGGTCGGGAGCCTGACCACCGAGGAGCTCTTCGGGACGGATCAACGCGGGCAGTGGTTCGGCGCGACGATGCTCGACACGTACTTCGGCGGCGGCGGCGCGCGCAGCCGCAAGGACGGCGTCGACACCGGCGGCTATGTCGGGAGCATCTACGAGCTCGCGCCGAACGCCGAGGCCTACGAGTTCCAGTACCCGATCCTCTATCTGTTCCGGCGGCATCAGGCTGACTCGGGCGGGTCGGGCATGTTCCGCGGAGGCACGGGCTGCACGCTCTGCTACATCGTGCATGACACCGAGCGGATCCCGACGAAGATCATGCACACCTCGGGCTCCGAGTGGCCGGAGTCCGCGGGCATCGCCGGCGGCGGCCCGAGCCAGACGAACCAATTCATCATCAAGCGCAAGACCGACGTGCGAAAGCGCATGGCCAACGGCGAGATGCCGGAGCGGCTCGAGGATCTCTCAGGCGAGTGGGACATCCAGAAGGTGATCTCGGTGTCGTATCTCGACCACGACGACGTCTTCCAGGTACGCACGCAGTCGGGTGGGGGATACGGGGATCCCCTGGATCGTGATCCCTCCCGCGTGCTCGAGGACGTGCGCAGCGGCGTGGTGTCTGTGGACGCCGCCCGTTCGATGTACGGCGTGGCGATCGACGCGAAGAAGGACGCGGTGTCTGTTCAGGAGACCGAACGCGCGCGCCACGCGATCCGCGAACGGCGCCGCGAGCGCTCGCGTCCGGTCGGGAAGCCAGTCGCGGCGAGCGCGAAGCGCAAGGCCACGGCTGCGCCGGGCGTCGCGATCAACGAGTTCCTCCACGTCGTGCGGGAGGGCGGCTCGGCGGTCGTCCAGTGCGTCTGCGGCCAGATCCTCTCTGACGCGACTGCCAACTTCAAGACGGGCACGCTCATGGAGGAAGGGCTCGTGAAGGAAGCCGGTCCTCACGTGAACGAGTTCGATGTCGCCCGGCGGTTCGTCTTCCGCCAGTTCTATTGCCCGGGGTGTCTGCGGCGGCTCGAGACGGAGGTCTGTCTCAAGGACGAGCCGATCCTCCACGACGTCGAGATCGCTCTCCCGTGACCACGTATCGCATCGGCGTCGACACCGGCGGCACCTTCACCGACTGCATCGTCGTCGACGATCGCGGGACGGTCACCGCCGCGAAGGCCGCATCGACGCCCCAGGACTTCTCGATCGGCGTCATGGACAGCGTCGCGCGCGCCGCGAAGGACCTGGGGATGACCGTCGAGCAGCTCCTCGGGCAGACGACGCGCTTCGGCCACGGCACGACGGTCGCGACGAACGCGCTCCTCACGCACACCGGCGCGGTCACGGGCCTCATCACGACACGCGGGCACGAGGACGCGCTCTTCATGGGCCGGATCAAGCAGAAGATCGCCGGCCTCGACGAGGATCAGATCCACGACTTCCTGCTGCACGACAAGGCGATTCCCGGGATCGTCTCGCGCAAGCTCATCCGAGGCATCAACGAGCGCGTCGACTACAAGGGCGCCGTCGTCGTCGCGCTGAGCGACGACGAAGTGCGGCGCGTGTCACGCGAGCTCGTCGAGGTGGGCTGCGACGCGATCGGGGTCTCGCTGCTCTGGTCCTACATGCGGCCCGCGCACGAGCAGCGCGTGCGGGAGCTTATCCTCGCGCAGCACCCGAACGTCGCCGTCAGCATCTCGAGCGAGATCGCCCCGGTCCTCGGCGAGTACGAGCGGACGGCGTCCACGGTCGTCAACGCATATCTCACGAAGAAGGTCGACGGCTACATCGCGGCGCTCGCGGACCGCCTCCGCAAGGCCGGGTTCAAGCATCAACTCATGGTCATGCTGTCGAACGGCGGCGTGGCGCCGGCCGACGACGCGCGCAAGCGCGCCGCGTACCTCCTGGCGTCCGGACCGGCGGGCGGCGTGATCGGCGCGCGAAACCTCGGGCAGGTGCTCGGTCACGCGAACGTGCTCACGACCGATGTCGGCGGGACGAGCTTCGACGTCGGGCTCGTCGTCGATGGACAGCCGGAGTACGCGCGCGAGCCGCTGTTCGACAAGTACCACCTCAGCTTCCCGATGATCGACGTCGTCTCCATCGGCAGCGGCGGCGGCAGCATCGCGTGGATCGACCGTGCCGGCTTCCTGAAGGTCGGTCCACAGAGCGCGGGCGCCGAGCCCGGGCCCGCGTCGTACGGGCGTGGCGGCACCGACCCGACCGTGACGGACGCGAACGTCGTCCTCGGCCGAATCGACCCGGATTATTTCCTCGGCGGATCGTGGAAGCTCGACCGGCGTCTCGCGGAGAAGGCCATCCGCGAGCGGATCGCGGAGCCGCTGTCCCTCGGCCTCGAAGAGGCGGCAATCGGGATCATCGACATCCTCGATGCCCGCATGGCCGACCTCGTCCGCCGCGTGACCATCGGCCGCGGGCTCGACCCGCGGAACTTCGCGCTCTTCGCGATCGGCGGCGCCGGCCCGCTCCACGTCGGCGCCTACGCCCGTGATGTCGGCGTCAAGGCCGTGATCGTGCCGTCCTATGCGTCGGAGTTCTCCGCGCTCGCGATCGCGACGTCGGAGATGCTCGTCGTGAACAAGGTCTCCTCCCCGATGGTCGGTCCGTTCAAGGCCGATGCGGTGCGCGAGGTCTTCACGCGGCTCGAGCGTGACGCCGTCGAACAGCTCCGCCGCGCGGGCGCCGTCACGAACGGCGGCGGTGACCTCTCGACCCTGCGCGCCGCGGACATGAAGTACAAGGGACAGGTCCACGACGTGAGCGTGCCCGTGCCGGCCGGCGCGTTCACCGACGCGTCCGCGGTCGCGATGGCGGACCGCTTCCACGAGCGCTACGAGTCGCGCTATGGAAAGGGAACGACGAACAAGAACGCGCCGATCGAGGCGATGAGCTTCGAGGTGCGCGTCGCGGCGAAGGGTCAGCCGCTGCGGCTCGCGCGCGAGACCATGGGGAGCGCTGACGCGACGGCGACGCGCCCGATGCGCCCCGTCTACTTCCGCGAGACCAAGGGATTCCACGAGACGCCGGTCTACGACCGCGACGCGCTAAAGCCGGGTCAGCGGATCGCAGGCCCCGCCGTGATCGAGGCCCCGGATACGACGATGCTGGTGCGCCCCGGGCAGAGCGTTCGTATGGACGAGTACCGGAACCTCACGCTCTCGTTCTAGCGCGTTGTTTCAAGACGCTTATCTCGACCCTATCCATTTCAAGAAGAGGGTATGCCTTCAAGGCTATAACTCCCATGGTATAGTCTGTAAGCTATAGCCAAGCCAAAGTGGAAGCCGAATGAATCCGGAGCGTGTGTTTGATGTTGAGTTCTACGCGTATGGCGATGACGAGCAGCCCGCCGAGAAGTTCATCCTTGGCCTTTCAAACGAGGATGCGGGCCGGCTGTTTGGATTCGTCGACAACATCGCGAGCGACTGGCCGCTGCGCCGGAGCGAAAGCACAGAGTGGAAACCGCTGGGCGGGCCAGCGAAAGGGTGTCACGAGGTCCGATTACGGATCTGGAAGAAGTTGCATCGCTTGTACGTGAGGCTGGACGGCCAGCGACGTCGCTTTGTGCTTCTCGATGGAGAAACGAAGCGTGCCGACGCGGCGTTGCCCGAGACGGTCTATCGACGAGTGGGCCGATTCGGCAACTACTACATGGCAACCCGGCGCATCAGTCCGCCGAGATAGGAGCGAGAGGTGACAAGGAAGAGATCAGGAGGCGCGCGCTGGGCTCAGCTGCGTGACCGCGTGCTCGCGACGCCCAGGGGAGCACAGGCTTACGGAGAGGGCTGGCTGAAGGCCAACGACTACAGGGACACGCTGCGCGTCCTGGATCGGGCCCGAGAGGCTCTGGGCGTTTCCCAGAGCGAACTCGCGCGACGACTCGAGCGGCGGCAGCCGACCGTGAACCGGATGCTGAGAAAGGGCACCGATCACACTCTCTCAACGGTCGACGCTTTCCTGCGAGGGCTCGGTTTGGCGGGCACGCTGAAAATCGAGAAGGCGGCACGAAGGACCATGCCCGGACTACAGGTGTCCGCACGCATTCGACGTCGGCAGACCGTCGCTGCGAGGCCAACGCGACGCGTTGCGGCGAAGCGAAAGAAATCGGCTGCGTAGGGCCTTCATCTCTGGATGACGGAACGCGCGCGTGGCAAGGTTAGCCCAGGTACCGCGCACCTTTTCGTGCGAGTAGCTTGCGCGTAAGCAGAAGGCCCGTGACCGCACCGATCAGTCCGCCAAGGGGAATCGCAGCTAGGTACCCAACCACCACGACGAATCCAAACCACCCTGGTGGATTCGCTGCGATTCGTGGCCCAACAAACAGAACAGCCGTGGAAAGTACGAACGACACGACTGTGGCGAACGTCGACGTCGCCAGGACGTAGATACCGACACGCCTTGTGGCCGTAATGGAAACCAAAGCACCGCCGACGATTACTGTGAGGATCCAAAGTGGAACAATGAAGAAGAACGGCATCTAGCAGCAATTTTGGCGTTTCGCCCGAACCCCGACGGCCATGTGCCTCAGCGTGCCGAGACGCTCTTATTTGCGCTTGAGCGGCGCATGTTCTAGCCCGCATTTTTGACGCGCATTCTCATGTTGGAGTAGCTACAAGTTCCTGCGGACTCAAACGGTAGGCCGCTTCTCTTGACCGCGTCCCTTTCAAGGAAGAGGGTCAGAGGCTCGAATCCCCTCCGGGCTACACGACCTCGTGGATATTGCCTCTGGTCGCTGTGCGGTTCTCACTCAGGGCACTTCTCTGCTGTGAGGGCCATTTCTCTACAGGCCGTTTCTCTTTTCGTGCTTCCCGCGACGCCGTGAATGGCGAGGGTACACGACGTCGTTCGTTGGATGGCCGGGTCTTTGTGTATCGCTCGACCATTCGGCCTGTGGTCCATCCGCCTTCGGCCATCAGATCTCAGGGCAACCACGCTCGGGTAGCTACCGAAAGAAGTAGTCGCTCTTGTTGTACGTCTCATTTTCCCGCATTTGGGACACTGCTTCGCGTTTGTCGCTCAACTGCGAACTCCCGAATGACTGCTCACGAAAGTCACGAGGCAGCATCTCTCGACCTCCCCTTTCACAGACTGGTGCCCTTCGGAACCAGAGCCGACCGGAGGACGGTTTCGAGATAGATGTCATCGTCCCGGCCGATCCAGATCACAAGAAGGTCGATGGCGAGAAACAGAATGAGGAATCCAACGCCGACCCTGACCCCTCCCGCGGTGTCGCCCGCCGCCAACACGAGCAACGTCCAGATCGCGAGAAAGATCAGAGCGGCCAGGCGACTGAAGTTCGTCCAGGCGCTTGGTCCGACGGTCACCGAGACTCGGGTGCCCTGATCGCTCGGGTCGATGCGACCTCGCGCCTCCATGTAGTAGATGCCACGGGAGAGAACCCTCCGCCTATGAACCCTGAAACGATCAGTCCGAAGGACTCCGGCCACTGGACGCCCCGCCTCGCTCGCGAATGCCCCGATTGGGGACCACCAGGCCAACGTCACTGCACGCAGCGCTTGGAGAGATGCCTCAGGCGAGAGCGGCGTGACGATGTCGAACTTGCGCGACCAGCGGGGATTCCATATTCGCGCCCCGGGGCGATCGACATTCGTGCCCGCGGGACGTTCGACTCCATCAGCGGTCGCGTTGTGGTCCCGCGACAAGATATCGATGCCGCGTGCGCGTCCGTACCACCACCAGCCGGCAAGCGGAATGAGCGCAATCGCTGCATCGACCAGCGGCCGTGGGCGTCGCGCTCGGGACGCATCCCACCAAACAACGGCACCGACACATGCTTCGCCGACGATCGACGACCAGGAGGAGAGCTCTCTAATGAAGAGAGCCACGAAAGCCGGACCAAAGAACCAGAGGAAGAGCCGCGAGATGATGTCGCCCGGGGTCAGGCCGTTGAAGTCCACGAAGGAGCGCATCAGGCCGTCACGCTAGTGGAGCCTGCCTTCGCCGGATGAATCGAGATCGTGGCAAGGCGGCCCGCTGCCCGCCTAGCTTTCTATCTCTAAGGGCGCTTTCCTTACGTGAGTTTTGGCTCCCGGTCGGTATCAATTCATGCTTGAAGGATTCGCATGGCCGCTTCCATCGACCTCATCCCTTTCAAGGAAGAGAGTCAGAGGTTCGAATCCCCTCCGGGCTACTGGCTACTGCGTCGCTGATGTCGCGCTGGAAACGTGGCTCTAGACTCCCGCCCGCATGGTCGCGCCTACCGCTCCACCGGTCGAAGGCAGCGGGGCGTTCGGCAATTCGGTTCGCGTCTGGCTTGGCTGCGTCGCGTTCCTCGTCGTCGTCGAGCTGTACATCGTCCTCATCGCCGGAGGCCTGGAGAAAGACCCGCGTACCGGCCTCTTCGCGCCGCTGTCCATCGCGGCCTTCGGAATCGCGGGGCTCGTCGGGATCTGGTTCTCGCATCGCACGGGATTCCCCGCGGCATGGGACTCGCGGGTCAGCAATCGGCACCGTCTCTTCTATCCGATCCTGTGGGGCATCGGGCTTGGTGTGGCGCTCGTCGCTCACGACCTCGTCTTCCACTGGACCGCTGCGTACAAGGAGATCATCGGGGCGCCGTCGTTCAACGCGCTTGCGCCGTTTCCCGGCCCCCTGCTCTTCTACAGCGGTGGCGCGGTCATCGTCGAAGTCTTCTACCGGCTGCTTCCGATCCCGCTCCTCCTCTGGCTCGTGTCGAACCTCGCTCTGCGCGGTGGCCACAGGGAGTCCGTCTTCTGGGTGCTGGCAGCCCTCACATCGCTGATCGAGCCCGCGACGCAGGATCTTGCGGCGCTCCAGCGGCCTGGCCTCGAGGCAGCCGCTGCCGCCGTGTTCGGCATCGACTACGTTTTGAATTTCGTCCAAGCCGTGATGTTTCGGAGATACGGGTTCCTGGCTGCGATCGTGGTGCGCATGTCCACGTATGTCGTTTGGCACGTGATTTACGGCAACTACATCTGCGCGTGCTGAGTCCGCGGATGCGACCTCGTCTCGTCGCGTCGTTTGCTGCCCGCCTCTTCAACCTCCGAGAGCTCAACGAGCGTGGACCCTGCTATGTCTGGTTCTTCCAGCCGCAAGCCGACAATGACTAGGAACCGCGAGAGACCTGCCCTGTCTGCGGTGGGGCACTCCATGCGTACAGCGATGGCATCTTTTCTCAACTGCTGAGCGAAACAGACTGAGTCGTGCTGGTGGGACGGTAGGTCGGCTCTAACGACCCGTCTTGACGCACGTCGCGCCCCGGCGCACTGTCACGCGCTGAGAGACCGTGCCTCGCAATGCGAGATGGGGTCGGACGATGGGGAGGGCCCACGATGGTCAGTAGCTTCGGGCGACGAGCATTTCTGAAAGGCGCCGCGGCGCTGGCGCTCGCGAGCTGCGCACCGGCGGCGACGGGCGGCGCGAATCCCAGCGCGTCGATCTCGAAGGCGCTGGTGCCATTCAAGTGGCTGTTCGGATTCACGATCTCCGCCGGTGCCGACCTGCCGGTCGTGATCGCGCGCGAGCTCGGCTACTACA
>WNGL01003905.1_pt1 | contig 17961 bp, 17 predicted proteins | sample 5400591 | NCBI WGS metagenome assembly WNGL01 (sample SAMN13153377, study PRJNA577476) | soil metagenome | isolation source: 80 cm soil or saprolite under Garry oak tree replicate 1 | place: USA:California | collected 2016-06-15 | reverse complement strand
GAGCCTCACGAACCGGCCGTGGTAGGTGTCCGTGCGCGCGGTCGTCTTGCCCGCTCCCGTGGGCGCGTCGTACGTGAGCGAGATCCGGAGCGTGCCGCCCTCGCGGGCGTCGAAGCGGTGCACCCGGGCCGTCATCCCGTCCGGCACCTTCCACCGGGCGATCGCGCTCGGGTCGAGGAGCGCGCGGTAGACCTTCGCGCGCGGCGCCTTCACGTGGCGCGTGATCTGCGTCGAGCTCACCCCGGTGCCCAAAACTAGGACGCGATCAGCGCCGCGAGCGCGTCGAGGTCCGGCGGCTTCGCGAGGTGCGCGTCGAAGCCGGCCTTGCGGCTCGCGTCGACGTCCTCCGGCGCCGCGTAGCCGCTCACCGCGATGAGGCGGAGCCCATTGGGCCGCAGCGCTCGCAGCCGCCGCGCGACCTCGTAGCCGCTCATTCCGGGGAGCCCGAGGTCGCAGAGCACCACCTCGGGCTCGTAGGCGCGCGCCTTCTCGAGCGCGCTCGGGCCGTCGAATGCCACCTCGACCTGGTACCCGATGATGCCGAGCATGGCCGAGAGGGATTCGGCGCCGTCCTTATTGTCGTCCACCACGAGGATCCGGCGCCCCTCGGCGAGCACGGGGCCCGCCGAGCGTTCCTCGGATGGCCGTTCCGGCACGACGGTCGGCAGGCGGACGACGAAGGTCGCCCCCCTCCCCGGCCCCTCGCTCTCCGCGTGCACCTCGCCGCCGTGCATCTGGACGATGCCCTTCACGAGCGCGAGCCCGAGCCCGAGGCCGCCCTGGCTCCGCGCGAGCGAGCGGTCGGCCTGCACGAACGGCTCGAAGATCTGGCCGAGCAGCTCCGGCGCCATCCCCACCCCGGTGTCGCGCACCCGCACGGTGGCGACGCCGTCGGCCGCCTCGACGCCGATCGCGACGCGACCGCCGTGCTCGGTGAACTTCGCCGCGTTCTGGAGCAGGTTCCCGACCACCTGCGTGAGGCGCGTCGCGTCCCCGTGGACCCACGCCGGCTGTCCCGGCAGCTCGACCGAGAGGCTCACGCCGCGCTCGTACATGAGCGCGCGGTGGTCCTCCGCCGAGCGCTGGACGAGCGCGACGAGGTCCATCGGCCCGGGCTCGATCTCGATCTTGCCTCGCGCGATCCGGGCGACGTCGAGGAGGTCGCCCACGAGCCGGGCCATGTGGTCCACCTGGCGCCGGATCACCGCCTTGGCGCGCGTCGCCTGGGTGCCGGCGGGGGTCGCGTGCTCGAGGATCGCGATCGCATTGCGGATGGGGGCGAGCGGGTTGCGCAGCTCGTGGGAGAGCATCGCGAGGAACTCGTCCTTGCGGCGGTCCAGCTCGCGCAGGCGCTCGTTGGCCTCGCGCAGCGCGTCCTCCGCCGCCTTTCGCGCCGTGACGTCCTGCGCGTAGAGGTTCACCTCGTCTCCGGTCGCGACGAGGTTCGTGGCGAAGACGGTCCCGCCTTGCTCGAGCTCCGCCCGGACCCGCCCGCCGCCCTCGATCGCGCGCGCCACCAGCTCCGCGAGCCGGCCCGAGACGTCCGAGCCCGGGGTGGTGCCGAGGAAGCGCGTGGCGGCCTCGTTGGCGTAGAGCACGGTCCCGTCCCGCGCGATCCGCATCACGGGGTCGGGGTTCTCGCGGGGGAACCGCGCGAGCCACTCCGCCCGCTCCCGCGCCTCCTTCCGCTCGGTGACGTCGTGGGTCGCCTCGAGCACCCGCTCGGCGCCGTCCTCCGCTCGGAGGAGCTGCAGCTTCACCGCGACGGTGAGCACCCTCCCGTCCTTGCGGGTGTGCCGGAGCTCCCCGGTCCAGAGCCCCCCCGCGCGGAGCGTGCGCTCGATCTCGCTCCACGGCACCGGGAAGACGGTCCCGAGGAGCTCGCTCACGGACTTCCCACTCGCCTCGTCGGCCCGGTAGCCGTAGAGCTCCTCCGCGCCGACGTTCCAGCTCTCGATCCCGCGCTCGAAGGTCCACGTGAAGATCGCGTCGTGCGCGAGGTGCAGGAGCTCCGCCTGGTCGCGCAGGTCCCGCACGAGCTGCTTCGCGGACGTCACGTCCCAGACCGTGACGAGGACGCCTGCCCCGTCCGGGAGCGGCACGGGCGCGAGGCGACCCGCGTACCAGGACTCCCGGTAGTCCCGGACGATCCGGTGCTCGGGGAGCGGAACGGCCTCCCCCCCGCGCGCGCGGGCGTGGAGCGCGCGGAGCTCCGGAGGTGCGTCGGGCAGGATCTCCCAGAGCTCGCGGCCGGAGATCTCGGACGTGTCGAGCGCGAACGCCTCGAGCCAGCGCACGTTCACCCGACGCACGCGGCCGCGCGCGTCGAGCAGGCAGAGCCCGACGCCGCAGCGCTCGAACACGGATTCGAGCACGTCGCCGGCGGCCGCGTCACGCGGACCGGACTGAACGGGACGCTCGTGCGGCAGGATGGCCATGAGGGAGCGAGCGCGCGAGGAGCGTGCCGTGCCCTGAATGGCCATGGCTCGGGCGCCCGCACAGCCCCCCGATGGCCGGAGCGAGGGGGCACGCGCGGGGGCGCGCAGGGTTCAAACGCGAGCGGCCCGGCGATCGTTCACTCGCCGAGCCGCCTTCCGTCCCGGGGTGGGCCCTGCCGACGCGCTACTTGCCGCGAACCGCGCGGGTCGCCTTCGCGAGCGCCGCGAACACGAGCGGGATCTGCGCGTCGGCGCAGGAGGAGAACGCGACGCGGACGTCCTGCTTGCCGAGCGCGATCGTGCCGACGCCCAGCTCCTCGAGGCAGCGCCCACGGACCGTGTCCGCGTCGGCGCCCTTCAGCCGGACACACATGAAGTAGCCCGAATTGAACGGGTAGACGTCCCAGCAGTCGGCGTACTCCGCCTTGCGGCTCTCCTTCGCCGCGATCGCCGCGCGCGACCGGAGCACCGCGACCTTCTCGGCCTGCTGCTTGCGGAAGTCCGGATCGCCGAGCGCCTTCAGCACGATCGACTGGCCGGGGTTCGAGATGTTCGAGACGTAGGCCCGGATGAGGCCCGCGGTCTTGTCCTCGAGCGCCTTGTAGACGCCGGGGGTCCCGTTCTTCACCGAGAACGTGAGGAAGCCCACGCGGAGGCCCCAGACGAACTCCTCCTTCGTCGCGCCGTCCACCTTGACGGCGAGGAGGTTGTTCGAGACCTTCGCGAGCCGGCCGAAGATCGACTCCTTGTCGCAGGCGTCGTCGAAGAACATGCCGTAGTAGGCGTCGTCGATGCAGACGACGAGCCGCGTCCCGGCCTCGGCCTCGGCGGTGAGCGCCTTCGCGATCCCCTCCATCTCCGGCTTCGTCGGCGTGTAGCCGGACGGGTTGTTCGGGAAGTTCAGCGAGACGACGAGCTTCTTGCCCCGGAACTTCGCGAGCGCCGCGGTGAACCCGGGGAGGTTGAACCCGGTGAGCTTCTCGTCGAAGAACGGGAAGTAGTTGAACTGCGCCTCGAGCCGGGTCTCCCAGTTGAGGTTGTAGTTCTCCCAGAGGAGGTCCGGGGTGAGCACCGGATCGCCCGGGTCGAGGAAGAGGTCGCCGACGAGGCCGAGGCCGTGCGTGAGCGCGTTCGTCACGACCGGGTTCGAGGTCGGATGGTCTCCGAGCGACGGCGTCTCCTGCCGCTGCTTCTTCGCCCACGCGATCCGGATGTCCGGCTTCCCGTAGGACGGCGCGTAGTCGTAGATCTCGGCGGGCGTGAGCCCCTGGAAGTACTTGTTCACACAGGCGAGGTGGACCGGCACGCCGTTCTCGGTCGCGATGCCGATCGTCGCGTTCGCGTTCTTCGCCTTCTGCTTCGCCTCGCCGCTCTGCGCGAGGATGCCCTTCGCGGGGAAGAAGAAGCGCTTACCGCGCGCGGAGAGCATGGAGAAGACGGCCGGGCACTCCTTCTCGAGGGCGTCGTTGGACGCCTGGGCGAGCGGATGGAGGGGGGCGGGGCTCATCGGGTTCGCTCCTGGACGGTTCGCGTGAAAAGGCGTGTCGGGGTGCTGATTCCTGCACGAGCGGACCGAGGGGGTCAACCCCTTCCGCGCAGGGGCCCCGGGCCGCGACCTTCCGGCCGCCCGGCACCACTCTCCCTCCATGACCACGCGGAACGGCAAGCGGACCATCTACGACGAGGCGATGCAGACGTTCCACCGCGCCGCCGACCTCATCGGGCTCGATCCACGCGTCCGGCTCGAGCTCGAGGAGCCGGACTTCGAGCACATCTTCTACGTCACGATCGAGATCCACGACCGGCTCGTCCCCCTCGGCGCCGAGGAGGCCCAGGCCTTCCGGGACGTGCACCCCTCGTCGATGAAGGCCGCCGACGCGCTCGAGCCGCTCGCGAACGGGTCCTTCGTCCTCCACCGCCGGGCGCTGCTCGAGTCGGACCTCGAGCTGCGCCGGGGCGTCATCCACATCCCGCAGCGCGGCGTCTTCCGCGTCGAGAAGGGCGGCCCGCGCAGGTTCAAGGCCTACCGCATCCAGCACAACCAGGTGCGCGGCCCGTACAAGGGCGGGATCCGCTTCCACAAGGACGTCTCGCTCGACCTCTTCAAGGCGCTCGCGGCGGACATGACCTGGAAGACCGCGATCGCGGAGGTTCCCTTCGGCGGCGCGAAGGGCGGGATCAAGATCGACCCGTTCAACTACTCGCGTGAGGAGATCGAGCACCTCTCGCTCCGCTACGTCTACAAGTTCAAGCGGTTCATGGGCCCGTTCCTCGACATCCCCGCCCCCGACGTCGGGACGAACCCGGAGATCATGGCGTACATGATGCGCCAGTTCACGGATGGTGAGCGGGAGCACCACAAGCTCCGCGGGGTCGTCACCGGGAAGGACGTCCGGATCGGCGGCTCCGAGGGACGCCTCCACGCCACCGGGCAGGGGGTGGTCTGCTGCATCGAGGAGTGGGCGCGGGAGCGGGAGCGGCCGCTCGAGGGCGCGCGGATCCTCGTGCAGGGGTTCGGGAACGTCGGCGCCTCCGCCGCCGAGATCCTCCACGCGATGGGCGCCCGGATCGTCGCGGTGAACGACGCGCACGGGACGGTACACCGGGACGAGGGGCTCGACGTACCCGCCCTCGTGCACCACGTGCACCAGGACCCGACGAACCTCCGCCGCACCGTCGCCGGCTTTCCCGGCGGCGCGGCGATCTCGAAGGACGACTTCTGGCGGGTGGACGCGGACATCCTCGTCCCGGCCGCGCTCGGCGAGGAGATCACCGGTGACGTCGCGGAGCGGCTGCGCGTGCGCCTCGTCGCCGAGGGCGCGAACGGCCCGACCACCCGCGACGGCGACCGCGTGCTGCAGACGCGGCGGATCGACGTCATCCCGGACGTGATCTGCAACGCGGGCGGCGTGACGGTGTCGTACTACGAGTGGCTGCAGAACCAGCGGCTCGAGCGGTGGACCGAGGCCGACGTGAACGCGCGGCTCGCGGCGGCGCTCAGGAAGAACTACGCGATCGTCCGGGACATCGCCCGGGACCGCCCGCAGCGGACGGCCCACCACGACTCGCGCGGGCTCTGCGTGGGGCGCCCGGTCGACGTACGGACGGCGGCGTTGGTCCTCGCGCTCCGCCGGATCGAGGCGCACTACCTGCTGGAAGGCTTCTCGCAGTAGCAGGAAGCGGGGCTCGCCCTACTCGTCGTCCCCGCACACCGAGTCGAGCAGCGGCTCCCGCCGGTCGCGCAGGAGCCGCCCGAGGCGCGGCAGCGCCGCCCGGTACACCCCGAGCCCGGCGAGGCCGAGGAGCGCCCAGCCGGCGGGCACGAGCCACGGCTCCTCCAGCCGGATCGCCGCGAGCACCGGCGCGGCCGGGAGCGCGCTCCCCGCCGAGAAGATCGCCATCCCCGCGACCGCCGAGACCGGCGAGAGGTGCCCGCCGCGCTGGATCGTCATCGGCGCGGGGCGTGGGACGAGGATCGAGACGAGGTTCCCCGCCGCGAGGAACCAGGGCGCGATCCCGGCGTGAAGCGCGAGCGCGCCGAGGAGCGCCCACGCGGGCGGGGCGCCCCCGAGCGCGACGCCCGCCCCCGCGCTCGTCGCGAAGAGCGCGAGCGAGTACGCGTAGGCGACGAGGTTCTTCGCGGCGAGGACGTCGCTCGGATCCACCGGCGCGAGAAACCAGGCCCGGCCGCCCCCGCGCTCCCAGCCGAACGCGTTGAGCCAGAACGGCTGGGTGGCGAGGTGCGCGTAGAGCGCGAAGCCGAAGAGCGGGAGCGCGCGGACCACCTCGCCCGCCTCCGGCGGGATCTTCGGCACGAGCTTCCACGCGACGAACCCCGCGAGCGCGGGAACGACGAGCGCGAGCACGCTCGCGATCGGATGGCGGAGCAGGTACTTCCCCTCCTTCTCCACGAGCGCGCCGAGCCGGCCCGGCACCTTCCATCCGCCCGCCCCGGTCGCCGCCGCGCGGGGCGCCTGATCGCCGCCCGCCCGCGCCGCCGCGAGTGCGAGCCGGAAGGCCGCCCACCCCGCCGCCGCGCCGGCGAGGGCGAGGAGGACGAGCCAGCCCGCCGCGGCCGACCCGCGCTGCAGGTAGAGGTTCACCACGGCGCGCTCCGCCAGCGCCGGCGGGAACGCGAGCCAGCGCACGACCCGCAGGACCCGGAGCGCCTCGAGCATCGCGCGCGGGCCACCGCTCATGAACACGACGAGGAATCCGGTCCCGACGTACACCGCCGCGATCGCCACCTCGCGCACCCGCCGGCCGCGGAGGAGCCGCGCGAGCAGCTCCTGGATGAGCGCCACGAAGGCCGCGGTCGCGATCGCGAAGAGCGCGTAGGCGAGCGCGAGGAGCACGACCCAGGCGCCCGGGCGCGCGATCGCGCCGCCGAGGAACGCGCCGGCGAGGAGGAGGAGCCAGAAGACCGCGAACGGATCGCCGACGACCGACGCGGCGAGCCCGTACGCGTAGATCCGGCCCGGCGGCAGCGGATAGACGAGGAAGCGGGAGAGGTCGAGGGCCTCCCGCTCGGAGACCGAGAGCGAGACCGCGGTCCAGGTCTGCCAGACGCCGAAGAAGAGCGCCGCGACGGAGATCTCGGCGAGCCCCGGGCCGGAGTGGACCGCCTTCCACGCCCCCACCCCGGAGAGCGCGGCGAAGCCGAGCCCCGCCGGGATCGCCACCGCGAAGAGCGCGATCCGGGCGACCAGCTCCGGGATCCCGCCGCGCCCGCGCAGCCGGCGCACGAGCAGCCGCGCCCGGAGCTCCGCGAACGCGAGGAGCGGCGAGGGGCGCCGGACCACGGCGGTCGGGAGCACCGGCTCTCGGGCTGAGCCCATCACCCGCCGCCCTCGCGACCCCCCTCACCCTCCCCCTCTCCCCCGGAGGGGGAGAGGGCTGGGGCGACGGGGGGAGAGGGCTGGGGAGAGGGGCCGAGCCAGGAGAGCCCGTGCGACGCGGGCCGCTCCTCGCCCACGGTGCGGATGAAGACCTCCTCGAGCGACGCCGTGCCGCGGACCTCCTCGAGCGTCCCCTGCACCGCGAGCCGGCCCTGCCGGATGATCCCGACGTGCGTGACGAGCCGCTCCACCACCTCGAGGACGTGGCTCGTGAGGAAGATCGTCATCGCGCCGCGGGCGACGAGGTCCTGGAGCATCCGGCGGATCCCGGACACCGCCACGGCGTCGATCCCCTCGAACGGCTCGTCGAGGAACAGGAGCCGCGGGCCGTGGATGAGCGCGCAGCCGAGCGCGAGCTTCTTCTTCATCCCGTGGCTGTACTCGCCGACGAGCTTCCCCGCGTCCTGCGAGAGCTCGAGGGCCTGGAGCAGCTCGTCCGCGCGCCGCCCCGCCTCGCGGCGGTCGAGGCCGTAGAGCTGGCCGTGGATGCGCAGCTGCTCGGCGCCGGAGAGCCGCTCGAAGAGCGACAGGCCGTCCGGGACGACGCCGATCCGCCGCCGCACCTCGACGCCGTCGTGGCCGAGGTCCACCCCGAGGACGCGCGCGCGCCCGGAGGTCGCGGCGAGGAGCCCGGTCAGCATCTTGATCGTCGTGCTCTTGCCCGCGCCGTTCGGCCCGAGGAAGCCGTAGAACGCGCCGACCGGCACGGCGAGCGCGAGGTCCTGCACGGCCGGCTTGCCGTCGAAGAGCCGGGTGAGGCCATGCGTCTCGATCGCGAGCATGAGCCCGCAGATCCTAGTGCACGTCGGCGCCGACCGCCTCGTCCGCCTCGAAGAACAGGAAGCGCACGCCCATTCCGCGCAGCGCGAGCGCGCGCTCCGCGGCCGGCGTGCAGCCGAGGAGGTGGCACACGTACCGGACCTCCGCGACGGCGCTCATGTCGCCCCCGTCCGCAGGGAAGGTGATCCGGACCTGTGACCCGATGGGCTGCGGCGCGCGCGTCTCGACGAACATGCCGCCCTCGGAGATGTTGCGAGCGATCCCGAGTCCCATCCCGTGCTCCCCCTCGAGGTAGACCCGGAAGACCTTGTCGAGGCGGGTGTCGGTCCGGCGCTCGGAGGCTTCGGGCTTCGTGGAATCCCTGCGAGTGAAGAGCATCTTCCGCCTCCGGTGCCGCCGCCGACGTACGACCGGAGGATATCTGGTGCGTGGATGTAGTCAAAATACTGACCTCGACATACTCGGTATCCCCCCGAGGAGGTACCCTGGATCGCGCAGGCCATTGCGCAGGGACGACCGGCTAGACTCGCCCGCCTATGCACCTCTCCCGATTCGCCCTGACCCTCGCCGCCCTCCTGCACGCCGGCCCCGCCCTCGCCGCGCAGTTCGAAGACGTCGCGGCGAAGGCGACCCGGCTCGACGCGCTCGAGCCCTTCCTCTCGCGCTTCGTCGGCCGCTGCACGGACCCTTACACGAGGCCGGCCTGCGAGAAGAACGTCGCCGCCGCGCGCAAGGGGGTCTCCGGGAAGACCTTCGCCGTCCGCGTCCCCGACTCCGCCTCGATCGTGCGGCCGTCGCTCGAAGGCGACCGGTTTACGCTCTTCCTCACGCCGTTCGTGGACGGCGGTGGCGGCTACGCCCTGACGCACGGCGCGCCGACGAAGCAGGACGGCGCCGGGCGGCCCGTCGTCGGGCTCGTGCCGATCAAGGGGAAGCTCCCCCCCGGCACGCTCGACATGGAGTTCCAGGGGCCGTTCCGCACTGGCGCGATCGAGCTCGAGATCGTCTTCGCGCCCGACAAGGCGTGGAAGCTGAAGCGCAAGGGCGAGCCGGGCGAGCTCGAGGGCGTCGCCGCGAAGTTCCTCGCGGTGCGGGTCCTCGACGCGCGCTCCGGCAAGGAGATCGCGTCGAGGGTGTTTTAGGGAGCTACTGCCTCCCGCCGACGGGCACCGCGACGAAGAGCGCGGAGTCCCCGCGACGCACGCGGAGGAGGGCCATGTCGCCCTCCTTCATCTTCGAGAGCCCGTTCGCGATGTCGTCCACCTTCTTCACGGGCTGGCGGTTCATCTCGACGACGAGGTCGCCCTGGCGGATGCCCGCGCGCTGCGCCGGACCGCCGTCCACGACGTCCACCACCACGACGCCCCCCTCCTCGGCGTTGACGCCGAGCTGGCGCGCGATCTGCGGCGTGAGCGGCTGGAGCGAGACGCCGAGCTTCGGGCTCTTGTTGCCCTTGTCGCCGCCCTCCTCCTCCTCGCCACCCGCCGCTGCCTGGCCTTCGTCCTCCGGGCGCTGGGCCACCTTGAAGGCGATCTGCTTGCGCTCCTTCCCGCCGCGGAGCACCTCGAGCTTCACCTGATCGCCGGGCGGGACGAGCGCGACCTCGCGGGTGAGCTGGCCCGCGGACTCGACCTGCTTCCCGTTGAGCGTGAGGACGACGTCGCCCGCCTGGATGCCCGCCTTCGCCGCCGGGCCGCGCGGGACGACGTTCTGGACGAGCGCCCCCTTCGCGCCCGGCGGGAGGCCGAAGCCGGCCGCGAGGTCGGGGGTGAGGTCGCCGACCTGCACGCCGAGGTAGCCGCGCGTGACCTTCCCCTTCTCGCGGAGCTGCGGGAGGATCGACTTCGCGAGGTCGATCGGCACCGCGAACCCGATCCCCTGCCCCACGTCCGGCCGCACGATGGCGGTGTTGATGCCGACCACCTCGCCGCGGAGGTTGAAGAGCGGCCCGCCCGAGTTGCCGGGGTTGATCGCCGCGTCGGTCTGGATGAAGTCGTCGTAGGTGCCGCCGGGGTTGATGCCGGCGCGGTGCTTCGCGGAGACGATGCCGAGCGTGGCGGTGTCGCGCAGGCCGAGCGGGCTCCCGAGCGCGAGCACGAAGTCGCCCTGGCGGAGCGCGTCGGAGCTGCCGAGCACGACGGTGGGCAGGTCCTTCGGGGGGTTCTTGAGCTTGATGATCGCGACGTCGGTGAGCTGGTCCTTCCCGACCACGGCCGCCACGAACTGCCGCCCGTCGGAGAGCATCACCTGGATGTCGGTCGCGTCCTTCACGACGTGGTTGTTCGTGAGGATGAAGCCCTGCGGGTTGAGGAGGAACCCGGACCCGAGCGACTGCCCGCGGAACTCCTGCGGCCCCTCCGGCATGGGCCGGCCGTAGAACCGCTCGAAGAAGTCGTCGAAGCCCTCGGGGTTGCCGCCGCGCGGGCCGCCGCGCATCTGCGGGCGCGACCGCTTCGTCACGGTGGTCGTGGAGATGTTCACGACCGCGGGCTTGAGCCGCTCGATGAGCGGCGCGAGGGAGCCCTGCATCGGGATCTGCGCCTCGGGCGCGGCCGTCGCCTGCGCGGCATCCCGGAAGAGCGCCCCGCCGGCCGCGGGCGCCTGCGCGGCCTGCGCCGAGCGCGGCTCGGTGGCGGCCTGCCCGTCCCGCGAGCACGCGAGCGCGGCAGCGGCGAGGGCGAACGCGAAGGTTCGACGAATGGTCCGGTACATGTGTGTTCCCCGCTCCTGGTGGTGGAGATCCGGTCGGCGTCCCGGAGGACGTACGGCCAGAAATTCTATTCCCACGAACTCGCGGTCGGTGACGTCATTTTCGTTCACGCCTGGGCGAGGCGACCGACCCGGACCCGGGCGGGACGGAGGATCCGCTCGCCGATCCGCCAGCCCGGGCGGACCTCCTGGAGGACGATCCCGTCCTGGTCCGCGGAGGCGACGGGGACCGCGTCCACCGCCTCCGCGATCCGCGGGTCGAACGGCTGGCCCGCCACGGCGATCCGCACCGCGCCGATGTCCGCGATGCGCTTGTGGAGGCCTCCGAGAGAGAGCCGCACGCCGTCGACGAGCCCACGGAGCGCGTCCCCGCCCCCGTCCAGCGCGCCGCTCACCGCGGCGAGCGCGCGCTCGAGATCGTCGGCCGACTCGAGAAGCGCCTGCGCGATGCCCGCGCGCTCCGACTCGACGAGCCGCGCCCGCTCCCGCTCCTGCCGCTGGCGGAACGCCTTGTTGTCCTCGAGGAGCGCGGCGTACGCGCGCGACAGCTCGTCGATCCGGGCGGCCTGCTCGGCGATGCGCGGGTCCCCGTCGGCGGGGACGGACGGCGCGGCCGGCTCGGACGGCTCCGGATCGGCGCCGCGCGGCGCGTCGGCAGGCGCTCCCGCGAGCGGCTCGCCCTCCGGCGTGAACCTGCGTCGATCCGTGACCTTCACCCGCGGCTCGCCCTCGGCGGACGCGTCCCGGCGCTCGTCGGACATCCCGTTCGACCTCCGGCGGCGAAGCTAAGCACCTGCCGGGACCTGTCAAACGCGCTCACGGGCCGGGCGAGTGGCCGCCCGACGGGTCGTCCGGGTGGTCCGCATCCGCTCCGCCGCCTTCCCGGATCTCGACGCCCGCGGCGCGCAGGCTGAAGAAGAGCAGCCAGCGCTCCGCCGGCGAGAGGCTTCCCGGAGGGAGCGCCCGATCGATCTCCCTGACGGTCAGCGTCCCGCGGCGGATCCCGAGCTGGAAGAGCGCCTTGCGCGCCTCGTGGCTCTCGGACGATTCCTTCACTCGTCCCCCGGGCTCGTCGTCGGGAGCGTCCCCGCGGCGTTCCCCGGCAGCGCGAACGCCCGCCCCTGCTGCGCCGCGGCCGGATGGTTCGGATCTTCGGGCGGCGCCTCGTGATGGCCGGGCCCCTCGATCGTGCCCGGGCGCACCACCTTCGGCCCCCAGAGCCGCTCGATCTCCTGCTCCTCGATGACCTCGATCGCGAGGAGGCGCGCTGCGAGCGAGCCGAGCTTCTCGCGGTGGGCGCGGACGAGCTCGCGGGCCCGCTCCTGCGCCTCGACGACGATCTTGCGGACCTCGCGGTCCACCTCGAGCGCGGTCTGGTCCGAGTAGGCGCGCGGCTCGAGCCCCTTCAGTCCGAGGAAGCTCGGGCCGTGCTCGTCGCCGAGCGACACCGGCCCCAGCGCCGCGCTCATGCCGTAGTCGCGGACCATCATCCGGGCGAGGCCGGTCGCGTGCTGCAGGTCGTTCGACGCGCCGGTGGACGGCTCGCCGAAGACTTCCTCCTCCGCGACACGGCCGCCGAGGAGGCCCGCCATCCGGTCGCGGAGCTCGGAGCGGGTGAGGAGGTAGCGGTCCTCGAGCGGCAGCTGGAGGGTGTAGCCGAGGGCGCCGATCCCCCTCGGGATGATCGAGACCTTCGTGACGCGGTCGGCGAACGGGAGCATCCAGGAGACGAGCGCGTGCCCCGACTCGTGGAACGCGACGATCTCCTTCTCGCGCTCGTTGATCCGGCGGCTCTTCTTCTCGAGCCCGGCCACGACCCGCTCGATCGCCTCGTCGAACTCGTACCGCGTGACGTTCGCCTTGTTGCGGCGCGCTGCGAGGAGCGCCGCCTCGTTCACGACGTTCGCGAGGTCCGCGCCGGCGAACCCGGGGGTCCGCGCCGCGACGGACCGCAGGTCCACGTCCGGGCCGAGCTTCACGTTGCGCGCGTGGATCTGGAGGATCTTCTCGCGGCCGCGCTTGTCGGGGCGATCCACCAGCACCGTCCGGTCGAAGCGGCCGGGGCGCAGGAGCGCGGGATCGAGGATCTCGGGGCGGTTCGTCGCGCCCATCACGATGAGGCTCGCGCGCGCGTCGAAGCCGTCCATCTCGGCGAGGAGCTGGTTCAGGGTCTGCTCGCGCTCGTCGTGGCCGCCCATCACGCCGGCGTTGCGCGACTTCCCGAGCGCGTCGAGCTCGTCGATGAAGACGATGCAGGGCGCCTTCTGGGTGGCCTGGGTGAAGAGGTCGCGCACGCGGGCCGCGCCGACGCCCACGAACATCTCGACGAACTCGGAGCCGGAGAGCGAGAAGAACGGCACCCCCGCCTCGCCCGCGGTCGCCCGCGCGAGGAGGGTCTTGCCGGTGCCCGGGGGGCCCACGAGCAGGACGCCCTTCGGGATCCGGCCGCCGAGCCGCCGGTACTTCTCGGGCGTCTTCAGGAACTCGACGATCTCCTGCAGCTCCTCGACCGCCTCGTCGATCCCGGCGGCGTCCTCGAACGTCACGCCGGTGTCGGGCTCCATGTGCACGCGGGCCCGGGTCTTGCCGAAGGCCATCACTCCGGGTGGACCCTGGCCCATCTGCCCGGACATCCGGCGCATCATCCAGCCCCAGAAGAGGAGGCCGAGCGCGACCGGCGCGATCCAGATCCAGAAGACCTCGCCCATCCCGCCGCCGGAGACCGCGTCGTAGGGCGTCCCGGACTTCTCGATCTGCTGCACGACGTCGTCGCCGCCGCCGGGGATGCGCGTCGCGAGGTACGGCAGGGCCTGCCCCCCCTTGTCGCCCTGCCCCTCCACGCCCTTCGGGATCCCGCGGACCCAGTCGGGCCCCACCACCACGCGCTCGAACGAGCCCTGCCGCACCATCTCCTTGAACTGGGAGTACGGGACGCGGCGGACGCCCACGTCCTGGAACGCGCGGAAGAGGAAGACCGCGAGCGCGATCAGGACGAGCCAGGCCGCCGGCGACGCGAGCGGGATCCGGGGCTGACCGCGCCCCCGCTCGCTGCGCTGCCCCTGAGGCTTCTTGTCGTCCGCCACGCGGCCTCCCCACACCCTTCCCGAGCAATGTGCGCATGGCGGGGGGGCAGGCAATGGGAAGCGAGGGGCCGGGCGATCTCGTCGGGGGCCTCCTACAGCCCGAGCAGCTTCGCGATGCTCTTCTCGTCCGCAGGCGGGAACTCGTGCTGATCGAGCTCCTCGGGGCGCACCCACTTGTGCGCATGGACGCGGAGGTTCTGGACGGGCCCCGCCACGAGCCGGCAGCGGTAGACACAGAAGTCGATGTCGTAGCCCTCGTACGCGTGCTCGACGTGGATGCAGCGGTCGGCGACCTCGACCGTGATCCCCATCTCCTCGCGCAGCTCGCGCGCGAGCGCGGCCTGGTCCGTCTCGCCCGGCTCGACGCGCCCGCCGGGGAACTCCCAGAGGAGCGGGAACGTCGCCTTGGGCGACCGCTGCGTGATGAGGTAGCGACCGTCCTGCTCGATCATCGCCCCGACGACCCGGATCTTCCGCCTCATCGACGCTCCTGCGCGCGCACGCCCCTGCCGGTACGCCGCCCGCGCGCGGCGGCGCGTGAATTGTAGAATCGGCGTCCCATGACGTCCATCCGCTTCCTGGGCGGGACCGGAAGTTCCGCCGCGGTCGAGACCCCCGCCCTCCTCGACGGCGCGATGGGCACCGCCCTGCTCGACCGCGGCCTCGAGCCCGGCGCGGTTCCCGAGGAATGGATCCTCTCGCGCCCGGAGGAGATCGCGGCGGTGCACGCCGCGCATGCCGCCGCCGGCGCGAAGGTCCTCCTCACCTGCACCTTCAACAGCGCCGCCCCCCGGCTCGAGGCGCGGATCGATCCCGCCCGGATCGGCGCGCTCTGCGGCTCGGCGGAGCGGCTCGCCCGGAGCGCGTCGCGCGGGGCGCTCGTCGCGGGCGCCGTGGGCCCGACCGGCCTCTCGCCGCCGTACGGTCCCGGCGCGCCCGCCGGCTTGCTCGCCGCCCGCTACGCGCGACCGCTCGAGGCGCTCGCGGCGGCGGGCGTGGACCTTCTCTGGATCGAGAGCCAGCACGACCTCGCCGAGGCCCTCGCCGCGCTCGGCGCCGCGCGCGCGATCGGCCTGCCCGCGGTGGTGACGTTCACGCTGCAGGAGCGGTCCGGGCGGCTCGTCGCGCCGGAGGGCGCGCACCCGCTCTCGTGGCTCGCGGTCGTCGAGGGAGCGGGCGCGGCGGCGGCCGGGGTGAACTGCGTCTTCCCGGGGCCCGCCCTCGACGCCTTCGTCGCGGCGGCGGCGGCGCAGCTCCGGATCCCGCTCGTGGTGAAGCCGAGCCCGGGGCTGCCAGGGTCGGTCCTCCCGCCGGAGGCGTTCGCGCGGGCGCTCGAGCCGACCCTGCGCGCGGGCGTGCGGCTCGCCGGAGGCTGCTGCGGCTCGACCGCGGAGCACCTGCGTGCGCTCGCCGGCGCGCTCGCGCGCGCCCGGCCCGCACCTCAGGCGGACTGAGCCTGGGGGTACGAGCCGAGGACGAAGAGCTTGTGAACCCGGGCGCGGATGCCGGCGAGGGCGGCCGCGGCCTGCGCGTCCGACCGGTGGCGCTCGAAGTCGATGAAGAAGACGTAGTGGCCGAGCGCCTCCTTCATCGGACGGCTCTCCACCTTCGAGAGGTTGATGCCCCAGCGCGCGAATTCGCCGAGGACGTCGTAGAGGCCGCCCGGGCGATCGCGGTCGAGCGTGAACGCGATCGAGGTGCGGTCGTGCCCGGTGGGCGCCTCGTCCGCCTGCGCGAGGAGGACGAACCGCGTGACGTTCTCGAGCACGTCCTGGATCGACTCGGCGAGCACCGCGAGGCCGTACCGGTCGGCGGCGGCGCGCGAGCCGATCGCGGCGGTCCCCGGACCGGCGGCGGCGGCGCGCCGCGCGGCGTCCGCGGTGGAGTTCGCGGGCTCGATGGGGACGCCCGCGAGGCGCTCGCGCAGGAACCGGCTGCACTGTCCGACCGGCTGCGGGTGCGAGACGACGCGGGTCACCTGGTCGAGGCGGGTGTCGGCGGGCGCGAGCAGGTGCTGGCGCACCTGAAGCAGGACCTCGCGGCGGATGAGCGGCCCGGGCTCGTGGACGAGGAGGTCGAGGTTCCCGCCCACGGAGCCCTCGATCGAGTTCTCGATGGGGAGGATCGCGCCCTCCACCTCCCCGCGCCGGAGCGCGTGGTAGGCGTCCGCGAAGGTCGCGCAGGGGACGGGCGCGTCGGCGCCGGCGAGGTCGCAACGGGCGACGGCCTCCTCGCTGAACGTGCCGGGCGGTCCCAGGTAGGCGATGCGCATTCGGCGTCTTGTATCACGCGGCGGAGCCCCCCGCCGCGCGCGCGCGCTCGAGCTCCTCGACGAGCGCGGGGAGCGCCCGGAGGTCGTCGAGGAGGTGGTGGGCCGTCGCGGCGAGCGCCTCGCGCGACGACGCGCCCCAGGTCGCGCCCACCGCCTTCACCCCCGCGGCGCGCGAGGCGGCGAGGTCGTGCGGCGAGTCGCCGACGAGGAGCGCCTCCTCGGGAGGCCGGTCGAGGCGCGCGAGCGCGAGGAGCACGGGCTCGGGATGCGGCTTCGCGTTGGCGCACGAGTCCGCGCCGATGATCGCGGTCGGGTTCACGAACGGGAGGAGCCCGGTGTGCCGCAGCGTCCGGATCGCGCCCGTCTCGATCTTCGCGGTGACGACGCCGATCGGGTGGCCGGCCTCGGCGAGGGCACGGACCACCTCGAGCGCGCCGGGGAAGGCGCGCGTCCTCCCGTCGTGGTGCGTGAGCCAGAACGCGCGGTAGCGCTCGAAGAGCCGCTCGACGTCCTCCGGGCCGGCCGCGAACTCCGCGAGCTGCGTCCGGAGCGGCGTGCCGATGCCGGAGATCCACTCCGCGTCGGTCGGGTGCCGCGGAGCGCCCTCGAACGCGTGGTGCACCGCCTCGAGGATGAACGGGACCGTGTCGACGAGGGTCCCGTCGAGGTCGAAGAGGATCGCGAGCCTGCGGGGACGCGCCAAGGAGCCGGGATGATAGTGCCGGAGCAAGCCGCCGTCCCGGGGAACGCTTCGCGGGGCGGGCTTGCCGTGGCTGCCCCTCCCTGCTGTAAATGGGCGGCGATGCTCGAGCGCTTCCGCGACCTGCTCCGCTCCGCCGCGACCTCGCGCGTGCTCACCCGCGGCATCAAGGCGTATCGCGAGGGCGAGCTCGCCCAGGCGCGGACCTTGCTCGACGCGGTGATCGCGGCGACCGAGCCCGGCGGCAGCCATGCCCAGCGCACGCATCGGCGCTCCGTGCGCCTCATCGCGGTGACCCTCCGCGCCGAGGTGGCCGCGCAGGAGGGCGACGCCGCAGCGGCCCGCGCCTCGATCGCCGAGGGCTTCGCGCTGTGGGAGGAGGCCCGGCGCGGTCCGGTCGGCGTGCGGAGCGTCGAGGCGTACGCCTCCTGGGAGAAGTGGGCGCGCGGCTGGGTCGAGCGCGACGCCGGGCACGCGCCTTGAGCGGGCGGCGCTAAACGAGCAGTGAGGAGGCGAGGATGCGAGATCGCTGGATCCGGAGCGTGGTGGTGGGGGCGGCCGCTGCCGTCGCGGTCGCCGCGTACGCGGCAGACGAGACGCGCGAGCCGTTCGGGATGCTCACGCTCGACCAGGTCGAGAAGCTGGTCGGTCAGCCCAACGTGGTCGTGTTCGACGTGAACCACGACGACGTCTTCAAGAAGAACCACTTGCCCGGGGCCGTCCGTTGGGACTCCGCCGCGGCGCCGAAGCTGCTCCCCCGGGACAAGGGCCGCACCCTCGTCTTCTACTGCGCGAGCCCCAGCTGACGCGCGAGTCACGACGCCGCCCGTGAGGCGGCGAAGCTCGGGTACTCGAACGTGTTCGTGATGCCGGACGGCATCCGCGGCTGGGTGAAGGCGGGGAAGCGGGTGGAGACCGGTTAGCGGCAATGCCGGTCACTTAGCGGTGCCGGCCTCTCGAGGTCGCGCACATCGTGGTGCGGCTCCAGCTCGACGATCTCGTCGCCCGGACCGAACGCCGCCGTGGCGGGCCGGGGAAGGCGCCGTCCTCCTGCGCCGCCGCCAGAGTCGCGACCGGCGCC